>ERZ780212.191-NODE-191-length-68075-cov-3.254557_pt1 | contig 68075 bp, 62 predicted proteins | sample MGYA00511364_ERZ780212 | MGnify/ENA primary metagenome ERZ780212 (study PRJEB29588, sample SAMEA2147991) | human gut metagenome | biome: human gut; feature: human-associated habitat; material: faeces | place: Denmark | collected 2008/2010 ... | reverse complement strand
CAATAGTGTGGCTTAGATTTTTGAAAAATATTCCGTGGTTTAGCGGAAGTTACAGTTTAATCTTTTTTGTTCGTCTTCGGGCAACTGCACATAGTCAAACGGGATGTAGGAGACTTTAATGCCTTCCATTAGTTCAATCTGCCATTGCTCACTCTCATTGCGGGGGTAGATTTTCAGAGCATAATGGGTTGCCGAGAGCTCTTGGGAAGATGAGAAACAGTCAGCCTGGGCTTTGGTAAGAGACTGTTGTGACTGTCCTGAAGATAATTTCTGCAGGGCAGTCTTGAAGTTTTCCAAAGTGTACGGATCATTTTGGTGGACGATGAATGTCTCTGTTCCTTTGTGAAAGACCGGTTTTTCTTTGAGCAGACGTTCTTCTTTCAGTGATTCGGAATCAGAAAGGGAGTTGAATCCGGGAGAACGTTCATCCTGTGTGCAGGATACAAGGGACAGCAGCAGAATGGCTGTCAGTAAATGATACTTTTTCATACAAAATAGTTTTAATGTTTGAATACATCAAATGTAATAAAATCAGAACTGAAATCCAAATATTTCTTTGAAATAGATGGACTTTAGTTCTGCGGGGATATCATGCAGATAATGACGGGGCTATAAAAGTTTGTCGGCAAGGCCGGACAGCTCGCTGCGCTCGCCCTTGGTCATGTTGATGTGGGCGAATACGCTCTGTCCGAAAAACTTGTCGCACAGGTGGGTCAGACCGTTGGAATAGAAGTCCAGGTATGGCTGGTCTATCTGGTAGATGTCACCCGTAAATACTATCTTGGTGCCCTCGCCTGCTCTGGTGATGATGGTCTTGACCTCGTGCGGAGTCAGGTTCTGGGACTCATCTACGATGAAGAACACGTTGCCGAGGCTGCGTCCGCGGATGTAGGCCAGAGGATTGATGACCAGTTTCTCCGTTTTCAGCATGTCGTCGATCATGGCCACTTCCTTACTGCCTGGCCCGTAGCAGCTTTTGATAACGGACAGGTTGTCGAACAGCGGCAGCATATATGGGCTTATCTTTTTCTCAACCGTCCCGGGCAGGAATCCTATTTCCTGATTCTTAAGGGGAATCACCGGGCGTGAGAGCAGTATCTGCTCATAATTGCCTGCTTGGGCCAAGGCTCCGGCAAGAGCCAGCAGGGTCTTGCCGGTACCAGACCGGCCTGTCAGGGCTATCAGCTTGATGTCGGGATTCAGAACGGCGTCCAACGCGAGTATCTGCTCGTCATTACGCGGCTCTATGCCGAATGCCGCCTGCGGTCTTACTTTGATGATACAGCGGCTTTGGTTGTCATATCTTGCAAGCGTCACATTGCGGGCGCTGTCGAAAATCTTGTAGTACTGGTTGCAGGCTGGCCTGCGGCGCAGGCCGAGCTCCGAGTATGGAACCCCATCCTTGGCGGAGTCAATCCTGCGGATAAGTGAGTCACTCATGTTCCTGACTGTCAGCACCTCCTTTTCAGTCTTGACTACCCGTTTCTCTTCCACTTTGTCGGAGAGGTAATCCTGAGCCATCAGGCCGAGAGCCTTGGCTTTCAGCCGCATGTTGACATCCTTGGTGACCAGGATGACCTTCCGGTCCGGCGTATTGTCCCGCAGCCATACTGCCGTGGCTATGATGCGGTGGTCCGGGATATCGTCTATCAGAGAGTCCTTCATGGCTTGTGTGTAGCCGTGTCCCATCTCTATCTTGATATGTCCGCGGCCTTTGCCGAGACTGATGCCCTGGTCGAACAGGGTATTGTCCGATATCTTGTCAAGAGCACGGACGAAGGCCCTGGCGTTGTAGCCGAGGTTGTCGTCCCCTTTCTTGAATTTGTCCAGCTCCTCAATGACACTTACCGGGATGTAGATGTCGTTGTCCTGGAAGTTGAAGATGGAATGACTGTCATGCAGGATGACATTGGTATCCAGGACGAATATCTTTGGAGGCCGCGCAGGGCGGTTGTCCATGCTCCTGAAGTCAGTCTTGTAGCGCTTCATTGTCTTTCCAGCCATATTCTTCCGTTTATGAACAACTCTATCCAAGGAGTTACCGTATCGTCGCTCCTGTCGGGATAATATGCCCAGTTCCACGGTCTGAGGCAACGCTCGGGGTGGGGCATCATGGCCAGATGGCGGCCGTCGGGAGAGCATACTGCGGCTACGGCCTCAGGTGAGCCGTTGGGATTGCCGGGATACTCGTTGTAGTTGTATCTGAGGGCGATATTGTACTCTTCTATTGGCCTGGGGAATGAGAATCGGCCCTCGCCGTGGGCTACCCAGATGCCCAGCTTGGAGCCTTGGAGGGATGAAAGCAGGATGGAAGGCGAGTTCTCCACGGTTACCCCTACGAACGCGGATTCGTACTTGTGTGACTCGTTGTGCTTCATCTTCGGGGAGATATCCTTGTGCTCCGGGGTAATCAGTCCCATCTCGGCCATCAGCTGGCAGCCGTTGCAGACTCCGAGGCTGAGGGTGTCCTTGCGGGAATAGAAACGCTCTATCGCGGTGCGGGCTTTCTCGTTGTACAGCAGCGCACCGGCCCATCCCTTGGCAGAGCCGAGAGTGTCGGCGTTGGAGAATCCTCCCACGAAGACTATCATCTGCACGTCATCCAAGGTCTCACGGCCAGAGACGAGGTCCGTGACGTGTACGTCCTTGACTGCGAATCCGGCCATATACAGGGCCCAGGCCATCTCCCTGTCACCGTTGGAGCCGGTCTCGCGGATGATAGCGGCCTTGACCTTGCGCTCGGACGGCATGGTGTACTTTCCGTCAAAGTGTTTCGGGAAGGCAAATGTCAGGGGCTGCTTCTTGTAGTTGGCGTATCTCTCGGAAGCCGGTTTCTCTCCTGTCTGGATGCTGTCCAGCAGGTAGGATGTACGGTACCAGCTGTCCCTCATGGCGTCGATATCAAGGCACAGTTCCTGACCGGATGCTCCATAGAGGACCTTCAGCGTGCGTCCTTGTGCAGGGCGGCCTATCTCGTAGGCCTTGACTTGTCCAAGGTTGCGCATGAACTCTTCCTTGCCTGAGTCTTTGACCTGTACGATTACACCAGGAACTTCGGACAGCAGCATGTCTGCTGAGGCGAACTCTCTGAGATCAATGTCCGCTCCTCCGGTGGTGTTGGCGAAGCACATCTCAAGCAGGGTCGTGACCAGGCCGCCGGCCGAAATGTCATGTCCGGCCATCACGGGATTGCCCATGGAGTTGAACATCGCGTCCTGCAGGCTGTTGAAGCAGGTCTTGAAATATTCCGGGTCGGAGATGTCAGGAGTCCTTGTGCCCACTTTGCTTACTGTAGATGCGTATGCCGAGCCTCCGAGAGGGAAACTGTCCTCACCTTTGTCAACATGTACAAAAGGAATGTAGATCAGCGTAGTGTCGCTGTCACGCCTCATGACGGGGCGCAGCGTGGATCTCACATCCTTGCTCTCGCCAGAGGCAGAGATAATGAGGGTTCCGGGGGAGAGAACTTTCTCTCCATTGGGATATTTCTGGGTCATGGACATGGAGTCCTTGCCCGTCGGGATATTGACACCTATGGCGATTGCGAAATCACTGGCACCCTGTACCGCCGAGTACAGGCGCGCGTCCTCTCCTTCGTTGCGGCATGGCCACATCCAGTTGGCACTCAGTGATATTCCGTATATGTTGTCCTTTATGGGAGTCCAGATGATATTGGTAAGGGCCTCGGCAATAGCAAGTCTGGAACCGGCTGCCGGGTCTATAAGCGCAGCGACAGGAGCATGTCCTATGGATACGGCTATGCCTTCCGGGTCGTCATAGCCTATGGCCGTCACTCCCAAGTCGCTGAGAGGCAGCTGCAGTTCTCCGCAGCATTGCTGGCAGGCTATCAGGCCTGTAACAGAGCGGTCTACTTTGTTGGTCAGCCAGTCCTTGCAGGCCACTGACTCCAGCATCAGCACTTTGGTAATGGCATCAGTCAGTTCCACCGGAGACATGGACGACGGTACGGTCTCCAGATTACTGAACCCACCGTGTCCGTCCGCACCTCCTTCAGGTGATGAGCCGTGCATTACGGTTTTGGGTGTGGAACCGAACATGTCGCTGAGTTCCAGATCTATGGGAGTGTCGCCGTTACGGCTGTCCTTTAGTGTGAAGTTGCCTTTCCCGCTGACTTCGCCGATTACGTAGAACGGTGCTCTTTCTCTTTCGGCTATCTTGCGAAGCTCATCGGTGTCGGATTTCTTCATCACGAGTCCCATTCTCTCCTGACTCTCATTACCTATGATCTCTTTGTCGGATAGGGTAGGGTCACCTACAGGCAGCCTGGATATGTCGATGTCGCCGCCGACTTCCTCCACCAGCTCGGACAGGCAGTTCAGATGTCCTCCCGCACCGTGGTCGTGAATCGAAATGATAGAGTTGTGGTCTTTCTCGGCCACCGAGCGTATGGCGTTGTAGACTCTTTTCTGCATCTCAGGGTTGGCCCTTTGAATGGCGTTCAGCTCTATGGAGTTGTCGTATTCGCCTGTTGCTACGGAAGATACCGCGCCTCCGCCCATTCCGATACGGTAGTTGTCTCCTCCCAGCAGGATGATGTCGTCTCCTTTGGAAGGACGGTCCTTGGCCGCATCGGCCATTTTGGCGAAGCCTACACCGCCAGCCAGCATTACCACCTTGTCATAGCCGTATTTGCGCTCCGCTCCGTCCGGATCATGTTCCGTGTGCTCGAATGTCTGGAGAGAGCCGCAGATCAGGGGCTGTCCGAACTTGTTTCCGAAGTCAGAGGCTCCGTTTGAGGCTTTGACCAGTATCTCCGCGGGCGTCTGGTACAGCCATTTGCGTGGAGGGCGGGCCTCCCATTCCCTTCCGTTGTCGATGCGGGGATATGATGTCATGTACACCGCTGTGCCGGCAATGGGGAACGAGCCTTTGCCGCCTCCGATACGGTCTCTGATCTCACCTCCGCTGCCCGTGGCCGCTCCGTTGAACGGCTCTACGGTGGTGGGGAAATTATGTGTCTCTGCTTTCAGCGAGATGACAGTCTTGACCTCCTCTTCCTTGAAGAAACTGGGTCTGGCTGCTGCTGCAGGATGGAATATTCTGAGCTTGGGGCCTTCGATGAACGCGCAGTTGTCCTTGTATGCCGAGACAATCCTGCCTGGATTGACTGCAGATGTCTTCTTTATCAGTTTGAACAGAGATGACTCCTTCTCCACTCCGTCGATGATGAACTTGCCGTTGAATATCTTGTGTCGGCAGTGCTCTGAGTTGACCTGAGAGAATCCGAATACCTCGCTGTCTGTCAACGGTCTGCCGAGTTTGTCGGACAATGCCTTTAGGTACTGGATCTCGTCTTCGGACAGGGCTAGTCCCTCTTCTTTGTTGTAAGCCTCGAAGTCGGTGATGTGCCGTATCGGTTCAGGCTGGCGGTCTATGGTGAATATATCCTCGTCAAGACCGTGGTATATGCGCTGTAGCATTCTGTCGTGAGGAATTTCAGCATCGGATGCGTACCTGCATTCTTCTACCGGAAAGTATTCCTCAATGCGGGATATTCCGGAGATGTTCATGTTTTGGGTAATCTCCACTGCTGCTGTGCTCCATGGTGTTATCATCTCCCGTCTTGGTCCGATGAATGTACCTGGGACTGTGTGTTCCTGAAGTAATTCCGCTTCTGAGAAAAGCCATTTAAGAGTTTGAATTGTCTCAGCGGAAAATGCTGTCTGTGAGCCGACTGCTATGATTTGCCCCTCTGGGGAGCGGAAAAAATATACCATGATTAGTTTTAATTTAGCAGTCAAAAATAGGGATAATTTTGCTAATTCTGGAGAATTATTCCCATTTTTGTGTGCAAAATTTTTAAAGATGCCTGAAATAGAGTCGGAACTTGAAGAGATGTACCGGGAATGTGTCCGGAGACTGTATTCCATAGCCCCCTCTTTCCAAAAGGTGGGTCTATCCGGCTATCATCCCGGACTTGAGACCATGACGGATTTCTCCGGCTATCTTGGCAATCCACATAAGTCATTGGTAGCAATTCATATAGCAGGTACCAACGGCAAGGGTTCTGTTGCTCATATGCTGGCTGCGGCACTTGCATCGGCATATCCCGGAGAGCGCATAGGACTGTATACGTCTCCGCATCTGGTGGATTTCAGGGAGCGGATAAAGCTTGTCAGCTCGGCAAACGGCGAGGTCGGGGAGCATTTCTCAATGATAGGCAAGAGAGAGGTGCTGGATTTCATGCATAGGGCCGGGTCATTCATAGAGGAGCGAACTCCATCCTTTTTCGAGATCACGACAGCCATGGCATTTGACTATTTCAATCGGGAGAATGTGCGTGTAGCCGTGATTGAGACAGGGCTTGGCGGAAGGCTGGACTCAACCAATATTATTGTTCCCCGGCTGAGCGTAATAACCTCCATCGGTATTGATCATAAGGATGTTCTGGGAGATACAATAGAGCAGATTGCTTCGGAAAAGGCTGGAATTATCAAGCCTGGAGTTCCGGTCGTGGTAGGTGATATGCCTGGCAGTGCGTTTGACGTAATAAGGTGCAAGGCGGAGCAATGCGGAAGCCGGTTTTACCGTGCAGGAGAGTTGTGCGGTGAATGTGTAAGCGCAGTAGTGGCGGCGTCCGAGGCGGACTTACATGCGGCCTGTCAGGAAAAGAATATCAGGACAGTGTTGACCGCGCTCATGGTATTGGGCATGGAAGCTGTCCGCAGGGACTCCGGAATATATGAGGCTATAATCCATTCTGCCGCAATTACTGGTTTGAGAGGACGTTGGGAGAGACTTTCGTCAAGCCCGGAAGTTATATGCGATATAGGACATAATGTGGAGGCGGTCTCAGTATCCATGCGTCAACTTGCCAAGGAGGCCGGTGGAAGACATATTATAATGGTATACGGTATGGCGGCGGACAAGGATGTGGAATCGGTTTGCCATCTGCTGCCGGATGACGCAGAGTACATCATGACCCAGGCCCGTGGCAGCAGGGCCATGCCGGCATTGTTGCTTAAAGAGACAGCCCGGAAGGAGTGTTCAGTAGCCGTGCCTGATGTTGAGCAGGCTGTCCGTCTGGCATTGTCAAAGGCTGGTGACGATGATGTGATATTTATAGGAGGTAGCAGCTATGTGGTGGCGGAAGTTCTGGAAAAATGGTCGGAAATTACGGGTAACAAAAAAGTTAAGATATAAAACAATAATGTTAAAAGCGCTATGAGTGTTGTTTATACAATGATTATAATCTTTGTGCTGGGTTATCTTATGATAGCGATGGAGCATAAGGTCAATGTAAGTAAATCATCGGTAGCCCTGGTTTTATGCTGTCTGCTTTGGGGACTTTTAAGTGTGTTTTCATCCCGGATAGACCCGTCTCTTACTCACGATGTGATAAATTCGGATCTTCTTGCGGCTCTGGGCAGTACCTGTGAGATTATCGTTTTCCTCATAGGCGCTATGACTATTGTGGATATTATTGACTCGCACGGAGGTTTTGAGGTAATCACCCGGCACATAACTACCCGTAAGAAGACCCGCCTGATGTGGCTGATAGCCTTTCTTACATTTTTCATGTCATCAGTGCTGGACAATATGACTACGACCATAATCATGGTCATGCTCATCCGGCGTATGCTCACCAACTATAAGGAGAGATGGCTGTTCGCATCCATTATCATCATTGCTGCCAATTGCGGAGGTGCGTGGTCGCCTATAGGAGACGTGACCACCATCATGCTCTGGATGAAGGGCAATGTCGGTACGGCCAAGCTGATGGCGTCGCTGATTCTGCCCTGTGTCGTGTCGGTGGTGATACCGACTGCTGTTGCTACCAGATTTCTTAAAGGTATGATAGCCAAGCAGCAGACCAACGAGGACGCATCTTTCAGACCTTCGTATATTACTGGTGGCGAGAGCAAGACCATCCTCGTGCTTGGTGTGTTGCTTCTGGTCATGGTGCCCGTGTTCAAGAGTGTGATAGGCCTGCCTCCATATATGAGCGTGATGTTTGCCCTTGGTGTGCTGTGGCTCTATACCGACTTGATGTACAGGCGTAAACATAATGTCGAAGAGTCCATCAAGAACAGGGTGTCCAAGGTCATCAAGCATATTGACATGCCGACGATTCTTTTCTTTCTCGGTATTTTGATGGCAGTGTCCGCTCTTGAGAGCGCTGGTATTTTGGGCGCTATGGCTGAAGGACTCAATAGTGGCGTACATAATATATACGCCATCAATACAATCATCGGCCTGTTGTCCTCAGTCATCGATAATGTACCTCTGGTTGCAGCCAGCATGGGTATGTATCCTATTCCTGATGCTGCCGCCATCGCAGCATCTGCCGATCCGGCTTTCCTTTCGCATTTTGTGGCGGACGGTGATTTCTGGCATCTGCTCGCATTCTGCGCCGGTACGGGCGGAAGCATCCTGATTATCGGCTCGGCTGCCGGAGTAGTGGCCATGGGGCTGGAGAACATCAACTTCATGTGGTATTTAAAGCATATAAGCCTGCTCGCTCTTATCGGCTACCTTGCAGGTATAGGGGTTTTCATCCTGCAGGACCTGTTTATAGTTCCGCTTTTATAGGACAGTATGAGGCAGATAATAACCCACTTTACCGACGACGACCTGTATAAGTTCACCATGTGCTGCGCGGTGATAGACAATTTTCCGCGGGCACAGGTCAAGTATTCGTTTACGGACAGGGACGACACGGTCTATCCCGAGGGATTCGCCGGGGAACTGGCCGCACAGATAGAGGCACTTGAGGATGTGGTCATCACTCAGGAAGAGATAGACTTCATGAGGCGCAGATGCAGCTATATCCCGGGATGGTTCTACAACTATCTCAAGGGTTACCGCTTCGACCGCCGGTGGGTGGATGTCCGTCAGGATGCCGAAGGACATCTGGAGATAGATATCGAGGGCAGCTGGGCGGATACGATACTGCTGGAAGTCAAGATTCTGGCCATTATCTCTGAACTGTACTACATATTCACCGGAGAAAGCCGCGGCTTTGATTACAGAGCCTATTATGGCAAGACATACAGAAAGGCGGAGAGGCTGCTCGGGGCGGGTTGCGTTTACAGTGACTTCGGAACCCGCCGCCGGGCCTCCTTTGAGGCCGAGGATACAGTCGTCAGGGCTATGAAAGACTGTGCGGCCAGCCGTGAGTGGCCCGGCCGCTTCGTGGGTACAAGCAATGTCTACCTGGCGATGAAGTACGACCTGATCCCGGTAGGGACCATGGCGCATGAGTTCATCTGTGCGATAGGAGGGATGTACGGTCCCCAGATGGCCAATCACATAGCCATGGACTGCTGGCGCAATACTTTCCGGGGGGCTCTCGGAACATATCTTTACGACAGTTTCGGCTGGGATATATTCAGTCTCAACTTTTCCGAGGATTTCGCCAACCTTTTCAAGGGACTCCGTGTGGACAGCGGGGACAACCGCGGGCAGCTCATGCGTATCGTGGACAAATACCGTTCTCTAGGCATAGACCCCAGGACCAAGCAGGTAATCTTCAGCAACGCCCTGGATGTGGACCATGCCATAGAGATACAGCGTTATGCGGTGGATTACTGCCAGCCGTCTTTCGGCATAGGGACTCATTTCACCAACGACTTCGACGGTGTGCGTCCGATGAACATCGTCATCAAGCTTATCGCCGCCAAGATCACCGAGTCCTGGGACTTCTACAACGACACCTGCAAGATCAGCGAGGACACCGGCAAGCACACAGGCCGTCCTGAAGTAGTCCGCCGCTTCATGGAAGCCCTGAACTTCAAACCATAAAAATGTTACATGATTTTCAGCGTTTTACGTCTATAATCTGTTTTTTCAGCTTTCCAAGGTCTCCTTTATAGTCTGAAGCTATAGCGGCAACCATTACGGTCGTATCCCAGTCCGCGCCTATTATTACAGGAAGATCCGGATCTATCATATATGAATTTGCCACATCTTTCTTGAGTTCATCATCTGTCATATCAGGCAGGGACTCGTAGAATTTCAAGTACCAATGTTCTGCGTCGGCATTTGGCGTCAATGTTGCTCTGATGACAGCTCTGCCTGCATATTTTCCATAAGTTTCAGGATTCTCACTGGCAAGTTCATCTCCGTCCAGAACTTCTATGCTCATCTCAACATCAGCGCTGCTGGTTTCTGCCGGCAGTGTTTTGACTATTTCGTAAAATAATGGAGTAGTTATACCTCCGCAATATCCGAAAGCGAATACAATATATTCTGTCTCTGAATCCAGATATCCTTCTCCATCGTAATGGGAGTCTCCTGTATTGAGTACCCAGTCCAGATCACCTTGATATATTGACAGGACATCTTCCATGAACTCTATGTCATTGTCGAATCTCTCATACTGGGAAAGAGGGACACAGTGAAGAAAGTACTGCTCATCTTGTTCTGACGGATAGAAATTTACATACATGCTGTGTGAGGACACGTTTATGACATCTATCTCTATATTCATGGAAGATGGTTGCACTGGCAGTGTGGTTACATTGGCATGATTGATGACGGTCGTTCTGTTACCTTCAAGATCAACGCCGAAAGCAACTGCAGTATAGGTAGTGTTGCCGGTGAGTTGTCCCATATAGAGATCATTGTCAGAAGCAAGTGACGATGGTCCTGTGTATATGTATTCGTCCCCGGCCCAATCAATACTGTTGCCGTTTTCCATGTCAATAAAATATCGCGCTGCCTCATCAGGTGTCATTTCTGCAAAGTCAGTGGAAAGCATCATTCCTACATAATAGCGGGTACTGTTGTCGCTTGGAGTGACATTGACAATACAGTTTATAGTTGTAATTTCTGAGAATGAGATATCAAATGTACACGGATTGTCTACAGTCTCTTCCAAAGTCGTAAATTGTTCGTAACTTATGCCTGATGTGGGATTGCCGTATCCATCCATACCGAATGCGAAAACGATGTATTCCGTAGCTTCATTCAGATCATTGCAGTCAAATACATTTTCTGTACCTGATTCAAGAAAGTCGTAATAGGAATCACCCATTACCTCCACAGCGAAATCAAGAACTTCGACAGTCTCATTTATAATATCATTTTCGGTAGAATATGCATTCCATTCATCAAGAGTCATTGTGCTCCAATAATATGTGTTGTTGTCCGAGCTTGTGGTGATGGTTATTGTAGCACCATATGCCATTGGTGAGACATGAAAACCGAATCCGAAATCCAATGTCTCTACATTATCCGTGTCTACGAATTCTTTACAAAGACCTGTCGTGACTGTTCCGTCTTCTTGGAGTCCATATGCGTAAATACAGTATCCGCTGGATGCTTTGAGACCGTCTATGTCCAGATTCTCAATAGGGCCTTGCCTCAGATTGGCAGATATGACTATTGAAGGATCCACATTGTCGTTTCCGGCAATTCTTATAAATTCATCGATTTCGTCATGTATGTAGGCATTGTCTGATTCAAAACTGTCGAAATACTCTTTCTCCACTATTCTTGCAATGTAGGTGATGTCATTATTCTTAGGTATGTATGATACGTTAATACAGTGATAGTTTTTATTATTTATCCGTATTTCAATAGCAGAGTCGTCAACAGAAGGTGTGTCGGAATATGCCTTCTGTGTTACTGTTATTCTTATAATCCTGTCGCTTTTTGAGTATATGACGTTGTCTGTACTGCTGGAAAATATGATGTTGATGTCTGAGGGAATTTCTAAGTTTATCTCGGCATAACGTTCTTTGCCCATGTTCTTATCAGCAATGAATGTTATAGATTCAGACCCGAGAGTCAGTTCAGAAATCCATTCTGCCTCAGTGAAGGGCGTCGCGCTAAGAGGACAGTCAGCTGAAAATGGTATTTCAACATTCCCTCCGGAATATTCTATGTCATCGATAGTTGAAAATGAGATTCTGATTTGTTGTTCCTGTTTTTCCTGACAGGAAACAATCAGCGTGAAAACAGCTGCCATACATATTCCAAGCAGTATCAGTCTTTTCATTATACAATATATTATAGTTTATACGGCTAATATATATGAATTTTATGAAAAAGCAAACAGCAGAGATACAAAAAAGCAGCTACATCTCTGTAACTGCTTCTTTTTCGGTGGGAGCTGAGGGAGTCGAACCCCCGACCCTCTGCTTGTAAGGCAGACGCTCTAAACCAACTGAGCTAAGCTCCCTTGCTTTTGCGGATGCAAATATAGACTAAATTTTCTCACTGACAAAAAAAGTTGAAAAAATTTTACAGATTTTCGGTAGCTATATCGTATTTGTCTATAAGTCTGCTGATTTCGGGATCAAGATTGCCTCGGAACCTTAAACTGCGATCTTGGTATACTGCGCTGATAAAATATTCAACGGCCTTTTTTTCATTGCCGATGCGGGAATTGGCGATGGCCATCAGGTAGTCCCTTTTCGCGGAGACAGGCAGGTACTCGAGGATGTTCATTGCCGAGGCATTGTAGTCCATGGCCAGAAATGCCAGAGCGCTGTTGATATCCCTGTAGCTGCCCAGCAGTCTTACTGCCTTTCCGTAGTCTCTGTCCTTGATGGCCTGAACTCCTGCACTGTATACCGTATCAGGCTCAGTTGTGTGTATAGTGTCCTTGACCATGTTCTTACGGTGAAGACAGAACCTGAACTCAACTTCTCTGAGTACAGGGTAGAGATGCTCTTTTATATAAGAGTATTCCGGATGAGTACTCAGAAGATGCTCTCTTTTGTCCTGAGATATTTCTCCACATATTTCAAGTATCCCAGAGGCATCATTGATAGTGCGGTCATTTCGGATTAGACCGTAGAGTCGTTCCCAGTTCTCAGGGATATATCTTTCAATCAATCGGAAATCCTCGCCGTCGAGGAATCCGGCAATGGATGCCGCGCGCTTGCGGGCCAGTCTGCTGTTGAGCCCGAAACTACCTTCAGGTGAACATGACGCGGTGATTATAAGGCTGTCAGCCAGATATTCTCCGGAAGAGATCAGGCCGGAGATGATTGACTGGATGTATTGCAGCTCGTCATGGTTGTCCATATAGCCGGTGTCTATATCCGATCTGCCGGCCTTGAAATTAATGGCAGCCCTGGTGTTCAGTTCGACTCTCCGTTCAATGATTTTGGTCACGTATCTCTGAATGTCCTCGGTCATGGTCGCAAATGACGATACATAGAATGTGACCGGCTCTGACGGAGGAATACTGTACAGCATCTCGCCTTGATAATATATTCCTCCTGTCAGACAGACGTCTATCTGACGCAGTCCGGGTCTGGTGCCCAGAGTCTGATGATATGTATAACTGAAGTCCTCAGTATTATTACCAATCAATGTGTCGAGCCGGAAACCGAAGGTTATCACCGGATCTTTGACGAATCGCCTGTATTTCTCGTCTATCTGATTTTTCTTTATGTTGTTGCGCTGTATGGCCAGTGTCCTCATAAAGTGCTCTCTTGCTTCTTCCAGCGAGATGCCGTACAGGCCTCTTATGCTGTCAGTGTCCACGAGAGCCGTATCGTTCCTGAGTGCGGCAATCCCGGGAATGTTCCGCTGTATGAAAGTTTCCAGAAGAGCGGTGTGAATCAGCAGGGAAGAGTCGGTGATTATGCCGGCCAGAAAGCGGTTGTAGAGTTCATATCCCCTCATCTGGCGTTCTTTATATTCTATGCCGGTCAGCAGCAGGGCGTCCAGGGATATTGTGTCGCCGGACATGACGGCTTTGGGAGTCAGACGTACCTGCCACTGTGGATTGAGTATTGTGGACGGTACGTGGATGTTGAAAGCCATGCGGACGGATCCGTTCCGCTCAGCGATGTTCTTGAATCTGGCTGTGATGACCACTTCGTTGAGAGGCTCGCTCAGATTCGCCGTCCCGGAGGAGTCCATCGTACCCCTCATCAGATAATATTTTTTTCCGTCATTGCCGGTCATGGTAAGAGTGTCCGTGTCCGGCTTGGAAGATATGTATTTGTAGGTGTCTTCTTCTTTTTTAGTCTGGCTTGGCAGGAAAATGGAGACCCCTGCGTTCTGTTCTCGCAGTTCCCTGATATCCATCCTGACGATAGCCGAGCATGAATGAATCAGCGCACAGCCGGCCATGCAGATAAGAATGTCCGTAATCAGTGCTTTCATTTCAGAAATAGTATAATAGGTTGATCTGTATGTCGTCTGGGGCAATGAACGCCTTCGTGCCCGATGCCGTCAGCTTGCCGCAGGGCAAGGAACGGTATTCTCGGAACGTCGTACCTCCGAACCATATACCTATGCCGAATTCGATGTTGAGATGTTTTGTCAGCATCAGTGAGTATCCGAAGTTCAGTCCCATGCCGAAAGCGTCTCCTTCCATTCCCTTTTTAGAGAAAATACCTCCGGTACTGTACCGGCACCATTGCACTCTGGCTCCATAGTAAAAACCGGAATAGACGAAAAACGGCCAGTACCTGGCCCCGGCTGCAATGCTGAGTTTTTTGTTCTGAATCTGACTGGATCGGCCTTTAAAATAAAATGGATTGTACCGTCCTTCTGCAGTCAGACTCCAGTGCTGGTGCAGCGAGACTCCGGCTTCTGCATTGATGGTTAGGAAATTGGCGTAGTCCAGCAGGTTGGTCCCCAAGCTCCATTTCTGGGCTTTCATAGGCTGGCAGCACAGTATGATGGCTGTGACTGTAATGGATAATATTCTAATAGTTGTGTTCATATTGCGTTTTTAAAAGCATCCGGGACCTTCTCTCTCTTCTCTCGAGCCGTCCCTTTCTCTCTTTTCCTTCCCCTCGTCGGACCCGGATGCGGAAGCAAATATAGATGCTTGATACAGAACGAAAAAACCACTTCTGTACAATTAAAGAATGATTTTATGTTTATAAAAAGAAGTGTGTTTTTATAAAGAGAAATATTACCCTAAGTGTTTAAGTGCCATTTTGGCAGACCAGTGATGGTGGTATGCCTTTTGTGTTTATAATGCGAAAAAAGAAATCAAAAATACAAAGATATGTCACAGCAAAAAGGTAAAATAGGGGTTACTACAGAGAATATTTTCCCCGTTATCAAAAAATTTCTGTACTCTGATCATGAGATTTTCCTTAGGGAGTTGGTCGCCAACGCCGTGGACGCGACTCAGAAAGTGAAGGCATTGGCAAGTACCGGAGAACTAAAGGGGGAGCTTGGAGACCTGACAGTGCGTATATCCGCTGATGAGAAGAAGAATACCTTGACGGTGACTGACCGCGGTATCGGAATGACAGCCGAGGAGATAGACAAGTATATCAATCAGATAGCATTTTCAGGAGCCGGAGAGTTCATCGAGAAGTACAGGGATGTGGCCGGCAATATCATAGGCCATTTCGGGCTGGGGTTCTATTCAGCCTTCATGGTCTCCAAGAAGGTGGTTATCGAGTCTCTTTCATGGAAAGAAGGCGCCAAGCCTGTAAGATGGGAGTGTGAGGGCAATCCCGAGTTTGTGATGAAAGAGGGCAGCAGGACTGACCGCGGTACGGAGATTACTCTGTATCTGGACGATGACTCTAAGGAGTTCGCCGTATCCTCAAAGGTCGATGAACTGTTGAAGAAATATTGCCGTTTCATGCCTGTGCCTATTGCTTTCGGCAAGGAGCAGGAATGGAAGGACGGCAAGTATGTGGACACTGATAAAGATAAGATAATCAATGATACAGATCCTATCTGGAACAAGAAACCTGCGGACCTGAAGAAGGAGGACTACATGAGGTTCTACCGCGAGTTATATCCGATGCTGGAAGAGCCGTTGTTCTATATACATCTGAACGTGGACTATCCGTTCAATCTTACAGGTATCCTGTATTTTCCTAAAATCAAGGATCGTCTGGAAGTCACCAAGAACAAGATACAGCTTTACTGCAATCAGGTGTTTGTGACGGATTCGGTGGACAATATCGTGCCCGACTTCCTGACTCTGCTGCACGGTGTGATAGACTCGCCGGATATTCCCCTGAACGTATCAAGAAGCTATCTCCAGTCGGATGCCAACGTCAAGAAGATATCGACTTATATTACTAAGAAAGTAGCTGATAGATTGGAGGACATCTTCAAGAATGACCGCAAGGAGTACGAGGAGAAGTGGGACAACCTCAAGCTCTTCATCGAGTACGGTATGCTGACCGAAGAGAAGTTCTGCGACAGGGCCCTCAAATTCGCCCTGATGAAAAATACTGACGGCAAGTTCTTTGCTTACGACGATTACCGCAAGGCGATAGAGGCCGCCCAGACTGATAAGGATAAAAAAGTAGTTTATCTTTACGCAACCGATCCTGTGGCTCAGTATCAGTATATAGAGACGGCAAAGAACAAAGGCTATGATGTTCTGCTCTTTGACTGTCAGTTGGACGCACATTTCGTCAACCTGTTGGAGACTAAAATAGCAGACTCGACATTTGCCAGAGTGGATGCGGATTCCATAGACAGGCTGATCCGTAAGGAGGATGTAAAGGAGCCTGAGATGGCCGAAGCAGAGAAGACGGACCTGTCCGATATGTTCGAGTCCGTACTGCCTGAGGGCAATCATTACTTCGTTAAGCCCGAGAATCTCGGAGAGAACAGTGCTCCTATCCTGATTACCCAGTCAGAGTTCATGCGCCGGTACCGCGACATGTCGGCTCTTGGAGGAGGTATGAATTTCTACGGTGAGATGCCGGAGTCGTATACTATAGACGTCAATGTGCAGCATCCTCTTATCAAGCGTATCCTGGAGGCCAAAGACTCTGCGTTGTCGGAGAAATGCTCTGTTTTTGACTCCCGTAAGTCAGAGATTCAGGCCGGTATCGACAAACTGGATGCTGCCATGAAGGACAAGAAGGACGAGGATATCCCCACTGCTGACAAGGATGCCAAGAAAGAGTTGGAGAAGGAGATGGATGAGGTCCGCAATGAGCGGAAGGAGGCCATGAAGGGCTTCGCAAAGGACAATATCCTTCTGCATCAAGTAGTAGACCTTGCTTTACTGGCCAACAATATGCTGAAGGGCAAGGATCTGTCGGAGTTCATCCGCAGAAGCATCGAGGTTCTGTAAGAGAGTAAAGTGACTTTTATTCCTTGAAAATAAATCTGACAACCTCGCGCATCAGGTCATCGGCCTGCTGTTGCGAGGTTAGTGCTTCTATGGGGAAGCCGATACTTACGCATCTGTGGTTCTCTCCCTCGTAGGCAACAGCTGCAGAAGTGTTGACAGCCTTGTATCTGAGGAATGTACAGGCATCTTCATTCGAGGGGATGATGGCGTCAGGGGACTCTACACAGTAGGTGTCAGGGCTCGGCCTTGTCTGGAATTTCAATACTGCTGTGGAGTCTTTGTATATGCCGGACTGATTCCATACAGGCAGTACGTTTCCTGTGGAGGATGCGTGGCCGTTGCTCCATTTATATCCCATAATATCCTTCGCGAAGCAGGATGCCTTATATTTAGTATCAGCTTTTTGCGCTGATTTGTTCATGTCGCTGCAAAGTCCGGGCATGCTGTCGGAAATGGAGGTTAGGGACTGTATGGTCTCATGGATCCCGGTTGTGAGCATGGAATCGTGTCCGGGAGCAATGACTATTGAGTCTCTCAGCCGGGTCAGGACCGATATGACAGAATCGATGCTGTGTGCCGTGGATGAAAGTATGGATGTCTCCGGGTAAATCTTGGAAAAGTCGTATTCTGTTGATTTGCCGATATTTTCTCCGGAGACAATCAGCGAGCCTCCGTTAAGGCAGTAGCTTTTCAGGATGCTCAGCAGTGTGTCATTGGCAAAGCATGCTGTCTCCTTTCCGAAAATGATGTCCATGGCCGGATATCTGTGCTGTTCCAGTTTCCCGGAAACCAGTGCGCCCAGTGACGCGGAGCAGAATCCATGACCGCTTCTCATCAGGGACAGTCCGTGTACCATCGGATAATCAAACGTGTTTCCGGCCACTGTTTCCGGTCCATAGTCCATGTAGGAGGCACCGAATCCAGGTCTGTCATTGTGTATCCATTCCTCGTCAGGAGAGTATTCATACTGCTCGCCTATATAGGAAATGTCCTTGATGTAAGGGACGGTATGCTCACCACCGGAATCCAGTCCGGGAGCAGCGACACGGGTGAATCCGTTTACAACCAGAATCTCGTCTTTTTCAGGGAGATGTCCGACTGATAGTATTTCAGAAGGGAATGAAAGTCCGCCGCTGTTGACAGCAACAACTTTATAGCTGTACAGTCTGCCTGCTTCTATCTTGTCCGAGAATACTGTGTCCTTCACTACAGTGCCGTTGTCGAAACCAGGAACCGGATTGTCTCCGTACGGATCAATGACTCTGCGGTATACAATGTAGTTTTCCGGAACTGCGGACATCTCGCGTGGGTCTGTACTTGGTGTCCAGGACAGTCTGACTCTGGCACCGGAACCGGTCCTGTCCGTGATGACAGCGCTGAAATCCTTGACCGGAAGGGGCTGGACTGTATAAGGTTTGCCGGAAGTATAGGAAAGGTATCTGAGTATACCTTTATATATTGCACGTGATACAATGAACTTGAATTCCGGATCCAGCGCGAGCCTCATGTCCGGAAGATTCTGGTGGGAGAGCAGTTCAATGAGTACAGTAGGAACGTCGGGCACTCTGGCCTCGACATACGAGCGGTCCCATATTGCCCTGCGGGTCCAGTCTTTCCTGCAGTAGGCGCGGATATCGTCCACTATGGAGCTTTGGACGATGTCTGCAAGTTCTCTTGCGGTGATTCTTGCTCTTCCGTCACTGTAGCAGACCTTGCCTTCCGATACTTCTTTGTAAATAGCGAGGGTGCCGATAATGGAGTCTTTCATACAGAATCCGGCATCGGTGTGAAGTGCAAGGGCCATGTCGACAGGAATGTTCATGTTGTCTTTCATGTAATTCACCCATTCTCCCCTGGACATGTAATCATCCTTGTAGTCATTCGCACCGTCATTGGGGCTGTAGACTTCTTCGGGGTATCCGCTCCATTGCAGCCAATAGCGCGCAGCTTCCGCATATCTGGGATAGCCGCTGGTTTCGTGACCACGCACTATGTTGCCCATACCACCTCCGAAACGTACAGCGTCTGTTGTTATTACTCCTGTTTTGTTTTTCTGTGCGCTGCGGACTATTACTCCTTGTCCGCATTCACCTTCTGTAAAACGGAATGTGCCGAGATAGACCCATGTGCCGCCGCCTATGCTTTGATTGACTTCAAATATGTCTTCACCGCCTGAATGACGGACAGTGTATGCTGCAGATGTGCTTTCAGGCAGGCTCTGGTAGGAGACGTATACCGCATAGTCTCCTGTCGCAGGGAAAAACGGCAGATAAGATGCCGTTTGTATGGATTTGCTGTCACTTGCAGAGATGCGGGCAGAGCCGGTAATAAATGGATTGCCGTCAGTCAGGAAAGATGACGACTTCTCACCGAATCCAGGCTCAGAAGAGTCTTTCCAGTCGTAGTGTGGGTTACCGGAGTTGTTCCTTTCTGTGTAGAACGGACTTCCGTTGTCCACTATTAATTCCACCTTTTGTGAATCCCTTTCCCTGGGTATCAGAACATTGGCTCCGGCATTCTCCAGCATTGGCGCTAGGAAGCCGGTTATGTAGCTGTGAGTCAGCATGTCCTCAACAGTGGTGAAGAACGGGGCCCGCTGCCATTCCCATCGTCCGGCATCATGTGAATAGTAGTAGCCGTGGCTTGACCAAAGCGCTATGTTGCGGCCGTCAAGACCTTCGGTTATATTGACTGGTCTGCTTGTTTTCTCAATCCAGGGAGTACTGTTGTTAGTGTATTTCCCAGGTTTTTGCCCGGAATAATAGCCTGAGACCAGTCTGTCTACAGGTTTTCCTTTGTATAGAAATTCTATTTCGAGTCCTGAACAGCGAGCCGGCAGGGTGGACCTGAGAACATTTTCCATGAATCTCAGATCGCTGTCACGCAAGGGGTAATCCGATATCGCTCCATTCAGGTGTACTTTTATGCTCCGTTTTGTAATGAAAAAAGTATCGATATCCACAGTCTGATTTACTGCCGCTTTTTGCGAGAGATAAAGATTGATGGACTCCATGGCCGGCTTCAGTGTCCGGCGGTCTATCTGTGCGTGAGCGGGGCGGCACGGGATGGCAAGTGCCGTAAATACAGCTGCGTATAGGAATAAATGCTTCATTGATGCTTGCTTTTTGTTGCGGAGATCAGACTGTCAATATACTGTACGGCATGAGGACCGGCTATGGAAACGATGACAGTTCCGGTAATGATGGATAACGAATCGGCCAGAAAGTCGTACACGTCGCCCTGTCTAGACTTGAAGAACATGTCCTGGCAGACCTCTGTAAGGCCGGCGAAAAGCAGGCCGCTGAGTAGCGTGAGTACTATGGCATGTCTTGCGAAAAAATTGTTTTTGACTGCGTATCTGCATGTAAGCCATGTTATGAACGGATATGGAAAAAACATGGCAAAGTGTGCATACCTGTCCATCCGTATGCCGAGAAAATATTTTCCGAGGTCTATGCCGGTGGAGGAGAACTTGTAGAAACACAGAAATAATACCATTGCCAGATATATGACATATAGTATATTTATTAATATCTTTGCGCTTTTCAACATGATGCAAAGATAAAAAGAAGCCGAGAGCAATGCAAATGAACTTGTTCAGTTTGCACCGCCGAGGCGTAATAGTATAGATTGTGAAATTATGAAAGAGTACAGACATCTGACACGCGAAGAGACAGATATTCTCAAAAACAATGGATGCTGGGCTGAGAACTGGAACAATATTCATGTGGTGGAGAATTTTGCTCCGGAGTATATAATACGGGTTAATTTCTATGGCATAGTCCGTCTCGGCTCATTCGATTCCTGGATGCCGCTTCCTGGCGGGATATCAGTACCATGCGGTATTTACGACGCCACGCTGTTCAATGTCTCTGTAGGTGACGGCGCGCTTATCACCAACGTTCACGGATATATAGCCAATTACGACATAGGCGCGCGTACGTATATTGCGGATGTAGGGAAGATATATATGGAAGGAGTGTCTTCTTTCGGCAACGGTATGGAGGTCAATGTCCTCAATGAGACCGGAGGAAGGGCCGTGGCTGTCTATGACGGGATGTCGGCTCAGGCGGCTTATTTTTCGGCTATGTACAGGCATCGGCCTGTACTTTCGGAGAAATTGAAGGAGATGGCCCGGATATTCTCTGCCGGACAGAAGTCTCACAGGGGCAGCATAGGCTCATGTGTAAAGGTTGAGAATGTCGGGATTCTAAGGAATGTGAGAATAGGAGACAATGCAGTGGTTCAAGGATGTCTGCGGCTTTTTGATGGAACTGTGGCCAGTGCTGCAGAGACACCCACGCTCATGGGCTGCGGTATAGTTTGTACGGATTTTATCGTTCAGTCAGGTGCTGTCGTAGAGGATGGGGCGCAGATATCCAGGACGTTTGTGGGGCAGGGGGTTAAGCTGTCCCGTGGATTCACATGCTCGGACTGTCTGTTTTTTGCCAACTCCCATTGTGAAAACGGAGAGGCTGTGTCCGTGTTTGCAGGGCCGTTTACCGTTTCACACCATAAATCCACACTGATGATAGGGGCTATGTTCTCGTTTATGAACGCCGGTTCCGCCACCAACTTCAGCAATCATATGTACAAACTGGGACCGGTTCATCAGGGAGTCTTCGCCAGAGGCACGAAATGCGGCTCGGGATCCTATATGATGCTGCCAGTCAAAGTAGCCCCTTTCACAACGGTGCTAGGTCATCATACCTCGCGCATAGATACTTCATTGATGCCGTTCTCTTATATTCTGGAGTCAGATGGAGGTTCTGTTCTCGTGCCGGGTGCCAATCTGAGAAGCGCAGGTCTGTTCCGCGATATGCGTAAATGGCCGGAGAGGGACAGGCGTGGCGCGTCTAATAGGCAGGACAGGATATCATACAATGTGTTTTCTCCGTACACCGCTTCCGACATGCTGGCCGGCAGGGCTCTTCTGGTCGGAATGCTCTCCCAGGAGCGTATATCTGGAAAGCCTGCAACTTATGGCGGATGCAGTATTGCTACTTCTTCTCTTACTAAAGGTGCAGGTAGGTATGATACTGTGCTTAAATACTATATAGGTAAAAAAATAGTGGAGAGACTTAGTGACAGAAAGCTGAATACGGACAATCTTCTGAGGGATGCTCTCACTCCGGAGAGTACGGTAGGAGAAGGTGAGTGGGTGGATATCGCCGGAATGCTGGCTCCCAAAGCCGAGATAGAAAAAGTGCTTGACGCCATAGAAAGCGGTGAGCTTATAGATTTCATTTCCATAGAGAAGAGGCTGTCAGGTATTTTCTCAAATTATGAACTGTATGAGTGGAAATGGGTTTATGACCATATTTATCAGGTATATGGTGTCCATCCTGGCACTATTGTGAGGAAGGAGCTTGTATCGCTGCTGCAGCAGTGGCTGTCCGAGGTTGAGAATCTGTTTGAAGACCTGGAGAAAGATGCTTCAAAGGAATACTCAAAGGAGGCCATGACAGGATTTGGAGTGGATGGAGGGGCAGATGAGGCACTTGCGGATTTCGTCAATGTGCGTGGTGAGGCTGCGGACGATGCAGTTGTACGGTCTGTCAGAGAGTCTGTGGAGGAGGCACGGCAGAAGGCGGCTGATATAGTCTCATTCCTTTAGAGAGTCTACGGCGAGGTCGGCCTTTATCTTGTCGATGACGGCTGTCACTACATTGTATATCCGCTGTCCCTTGGAGTAATCGGCAGGGCAGGCAAAATGTACACGCTTCTCGGTAAGCAGCCTTTCGGATTTATCCTTCTCGTGCCCGTCAGGATTGTACACGGCTATCGAATGGCCTCCGAATTCCTTTACAAGCCTCATGCAGGGGATGTCGGTGGCTCCGTCACCGAAGTAAATCATTCTGGAGAACGGTACAGGCCTGTCTTTCTCAAGCACAAACCTGTTGACCAGAGTGTGGTCCCTGATGCTCATAACCCCCTTGTTGATTTTGAACAGGAACTGTGTCTTGGCGGTGTAGTCGACAGCGACTCCGGGCCATACTGCTTCTCCGTCCTCATATAGAAAGGAGCAGGCGAACACTTTTTTAAACTCATGGTAGATATCCGTGCCCTCGATCATTTCCGTAAGGCCGGATGAGTTGATGTAATGTTCGACTTCCAGTCCGTTTTGCCTGCCGTAATCGTTAATGAGGCCGAACCATTCCTTTACTCCGGGATACAGTTTTACCATTGAGCCGAATTTCTGGAAATTTTCTCTGGTAAGGTGTATGCCGGCTTTTTTTGCCTCATCAATCATGGTTTTCATATAGCACAGAATCTCACTGGCGTCGTTGTCAGTGGACATCTTGTTGCTCTTTTGCCAGAACAGGGCCGGGTCTTTGTCGAAAGCCTGTAACAGTCCGAATTCCTGCATGTTGGCAGGGGATAAAGTGCCGTCAAAATCATATATTAAAGCTACTGTAGGTCGTTTCATGCGTATCTAATTTTCAGCCAAATTAGCAAAATTTTTCATTTTTTCAGTAAGTTTGTACGATTTCGTGCAACATAACGCAGGTTGCATCCGTTATATAAGTGAATAGAAAATGGCACATCAGGAGATTATAAGATTCTACGAGAAGTACAGGCGAAAGCTTTACAATATTGCATTGAGGATTACAGGCGACAGTCTTGATGCTGAGGATGTGGTGCAGGACACTGTCATCAAGTATCTTCGGTCTTCTACCGGCAAACTGGCGGATCAGCAGGTGGAGGCATGGCTGTGTAAGGTGTGTGTAAGGGCTTCAGTGGATATGTTAAGGGTGCGCAAGGCCTTGAAAATAAAGTTGGAAAGACTGGCGGAGGAGGATTCGGAAGAGGATTGCTCCCGGCAATGGGAGGATATGTTGATGCGCGATGAGCCCAGAGAGATGATAAGCCGCATCAGGAAAGTCATGCAGGGAATGCCGGACGGTTACAGAGTGGTGCTGTCATTGCTGCTGTTCGAGGGGTATGACTATGCGGAGGCGGCTCAGATTCTCCAGGTGGAGGAGAGCACAGTGCGTTCGCAGTACCTGCGCGGCAAACGTAAACTCCTGGGGTTAATAAATGATATGAAAGATTGATATGATGGATAACTTACAGCAATACTTTAAATCAAACAAGGCGTATATCCGGGACTCGGAGGAAAATCTTCCTTATGGGGATGAGTCGCGCTTTGAGGAAAGGTGGGAGGCTCTCAGCCGCGACAGGATTAGATTCCGTTCAGGGCTCAAGCGGCGTAAGAAGCCTCTTTGGAAGGTCGTGGCGTTTCCGGTGCTGGCTTCCCTGGCCCTGATATTCGGAGTCAGGTTCCTGATGCGCCCGATTATGACTCAACCTGAGCCGGTGCATACTGTGGCCTCGGATGCCGTTTCTCCCGGCAGTATCTACAGGGATTATTGCCGCAGTGTGGCCGACATCACAGTTGAACTTGCAGTGCTTACGGCTTATATGGATGAGGAGGATGCCGAGGAGGCGATGCGGACTCTCGATGAGATAGTCTATGAGCCGGTGCCGCTGATCGATCAATTGGAAGAGGTGGATGATGCGCGTCAGACAGAGATACTGAGGGAGTATTCAACCAGGCAGTTGAAGACTTTGGATGACTTTATGAATAACTTTAAGCAAACAATGGAGGCGTCAAATTAACAAATAGTTATGAGAAAGGTATTTTTACTTGTAGCGGTATTCGCGATGATGTTGCCGTCCATGATGTCGGCGGCTGACAAGGACTCAGGCGAGGTGATTGCCAAGGAGTTCATTTTGGAGGATTTTGACGGTCTGAAGGCCGGAAACCGTTTTGATGTGGAGCTTGAACACTCATCCTGGTATTCTGTCACCGTAACTCTGCCTGCGGAGCTGGAGGCGTATCTTGATGTGAAGGTTGAGAACGGCAATCTGGTGCTTGGCCTGAACAATACTTCCCAGAAGATAATCAGTCTGTTCAAAGACAAGGACTGGAAGATAAAGGCAAAGGTGAGCTGTCCAGATATGGAAAGAATCCATCTTTCAGGTGCTGCGAAGCTTACCATGCTGGATGAGTTCCGCGTCTCATCTTTGGATATTAAGGTAAGCGGAGCCTCCAGCCTGGACCGTGCTCTCTTTAAAGGAGACGGAAATATCAGCCTGAATGCGTCCGGGGCCTCACATGCGGAGCTGGAACTTTCGGGAAACTACTCTTCGGCAGAGATCAAGTGCAGCGGGGCATCCAACCTGTATGTCAGCGGCGGCAAGTACGACAGATGCTACATTGATGCTTCAGGAGCTTCGGATATGGAGATGGAAAATGTTAGTTTTGCAGATGTGAGTGTGGAACTTTCAGGTGCCTCCAAGCTGCTTTTGAGCGGAAGCGCGGACTTTTTGAACGTAGATGCGGGCGGAGCCTCGTCGTGCAAGGCTGCATCGCTGGTTGCAGACAGGGCCAGGGTGGAGGCATCGGGAGCCTCCAGTGTGACGGTCAACGCCAAGTCCATGGACTATACCGACATATCCCGGTCGTCCTCTTTCAGAAACCGCAGATAAGAGAAGATGTCCTGGATACATTCTGACAAGGATTTCGTGCTGGACTCGCACTGCGACACTCCCGGTATGCTCCTGGAGGGTGTAGACTTGGGCAAAAGGCAGAAAAGAGGACATGTGGATTTCGTAAGGGCCAGGGAGGGAGGCGTGGACGGGATGTTCTTCGCCATATATTCTCCCCCGGAGCTTACTGATGAAGAGGCGGTGGCACATGCTGTAAGGCTGATATCCAAGTGTTACGATGCAGTGGACACCAACAGCGGTGTCGCTGCTTTCGCTTTCTCGCCGGAGCAGGCATTGGAGAATAAACGCAATGGGCTGATTTCTGTCTTCTTAGGCATGGAGAACGGAACCCCGATTCAGCACGACCTTGCGTATCTTCATCTGTATCATCGCTTTGGCATACGTTATTTAACGCTTTGCCATAATAGACACAATCAGATTTGCGATTCATGTATGCCTATGGAGCCTGAATGGGGAGGGTTGTCTCCGTTTGGGAAGGAAGTCGTGACTGAGTGCAACCGTCTGGGCATTATGCTGGACAGTTCCCATGCTTCTGATGAGACCTTTTATGACATTTTGAAGTACTCGTCTACACCTGTGATAGCATCCCATTCCTCATGCAGGGCCCTGTGCTCTCACCCCAGAAACATGTCAGATATCATGCTACGCGATTTGGCGTCAGCCGGAGGAGTGGTACAGATAAACTTCTATCCCAAGTTCATAGACAATGATTTCGCTGATGAGAAGTTTCTCAGGCTCAGTGAGGAAGGAGAAAAGTGGCAGGAACTTTACCGTTCTGACCTATACAATGAGGTGTACCGTGACAACTATTTCCGGATAATGGAGGAGCTGTCTGTCTATCCGGCTCCTTCCGTAAAGCGGGTGGTGGACCATATTGACCATGCCGTGGAGAAAGCGGGGATAGAGCATGTGGGATTAGGGTCGGACTTTGACGGCATAGAGATTGCCCCCGAGGGACTCAGGGACATATCAATGTATGGCAACATCAAGGCCGAATTGCAGGAGCGCGGTTACCGGGAACAGGAGATAAGGGGTATATTAGGAGGCAACCTGTTGAGAGTCATGCATGAAGTACTGAGCAAAGCACAGTCCTGAGTAGATTGAGCGCGCTGCCGGCGAAACGCTGTATGTTGGTGTATCTGTCGTTGTTGAATCTGAACATCCGGGATATGACTGCGGTTTTTCCCGGATGATCTGTATCCGGATATGCTACTCCGACCCACACAGTTCCCACCGGCTTGTCCTCGCTTCCTCCGTCAGGTCCGGCAATGCCCGTGGTGGATATTGCGAAGTCAGTATTTAGTGCCCTGCTGACTCCGAGAGCCATGCCCTCAGCGCATTCGCGGCTTACGGCTCCATGCTCAGCAATAGTCTCAATAGATACGTTTAATATGTTTTCTTTCACAGAGTTGTCATAAGAAGTGACTGATCCGTAGAAGTATTTGGAAGCACCTGGCATAGCGGTGAAAAGAGAGGCAAGAAACCCGCCGGTACACGATTCGGCCACCGATAAAGTCAGCCCGCTTTCGGTAAGCCTCTTAGCAATGACGGACTGCAGCGTGTCGTCGCCTTCACCGTAGACGGCATCTCCGATTATGGGCATGACTTTGGCGAATTCCCTGTCTATGCGTCTTATCTCCTCGTCCCTGTCGCCTCCGTAGATGGACAGTCTCAGCTTAACTCCTGTCAGGGGATTTGGGAGGTAGGCTAAGTGCATGTCTGAGGGCAGGGCGTCTTCCCATGGCTCAATCATCTTTGCCAAAGTGGACTCTGCTATGCCGTAAGTAGTTATGGTCTTGTGATATATGCTGTCCAATGCAAAATGCCTGCGGATGTCCGCCATCACGTCAGGCAGCAGGCCTATGGCCTCAAAAGGTACTCCCGGCAGGGAATACAATACCGGACAGTGGGTGAAATCAGCGGGGGAGAAACGGAATATCATGCCCGGTGCGGTGCCTTTCCGATTGACCATTACCTCGCATGTGTCCGGGACCATGGCCTGGGCGCGGTTGATATCCGATATATCAATCCCTCTGTGTGCTAAAATCCTTTCGATTACCTGCATCTGTCCCTCGTGGAATATGTCGCCGCGGCTTCCCGACAGTTCCGCCAAAGCCTTCTTTGTGATATCATCTTTAGTGGGACCAAGTCCACCTGTAACTATTACTATATCAAAATTATGCAGTAATGACTTAATGCTTTGCTTTATGTCAGTTCCATCATCGGATATCGATATCATCCGGCACACTTTGATACCAATATTGTTGAGTTCTACTGCTATTGCAGAGGAATTGGTGTCCACAATCTGGCCGATGAGAATCTCATCGCCTATGGTGCATATTGCCGCTGTTTTCATTGATGTTTACTTATGGGATTTAAGATATTTAAGAATCTTGCGCACAGCTCCGGGACCGTTGTAGATGAATCCGCTATATATCTGTATCAGAGACGCTCCTGCGTCCAGCATCTCCTTGGCCTGTTCCGGGCTCATGATACCGCCTACACCTATTATCGGCAGTATTCCGCCGGTCTTGTCGTGAATGTGTCTGACCATCGCCAGGCTGCGCTCATACAGCGGCTGGCCGCTCAGACCTCCGTTGCCTATTGCCTTCACCTTTTCAGGGTCGGAAACAAGACCTTCCCTGGAGTTGGTGGTGTTTGTGGCTATGATACCGTCCAGCCCGGATGTAAGTGCCAGCTCCACAATGCGGTCCACGTGGTCGTATGGTATGTCAGGGGATATTTTCAGCAGTATGGGACGGTAATCGTCATAGTATCTTCTGAGTGTTAGCAGGCGGTCAACTATATCGGCCAGATAGCCGACGTCCTGCAGTATCGTCAGATCCTTGACATTGGGGCACGAGACATTGACCGTAAAATAATCCACGTAGTCATAGAGTAGCGAGAATGCTCTCTCGTAATCCTTGTAGGCCTCCTCATTGGGAGTAACGGACGCTTTTGCGATATTGCCGCCTATTATAACGTTGGGCCTGTGTTTCTGCAGTTGGGAAACAGCGTATTTTACACCTTTATTGTTGATACCCATGCGGTTGATGATGGCCCGATCCTCTATAAGCCTGAAACAGCGAGGCTTGGGATTGCCTGGTTGAGCTTCAGGAGTAAGTGAGCCGATTTCGACGAAACTGAAACCGAAGTTGCCCATGTCATTATAGAACTCACCGTTCTTGTCCAGGCCGGCGGCAAGTCCCACAGGATTCCTGAAAGTAAGCCCGAATACGTCCCTTTTGAGCTCTCCTTCTTTGTCCCGTACTTTGAAAATGGCGCGTATTATATTCTGGGACAGAGGTATATAATGCAGAAAATGCAGTATTCTGAATGTGATGGCGTGCGCTGTTTCCGCAGAGAATGAGAAAAGTATACGTCGTATTAATCTGTACATAGTATATCTGCTGTTGAATCAGTGGCAAATATACGTTAAAAACTATTTAGGTGGATAAAATTCCTGAAATGTTCCGTCAGAATAGAATAGGGTGATTCTTCTCACTTCTTTATTTTTGTTTTTGTCCGGTAACTGAGAAATATCATCAGTCTCCGGCCCAAGTCCGGGCACGCTTTCCTGTTCCAGTTGTTCCTGTCTTTCCGGCTCGGAGAACAAATTTTCAAGGGAGGATGGAAGGGGCATGGCCTGAGATGTACTATGTTCCCTAAGAGGTTTGCCTTTGCCGAGTATGAACCAGTCAGGGTTGACAGTTGGAAACTTCATCAGGAATTTCTGGATAAATTCGAAGCTTGGCTTGTTACGTCCTGACAGAATATGCGAGACATTGGCTCTCTGTATACCCATAATGTCTGCGAACTGCGCCGGCTTGAGCTGCTCCAGTTCCAAAAATTGTTGTAAACGTCTATTCACTATTGTTAATTTTAATTTTTACAAATGTACATATTATTTTGTTAACAAATAAACAAACATGAAAAAGGACAAATGTTAACACAAGTATTGACAAATTCATTTGTCGTGATAATCAGCCTTCTATAAAATAGAGCATATCTCAAGGCTTACTTAATATATAAAGTATGATATAATTGATAATAAAATGATTGCAATATTAAATTGTCCACTTTTGCGTCTCCAATAGTGCCATATTCCTTAAATGCAGGTTAAAAAAGCTTACAATAACTTGATATGAATATCACAATTAATTGATATATATAATAATATACTGCAACAAAATACTACATAATCAAAATTTATTAAAGAAATATAGAATAAAATTATCAGTTTACAAACATTTGCAAATCATGTTAACATCGTGCTGCTATCGCTTTACACAAAAGTAATTAACATATGTAAACAAATTTGAAAAAACGATTTTTTGGGGATGGCCTGGATATTGTATAGATTTGCATCGGAAAGTCCGTTAAAACGGCTAAAAACGCATAAAGATGGCAATACCCGAAATCAATATTTCTGACTATACGTACGATCTTCCTGAGGACCGCATTGCCTCCTATCCTGTGGCGGAGCGGGATGCCTCAAAATTGCTTATATATAATAAAGGTGTCATATCTGATACTGTCTTCTCTCACCTGCCGGAGATTATCCCTTCGGGCAGTCTGATGGTATTCAACAATACAAAGGTGGTGCCTGCAAGGCTGCTTTTCAGGAGGGCTAGCGGGGCCTTTATTGAGATATTCTGTCTGGAACCGGCGGAACCGGAGGATTACAATCTTTGCTTTGCGTCTTGCGAAACGTGCATATGGAACGTTATCGTCGGTAATAAGAAGAAGTGGAAAGGCGAGCCGATAAAGCTTTATCTTCCTGATAATCATAGCTCAATGTTGGAAAATCTGGATCTGGAGGCAGTCCTGGAGAATGATTCTGACGGAAAGGTGCAGGTAAGATTCACCTGGAGAGGTGGAGAGCCATTCTCAAAAGTTATGGAACTGTGCGGAAAAGTTCCTATTCCGCCTTATCTGCATCGTGATTCGGAAAGCATTGACAATGAGAGATATCAAACATTGTATGCATCGTATAGAGGTTCGGTGGCGGCGCCCACGGCCGGTCTGCATTTCTCGGAGAACGTGCTGAAGGAACTGGATCAAAGGGGGATTGAGCGTGAGAATGTGTGTCTGCATGTGGGCGCGGGTACATTCCTTCCTGTAAAAAGTGAGGCTATATCAGGGCATACAATGCATTCGGAGCCGTTTTCCATATCATTTGATACTTTAAATAGAATATATAACAATATTGATAAAAAGGATATTGTTGCAGTAGGCACTACTAGTGTCAGAACTTTGGAGTCGCTATATTGGCTGGGAGCCGACTGTGCTCTGTCGGGAGTGGCTGACTGGGCTCCATCGCCTGTCGGGCAGTGGGTTCCGTATGAGTCAGGGATAAAGGATGTGCCGGTTAAGGATGCTTTCGGTGCATTGCTGGAGTATTGTGAGCGGAACAATCTGGACCGTATCGTAGGGCGCACCAGGATAATTATCGTTCCATCATACCGTTACAAGGTGGTGACCAACCTGATAACCAATTTTCACCAGCCTAACAGCACGCTTCTGCTGTTGATAGCGGCTCTTATCGGGGAGGACTGGAGAAAAGTTTACGCTTATGCCCTTGAGCACGGATTCCGTTTCCTAAGTTACGGGGATTCGTCCCTGCTTATGCCCCGCAGATAGTTTGGCGGATAGGGGTTTTTTACGTACATTTGCCGCTATGAAAGCTTTTTAAAATGAGGAAATTAAAATTAGTCACGGCTCTGCTGCTCATTATTCTCGCCTTTTTCATGGCTGCGGGAACTTTTACTTTCCGCAGGGCCGGTAATGATTTTCCTACTGAAAAAGCTGTTCAGGATTTGAAGGTGATATCATTGGAACCTCATTCCGTACTGCATCAGGAAGAGCGGAATCAGGTCAGGAACTACCTATATGGCCGTTTGGAAGAAATTGGAGGCACTCCGGAGATCTTGCGTTACGATACTATCGCCAACGTCTATTGCAAATTTGAGCCGCCCGGTCGGGACACGTCATGCTCTTATCTTCTTTTGGTGGCGCATCTGGATTCGCGGTTTCCTGAACAGACTCCACAAGGGATAGTATGTTCCTATGGTGCAGCAGATGACGGATATGGACTTGCAGTGATACTCGAACTTGTACGTGGTGCGTTGGAGTATGCTGAGGACTGGTGTCAAGGGCTGAAAATCCTGTTTACGGACTCGGAAGAGCGGAATCTGGACGGTATCAGATGCGCGTTGGAGAGGGACAATGCTCTGTTTGACAACGTTGGCTTGGCGGTCAATGTGGAGGCCAGAGGCGTTAAGGGGCCCGCTCTGCTGTTTGAGACATCGTCCGGCAATGCCGCCCTGATGGATTTTTATACGGAATATGCCCGGTATCCATATACGTATTCTCTGACATCGGCTGTGTATGATATAATGCCTAATTATACGGATTTCACTCTTTTGAAGCCACTTTTCCCAGGTTACAATTTCTCCGTGATAGACAACCTGCATTACTACCACAATGACAGGGACAATTTCTCCAATATCCATCCTGAGTCCATCGCCCATTACGGAGTGCAGCTGGCGCCTATGGTTAAGGAGTATCTTACGGGAAATCAATATTCGGATCCGGATTATTTTCGAAGCCGGGAGAACAAGGTCGTATTCACAATTCCCGGATTAGGGACATTCAGTTTCTCCAGGACCGGTTACTGTCTGCTTAACGCGGTGACTTTGGCGTTATTCGTACTTACGCTGACTCTGTACGTCGTCACTGGGCGGATAAAGTTGCGAAAAGTCTTTTATAATTCGTTGACGATACTGGGCTGCGGTGTGCTCATAGCCGCGGTCGCTACGGGACTGGCATATGCTGCGACCCGTATTTCCGGAGTACCGTTTTCATTTGTCTCGACAAAATTCCTTTCCTGGGACTGGATACTGACCCTTGTTCTCATCGCTCTGACTGTCTGCTTATATATCTGGTTCTTTACATCAAGAGTGCGGCGATCTGAGAGTTTTGTATTCGAGCATGTTCTCGGACTGCTGCTGTTGATACTGGCAGTCTCGGCCGTGCTGCTTGTTACCGTGGGGGAGAATTTCTTCCTGTTATTGCCTGCTCTCTGTGCCATTGCGGCACTGCTGTTGCATATGTTTGTATATATGAACGTGATGTCGCTGCCGGCATTGCTGCCTGTTGTACTAACAGGAGCATCGTTCCTGTACAATCTCTATACGGCATTGACAGTAGGTTCTTTAGGGATTATAATGTTTTTGGTGTACTTATATGCAATCATGGCAGCCTCACTTGTGAGGTGCTTTATGTATCAAAGAAGATAATATGAACAAGGACTATTCTAATATCATGCCTTATGACGACAGGGAGACCTCTAACGCTCTGAAAAGAGTGGCATCAGCTCCTGAACTGAAAGCCATATCGGACTTCCTTTACGGGCCTGAGCACGAGACTGAACTAAGAAACAGGCTCCGCGGCCTTGACGGAGTGTATCAGTTTCAGTCATCAGTAATGGCGGGAGTCATACAGGCTATCATAGACAAGACCTCCTCCGGACTTTCCGTGAAGGGGCTTGAATATCTCCAGGACGGGAGAAAGCACGTGCTTGTCTCCAACCACAGGGATATCATTCTTGACCCGGCAATTATCCAGCTTGTGCTGTTCAACCACCATCTCGCTACTACGGAGATAGCTGTGGGAGACAATCTTATAGCCAATTCCCTTATCGAGGACATATTCCGCTCCAATCGCATGATAAAGGTAATAAGAGGGGGGACACCTAGGGAGAAATATCTGTCATCGTCTCTTCTGTCTTCGTATATTAGGGAGAATATTGTGTCTGACAGGTGTTCGGTGTGGATAGCCCAACGTAATGGCCGTTCCAAGGACGGGCATGACGTTACCGAGCAGGGGCTCCTGAAGATGTTCGAAATGAGCGGCAGTGGGGACTTCGTCAAGGATTTCAAGGAACTGTCGATACTTCCCATAGCCATATCTTATCAGTATGAACCGTGCGATTTCTTGAAAGCCAGAGAGTTGTATATATCCAGGCGAGAACGGTATGTCAAAAAACCGGGGGAGGACACAGTCAGCATATTGACTGGTGTAAGGCAGGATAAGGGCTGCATTGCATTCCATTTTTGCCCGGAAATCACAGAGCATGAGTTGTCAGAATGTGCGTCGTATGAGAAGAACGAGCGGTTCAAGGCGCTTGCTGGTGTCATTGACGGCAGGATATATGACAGCTACCGTCTGTGGGATACCAATTACATGGCTTATGACATGCTTGAGGGCGGAGAGACATGCGCTTCCCGCTATACGCCGGAGAGCCGTGAGCATTTCCTGCGGCGTATGGAAAAGGGCCTTTCCGCCGTGGTGGAGAAAGACCCTGATATTGATATGGATGAGTTGACGGAGATATTTCTCTCTATCTATGCTAATCCTGTACGTTCCGTACGTGCACGTCAAGCTGGGGATAGGGGAACGTCATGCCCTGCTTAGGGAAATCCTCGTAGATGAGCTTGTTGATATCGAAATACAGGCCCCAGTAGTCGCTGTTCTTCGTCCATGCCCTAGCTGTCAGGATGATAGCGCTGTCCCCAAGCTGTGAAAGGGCGGCGAACGGAGGTTCCGGTGTATCCAGGACTCTGGGATCCTTGCTGAGATAGTCTTTCAGCAGCGCGATGCCTTTTTCCACGTCATCCCCGTATGACACGCTGATGTTCCAGTCTACGCGTCTGAGTTCGGATGTGCTGTAGTTCTGGATGTTGCTGTTGGCGACTGAGCCGTTGGGCAGATGCACAATCTTATTGTCCACTGTGTGGATCTGGGTGGAGGTGATGTTGATGGCGTCCACGGTGCCGCTGAATCCGTTGGCGTCGATGTAGTCGCCCACTTTGAACGGCTTGAAGAGCAGCAGCATCACTCCGCCTGCGAAATTCTGCAGGGTGCCGCTCAGTGCCATGCCGACAGCAAGGCCTCCTGCAGCCAGAAGTGCCGCGAACGTGCTGGTGGGTACTCCGAGTATGCTGACGACAACTATGAAGAGAATCACCGTCAGCGAGATGTTGACAAAACTTACTGTGAATGTGGCGAGGGAAGGATCGACTTTCCTTTTGGTGAATACTTTGCGGAGAAGTTTCTTAACGCGCCGTATAATCCATGCTCCCAGTAGGTAGAGCAGTATGGCGGCAAGGACTTTCAGGCCCCATTTGATGACGCTCTCAGTAACGGATGCGAAGATATCATGGCCGCTCATTGTGGATAGTTTGTGGATGGTTTCGCTGATTTCCACCGCAAGTGTGTCGGATGGATCGGGTGTCAGGTCTATTTGAGGTATCATAAGATTGATATTTGTAATAATATTGGCAAATTTACTTAACTTTTATTACATTTGCTAATTGAAAATTTATAAAAACTATCTTTGATGAAAAAGGAAATATCATTGGATCAGGCCGTCTCCATGGTGAAGGACGGTATGACCGTCATGGTCGGAGGGTTTCTTGGCGTAGGCGCTCCTCTCCAGATCATGGACGCTCTTGCAGAAAGTGGCGTTAAGAATCTGACTGTTATCTGCAACGATACGGCGTTTCCTGACAAATCTCTCGGAAAGCTGGTAGTCAACAGGCAGATTAAGAAACTCATTGTCTCACATGTCGGTACCAATCCAGAGACCGGCAATCAGATGAATGCCGGAGAACTGGAAGTGGAGTTCTCGCCTCAGGGGACTCTCGCCGAAAGGATACGTGCCAAAGGTGCGGGCCTTGGCGGAGTGCTTACCACGACCGGTATGGGCACTCTCGTGGCCGAGGGTAAGCCTGTGGTAAACGTGGACGGCAAGGATTACCTGCTGGAGAAGCCTCTGGGAGCAGATATCGCTCTGCTGGGCGCATCCATAGCCGATGAGTCAGGCAATCTGGTGTACAAGGGCACCACTCAGAATTTCAACCCCGTAATGGCCATGGCCGCCGACCTCGTAATCGTAGAGGCCGAAAAAGTCGTTCCCGTCGGGGAGATTGCTCCCGAGGCTGTCCATACCCCGGGTATTTTTGTGAATTATATCTATAAAAGGAAGTAACAATGGGCGCAAAATCACTTATCAGAATGCGTATGAGCTGCCACGACGCACATTACGGCGGCAATCTTGTTGACGGAGCAAAGATGCTCCAGCTATTCGGAGACGTAGCCACCGAGCTGCTGATTATAAATGACGGAGATGAGGGACTTTTCAAGGCTTACGACAACGTTGAGTTCATGGCGCCAGTATACGCAGGTGACTATATTGAGGCCGAGGGCGAGATCGTGTCGGTGGGCAATACCTCCCGCAAGATGGTCTTCGAGGCCAGAAAGGTGATAGCACCCCGTCCTGACGTGTCGGATTCGGCTGCGGACGTGCTCGCAGAGCCTGTAGTTGTCTGCAGGGCAAGCGGTACATGCGTGGTGCCCATGAAATGCCAGAGGAAATAACAATATCACTATCTTATATGGAAAAATTGATAATCACTGCCGCTATCTGCGGAGCGGAGGTGCTCAAGGAGCACAATCCGGCTGTTCCCTACACCGTGGAGGAGTGCGTCAGAGAGGCTAAGTCGGCTTATAATGCCGGTGCTTCCCTTATCCATCTTCACGTACGTGAGGATGACGGTACGCCTACTCAGAGTAAGGAGCGTTTCAGGGTAATCATTGAGGCGATCAAGAAGGAGTGCCCCGATGTGATCATCCAGCCCTCTACGGGAGGAGCTGTCGGCATGACGAACGACGAGAGGCTGCAGCCTACCGAGCTGCTTCCCGAAATGGCAACCCTCGACTGCGGTACTCTCAACTTTGGTGGAGATGACATCTTCGAGAACACTGAGAACACTATCAAGTATTTCGGACAGAGGATGATAGAGCGCGGCATCAAACCTGAGCTCGAAGTCTTCGACAAGTCCATGATAGACATGGCTCTCAGACTGCACCGCAAGGGATATATTCAGGCGCCCATGCATTTCGATTTCGTGATGGGAGTCAACGGAGGTATCGGAGGAGAACTCCGGGATTTCGTATTCCTGCGCGGCAGCATACCCTCTGACGCCACATATACGGTGGCCGGTATCGGACGCTACGAGTTTCCTCTGGCAGCTGCCGCAATCATTGACGGCGGTCATGTAAGGGTGGGTTTCGAGGACAATGTGTACCTGAGCAAGGGTGTCCTGGCAAAGTCCAACGGAGAGCTGGTGGAGAAGGTGGTCCGCATCGCCCGCGAGTTCGGACGCGAGATCGCCACACCGGCCGAGGCACGTCAGATCCTTTCGCTGAAACCACTTAATTAATAACTTTGAATCAGAATAATCAACAATCATAAAACTACAAAATTATGGCACAGAAACATGGAAATAAATACGGAGTTCACAGAGTGATTTCACCCAAAGGTGTGCTCCCTCAGCCCGCTGATAAGCTGGACAACAATATGGACGAGATCTACGACAACGAGATTCTCATTGACGTACAGACCCTCAATATCGACTCGGCCTCATTCACCGATATCTCCAACCGCGCCGGTGGCGACCCTGAGAAGATCAAGGAGATAATGCTGGATATAGTGGCAAAGCAGGGCAAGCACCGCAATCCCTGGACCGGTTCGGGCGGAATGCTTCTCGGAACAGTGGAGCAGATCGGTGACGCGCTAAAGGACAAGATCGACCTCAAGGTAGGCGACAAGATCGCGACTCTCGTATCCCTTTCCCTTACTCCTTTGAGAATAGACAGGATCAAGGAGATCCGTGCTGACGTGGACCAGGTGGACATCGACGGTAAGGCTATCCTGTTTGAGAGCGGTATCTACGCGAAGATTCCCTCGGATCTGCCCGAGAAACTCGCCCTTTCCGCACTTGACGTGGCCGGTGCTCCAGCCCAGACAGCCAAGCTGGTCAAACCTGGCGACACTGTCCTGATCATCGGAGCCGGCGGAAAGTCCGGAATGCTCTGCTGCTACGAGGCCAAGAAACGCGCCGGAGTCACCGGTAAGGTTATCGGTCTATGCCACAGTGAGAAGAGTACCAAGAGACTTCAGGATCTCGGATTCTGCGACTATGTATTCTCAGCAGACGCAACACAGGCCGTGCCTGTTCTCGAGAAGATCGAGGAGCTGACCAAAGGACAGATGTGCGACATCACCATCAACAACGTCAACATTCCCGACACTGAGATGACGTCTATCCTCTGCACGAAGGACACCGGTACCGTATACTTCTTCTCGATGGCGACCAGCTTTACTAAGGCGGCCCTCGGAGCTGAGGGTGTGGGCAGCGACGTGACCATGCTTATCGGTAACGGTTATACCAAGGGGCATGCCGAGATTACTCTGCAGGAACTCAGAGAAAGCGAAAAACTCAGAAAGATATTCACGGAACTCTACGCCTGATAGTTTGCCATGGAAAACCGTTCGCGTAGAAAGATACTGTTCCCCGAGGTTACGGACGAGCAGTGGAATGACTGGAAATGGCAGGTCAAGAACCGCATAGAGACTCTTGACCAGCTCAAGAAATACATTAAGCTCACTCCGGAGGAGGAAGAGGGGGTCCGCAAGACCCTCTCCACCCTCAGGATGGCAATAACTCCTTACTATCTCTCGCTTATTGATCCGGACGACCCTCATTGTCCAATCCGCAGGCAGGCCATACCTACTGCTGCAGAGACTTTCCAGGCCCCCGAGGACCTGCTTGATCCCTTGCATGAGGACGAGGATTCTCCGACACCCGGCCTGACGCACAGGTATCCTGACAGAGTACTTATGCTTATTACCGACATGTGCTCGATGTACTGCAGGCACTGTACCCGCCGCCGTTTCGCCGGACAGAAAGACGCCGAGTCACCCAATGACAGGATAGAGAAGTGCATCGAATACGTAGAGAGGACTCCGGTTGTCCGTGACGTACTGCTCTCCGGAGGTGACGCCCTGATGGTCAGCGACGCCAAGCTGGAGTACATCATCAAGAGACTTAGGGCCATACCCCATGTGGAGATTATCCGCATCGGTTCCCGTACACCTGTCGTGTGTCCTCAGAGGATTACCGACGACCTGTGCAACATGCTGAAGAAGTACCACCCGATATGGCTCAACACCCACTTCAATCATCCCAACGAGGTTACTCCGGAGTCTGCTGCTGCATGCGCCAGACTTGCCGATGCAGGTATTCCTCTCGGAAACCAGTCCGTTCTTCTTCGTGGAGTCAATGACTGTGTTCATGTCATGAAGCATCTCGTGCATGAGCTGGTCAAGATGAGGGTAAGACCTTATTATATCTACCAGTGCGACCTGTCGATGGGACTCGAGCATTTCCGTACTCCGGTATCGAAAGGCATAGAGATTATCGAGGGACTCAGGGGACATACCTCCGGTTTTGCCGTTCCCACGTTCGTCGTGGATGCTCCTGGCGGAGGAGGCAAGACCCCCGTGATGCCCCAGTACGTCATATCCCAGTCGCCGGGCAAGGTGGTTCTCAGGAACTTCGAGGGTGTGATTACCACTTACACGGAACCGCCCGAGTATCATTCCGACTGTCATTGTCCTGAATGCGAGGCCAAGAGGGCAAAGCTGGAGGGTGTCGCCTCGCTGCTTGAGGGCGAGAAGATGACCATTGAACCTACTGTCCTCAAGAGAAGGGAGAGACATCACAGTAAATAACGTAGACTAGATGCCATTTGTCCATGAGCTGTTGAATTACCGGAGTGTAGCAGTGGTCGGAATGGAGAAGAATTGCGGCAAGACAGAGTGCCTCAATTACATTATCCGCCGTCTGCCGCTGCATGAGCGCAAGGTGTGCGTGACATCCATAGGACTGGACGGGGAGAGGACTGATCAGGTCACAAGGACTCCCAAACCGGAGATAGTGCTCCGCGAGGGTATGTTCTTCTCCACATCCGAGACCCATTACAGGGCCCGCAGGATGGTGTCCGAGATAGTGGATATATCCGATGAGACAACGGCATTGGGAAGACTGATAACTGCGAAGGTGGTCTCGGAAGGGAAAGTCATCCTTTCGGGGCCTTCTTCGACAGCTTCCCTGAGAAGATGGATGAGCGGCATTGCCGGTTTCGGTATAGACCTTACGATAATAGACGGGGCGCTTTCGCGGAAAAGCAGCGCCTCTCCTGCTGTAAGTGATGCGATGGTCCTGGCGACGGGTGCCGCGCTTTCTTCCAGCCTTCCTACACTGATTGACCTTACGGCTTTTTGTGTCACTATGATACGCCTGCCGTTGGCCGAGACGCCCGGGGATGCCGCACATACCGTCACGGTTTCTTCAATGGCTTCCGATATCGGAATCGGAAATGATGTGGAAAGGGTGGAAGTGACTGGAGCTCTGAATGACAGACTGTTGTCTCGTCTGATGCAGGAAGGCGGTGTGGACAGGTACGAGGTAGTGGTGGAGGATTTCACCAGGATATTCGTCACTCCCGGTCAATACCGCAGTTTTGTCCGTGCAGGAGGAAGGCTTGGAGTCCGCAGACGCACAGTGCTGTTGGCCGTATGTGCCAACCCGCTGGCTCCCAATGGTTATCGTATGGATTCGGAACTCTTGTGCGCAAGACTTTCCGACAAGTTGCAGATACCGGTATACGATATAAAGAGACATGAAGCTTAGAGATATCATAGATTCGCCATGCGGTCTCAGGTACATGATAGAGACTCTTCCGGTAGCGTCCGGGTATTCTCTCAGGTATCTGATGGACTCTACAGCCTGCTCGACCGAGGAGGAGGTTATGGAAAGCTATGCCGCTTTGCACAGTTTCCTTCCGGCAGCCTCTGACGGCAACCTGGTGGCTATGCTTCATTCTGAGCTTTGTACGCTTAAAAATATCTCCAGCACATTAGACAGACTGGAGTCGGCCTGTACTGTGGACGACATCGAGTTGTTCGAGGTCAAGCATCTTATCATGCTTGGCCGCAGAGTATCTGCCCTGCTGTCGGCTTCAGGATGGCCCGCCCTGTCTCCCGATGTGTCATTTACGGACAGTCCGCTGTCAGTACTTGATCCTGACGGTACCGGCATAGCCTCGTTTTACATTTACGACTCCTATTCAGCCGAACTGGCCGGTCTGAGACTGCGTCTGGGCCGGGAGACAGATCCCGATGCGCGGGAAAGTCTTATGAGAGAGGAACAGCAGGAGGAGAGCCGTATAAGGGCCGGTATATGTGAGGATCTCAGGCCTTCGGTTCCGGCTCTGAGGAAGCTGATGGAGTCATTGGCAGTCCTGGATATAACCTTTGCCAAGGCGGTACAGGTGAGGACAATGAACCTGTGCATACCGGTCTTAACTTCAGGCAAGACTGTATATAAAGGGATGTATCATCCTTATATAAAGTCTATTCTCGAAAAGAGTGATAAGGAGTTTACTCCCATAGACATAGACTTTGGAGACGAGCCGGTGGTCATAATAGGTGCCAATATGGGAGGCAAGACCGTTGTCCTGAAGATGGCGGCCCTTTGCCAGTATCTCTTCAGTTTCGGTATGGGGATTCCAGCCGAATCAGCGGAGATAGTGCTGAAAAAGCGTGTATTCTTTATATCCGGGGATGCTCAGGACATGGGGGCCGGCCTTTCCTCGTTTGCAGCCGAGATGACGGCTATCGACCAGGTTGTCCGTGCTTCGGAAACGGAAGGGACGGACATAGTGGCCATGATTGATGAGCCGGCAAGGAGTACCAATCCCATTGAGGGTACGGCTCTTGTGGAGGCTCTGCTAAGGCTGATGGAGGGCAGGAGCGCGGCTATGTTGCTTACGACGCATTACAATATATCCTCCGCATGCTGTCGCAGACTGCGTGTTGCCGGAGTTGAGAATGGAAAGATGAATTACCGGCTCTGCCCGGCTCCTGACGGGGCTGTGCCCCACGAGGCCTTGAATGTGGCGGAGTCATTGAATATTTCTCCCGAATGGATAGGGGAGGCAAAAAAACTATTGAAACATGAATAGCAAATTAGGATTAGATTCTAAGAAGGTGGCGTATGCCAGGCAGCTTGCGGCAAATGTGGCTGCCGATGTCCAGCGTTTTGTGGACGGATATACCACTGTGGCAGTGGAAAGGACACTTTGCCGTCTGCTCGGAATAGACGGAGTGGATGCCAATGCCGTACCTCTGCCCAATGTCGTAGTGGACAGTCTAAAGGCTGCCGGTGTGTTGGGCGACGGTGCGTTGTTCTATGTCGGCAATGCGATGGCTGTCACAGGCAAGACTCCTATGGAGATAGCTGAGGAGACAGCTGACGGCAAACTGGACATAACAAAATTGGAAATCCGCCCCAAGGCTGAGATAGACAGGGCTCTTGAGGCTCCGATAAAGGCTTCTGTGGAGAAGATAAAGGCCCGCAGGAAAAGACGCGAGGACTATATAGAGAAAATAGGCGAGGGGCCCAAGCCTTATATATACGTCATAGTGGCCACCGGCAATATCTACGAGGATGTGGTACAGGCCGAGGCCGCCGCACGTCAGGGCGCCGACATCATCGCCGTTATCCGCACTACCGGTCAGTCGCTGCTGGACTATGTGCCTTACGGAGCCACTACTGAGGGATTCGGCGGCACTTACGCTACCCAGGAGAACTTCCGCATCATGCGTCAGGCTCTGGACAAGGTGGGTGAGGAGGTAGGACGCTATATCCGCCTGTGCAACTATTGCTCCGGCCTGTGTATGCCCGAGATAGCCGTTATGGGTGCCTTCGAGGGACTTGACGTGATGCTGAACGATGCTCTCTACGGCATTCTGTTCCGCGACATCAACATGCAGAGAACCATGATCGACCAGTTCTTCTCAAGGGTCATCAACGGTTTTGCAGGAGTTATCATCAATACGGGCGAGGACAATTACCTGACCACGGCCGATGCTGTCGAGGCTGCCCATACGGTGCTTGCTTCGGACATCATCAACGAGCAGCTTGCACTCATCGCCGGCCTGCCTGAGGAGCAGATGGGACTCGGACACGCCTTTGAGATGGACCCGATGCTGGAAAACGGCTTCCTGCTGGAGCTGGCGCAGGCCCAGATGGCCCGCGAGATTTTCCCCAAGGCTCCGCTCAAATACATGCCTCCCACAAAGTTCATGACCGGAAACATCTTCCGCGGCCATATCCAGGACGCCCTCTTCAACATGGTGGGTATCTGGACCAATCAGGGCATACAGCTTTTGGGTATGCCTACCGAGGCCATTCATACTCCTTTCATGTCAGACCGTTTCCTTTCAATTGAAAATGCCAAGTACATCTTCAACAATATGAAGAATATCGGAGACGAGGTGGAGTTCAAGGAGGGAGGTATCATACGTACACGTGCCAAAGAAGTGCTGGACAAGGCCATAGAACTGCTGGAGAAACTGGACAAGGAAGGTCTGTTTACAGCCCTGGAGAAAGGTATCTTCGCTGACGTGAAGCGCCCTCGCAATGGCGGCAAAGGGCTCGACGGCGTCACCCCTAAGGGGCAGAATTACATGAATCCGTTTATTAAGATAATGTTAGGAGGAAAATAATATGAGTGGCGGTTTATATTCAATGGAGGAGAAGGATTACGACAAGAATCTGAACCTCAAGGCAATCAAACCCTACGGGGACACCATGAACGATGGAAAGGTGCAGCTAAGCTTCACACTTCCGGTGCCGGCTGGAGACGAGGCCGTGGAAGCAGCTAAACAGCTCATCAAGGCCATGGGGCTGAACAATCCCCAGGTGGTATTCTATAAGGAGCTTACTCCGGGCTTCACGTTCTTCAACTGTTACGGTTCGGCCACTCAGACAGTGGATTTCACGGCCATTCATGTGCCTAAAGTCGAGTCAAACGTCATGGACATGCCCGCGACGGACGAGTACATCAGGGAGAACATAGGACGCAAGCTGGTAGTCGTGGGGGCAAGCACAGGCACCGATGCCCATACGGTGGGCATAGACGCCATCATGAACATGAAGGGATATGCCGGACATTATGGCCTGGAGCGCTACGATATGATAGATGCCTATAATCTTGGCAGTCAGGTACCTAACGAGGACTTTATCGCCAAGGCGGTGGAACTGCATGCCGATGCCCTTATAGTCTCGCAGACAGTGACCCAGAAGGATATCCACATCAAGAACCTGACCGAGCTGGTCGAGCTGCTCGAGGCAGAGGGCCTGCGCGACAAGGTCATCCTGGCTTGCGGCGGTCCCCGCATCACTCACGAGCTGGCCAAGGAACTGGGGTATGACGCCGGTTTCGGTATGAATACCTATGCCGACGACGTGGCTTCGTTCATAGCCGAGGAATATGTGCGCAGACACAATAAACAATAATCACTAAATACATTTTACAATGGACAAGAATCAGATCAGAGAGGTGATAGCCCGCAGGGCTGCCCTCGAACTAAAAGACGGTGATGTCGTGAATCTCGGCATCGGACTGCCTACCATGATACCTGACTTTCTTCCTGAAGGAGTGTCGGTAATTCTCCAGAGCGAGAACGGTCTGGTCGGCATGGGACCTACTCCAAAACCAGGAGAGGAGAACCCCGACCTCATTAATTCAGGTGGTGGATATATTACCGCCGTACCCGGTGCGTATGCTTGCAGTTCACTGGCTTCGTTTGAGATTATCCGTGGCGGTCATGTGGACGTGACTTTCCTCGGTGCTCTTGAGGTGGACGAGAAAGGAGACCTGGCCAACTGGATTATACCCGGCAAGAAGGTGCCCGGAATGGGAGGCGCCATGGACTTGCTCGTGGGTGCGAGAAAGGTCATCCTGACCATGGAGCACACTGCCAAGGGCAATCCCAAAATCCTGAAGAAATGCCGTCTGCCTCTAACTGCCGCAGGACAGGTCAATATGATCATCACTGAGATGGGCGTTATGGACATTACCGATAAAGGCATCGTCCTGAGGGAGATCAATCCTGAGTTTACCGTGGAACAGGTTCAGGCTGCCACCGAGGCTCAGCTCATCATTGACCCCGATTTAAAACCTATGCGTCAGTAATATTACTGTAAGATGGATTATAATTTTCTCAAAATAGAGACTCCTGAGGCCGGCATCTGCATCCTGACCATCTCTCATCCGCAGTCGCTCAATTCCCTGAGCAGACCAGTGCTGGAGGAGATCAACAGTTTTGTACTGGACTTGCCTGAAGGTACTGCCGTGCTGATAATCCGCGGAGACGGCCCGAAGTCTTTCGTGGCAGGTGCCGACATATCCCAGATGGCTGGATTTGATGCTGAGCAGGGGTTGGATTTCGGCCGTTTCGGAGCCGAGGTGTTCCGCAGGATAGAGGAGTTGCCGATACCTGTTATAGCGGCCGTGAACGGCTTTGCTCTCGGCGGAGGCTGCGAGCTGGCGATGGCCTGCGATATGCGCATTGCCTCGGAAAAGGCCAAATTCGGTCAGCCGGAGGTGAAGCTGGGTATCATTCCCGGTTTTTCGGGCACTTACCGTCTGCCCAAGCTGGTGGGACAGGGCTATGCCAAGGAGATGATCTACTCCGGCAGGGTAATCAATGCCGCAGAGGCTCTGCGCATAGGACTGGTCAATCATGTATTGCCCCCCGAGGAGCTGATGGACTATGCCCTGGGACTGGCCCGCGACATCATGGCAAATGCACCCATAGCGGTACGCAAGGCCAAGGCCTGCATCAATGCCAATTACGACATGGATGAGACAACGGCTCTCGCAACCGAGAACCGTGCTTTTTCCGAGTGCTTTGCAACAGAAGACCAGAAAACGGGCATGAAGGCCTTCCTGGAAAAAGGCAAACCAGAATTTAAGAACAGATAAAACACTGACAGTTATGACAATAGAAAAAATTTCCGTAATCGGAACCGGAACAATGGGCTCCGGCATCGTCCAGGCTTTCGCACAGGCCGGACGCAAAGTCACCATGAAGAGCCGCAGCGAGGCTTCCAACGCCAAGGCTATGGCCAAGATAACAAAGTCACTCAGCAAGCTGGTAGAGAAAGGCAAGATGGATCAGGCCGCCATGGACGCGACTCTGGCCAATATTACTCTGACCACAGATTATAAGGACATTGCCGATTCCGACCTTATCATCGAGGCGGCAGTGGAGGAGATGCACTTGAAGATTGAGCTTTTCAAGGAGCTGGATGCTCTCTGCAAGAAAGAGACCATCATTGCCACCAACACGTCATCGCTATCCATTACCGGCATCGCGGCCAATATCTCAAGGCCCTGTCACGTAATAGGCATGCATTTCTTCAATCCTGCGACAGTGATGAAGCTCGTTGAGATTATCAAGGGACAGAGGACATCACAGGAGGTATTCGATGCCGTATTCGCTCTTTGTCAGGAGATAGGCAAGACACCTGTGGCGGTCAACGAGGCTCCTGGCTTTGTTGTCAACCGCATACTCATCCCGATGGTAAACGAGGCTGTGGGTATTCTGGCAGACGGAGTGGCTTCCCGCGATGACATAGACGCGGCCATGAAGCTCGGTGCCAACCATCCCATGGGCCCTCTCGCCCTGGCTGACCTTATCGGTCTGGATGTATGTCTGGCAATCATGGAGGTACTGCACAGCGAGTTCGGTGACGACAAGTACCGTCCCCATCCGCTGCTGAGGAAGATGGTGCGTGCCGGACTGCTCGGACGTAAAACAGGAGAAGGATTTTATAAATACTAAAATTTAAGAATATGGATTTTAAACTCACACCTACGCAGTCGCTTTTCAGGCAGATGATCAGAGAATTTGCCGAGAAGGAAGTAAAGCCTCTGGCTGCAGAGATAGACGAGCAGGAGAGGTTTCCCATAGAGACAGTCCAGAAGATGGCGCCTCTGGGACTTTTCGGTATACCTCTTCCCGTTGAGTACGGCGGAGCAGGAGGAGACAATATAATGTACACCATCGCAGTAGAGGAGCTTTCGAGAGTATGCGCCACGACAGGCGTAGTGCTCTCGGCCCATACATCCCTCTGCCTGGCACCTATTTTCGAGAACGGAACGGAGGAGCAGAAGCGCAAGTACCTGCCGGACCTGCTCTCCGGCAAGAAGATCGGCGCCTTCGGCCTGACCGAGCCCAACGCCGGTACTGACGCGTCCGCACAGCAGACCACAGCTGTTCTCGACGGAGACGAGTGGGTGCTCAACGGCAACAAGATATTCATCACCAATGCCGGACACGCACATGTCTATGTAATCTTCGCCATGACTGACAAATCCTTGAAGAACAAGGGTATATCCGCGTTTATCGTGGAGGCCGGCACTCCCGGTTTCGAGGTGGGCAAGAAGGAGCTGAAGATGGGCATCAGAGGCTCAGCCACGGCCGAGCTGATATTCTCCGACTGCCGCATACCCAAGGGCAATCTGCTCGGCAAGGTGGGTGGCGGATTCGCCATCGCGATGAAGACCCTTGACGGAGGCCGTATCGGTATCGCATCTCAGGCCCTCGGTATAGCCCAGGGTGCTCTTGACGAGACTGTCAAGTACACCATGGAACGCAAGCAGTTCGGCAAGTCGCTCTCCCAGTTCCAGAATACCCAGTTCCAGATGGCCGACCTGAAGACCAAGGTGGAGGCCTCCCGTCTGCTGGTGCGTTCGGCTGCCTTCAAGAAAGACTGCAAGGAGCCTTATTCGGCCGATGCCGCCATGGCCAAGCTCTTCGCTGCCGAGACAGCCATGGAAGTAACCACCAAGGCGGTACAGTTCCACGGAGGCTACGGCTACACCCGCGAGTATCCCGTGGAGCGCATGATGCGTGATGCCAAGATCACCGAGATCTACGAGGGTACATCTGAGGTACAGAGAATGGTGATAGCAGCCAGTATGTTTAAAAAGTAAAATCAGTAAAGTATGAATATAGTAGTTTGTATCAAGCAGGTTCCGGATACTACCGAGATAAAGATCAATCCCGTTACCGGTACTCTTATCAGAGACGGAGTGCCCAGCATCATGAACCCCGATGACAAGGGCGGACTGGAGATGGCTCTCCGTCTGAAGGACAAATACGGTGCCCATGTTACGGTCATCACTATGGGACCTCCTCAGGCCGACCAGATACTCAGAGAAGCTTTCGCGATGGGTGTTGACAGGGCAATCCTTTTGACAGATAGAAAATTCGCAGGCGCGGACACTCTCGCTACTTCCAATGCTCTTGCCGGTGCTCTCCGGACTCTCGAATGGGACTTGATTATTACCGGACGCCAGGCCATAGACGGTGACACTGCCCAGGTGGGACCTCAGACTGCAGAGCATCTGGATATTCCCCAGGTCTCCTATGTATGCGGCCTTGAGGTGGAGAAAGGCGGCCAGGCACTCAGAGTAACCAGGGAAACTGAGGACGGAGTGCAGATACTTGAGGCGCAGATGCCCTGCCTTCTGACAGTGCTGTCTTCTGCGGTAAAGCCCAGGTACATGAGTGCTCCCGGTATTGTAGAGGCTTACAATAAGAACGTGGAGATCTGGAGTGCGGACAAGATAGACGTGGACGAGACCAAGCTCGGTCTGAAAGGCTCGCCTACCAAGGTACTCAAGGCCTTCACCAAGGGACTTAAGGCTCCCGGTGAGGTATTTGAGGTGGATCCAGAGGAGGCTGTAGGCATTATCATCTCCAGACTGAAAGAGAAATTTATTATCTAACACCGTAAATTTGAGCAATATGAATAAAAGTGACTATAAAAACGTATATGTGTTCGCGGAGCAGAGAGGCGGTGTTGTTCAGTCTGTCGCTCTTGAGCTTATAGGAAAGGCCCGCGATCTGGCCGATGCTCTCGGAGAGAAAGTGGTTGCCATCCTCGCCGGCTACAATGTAGAGCCTCTTATCCAGACTCTGTTCGAGTACGGAGCGGACGAGGTTGTGGTGACTGATCACCCGGAGCTGAAGGACTATGTGACTGAGGAATACGCTCAGGCTGTTTCTCAGATTATCGATGCAGTGCGTCCCAATATTGTGCCCTTCGGAGCTACAACCATAGGCCGTGATCTGGCTCCGAGGCTCTCAGCCCGTCTGGCAACCGGTCTTACTGCTGACTGCACCAAGCTGGAGATATCCGAGGACAAGCAGCTGATGATGACCCGTCCGGCATTTGGAGGCAATCTTATGGCTACCATCATGTGTACCGAGCATCGTCCTCAGATGTCTACTGTACGTCCCGGAGTGATGCCGAAACGTGACCCGGAGCCCGGCCGTACCGGCTCTGTTGTCCGTTTTGAGACCAAATTCGACCATTCCAAGATCAAGGTGAGACTCATTGAGGAAATCAAGGAGGAGAAGAATAAGGTGGATATCTCCGAGGCCAAGATTCTCGTGTCCGGAGGCCGTGGTGTCGGTTGCAAGGATGGATTTGCCAAACTCGAAGAGCTTGCGGATGTACTTGGAGCTCAGGTGTCCGCATCCCGTGCGATGGTGGATGCCGGCATCATGCCGCATGACCGTCAGGTGGGCCAGACAGGAAAGACCGTCCGTCCCGACCTCTACCTTGCCCTCGGTATCTCCGGTGCCATCCAGCACCTTGCCGGCATGGAGGAGTCGGACTATATCGTAGCGGTCAACAAGGACAAGTTCGCGCCTATATTCAGCGTGTCCGATGTGGGTATAGTAGGGGATGTCAACAAGATAGTTCCTCTGCTGACTGAAAGACTCAGAAAAGAAATGCAAAAATAATGAGAAAATCCATGTATACCGTGCTTGCAGCGGCAATGGCTCTGATGCCTGTTGTCGCGCAGGCTGACGACAATATCGAAGGAGGGACTGCCGGAGCAGTTCCCTCTTTTGCTTTCGGGCTGTTTCAGGAAGTAGTCTCCAATGACGGTTCGGACGTAGTATTCATATCTCCCATGAGCGCCTCGCTTGCGTTGTCCATGACTGCAAACGGCGCATCCGGGAGTACTCAGCGGGAAATGCTCTCCGCTCTCGGATTTGATTGCTCCATAAAGGAACTCAACGAGTACAACCGCAGTGTCATGGACCTCTTTGCTTCTGAGCCTGATGGGGTGGAGCTCAATGCCGCCAACTCGATCTGGGTATCCGATGTGTTTCCCCTGAAGAACAGCTTCTCCAGGAAAATCAGGAAAAACTATGATGCGGTGGTGACCAATCTGGATTTCTCTGACCCTGCGTCTCCGTCTGTAATCAACCAGTGGTGCTCCGACAATACCGCCGGCCGTATTGACAAGATGATTGAGGCCATTGATCCCGCGACCCAGCTGTATCTGCTCAACGCTCTGTACTTTAAGGGACTTTGGACTACTCCCTTTGATCCTGCGCTTACCCGTGAGGATATTTTCCATGGAGACAGCAATGACTCTCAGGTCAAGTTCATGCACAACAAAGCTTATTTCCCTTATTATTCGGGTACGGAAGGCTCCATGGTTGAGCTTCCATACGGAGAAGAAGGGAATTTTGTAATGGACGTGCTGATGCCGGCTGATGGAATATCAGTAGATGATTTTGTCTCCGCACTTGATAAAGAACTCCTGGACAAACTGTCCGGCAGTCTCCAGACGGATGAGATCAGGCTGACCCTGCCGTCATTCAAGGCCGAATATGAGACCACTCTCAATGATGTCCTGCAGAGGCTGGGCATGAAGGAGGCATTTACCTCATCGGCGGACTTCTCGGCTATGTCCAAGGATAATCTGATGATCAGTGAGGTCAAGCAGAAGACATTTATCGAGGTCAATGAGGAGGGCTCGGAGGCTGCTGCCATTACATCCGTAGGCATGATGCGTACCTCCTTAGGTCCGGAGCCTTTCAGTTTTACTGTTGACCGCCCGTTCGTGTTCCTTATCCGCGAGCGTACCTCCGGCACACTCCTCTTCATGGGAATCGTCCGCAATCTGTAGTAGCCGTCGGTATTATAAAAACAAGGCCGTCCGGAGAACTTCCGTGCGGCCTTGTTCTTTTATCTGGGAGTTGCTGCTACAGTGTGTTGAAATCCAGAAATGCCACATCACCTATGATATTGCCCTCCGCGTCCTTGTCTGCAGCCAGGATAAAGTAATGTGTGTCAGGAAAAACTTCGATGGGAATCTCTGCCCATTCCGGCTGCTCCCCGTCCACACATTCTATGGTCATGTCACCCATGCCCTCGAAAGGATACAGGTACATCAGAATCTGCTCAAGGCTTTCCTGGTTGTCTGTGCTCCATCCTGGGACTATATAGTCCAGGGCAGCATATTCTCCGCTTGTGAACCAGAATCCAGTCTCTGATTTGGAGTATACCCTGAAAGCATAGGAGTTCTCGGTCGCGTCTATTAGAGTAAGGTACTCGGGCTCGGGTTCGGGTTCGGCTGCCGTGGAGATTTCCAGTGTGGCAGAGGATGTCAGCAGACCGTCTTCGACAGACATGTTTACTGCGGATGCATTGACTGTATAGACTGTCCCGGGATCAAGGTCCTTTAAGTCAATGATAGTCGTACTGCCTATAGTCACTGAGTTGCGGTATATCTCTTCTCCGTCAGGTGCAGTCACAAAGGTGAACGCGCTGTCGGCGACTCCAATTTTTACCTCGAAGCGGATGGTGGAAGAAAGTTGCTCATCATCCAGTGTTTCTGAAAGATCAGTGATTACTGGAGCCTCTGGAGGAAGTATCGGTTCGGGCTCAGGCTCATTTGTCCGGTCACAGGAAATAATCATGACTGCAGTCATGGCGGGGATAAGATAGCTGAAGACAAGTTTTCTCATATGCTTGAAATATTTATAAGTCCGGCCATAAAGATACTGATAATTTTCTTAAATTTGAAGAATTGAAAGCAATAAGCTATGGGGAGACATATCGATATCGTACAGAGGTTTTTAAAAAACAGGGCAGTGCGCATTATTTCAATGCTATTTATACTGTCGTCCATTACATCCGTAGTACTCTCATCGTTCAAGGAGTTCCAGCAGTACAGCTGGCTGTTCCAGAGTTTTATACATCTCGCGTCACTGGTATTCCTGATTGAGTACGTGCTCCGGATTTATTCCGCACCCGCGCTATATCCGGACCTGCCGGCGTACCGCAGCCGCCTGAAGTACATTTTCTCCTTCTACGGGCTGGTGGATCTGGTGGCGGTCATCCCGTTTGTGATGACCTATTTCTACTGGGATACCGAGATCGTCCATATCATCATACTGCCGTATGTGTTTGTGGTGTTCAAGCTGATACGTTATTCCACGGCCTTCCAGCTCATACTCAAAGTGATGAAATCCGTGCGCTCAGAGTTGCTGACAGCTTTTACCGCCTGTCTGATCATCATCTGTTTCTCCGCGATACTGGTCTACTTCGTGGAGAAAGGAGCGCAGCCGGAAGTATTCAAGAATATCGGTGACAGCATGTGGTGGGCTGTCATCACATTCACAACGGTCGGCTACGGTGATATCTATCCGGTCACTCCCATAGGCCGCATTCTCTGCGCCTTCATCAGCTTTGTCGGCATCGCCATGCTCGCCATCCCCACCGGTATCATCAGCTCGGCCTTCATCGCTTCCATGAAAGACCGCCTCAACAAAAAAGACTGACCCGGCAAGGTCAGCCTTTTGCGTAGAGCATCTGTGCTGCCGATTATTTGAGGCGGCGTCCGTCCGAAAAGGCGTTGCCGACTTTCTCACCGACTTTCAGGTAGATGTTGTTGAACGGGTCGAAGATGACGGGGGAGACCTTTGCGGGATCCACATTGCCCTCGGGGGTGAGGACTCTCTCGTCCACGCTGACGTTGACTATCTCGCCGCGCAGGATGCAGGTCTCTGGATTGTAGTCCTTCAGGCGGCATTCCACCGCTACGGACAGTTCCTCGATCAGAGGTGCGTCAACGAACTTCGACATGACGGCGTGGAAACCGGCCTTAGTGAATTTGTCCGGGGTGTTGTTGCCGGATACCAGACCCACGTAATCGCAGGCGGTGATGTGTCCGGTCTCGGCCATGCTGACCGTGAATGCTCCGCGTTTGAGTATGTTCTTGACTGTCTTGTGGCCCGCGCTGAGACACAGGCTTATCTCGTTCTGCTCGCTGATGCCGCCCCATGCCGCGTTCATGGCATCGGGTGTGCCGTCCTCACCGTATGTGGCGATAATGTACACCGGCTGGGGATAGGTGAGGGGCTTGGCTCCGAAATTCTTTCTCATAATGGATGATTCTATGGTTGTACGGTTATTTTACCCAGGCTTCGATATCTGCCCTGGAAGGATTGTTCAGCAGCTTGCCGCTCTGCCAGTTGATGTCGGGGTACTGCTTCTTGAGCTGGGCGGCGGAGTTGGCGATGCCGCTGCCTCCGGATGTAGCGAATGGTATCACCGTCTTTCCGGAGAAGTCGTAAGTGTCCAGGAATGTGTTCACTGCCCTCGGTGCAAGGTTCCACCAGATAGGGTAGCCGATGTAGATTACGTCATAGCTTTCCGCATCTTTCAGGTCCGCCCTGATGGCCGGCCTGGACTTGCTGTCGTTCATCTCCTTGGTACTGCGTGATGTCTTGTCGGTCCAGTCGAGATCGGTGGCTGTGTATTCCTGCACAGGAGTAATCTCGTAAAGGTCTCCGCCGGTGGTTTCGGCAATCATCTCCGCAACCTTCTCAGTGATTCCGGTGGCTGAGAAGTAGGCCACAAGTGTGTTTTTACCATTCATAACTTTCTGGTTTTGAGCAGCGACAGATAAACAGACAACTGCTGCTGTCGTAATAAGTAAAAATATCCGTTTCATCTTATTTGAAATTTGATGTAAAATTACACTTTCTTCAGATGAATAATGTACCAATATTACAGAAGAAACAGCAGATTTTACCTGAAGTCATGCTTTCCCTCCAGGAATCTGTTATGATATGAGGAATTGATGAAGGGCGGTACCGCCGTCAATCGAGGGGCAGAACTCTTCCAGAACATGGAACATTGGTGCCCCATACGTCTCTATGCCGCCCTTGAGTGTGCTGAGTACGCAGATGTCACCGGCGATGCCGCACATGTCTATGCGTCCGATACCGAGCCTGTGCATCAGATAATCAATATGTCTTCTGGAGGTCAGGTTTCTGAATATGGAATATTCCTCTACGTTTTTCTTATCTCCTTTCTTGAATATCTTGACTTCTCCGGCCGTCCTGTACAGCGGCTCGACCATAGGAGGGTAGATACATGAACCGACAGTATGCTGTACGCAGTGCATTGGCCACTGTCCTCCGTTCTCCTCAAACGAGCAATGATTGAACGGATGCCAGTCTAACGTCACGGCCTTGCATGCGTATTTTCCGTCCATTTTCTCAATGTACCTGATAAGTGCATCCATCTTCTCCTTAGCACCTTCAACTGCCATTTCCCCGCTTATAAAGTCTATCTGCGGATCTATAATCATCAACATTCGTTTCATATGCAATAAAATTTGGAATAAAGATATTGCAAAAATTGTCTCAAAATAATAAAATGTTTATGAAATAAAATATTTTTTTATCTTTGCAGCCGCATTCGGGAAACAGGCGACGTATCGTACCCAAAAGAGTACCCAAACGTGCGAGCCCATCCGAATGACTATGGTCCGGTAGCTCAGCTGGATAGAGCAACAGCCTTCTAAGCTGTGGGTCTTGGGTTCGAATCCCAACCGGATCACAGATAAACATGATGCGCCTGACCGGAAGGTCAGGCGTTTCTGTTCTGAAACTGACATGACGTGAACTTGTTCACAGAAAGGAAGTTACAGAACAGAAAGGCGGGCAGAGCCCGGCACATCATGTGCAGTTATGTAGGATCGCCCGTGGCGCAGGGCAAGGGAAAAAGCCTTTAGGCTTAATCCCAGCCGGATTGCATGCTTTCTGATAATTGATTAATGGCTATCCGCAAAAATACTCCTAGGTCGCAAGAAACCCAGCACTCCTTCCGAAGGAGTCGCGTTTTCCGGCATTTCCCCACTCATTCCGAAGGAGTAGGGGACGCTTACCCTCGCTACGGATACCCGGACAGCCATTTTCATTTTAACGGATTTACTTCGGGGTGCACCCCATCACCTGCCAAAATCAAAAGTTTGCCCTGATTTGCCCCTGACTCCATATCCTCAGCCTTAACTTCCCGCACCGCCTGCAGTCTGTAATTGGTTGTTTTGGATATTCGCCTAAATAACAGTCAATTACTGGGTTGTTGGGGCTACAGACTGAACAGTACACCGCGGCTTGTACTTCTCAGAAGCATGCTCAGAATGCGCTGTGGCAGGGCCATGATGCCGTCATGTATTTTCCCGCGCGTGAGTCTGTAATAAGACGATTTGTGTTTGGTGCTGTCAGACAGGAATATAAGCGGAAAGCCTGATAACAGACAATGGAGGGCTGTCCCCAATCTGTAATCTTGCATTTTTAGTAAAGTTCTATGGAATAAGAGAATGCGCAGAATCGGGCGATACAGACTGCGACTGCAATTGCAATTGCAACACAACAAAAGGCATCCTTTGCATAGGGGTACTTTTGCGGATAATCACATTATCCATTATGTTGGGATATCTTGTGCTTTGTTATATTAATGTTATATATTTGCATTATTAAATATAACAAAATATGGATACAATAGCATCGGATAGAAAGCAGACTGCCTTCAGGCTTAGGAAGGACCTACTTGAAAGGCTTAAAATTGAGGCCAGAAAGGAGAACAGGAGTCTTAACAATTACGTGGAAAGTGTCCTGATGGATGTTGTCTACAGACTTCCTAATGATGAGACTCTTGCTGCCATGAAAGAAGCCAAGGAGGGCAGGAATCTGGAAAAACTCAATTTGGAAACATTAGGGGACTATGTAAAATCCTTGGAATAGCGGGATATGTGGAAAATGATTTACTACTGATTTGGCTTGATGATACTGAACATATCATCAAACTGGTAAGGTTAGGCACTCAATCTGAACTGTTCAGATAAGTGTTATCCATTATATTAGGATATTTTTCAGTTGTAGAACTTTGTAAAAGGAAATTAACTATTTTCACTACCTTTACGGAAATATTTGCGCAGATATGACACCGGCTTCCAAAATATCTCCGACTCTTACATTAGAGACTATGGTCTCCCGTCAGGAAGGCCAATACTATGATGTGAAATCCGCTCGGATAAGGCCTTATGATTTGGCGGATATTGTGAGTGCCTACGCAAATGCGGAGGGAGGTACTGTTGTCATCGGAATTAGCGACAAGACCCGCAAGGTGGAGGGGGTCAATGCTCAAGGGGACGAGAAGATTAATAATTTTCTAAATCTCCCGAAAGACTGCTGCCTTCCTATGCCTGAATACAAGCACGAGTTCGTTGATGTTGTCAATGATGCGGGGAAGGCTGACAGGCTCATTCTGCTGCATATCAGACCGTCCATAGACAAAGTCATCCGAACCACTAAGGATGAGGTTTTTCTCCGCATCGGTGATAAGAGCCGGAAACTCACTGTAGAGGAGATTCGCCAACTTGAATATGAAAAGGGCGTTGCCCATTATGAGGAGGAAATCTGCCCTTATGCAACGATTGAAGATCTCGACACAGAACTGCTTGATGCGTACCGGCAGAAGATAGGAGCAGTTCATCAGAGCAACGAGCAAGTTCTTCGCGCCCGACAGTTCATCGTGAAACGCCACGGAGAGGATGCCCTTACCAATGCCGCTATACTTCTTTTCGGCAAGAATGTCCTGGGCTTCTTTCCCCACTGCCGTATCCGGTACATAAAAGTTGATGGGACTGCTATGCGCACAGGCACCAATTTCAATGTGGTGAAAGACAGAAACTTTGATTTGCCCCTGCTGCGTCTGATTCCGGAGGTGAAGAGATTTGTATCGGAACAATTGGAGGAAAGGACAACACTTGAGAGCGATGGCCGTTTCCATACATATCCGGAATATCCGGAATTTGCTTGGGTCGAGAGCATTACGAACGCATGTTGTCACAGGCAATGGGGGCTAAGAGGAGACTATATTCTTGTGTCAAAGTACGATGACCGCCTGGAAATAAAGAGTCCCGGACGCCTTCCGAACATTGTCACAGTTGACAATATCTTTACGACGCGCTTCGCCCGCAATCCTATTATTTCCCGCGTGTTGACTGAGATGGAACTCGTGCGCGAACTGAATGAGGGTGTTCCACGCATATTCAAGGAAATGAAAGATGCCGGGCTACCAGAACCCAGGATTGTAGAGACTGCTGCAAATGTAATAGTTGTTCTGCATAATGGTAAGGTAGCGCAAGATAGCAAACCTGCAGCGAACAACACTACGGAGAAAACTACGGAGAAAACTACGGAGAAAACTACGGAGAAAATTATGAGGCTTTTGGCTGAACAGCCTTCGATAACGGCAGGTCAACTTGCAGAAGAGCTGGGGATAACTATTGACGGAGTGGACTACAACATCCGTAAACTAAAGAAACAAGGCAGGATTGTTCGCATTGGAGGCGATAAAGGAGGTCACTGGAAAATCATAGATAAACAATAGGCAGGCATTCCGGTCCATCGGCATGGACACTGCCGGACAAGAACAAATCATCGAGGCAAGATGCAATACAAAGAATACGGTAAACAGAATCGAGATGTGATTATTCTTCTGCATGGCGGCGGCTTGTCATGGTGGAATTATCGAGAAGTGTCTGAACGACTTCAAAATGAATTCCGGATAATTATCCCGATATTGGATGGTCACGCAGGAAGCGATGAAAATTTCACAACAATCGAAGACAATGCCGCTGAAATCATTTCTTTTATTGATAAGAACTTTGGAGGGTCGGTATTGCTGATTGGCGGGTTATCTCTCGGCGGTCAAATATTACTTGAAATGTTATCTCGACGAAAAGACCTTTGCCGTTTTGCAATGGTCGAGAGCGCAGCGGCTATTCCATCCAAACTGACTTATTCGTTGATAAAGCCGGCATTTGGAAGCTGTTATGAGTTGATTCGGCAAAAATGGTTTTCTAAACTGCAATTTCGTTCACTCCGGATGAAGCCTGAACTCTTCAAAGACTATTATCAAGATACTTGCGGCATTACGAAGCAAAACATGATTGCGTTCTTACAAGAAAGTTCTATGTATTTCATGAAGAAGTCTCTTGGAGAGTGTGTGGCAGAAATCCATTTGTTTGTCGGGGAGCGGGAAAACAAACGTATCTTGCTTTCTGCAAAAAAGCTGCATGGAATGCTGGGAAAAAGCAGTTTAAATGTCCTTCCAGCTATGTATCATGGAGAGTTTTCCATCAACCATGCCGATATCTATGTTAAAGAATTATATGCCATTGTTAAACAGCATTAACTTCCAGTTTCTTGAATGAAAGCAATTATCAGCAATCGGTTAGAAATAGCCCGGTACTATTTTTATAAGGCAAATGCAAGTCATTGTCTAGTAGCAATCAAGAGGTTACAAGACGGTAAGTATCTTGCGTCATGGTAACTTTTGCTGGAAATGAGGCGGTTGGAGATTGAAAAAAATTGCCTGACTGTGGACTGTCAGACGGCCTTTCCCATCTGATATGCCGCTTCCACTTCCGCATGCCCCTTTATGTCACCGGGAGCATTCACACCACCGGCGAATACAGACCCTGCCAACCGCGCGTTCTCAAAGCACTCGATCCATCCTCCGAGTCCGGTAACTGCGCGTTCCGGAGTTTGAGGGTCCTCTTCGGCCGCAGAGCTGAGAAAATAAATGTCCCTGAAATGATAATCCGTGGTATACAGCGGATTGGCACGGTCGAGAAGGGTCTTCAACTGACCGCTCATCCCGTAATAGTAAATGGGGGTTGCAAAAGCGATGACATCCGCCGCATACATTTTATCCACGATGGCAGGCGCATCGTCAGCGATAACGCATTTCTGAGTTTTCTGACAGGCCAGGCAGCCAATGCAGAAATGCAGGTTCTTTCCTTTCAATGTGATGGATTCCACTTCATTGCCGGCCTCTGCCGCACCTTTGGCAAAGGCTTCGGCCAGTGCGTCAGAATTACTGTCGTGACGCAGGCTTGATGATATTACCAGTATCTTTTTCATACTGCAAAAATAGCGCTTTATGACTGTGAACGGATACCTGTTTTACTGAGGAAGGTGAAGGTTTTACGGATAATCATTTTATTTGTTATTTTTGCAGCAGGAAATCAATTGAGTACAATGAGAAAAGCCAGCAGGGAAATGCCCGCGGAATGGGCTCTGGAGGTCATGCGTAAGGCCCCGTACATCACAGTAAGTTTCACCCGGGAAGACGGTACTGCCTATGGTCTTCCGCTGTCGCTGGCTTCCGCCGGGGAGGACGGGCGGGTGTGGTATTTTCACTGCGCCCAGGAAGGGGAGAAGCTCGTGGCGATTGCAGCGCATCCTGAGGTCTGTCTCTCTGCGGTAAGCAAATGCTCTCCGACCGTAGGGCCCAAGGACGGCTCATTCACCCTCCAGTACCATTCGGCTGTCGCTTTCGGAAGGGCGGAAACAGTAAAGGACGAAGCCGAGAAAATCCATGCCCTACGTCTCATCTGCGAACGTTTTCTGCCACGGCATATGGACGCATTCGACGAGTCGGTCCGCCGCAGCCTGCACCGCACTGCCGTAGTCCGTATTACCCTTACCGCACAGCCTACAGGCAAGCGCAAGCAGTACGACAGGGAAGGGGAGGAGATGAAGTACGGGCGGATGGAATAGGATTGCGTTGACCACTGCACACCGCCGGACCGGAAGCGTCCGGCAAGATTCTTTTTTTGGTTGGAACGGAAGTTTGTCTATATTTGCGCCGCTGAAAGTTTCCTGTCCGCCGCTCTGCGGTGGAGGAATTAAAAGGGAACCGGGTGAGAATCCCGGACAGTTCCCGCTGCTGTAATTTCCACGTCCTTCGGGACGGAAGTCACGCGGTAATCTCTTTAGCCACTGCCTTATGAGGTGGGAAGGCTACCGCGATGAGGAATAAGTCAGAAGACCTGCTTTCAACTTGGACTGTCTGCCCTGCGGGAGTACGGGTGCGGCAATGCTGAATGGTTTTCTTCTTCAGGAACAGACAGTCTGCCCTTGTGCCGTATGGTACGGGGAAATCCCGGGAGTTGGAAAATTATTTGGCAATGAATTATAAGAAAGCAGGTACAGTACTGATCAAGGACAATGGCAGTCTTGGCATCCCCAGATATCCAATGCCCGGAATGGAACGTCCGGTATGGATCCCGGCACACATTGTATTCACACGTAAACCATTGCTTTATACGACACCATGAGACATTCTGTAATTTATGCGGCGGGGCTTGCGGCCATAGTCCTGACAGCCTGCAGTAAGGAAAAGGCCGGAAAGGACGCAACTCCCTACATCACCGAAGTATTCGAATATATGCCGGCCCCCGGTCAGTTTGTCAATACTATGCCCCTCTATGAGGAAGGCGACACACAGGAGACAATGAACCGGAAAGTCCTGGAGGCCATCGGAAACAACAACCGCGGGCTGATCTCCCTCGGCGGCTGGGGCGGATATGTGGTGGTGGGATTCGACCATACGATCGAGAACCGGGAGGGGCTGTGCGACTTCCGGGTGCTGGGCAATGCATTCGGGGACGAGGGGGGAAGCAGCGAGCCGGGTATCATCATGGTCTCCGTCGATGTCAACGGCAACGGGCTGCCCGACGACCCATGGTATGAGATAGCCGGAAGTGCTCATACCGACCCTGCACAGGAAGCCTGGTATCAGGCTGCAAGGGACAACGGCAATGACGTGGCCCTTCACCCGGACTACAGTATGACGTACCTGCGTCCGGAGCAGGAACCGGCAGCCTCCGAAGAAGAGGAATACATCCTTTGGGAGGATATCCTGGACCGTCGGGGCAGCATCCCGAAAAACAAGTATCACACCCAGCCCTATTTCCCGCAATGGTACGGGGAGGACAGGCTCTCTTTCAGTGGTACCTGCCTGCCTCAGAACGGTATCGACGAGAGCGGGGAGGGGACATACTACGTCCTCTACAAGTTCCGCTACGGCTATGCGGACAATGACACCAATTCCGGTACCGGATCGGCCGTCGACATATCCTGGGCCGTGGACGGCAGGGGCCAAAGCGTGGACCTGCCGGGAGTGGATTTTATCCGGATCTATACCGGGGTCAATCAGGTAAACGGCTGGTTAGGCGAGTGCTCCACTGAGATAATGGGAGTGGAGGACCTCCATCTGCTTGGAGAAGAGATAGCAACTGATTAAACACACATATCGTAACATTTTAACATTAAAGAACATGAACAAAGGAATTTATTTGAAGAGCCTGGTCCTGGCTCTCACCGCAGCAGGCTGTATTGCCGGCCTGACTTCATGCACTGGTAAAAACGGCCCTGTCTATGAGGATCCTGTATTCGAACTGGGTACCTCTGCCGACAATCCGGTGCTGCTTGTATCTGAAGAAACGTATGTCCTGACATATCATGCGGAGGGGATAAGCACCGTAACATTGGAAGACGTGCCGGAGGGGTGGCAGGCATCAGTGGACGGAGAGGCCGGCCGCATCTATGTCACAGCCCCTTCCGCCACTGCCGGTACTGCCGATTATAACCTGAAACTGACTGTTGCCTGGCACGACGGAGAGAGCACCACGGTCGATGGCGTCAGTTTCCACCGGGTCACATTCGACGGGGCAGGGGGAACATTTGTCCTGAATGAGGGAAACATGACCACAGAAAACGGCTCGCTCATCTACATCACTCCCGAGGGTTACGTCGTGGATACCGCCTACCGCCGCGTCAATGGCACTGACCTGGGCAATGTGGCGCAGGACATGTGTTTCCACGACGGGAAAATATACATAATCTCACAGAACGGGGATACCAACCCCGAGGGAACTTCATTCGAGAATGACGGAATGCTGGTAGTGGCTGACGCCGTGACTCTGAAGAAAGTGAGGAGTCTTACCAAAGAGCAGCTTCCGGGTCTGGACTGGCCGACGCACATAGCCGTGATAGATGAGCAGCATGTCTACATCAGGGACAACAAAGGGGTGTGGCGCCTGAATATGGACGATGTCTCGCTGACTTTCATATCGGGTACGGAAGGGGCACCGAAATCCAGGTTTGCAGTAACCGGCGGCGAGGTATATTTTCCTCAGAACGGCCTGTTGTGCGCACTGAAGAAGATAGATCCGGCCACAGACCAGGTTTCCTCAGTAGCGGAGTACGCCTTCTGGGCCACCCCGTACATGGTTAATTATTTCCTCGGCATAGCTCCGGCGGATGACGGATGTCTCTGGGCAATATGCACCTCCGCAATGGATGGAGAAGGAGGGCAGATTACCCTGAACAAGGTTGATCCGGCGGCCTCCACCGTAACCCAGAACCTGCTCAGTGCCCGGCCTGACGCTGTCTACAGCTGCTGCATGGCTGCCAGCGGCAACACCGTCTACTATGCTTCCGGGACCATGGTGTACCGTGCTGTATTTGATCCGGAAGCCGGAGAAGGAGATGTGACTGACGAAGTCCTGACAGACCTTTTCAACCTTGACGACAATGCGGTGCAGCTGTACAACGGCCTTGGTGTCAATCCCATTACCGGCCACGTCTTCATCAACACGATAAAGGGTTTCGGCAATTTCTTCACCACCAACTCCATCTGGGAGTTCGACTTCAGCAGCAGCCCGGACATACCGGTGCGCAGGATAGACAACCTTACTCATTTTCCAGCAGGATTTTATTTTAATGAATAATCATGAACAGCAGAAATTTACCTTATATCCTCATGACCGCCGCCATGCTGATTGCGGCCTGCACTGACAATCCCTCTCCGGACACCCCGGAGGGGGAAGATCCCGACGTTCCCCCCGTCTCCGGACTTACCGGCTATGCCGATCCCGAAGGAGTCCTCCTGCTGAGCGGCGGTGAATACACTATGGAGAATGCCTTTCTCACTTTCATTGCACCCGACGGAACACTGGAAAACCGGGTGTATGCGTCTGCAAACGCTTCGGAACTGGGCAACGACGGGGTAGGAATGTCCATGAGCGAAGGGAAGCAGTATATCCTGTGCAATGACTGGCGCAAGGCTGAAGGAAAGGAGAACAACGGTCTTCTAATCGTGGCGGATGCGCAGACCCTCCGGAAGGAACAGTCTTTCTCCAGGGCACAAATGACATTCCGGCATCCCGTCAACGGCACTATGGAGGAAGTGGACGAGAGTCTGGGCGGTATCGCTGTGCTGGACAGCCGCAATGTCTTCATATTTGCGCAGGGTGTGCTGCGCTTCGACTGTTCCACCGGCGGGCTGAGTCTCGTCGAAGGCTCCTATGAGATAGGCAATATTGGGACAGCCAATACGGTGGAATCTACAGTCTCGCCCAGAGGTGCGGCTGTTGTCGACGGACGTATGTATGCCCTGGCAGGAGGGTTCTGGTCTTCTACGGCCCTGCTGGAGTTTTCAAAGGGTGAGAATGCTGTCAGCCGCCGTCTGGAGCTGGGAAAGGGCGACTTGGTCAGCGGCATGTGCCGGACAGAGGACGGCACTCTCGTTGCTGCCACCTACTACCGTAGCCGTCCTAATTCAGGCTTCCTGTATTTTATCGATGTGGAGAGTTGGAGCATAGTCGACCAGAAGACCGTCACTGCCAATATATCTCCCGGCACCCATTCCAACTCCGGTATCACCCGTATAGGTGATTATATCTATTTTACAGGGGCAGAGGAATCGGAGTTCGCCTCCAGTCTGAAGACCACCCTCAGCCGTTTTTCCATCGGAACCGGGAGGACGGAGAAGGACATAGTGGATTTCAGGGCCGACGAGCCGGATGCCAATATCCTGGACTGCAATGTGACAGGCGACCCGGACTCAGGGCTTCTCTATGTCGCTGTATCCCAGGAGAACATGGAGGGAGTCGTTCCCCAATCCCATATTCTGGTCTATGACTGCAGCGTGGATCCGCCGCAGCTTGTCAGAAAAATCAGCGGTCTCACTCATTATGTCACGGGCATCTATCCGATGTGAGGCATGCCGGAAGCATCCCTGGATCTTCTTGCAGGGGAGATGGACGAGGTTTCATATCCGAGGGGAACGCGGATTCTCAAAGTCGGAAGCTCAGGATACCATCTTCAGTCCGATGATGGAGACGATGAGGGTAGTGATGAAGAACAGACGCAGAAATGTCGCAGGCTCATGTAAGAATATGATGCCGAGAATCACTGTACACACTGCGCCTATGCCGGTCCATATCGGATATGCCGTACCGATGGGAATGGTCTGCACCGCCTTGGCCAGGAGGGTCATACTGGCAATAAGACACAGCAGGAAACCGGCTCCCCACAGCCACCACGCGGTGCCCGAAACCTCTTTCATCTTTCCCAAGCAGAAAGCGAATCCGGACTCGAAAAGTCCTGCAACGAAAAGAATAATCCAGTTCATATATCCGTGAATTTTATTTTGCGGTGCAAAAGTACACTTTATGTCGGAAACTCCTCTTACCATTTGGTAAAATCCTTAACGGTAAGTACGCGAGCGGTGTGTTTTTACAGTCTTGTGATAATCAGACAGTTGCAGAAAGAAGGTGTACTTTTCGCTTTACAGTAATCAGCCGAAAAGCACGCACTATAATCATAATATCATGTGAATCAGCATGTTGCAATTTCGAGGAGCTACATTACTTACCGTTGACAACAGTACTGATGAATTGCCCGCATCAGGTACAGAATACGAACAAGATAGATTTTTGTTGGATGATTTTATGTATATGATTGATAATTAGCGTTTTTAAATCACGTTGAGATAGGTTTTTCTATTGTCTTGATAGTGAATACCGGGAGATATTCCGTAATTTTGCAAAAACGCATAATTATGAAGATTAAGATTTTTAATGCTCCGGGGGATTTAAAATTGTTTAGAGGCCGGCTTTTTAATTTCAGGTTAATAGGGAACATACGTTTTGGCATGTACAAAGAAATCTCGTACAATGACATTAAGTCGTTCATTCAGGATTTCAGGGCTTTCCGAAAACACAGCACGGAAAGACCGCCGCTGCCTGAAGGTTCGGACTTCGCTATTCTGGAAAGGCTTTGCGAGCAGTACTATGTCTATGAGAGTACGGACAGGCTTAGGGACGGAATTGTACGGGAGGTGGAGGGGATAATCGACAGACTGCGGCATGACGGGAAGGCTCTGCAGGCTTTGGAAGACTGGCTGAATGCCTCACGGGACGGGATAGTAGCAAAAGTCAGGGAGAAGCATCCGGAACTTACTGAACAGGACATCCGGCTGTTTTGCTACCTCTCGGCCGGCTTTACCCCGACAATGATATCTGTCCTGCTGGGCAAAGACAAAAGCGTGGTGTACAACCGGACTTCACGCCTTAAAGCCAAGCTGAAGGAATGATTTACTGGAAATCGGAGAAATCCGCCGTGGAGTAGGCGGCCTGTGTACCGGCGGCGAGTTTATCGGAAAGATCGGTCAGTGATTGCCTGCGCCGGTCGTTTTCAGGCAGAGAGGCCGCCATGCTGTCAATTACGCCACGCAGCCTTATAAGCAGGTCATAATCAAAACCCTTGGTCTGCAAGTCTTTAATCATGACTTCAGTGTCAGCGGAGGCCAGTGAATCTATGTCGATGTCCAGTTCGTCCTTAAGTTCTCCGCATATCTGCTGGATGGCAGAGCCGGTGTCTCCGCTGGACCGCAATCCGAGCAGGGTGCTCAGCATCCGTCCGAGCAAAATGCCGATCTGCTCAATCTGCCGTTTGATATAGTCCCGTTGTTCCATGTTTACAGCAGTTTTTTGTAGGCCATGCGCTCGCCGGCATCGTAGCGGATGCGGCCGCAGAGGAATTCCCAGAGCTGCCGCTTACTTTTTCAGATGTTTGACTTCCTTTTCAAAACTCTCTATGAAGTGAATCTCAACAGGTGAGAGCTCATACTGTATCCGTTTCTGGTATTTGTCGTATTCGGAGTCTGCCTTCTGTTTCGCGATTTCCGCCGAGACCGTCCCGGCATGTGTCAGGAGCTCCTTACCGGAGAGTGACAAGAATTCGTCAAGTTTCCGAATCCAGTCTTTCATGTACATCGGCTTGTGCGACTTGGCCTGAAGCTCAGCAAAATCAAGGTATAGGCTGACGATACGGTTCAGAGTGTCAAGTTCATCGGGTGAGAGGTAGTTCTTGGCAATCCCGGCATCCGTCCGTTTCGGCAATGCTCCAGTCCATGATGTCAGACCCATAAAATCCTTGTCGGCATCAGCCCTGCTGTATATGACTTCCGCTGCCGTATGTCCGTGGGCGGAGAAATGCATCTTGTTCTGGACTGTCTTGAAGAACTTCTGTGTGGTTTCTGTCCTCGGGTCATAGTCTATGCTGAGGGCATAGATTTCCAGAATCTTGCGGTAGAAGACTTTTTCCGAGGAGCGGATGTCCCGGATGCGTGCCAGGAGTTCATCAAAGTAGTTGCCGCCGCCGGCTCTTTTCAGGAGGTCGTCGTTCATGGCAAAACCTTTGACAAGGTACTCGCGCAGTACCTGCGTGGCCCAGATGCGGAACTGGACTCCACGGTGAGAATTGACTCTGTAGCCGACACTGATGATTACATCGAGGTTGTAGTATGCCACATTATAGTTTTTGCCGTCAGCGGCAGTTGTTGCAAAAAATGCAACAACTGAATCCGGATTCAGTTCCCCAGATTCAAAGACATTGCGGATATGCCTTGAAATGGTGGACTTGTTGCGCTGGAACAGTTCGGCCATCTGATCTGCGGTAAGCCACACTGTATCGCCTGAGAGAGTGACATCTATCCGGCTTTGCCCATCTTCGGTCTGATAAAGTATAATATTTCCCTGTGGTGTTCCGTCGGCCATGGCTTGCATATTTCCGTTCAATAAAATAACAAATGTAGAAAAAATTTGCTATTTATGTTTACAGCAGTTTTTCGTAAGCCATGCGCTCGCCGGCATCGTAGCGGATGCGGCCGCAGTAGGTGAAGCCGAGGCGGGAGAAGACGCGCTGCATGTAGAAGTTGTCGTAGTTGGTGTCGACCTTGAAGCTGCGGATGCCGCGGGAAAGGGCCAGGTCGCAGACTGCCTGCATATAGCGGACGGCCATGCCCTGACGTTTCCAGCGGTCGGCCACTGCCAGGCGGTGCAGTACCACGTAGGGCTGTTCGCTCAGCCACTGACCGTCCCACAGACCCTTGTAGGCAGGCTCTCCGTCGAATACCACTGCTCCGTAGGCAATGATGTCCTGTCGGGATGTCCCGTTGTCCGTACCGGTATGATCATTGAAGAAAGGAGTCGCCTCATCGTACACATTCTGAACCGGAGTGTCCTTTTCCGGTACCAGCACGTAACCCCAGCCCCGGCGCACATCGTTCTCTAAAATCGGCACGGTAGGGTAGTTCTCGTCCCACTGGTGCTTGCCCTCGCGGTACATCTGCGCCTTAGCCTGCAGGATGATCTCCCAGATGACCGGAATCTCGTCCATCGTCGCCGGCCGCAGCCTGTATCCGTTGCTTATGTGGATATCGTTCATGCTTCAGGATTGCTGTCTGTATTTTGGCCTTGTCGTATTTTGCTTCTCCGCCTGCGTACAGCAACTACGGCTGCGACACACAGGCACAGGGATCCGGTAGAATAACCTGAATCATATCCGAGGAATCCGCATATCAGGAAGGCAATACCGGCCAGAAGGAAGACAGATAAGAGTATTTTGAATAATAAGTTTTGGTTCATATTTTCACGTTACATTTTAGTTGTAATATAAGATGCTGGCATTTAGGCAATTGCTGCGTGACGAAAATGTATAGTGATACATAGGCGGAAATGCAGGCCGCTCACAGGCATCTCTGAGGCAGGTTCCGGGAAACTGGCTTACCACGTTACATTTTAGTGAAATCATAATTGATTATAAATCAAATTAATGCAATATAACGAAAATGTATAGTGGCATTCTCGCATTCTCGGGAATGTGGGGCCCGGATTATTTCATGAACACGAAGTAAACAGCCAGGATGAGGCAGACGAAGGCGGCGATGTGGTTCCAGTGGAAGGTCTGGCCTCTGAATACCAATATGGTAAAGGCGGTGAATACGGTCAGGGAGACGACTTCCTGGATTACCTTGAGTTGAACGAGGTTGAATGGACCGCCGTTGTCCACAAAGCCTATGCGGTTGGCGGGCACCTGGAAGGAGTACTCGAAGAGGGCGATGCCCCATGAGAAAAGAACGACCGCAAAGAGCGGCCAGTTGTCAATAAGTTTCATCTCCTGCAGCTTTAGGTGTCCATACCATGCAATAGTCATGAAGATATTGGACACCACCAGCAGCAGGACAGTATAAAGACCTGTCATATAATGTATATGGTAAAACTAGTCGATGAACCTTACTTTGGAGGCATCGCGGTCCTTGGCCGCAGGACTCTCGGCCGGATAGCCGAATCCGATGCAGTAGAGCAGCTCATAGCCCTCGGAGAAGCCCAGACGTTTCAGATAATCAACGGCCTCGGGCGATTTCATGAACCTTACAGGTCCGCCCAGGCAGCAGGAGCCGATGCCCATTGACCAGGCCGAGAGTATCATGTTCTCTCCGAGCAGGCCGCAGTCGATGGCCGACATGTCGTATGACGGATCATGGGCGATGAACACCACAGTGGGCGCATTGCGGAACATGTTCTTGAAGGAAGGATCCTCGGCGGCACGGGGATTGGACTTGACGTAGAGTTCTGTAAGGCCGTTGATGAACTCGGGGGAGTCCACCACGCGGATTTCCCATGACTGGCGGTTCATGCC
>ERZ780212.187-NODE-187-length-68510-cov-7.189818_pt1 | contig 68510 bp, 58 predicted proteins | sample MGYA00511364_ERZ780212 | MGnify/ENA primary metagenome ERZ780212 (study PRJEB29588, sample SAMEA2147991) | human gut metagenome | biome: human gut; feature: human-associated habitat; material: faeces | place: Denmark | collected 2008/2010 ... | reverse complement strand
TAACAGATGGTGAAGAAGTAGTAGCAGCACTGCAAAAGATAGTACCTACTTATACGCCAAACAGGGAAAATATATGAAAGAAATTTTGCAAAATAATAAATTGTATATTATTGGATTCTTTATAGCCTTTGAAATTCTAAACATTTATAATTTTATAAATTTAAAAATGCCGCCACAAGTATTTGAGTTATTTACATTTGATGAAAATTTTTATAATCATTTAATTTGGCATAGTATTAGGTTTATTTTATGTTTACCACCTATATTATTATCACTGATAACAAATTTAACATATAATGAATCATTTTCGTATTATAGTTTTATAATACTCATTTGTATATTCTGGGAAATAAATAATATCTTATCGTTACTTATTACTAAATCTAGTAATATATTTAGAAAATTATTATCAATATTATTTTTGTTAATTTTAGTTACCAATATGAATGGCAGGTTGCTTATACCATATTTAGGATATCTTATTCTGATTAATGAATTTTTTTGTTATCAAACAAGTAAAAGTATTCATTCAAATTATATAATAATTGGTTTGATTTTAACTATGATGAGTACAGGTACTTTTGGAGTTGGATTAATATATGTTGTTCTGATGTTATTTTTTTCTAATAAATTGAGAACTTTTATTCTAGGATTATCTTCTACAAAGAAAGTTATTGTAATATGCATTTTTATTTATTTTTTTATAATGCTCAAGAAAATAGTAGATTATTATGCATCTGGGGGGAATTGCTTTATGTGCTGACTCATGGTTTAGGTTATTTTATGTACGAAAATAATTTGGTGAATATTTTATTAATAGTTTTTTGTATATTATTTTTGAATTACCTTATTATTGCAAGGTATTTGTATGATAAAAAATTACCATTAATATTAGCTGTTTTGATACCTTGCTGGTGTTCTGTGTTTGGATATTCAGCAGCGACAATGTTGATTTGCCCACTATTTATTTTAATCATTTTATATATATTGGTGCTTAAGGAGCGTATAATACAATGCCATTGAAATTAATGTATATAACGAATAACAAAAATGTGGCTTATATTGCAGATAGAAATGGTGTGGATAGGGTGTGGGTTGATTTAGAAACATTAGGAAAAGAAGAAAGGCAAAAAGGTTTAAATACAGTTAAATCACATCATAGAATTACAGATATAAGCGTTATTAAACCAGTTCTAAAAGATGCAGAATTGCTTGTTAGAATAAACCCTATAAATAAAAATACAGAAAAAGAGATTGAAGAAGTTATACAACGTGGAGCAGATAACATAATGTTGCCTATGTTTAAAACTAAAGCTGAAGTTGAAAAATTTTTAAATTATATTAATGGTAGGACAAAAAATATTTTATTACTTGAAACAAGAGAATCAGTAGAAAATTTAGAAGAAATTTTATCAGTAAAAGGAATAGATGAAGTACATATAGGTTTAAATGATTTACATTTAGCTTACAAAAAAAGTTTATGTTTGAACTTTTAGCAGATGGATTAGTTGAAAAAATATGTAAGATTTTAAAAGATAAGAATTTAAAGTTTGGCTTTGGTGGAATTGCAGGAATTGGAAAAGGAACTTTACCAGCTGAAAATATTTTAGCAGAGCATTATAGACTTGAGTCTCAAGCTGTTATTTTGTCAAGAAGTTTTTGTAATTGTGATGAAAAAAGTATAGAAGAAGTAGAAGATATTTTTTGTCAGGGAGTTAGGCAGATACGAGATTATGAAAATAGACTTTTATCATTTACTAAAAGAGATTTTGAAATTAATAGATTAAATGTAAAAAAATAGTTAATAAAATAATTGCAACGATGTGAGAATAGTAATAATGACAAAAAGTATTTCTAAAGCTGCTTTTAGTGTTGCTTTATTATTAATTTTTGTAAAAATTATAGGATTTTTAAAACAATCAGTTTTTGCTGCATATTTTGGTGCAGGAAAAGAAATGGATATGTTTTTGTTAACAACAGAATTTTTTAGCGAATTTTCAACATCCTTTTTTTCTAGCATTTCCATTTCGCTATTGGCAGTATATTTGCAAGTTTTAAATAATAAAGGAAGAAAAGAAGCAAATGTTTTAATTTCTAATGTTTTATTCGTCGGAATTTTTATAATTATTGTTTTAGTAATATTGTTATACATTCTTACACCTAGTTTAGTAAAAATAATTGCTCCAAAGTATTCTTATAGTGATTTAAAAATACTAAGTGAGTATTTTAGAATAATTGTTTTTCTTTTAATTAATGCATATATAAGTAATTTATTTATTGCTATATTAGATGCAGAAAAACGGTTTTTGCCATCAAAATGTTCCGGCTTAATTTTAAGCATTTCTACGGTTTTTTCTTGTGTAATGTTTTCTGATAAATTTGGTGTAAAGGCATTGTTATATGGATTTATTTCTTACTATTTTTTAGAAAACTTGTTTTTGTTGTTTTTTGTAAAAAAATATATTAGTTTTAATATTTTTAAACCATTTAAAGACAAAAGAATAAAATCTTTAGTATTTTTATCTATGCCTTTATTTTTTAGTAATGCTGGAGTGATGGTAAATAATGTAGTAGGTAAAGCAGTAGCGTCAGGTTTGGGAGAAGGTATTATATCTTCGTTATCATACGGTCAAATTTTATTTTCCACAACTCATTCTATAATAATTAATAGCATTTGCACTGTGTTGTTTTCTTATTTTTCTGAAATGGTAGTTCAAAATAATATAGAAAATTTAAAGGATGAAATAAATCGTTATTTGACGATAATGGTCATAGTATTATTGCCAATTAGTATAATTTTTATAACATCAGCAGAGGAATTGATAGATTTACTTTTTGGTAGAGGTAAATTTACAGAAATAGCAATAAAAAACACTGCTTTAGCTTTGTCTGGTTATGCATTAGGTCTTATTTTTATAGCGATGAGAGATATTTTAGTAAGAGTCCATTATGCTTATCAGGATACAAGGTATCCTATGATTAATGGTTTTATAGCTATAGCAGTAAATATTATTTTTGTTTTATTATTTGCGGAACAATATGGTATTTTAGGTATTACGTTAGGCGCTACGATTTCATATTTTGTAGCTTTTTGTTTATCAGTAAAGACGATTGTAAAGCATATTAAAAATTATAGTTTAAATCCTATTTTAAAAAAAGTAATACTTATTGTAATAGCTGCTTTTATTTCGTTATTATCAGTACATTATATAAATTTTGCTGATAAATTAGAAAAGAACCTTTTAATTATTTTTTCAAACTCAATAGTATGTGTAGCAATATATTTTATGTTACTTAGAGTATTTAAAATAGATGAAATATATAATATTTTTTCATTAATAAAAAGAAAGTGTAGAAGGAGTTAATATTATGTATAAGAGTTTTGGAAAACCAATGATAGATCGTTTTTTGGCATTTATAGGTATAGTGGTTTTACTGCCAGTATTTATAATAATTGGTTTCTTGATATTTTTAGATGATGGATTTCCTATTATATATAAGCAATTAAGAGTAGGTAAAAATGCTAAAGGGTTTTATATATATAAGTTTAGAACAATGATAAAGAATGCGGATAAAGTTGGTCCTTTATCTACAGCAAATAATGATGAGAGAATTACAAATATAGGGAAATTTTTACGGAAAACAAGTTTAGATGAATTGCCTCAATTATTCAATGTATTAAATGGGACTATGAGCTTAATCGGGTATAGGCCTGATGTTTTTAGGGATGACACTAATTACAGTGATTCGAAATATACATTAAAACCAGGAATTACTGGTTATGCACAAGTTAATGGTAGAAGTAGTTTGACAAGCGGGCAAAAGTTATATTGGGAAAAAAATATGTAAATGATATTTCTTTTATAACAGATATTAAAATTTTAGTAAAAACGATAGAAATAGTAATATTAAAAAAGGGAGTTAACTGAAAAGGGGAGTTAAAATGTGTGGTATTGTTGGTTATTATAAATTTAATAATTATGAAGAAGAAAATAATATGCTATTGAATAAAATGTTAAAAAGAATAATTCATCGCGGTCCTGACGCTCAAGGAATTTATTTTGATAAAAAAATTACAATGGGAATGCGTAGATTAAGTATTATTGATGTTTCTGATAATGGCAATCAACCGTTTTATAGTGAAGATAATAATATTATAGTTATAGGGAATGGAGAAATTTATAATTATATTGAATTAAAAAAATATTATTAGAAAATGGACATAAATTTAGTTCAAATAGTGATATTGAAGTAATAGTGCATTTATATGAAGAGTATGGAGAAAAACTTTTTACATATTTAAATGGCATGTTTGCTATAGCCATTTGGGATAAAAGTAAAAATAAATTATTATTAGGGCGTGATAGAACAGGTGAAAAACCCTTATTTTACTATAAAGATAAAGACAAATTATTATTTTCATCGGAAATCAAATCAATATTAGAATATGATAAATATAAAATAAATGTTAATTTAGAAGCTTTAAATTTATTGTTAACATTTAATTATGTTCCAGGTGAATTAACACTATTTAAAGATATATATTCTCTTCCGGCAGCTTCTTATTTGCTTTTAACAGATAAAAAGTTAGAAATAAAGAAATATTGGAATTTTCCAGTAAAGGAATATAGTACTAAATCTGAAATTGGAATTTGTGCAGATTTATATGATTTATTAAAAGATTCAGTAAAAATTAGGTTAAGAAGTGATGTTCCTATAGGTGCATTCCTAAGTGGTGGCGTTGACTCTAGTGTCATATTATCTCTAATGGCAAAATTAGTAGATTATAAAATAGATACTTTTTCTATTGGATTTAATAATGAAAAATACAACGAATTACCTTTTGCACAAAATGTAGCTAACATTTTTTCTACAAATCACCATACTAATATTGTTAATGAACAATCTTTTTTTAAATTACTGCCAAGAAGTATTTATTTAAATGACAATCCGCATGGTGACGTTTCTTTTTTGCCAACGTATAAAGTTGCTGAATTAGCAAGTAGATATGTAAAAGTAGTTATGACAGGCGATGGTAGTGATGAATTATTTGGTGGATATGATAAATATACAGCTTATTTAGAAAAATATGGAAATAAATTTGATGTTGTTACATATATTAATGATATTTCAGTTTTTACACCACAGTTAAAACAAAGTTTATTTAACAACTTTTCTAAGTTTGATACTGATGTTTATTTTCCAATAAAAACCTTATTAGAAAGAACAAATAAATCGGATACATTAACAAAATTACTTTTAATTGATCAGGAATTTTTATTGCAAGGTAATAATTTGGTTAAACCAGACAGAATGGGAATGGGAAATTCAATAGAAGCAAGGATGCCATTTCTAGATTATAGAGTTATTGATTATGCAGCAGGAATTCCAGCAAAGTTAAAAATAAATAATAAAGAGACTAAATATATATTAAAGAAAACTTTCGAGAATATATTACCATCAGAAATATTATATACACCAAAAAGAATGTTTACTGTTCCTATCGGTGAGTGGTTTAAAAAGGAATTAAAATGTAATTTAATAAATATTTTGCAAAGTAAAAAGTCGATAGACAGGGGGATTATAAATAGAAAAGTATTGGATAGCATGATACAAGCTCATGTCCCCAAGGTAAAAATAATTATACAAGACAATTGAGACTATTATTAATTATTGAATTGTGGTTTAGATATTTTGTTGATGGTGATAAATTAGAAAATATTTTAAATTAAGGTGGATATAATTTATGAAAAAAGTTTTATTTGTTACTTATGGCGGTGGGCATGTAAATATTGTAATACCAATAGCTAAAGAAATAGAAAAGCATGATGATATTGAATATAGCATTGTAGCTTTTACAACAGCCATACCAGTTTTAGAAGTATCTGGTTTAAAATTTAAAACATTGATAGATTATTTGCCTTTTTTTAAAGATAGCAAAAAGATTATAGATATAGGTTATTCTTTAGCATCACAATATCATAATCCAGATGTGGGATTTTCTATAGAAGAAACAAGTGCTTACTTAGGTTGCTCTATGTACGATTTGATTAAAAAAATAGGTAAAGAGAAAGCTTTAGAAAAATTTAATAAAGACGGAAGAAAAGCTTTTTGTCCAACAAGTATAATGCAGCAAATTTTAAAAATAGAACAACCTGATATTTTGGTGACTACAGTACCATATAGAATGGAAAAAGCTGCTGTATTAGAAGCAAAACAATTTAATATTACAACGGTATTTATTCATGATGTACATTTTATTCAATCTTTTTTAGAAAATAAAAATGTATATCAAAGTGTAAATATACATTTTGTTATGAATAAATTAGTAAAAAGGCAGCTCATAAATTATGGTATAGAAGAAAATAAGATTTTTGTAACAGGGCAACCTGCATTTGATTATCTGTTAGAACCAATTTGTAAGAATAAAAATGACATTTATAAAGAATTTGGGTTATCACCTGAAAAAAAGACAATAGTTTGGATTGCAGATAATTCTAAAGTTTTAACAAAGACCTATTTTAACGAAATAACTAAAGTTATAAATAGATTCAAAGAATATCAATTTATTATAAAAATGCATCCAGGTGAAGAAAATATAAATGTATTTAGGAAAATATACGAAAAAAACAAAGATAACACAGTTTTACTGCATAAAGTTAATAATAAAGAACTTATTTATATTGGCGATTTATTTTTGGTAGCTTTGTCTACAATGGGATTAGAGATTAGTAGAGGAGGCAAAGATATGATTTGTTTGGATTATGACAATTTATGGGAGAATTTATTTAAAGAATATGCTAATAAATACAGATATGATATTTTAAATTTAGGATTATTAGTTAAAGAAAATGACGAGTTATCAAATGTAATAAGTAATATGCTAAATAATGATAAATTGAGAAATCATTTTTACGATAAACGATCTGAAATTTTTCCTAATAAGTATAGGGCTAGTCTATATTGCTATAATCTTTTGATGAATGTATAAATCTTTATGCAGAAAGGTGGTAAAAATGTCTAAAATATTAGTAACTGGTTCAGATGGCTTTATAGGAAGTCATTTGGTTGAAGAATTGGTGAAAAAAGGATATCAGGTTAAGGCTTTTGTATTTTATAATTCGTTTAATTCGTGGGGGTGGCTGGATACATTACCTAAAGAAATAATGGATAATGTAGAGGTATTTGCCGGTGATGTTAGAGATCCGCATGGTGTAAAAGAAGCTATGAAAGATTGTAATGCGGTTTTCCATTTAGCAGCTTTAATAGCAATTCCATTTAGCTATCATTCACCCGATACTTATGTAGATACCAATATCAAAGGTACTCTAAATATTTTGCAGGCTGCAAGAGAATTAAATATTGACAGAGTGCTTGTAACGTCTACTTCTGAAGTATATGGTACTGCAAAATATGTTCCAATTGATGAAAATCATCCTTATCAGGGACAATCTCCTTATTCTGCAAGTAAAATAGGGGCAGACAGATTAGCTGAGTCTTTTTACAGGTCATTTGATTTGCCGGTAACTATTGTAAGACCTTTTAATACTTTTGGACCAAGACAGTCTGCAAGAGCTGTAATACCAACTATAATTACTCAACTACTTTCTGGAAAGACCGAGATAAAACTAGGCTCACTAACTCCGACACGTGATTTTAACTATGTTAAAGATACTGCTAATGGATTTATTGAAATATATAAATCAGAAAAAACTATTGGACAGGAAATAAACATTGCGACTCAAAAGGAAATTTCCATTGGAGAGTTAGCGCAGGAATTAATTAAACAAATAAACCCGCAAGCGAAAATTATTTGTGATGAGCAGAGGTTAAGGCCTATAAACAGTGAGGTAAACAGGCTGCTTGGTTCAAATAAAAAAATTCTTGAATTAACAGATTGGAAACCACAATATACCTTTGAAGAAGGTCTGGCAGAAACCATTAAATTTTTAAAAGCTAATTTATCTAAGTACAAAGTAGATATTTATAATTTGTAATTGGAGATGTTAATATGAATCATTTTATTCCATTATCAGTTCCTAATTTAAAGGGTAATGAATTGAAATATGTAACAGAAGCTGTAAAAACAGAATGGGTATCTACAGGTGGACCCTACGTTACTGATTTTGAAAACAAAATAGCTGAATATGTTAATGCTAAAGGTGCGGTTGCGTGTCAAAATGGAACAGCCGGGATTCATACAGCACTTATGACTGTTGGAGTTGAAAAAGACGATATAGTTATTGTGCCGACTTTGACTTTTATTGCAGCGGTAAACCCAGTTAAATATATTGGAGCAGAACCTGTTTTTATGGATTGTGATGATTCATTATGTATTGACCCCGAAAAATTAAAAGCTTTTTGTGAAGAAGAATGCGAATTTATTGATAATATATTATTGTTTAAAACAACTAAACAAAAAGTAAAAGCTATTATAGTAGTTCATGTATTTGGCAATATGGCAGATATGGAAAAAATTTTGCCGATTGCGCGAAAATACAATTTAAAAGTTATAGAAGATGCTACAGAAGCTATTGGTACATATTATACTGAAGGTGCGTTAAAAGGGAAATACGCTGGAACTATGGGTGATATTGGTGTTTACTCATTTAACGGGAATAAGATAATTACCACCGGTGGAGGTGGAATGATAGTTTCAAATAATGAAATTTATTTGAAACTATCCAAGCATTTAACTACACAAGCGAAAAGTGATGAATTAAATTATACACATGACATGATAGGTTATAACTATCGTATGACTAATTTGCAGGCTGCACTTGGATTAGCGCAGTTGGAAAAATTGGAAAAATTTATTGCAGTAAAGAATAAAAATTATGATAAGTACAGTGTTTTATTAAAAGATGCGCCATTTACACTGTTAAAATTCAGAGAAGGCATAAGAAGTAATAAATGGTTTTATGCTTTGGCGTGCGAAAATAGCGTGCAAAGGGATAAATTAATTGCATACTTATCGGAGAAAAAATCCAGACCGGGCCAATATGGGGATTAATTAATGAGCAGAAACCGTATTTAGATTCTTACTATTATAAAATCGAAAAAGCAAAATATTATTGGGAACGTGTGGTAAATATACCATGCAGCACTAATATTACGGATGAAGAAATTAAAACCATTGTTGAACAAATTAAGTTGTTTAATTAAGGTGGAAGATAGTTATGGATATAAATAATTATATAGTATCCCATGATTTAAGTATAATAGATGCTTTGGGAAGGCTTAATGCTTGTGAGAAAAAAATATTGTTTATTTGTAACGAAAAGAAACAATTGCTGGCTGTGATTACTGATGGGGATATTAGAAGATGGATTTTAAAAAGGGGTGATATGTCAGCTCCGGTTGATAAAATTGCTAATTTTAATCCTAAATATTTATTTGATACAGATATAGTTACGGCTAAAAACTATATGTTTGAAAACAGCATATCTGCGCTTCCAATTTTAAATGCTAATAAAACTATAAAAACAATAGTTTTTTGGACTGATAGCAATATAGAATTAAAAACGCAGGCTAAAATAAATCTGCCGGTTGTAATAATGGCAGGAGGAAAAGGTACACGCTTATATCCATATACTAAGATATTACCAAAACCATTAATTCCGGTGGGTGATGTTCCTATAATTGAAAGAATTATAGAGCAGTTTGTAAAAGCTGGTTGTGATGATTTTTATGTAATTGTCAACTATAAAAAGGACATGATAAAGGTATATTTTAATGAAATAAAAGAAAAAAACTATAATATAACTTTTATTGACGAAAATATACCGCTAGGAACCGGCGGAGGATTAAAGCTTTTGCAGAATTACCTGCATACAGATTTTATTTTAACTAATTGCGATATTTTAATAAAAGCTGATTTTAGCGATATAATTGAGCAGCATATAAATAAAAGCAATATAGTTACGATGATTTGCTCGGCAAAAAAATTTACCATTCCTTATGGCATTGTAGAATTGGATAAAAACGAAAATATTATAGAAATGAAAGAGAAACCTACTTTGAATTTTTTAACTAATACTGGTTGTTATGTAGTTAATTATTCTGTTTTTAATTATATTGCAGATAATGAAAATATAGGATTTCCTGATATTATTGAAAGAATTAAAGATGATAATAAAAAGGTCGGCATTTATCCAATTCATGAAGATGCATGGCTTGATATGGGACAATTTGATGAATTGAGTAGAATGGAGCGAGAATTAAAATAATGGAAAAAATTATTTTAATTGGTGCAGGTGGACATGCTAAAAGTGTTATTGATAGTGTAGAACAAGCTGGAGAATATCAAATAATAGGTTTTTCGGAAAGAATTAAGTGTGAAAATGTAAATTATAGAGGGTATAAGTGTATATGCACTGATGATGAATTGGAGGATCTTTATAAAACTGGTGTGAAGAATGCTTTTATAACTATTGGTTATATGGGAAACTCTAATTTACGTGAAAAACTTTATTATAAATTAAAAAGTATAGGTTTTACCCTTCCTAGTATTGTTGACAATCGAGCCGTTTTAGCAACAGATGTACAAATAGGCAAAGGTTGCTTTATTGCTAAGGGCACTATAATAAATTCTCAAACTTGTATTAGAGATTTAGCGATTATAAATACAGGTGCGGTCATAGAACATGAATGTTATGTAGGATTTAATACACATATAGCTGGAAATAGTACCATATGTGGGAATGTTAGCGTTGGTAATAATGTATTTGTAGGTGCAGGTTCAACAGTAATTCAAGGAGTGAAGATTGGAGATAACACTATTGTAGGTGCTGCTTCAACTATTTTACATGATATAGAAAATAATAAAAAAGTATTTGGCATAATATAGACATAACAGAAGGTGAAAAAATGGCAAAAGTACTAATTATAGCTGAAGCCGGTGTTAATCACAATGGCGATATTAACTTGGCAAGGCAGCTTGTTGATAAAGCTAAAGAGGCTGGTGCAGATATTATAAAATTTCAAACATTCAAATTAGATTCCATTGTATCTAAATTTGCAGAAATGGCAAATTATCAAAAGGATAATATTGGCAAAGTTGAATCGCAAAAAGAAATGCTCACAAAGATAAGTTTGCCATATGAAGCTTTTGTAAAACTTTTTGAATATTGTAATAAAAAAGAGATTCAATTTCTTTCTACTCCGTTTGATATAGAAAGCATACATTTTTTGAATGACATAGTTCCTTTTTGGAAAATACCTTCTGGAGAAGTTACAAATTACCCTTATTTGGTAGAAATTGCTAAAACCTTTAAGCCTGTAATTATGTCAACTGGTATGTGCGAATTGCAGGAAATAGATGAAGCAATTGAAGTTTTAAAAAATAATGGTACAACAGATATAACATTATTACACTGTAATACACAATATCCAACTCCATATAAAGATGTAAATTTGCATGCAATGGAAACATTAAGAGATAGATATAAAGTTAAGATTGGGTATTCTGACCATACAAATGGCATTGAGGTACCGATAGCAGCAGTTGCTTTAGGTGCTGAAGTTATAGAAAAACATTTTACTTTAGATAAAAATCTTCCTGGCCCTGACCATAAAGCAAGCTTAGAACCTGATGAATTAGAAGCGATGGTCAAAGCTATACGGAATATTGAAGCTGCATTGGGCAACGCCGATAAAACTGTAAGTGATTCAGAGCGTGAAAATATAGCAGTAGCACGAAAAAGCATAGTAGCAGCTAAAGCTATAAAAAAAGGAGAATTATTAAGCGAAAATAACATAACAACAAAACGCCCAGGAACTGGGCTTTCTCCAATGTGTTGGAATTCTGTAATTGGAACGAAAGCAATTAGAGATTTTCAAGAAGATGAGGAAATTGAGATATGAAAAAATTAGTAATTGTAACGGCTACAAGAGCTGAATATGGATTATTGTCGCCAATTATAAAAAAATTTATGAGTGAACCTGATATAGATGTCAGAGTAGCTGTTACAGGTGCGCATTTATCTCCTGAATTTGGCATGACTGTAAAAGAAATAGAAGCTGATGGTATACCTATTGATAAAAAAATAGAAATATTGATGAGTTCAGATACTCCCGTAGCTATTTCCAAAAGTATGGGTCTTGCGCTTATAAGTTTTGCTGAATATTTTAATGAAAGTAAACCGAATGCATTAATGGTTCTTGGTGATAGATACGAAACATTAGCTATTGCTTGTGCAGCAATGAATGCAAGAATACCTATAATCCATCTTTATGGTGGGGAGGCAACTGAAGGACTTATTGATGAAGCTGTTAGAAATGCTATTACCAAAATTAGTTTTTTGCATTTTACAAGCACTGAAGAATATAGGCACAGAGTTATACAAATGGGAGAATCTCCGGAACGCGTATTTTATGTTGGTGCAATGGGAGTAGAGAACGCAAAAAATATATGTCTTTTAAGTAAAAGAGATTTAGAAAATAAATTAGGTTTTTCGTTAGGTGATAGTTATGCTGTTTTAACATTCCATCCCGTTACATTAGAGAATAATACAGCTGAGCAACAAGTAAAAGAATTATTAAAAGCAATTAGTAAATTACCAGAAATAACTTTTTTGTGTACAAAAGCTAATGCAGATACTAATGGAAGAATCATAAATGAATCTATAGAAAAGTATTCTCATGAATATCCAAATATATATTTAGTAGATTCTTTAGGAGTCCAAGGTTATTTAAGTGCAGTTAAATATGCTAAATTTGTAATAGGAAATTCTTCTAGTGGTATTATTGAAGTGCCAAGTTTTAAAATACCTACTATTAATATTGGAGATAGACAATTGGGGAGAATACAGGCTGATAGTGTTATAAATTGTAAATCTACAGAAAAAGAAATTATTAATGCAATAAAAAAGGCAATTTCAAATGATTTTAAAAATAAATTATATGATATCAAAAATCCATATGGCGATGGAAAATCTTCTAATAAAATTGTAAAAATTTCAAAAGAGTTTTTAATTAATGCTAATTTGAAATTGAAAAAGAGATTTTATGATCTTAATTGGTAGATGGTGTATTTATGAAAATTTTATATATTGGTTGTGTAGAATCTTCATATAGATTTCTTGAAGCTTTGCTTTTAAATGGTATTGATATAGTTGGGGTTATTACAAAAAAATTTTCTGTTTACAATTCAGATTTTCGTGATATAACTCCATTATGTAAAAAATATAATATACCATATATTTATGTCAATAATATAAATGAAGACCAAAGTTTACATTTCATAAAAAGATATAGACCTGATATAGGTTACTGCTTTGGATGGTCTCAACTTATTGATGAAAACATAATAAATTTATTCCCCAAGGGAATGATTGGGTATCATCCTGCTGCTTTGCCAAATAATCGGGGCAGGCATCCTATAATTTGGGCTTTAGTGTTAGGTCTCAAACAAACAGCTTCTAGTTTTTTTAAAATAGAAAAAATTGCTGATAGCGGGGAAATTTTATCACAAGAAAAAGTAGATATTTTTTATGAAGATGATGCGTCAACGTTAATGAGAAAATTATTAGCTATCGGCAGTAAACAAATAGTTGATTTAACAAAAAAGTTAGAAAAGAATGAAGTTATTAATGTAATACCTAATGAAGGTGGAAATAGTTGGAGAAAACGTAATAAATCTGATGGTTTGATTGATTGGAGGATGTCAAGTGAATCTATTTATAATTTGGTGCGAGCATTAACAAAACCTTATGTTGGTGCACATTTTATCTTTAATAATAAAGAGATTAAAGTATGGAAAGTGAAAGAAATTATTGATATAAGTAAAAAATATAATAATATGGAACCAGGAAAAGTAGTGATCGTAGATCAAAGTTCTATTTTTGTTAAAACTGGAGATAATTTAATTCAATTGTTAGAATATGATTCAGTAGTAATAAACGATGGTGAATATTTGATATAAGGAGTGAGTATGTTTGAGAATAGCAGTTGTTTCTCCACACCCTGATGATGAAACTTTAGGTGCGGGTGGGTTAATTTTAAAACGGAAAAATTTAGGTGATCAAGTTTATTGGATTAATATTACTGATATTACTACTAATCAAGAATGGACGCAAGATTTCGTTGAACATAGAAAAGAACAAATAAAAAGAGTATGTGAATTTTATAAATTTGATAATTTCTATAATTTAAGATTTAAACCTTCAACCTTAGAGAATGAGAATAAAAATAAGATTATAACAGCGTTTAATTCATGTATACAAAATATTCAGCCAGAATGGATTGTTCTTCCAAATTATAATGATGCACATAATGATCATAGAATAACTTTTGAAATCGGAATGACATGTACGAAAATTTTTAGGAGTCCTTCAATAAAAAAATTTTATGTATGGAAATTTTATCTGAAACTGAATTTTGTAAAACGGGAGAAGCTTTTTCGCCAAATTATTTTATTGATATAACTGATTATTTTGACAAAAAATAGAGGCTTTAAAAATATATGATACAGAATTTCATAATCATCCATTTCCACGAAGTGAACAAGCAGTTAGAGCATTAGCTATTTTAAGAGGAGCTATGGCAGGGTGTAAATATGGAGAAGCTTTTAAGATAATAAAAGAAATTGATTAGAAAATATAAAAAAATTAAATCAAATATGGAGGAATGTAATATGAAATTATTTTATTGTAAAAAATGTGTAATGCCTAATACAAGACCTGGTATAACTTTTGATGAAAATGGTGTATGTTCAGCTTGTTTGAATAACGAACGAAAAAAATATATTGATTGGGATAAAAGATATGCTGAACTAAAAACTTTGTGTAATAAATATAGAAATTGCAATGGTCTCGGTAATCATGATTGTATAATTGCTGTTTCCGGTGGAAAAGACAGCCATTTTCAGGTACATATCATGAAAGAAGAAATGAATATGCATCCTTTATTGGTAAGTGTAGAAGATAATTTTACAATGACTGAAGCAGGAAAGCATAATATACGAAACATATCCGAAGAATTTGGATGCGAAATAATTTCCTTAAAACCTAATATCAGAGCGCAAAAAGCGATAATGCGAAAGACTTTTGAAAAATTCGGGAAGCCTACATGGTATTTTGATAGATTAATTTATACTTATCCATTGATAATGTCTTTAAAATTTAATATTCCATTATTGGTGTATGGTGAGAATATAAGTGTTGAATATGGGGGGGTAGATGCTAAAGAAACTTACAGTGCTAATGCACAGTTAAAAAATGGCGTTGCCTCAGATATTGATTTTAATGAATTAATTGATAACGAAAATGTGTTTTTAGAAGATTTGGCATTGTGTAAAGCTCCTTCAGTTGAAGATTTGAAAAAAATAGATTCTATTTATTTAAGTTATTTTGTAAAATGGAATAGTTATGAGAATTACTTGTTTGCTAAAACAAGGGGGTTCCATGATTTAGAAGGTGAATGGATTAGAAGTCATCATATAGAAAACTTTGATCAAGTTGATTCTATTGGATATTTAGTGCATCCGTGGATGAAGTATCCAAAATTTGGTCATGCAACGGCTACTGATTATGCAGCAAGATTTGTAAGATATGGTATGCTTACGCGAGAACAAGCTTTTGAGTTAGTAAAACAGCATGATAGTAATTTAGATGAAAAATGTGTAGAAGATTTTTGTGAGTTTTGTGGTTACACAAAAAAGAATTTTGGAATATCGTAGATAAATTCTATGATAAGGATTTGTTTGAAAAAATTAATGGTAAATGGATTTTAAAAAGTGATTATAAATGAAAAATATAGCAATCATACCAGCCAGAAGTGGTTCTAAAGGATTAAAAGATAAAAATATAAAATTATTAAATGGACAACCATTATTAAAATATTCTGTAGATGCTGCTATTTCATCAAGAATTTTTGATGAAATAATGGTTTCTACAGACTCAGAGCATTATGTTGAAATCGCGAGAAAGTGCGGTGCATCTGTACCATTTTTAAGGTCTGCTAAAAATTCTGAAGACAAATCGTCTTCATGGGATGTAGTGATTGAAGTTTTAAAGTATTATAAACAAAATGGAGAAATTTTTGATACTTTTTGTTTATTGCAACCTACATCACCACTAAGAAAAGCAGAAGATATTGTATCTGCATATAGTTTGTTTAATGAAAAACAAGCTAAAGCTGTTGTAAGCGTTTGTGAAGTAGAGCATTCTCCGTTATGGTGTAATATTTTAAATGATGATTGTTCATTGAATAATTTTTTACCTGAAAACGCAAAAGGTCAACGTCAAAGTTTTAAACAATATTACAGAATTAACGGGGCAATATATATTGCGAATGTTAAGGAGTTTTTAGAAGATAATGATTTATATGCAGAAAATTGTTACGCATATATTATGGATAAGAAAAGTTCTGTAGATATAGATACAATAGATGATTTTGAATATGCAGAATATTTAATAAAAAAAGTTAATAGATATATTAATAATTTTTGATTTATGTTCACACGCAGTTTAACAAAGCAAATTTTGCAATTTAATAATGAAACGAAGGTTCTCTTTTTCAAAGGAGTAAAACAATCCGGTAAAACAACATTCCTCAAGCAACTTGCTGAGCCTAACCGCAAATATGCCAACTTAACCGACCCTGTTTTGCGCAGCATTGCACAGAATGAACCTGTCTTATTCTTTCAACGCTATGCGCCGCCGGTGCTGATTGATAATATTCAGTATGCGCCGGAACTAGTGCCTGTTATTAAGGATTATGCGTTAAAGCACGGCAAGCCGGATGATTTTTGGCTGATTGCGCCTAAGGAGGATGCGGAAACTATATCAGCGATTATGCAGGAACTTGGCGGTAAATTTGCCTGCCTTGAACTGTGCGGGTTAAGCAGTGTTGAGCTGGACGGGCGTGAAAGTACGCCGTTTGTTCCGGAAGATGCTTTGCTTGCCGGGCGTATGCAAAATCCTGTTCCTCACAGCGTGGTAGAGATTTATGAACGTATCTGGAGCGGCGACAAGCCTGCTATGTATAACGAAGGCGCAGATTGGCAGGCATTTTATGCTAAACTTGTGCAGGATATTTTGCAGCGCGATGTGCGCAAGTTTGTGCAGCTTAACGATGAGATGAAGTTTTACCGATTTTTGTGCGCGGCGGCGTCGCAGACGGCTAAACTTTTAAACTACGCCGTTATGGCAAAAGAAACAGGTATTAGTATACCAACGGCGAAGCAGTGGCTGAGTATTTTGGAACGTATGGGGATAGTTTACTTGCTTCAGCCGGCGGCTTTTAGCGGTGTTAAATACGTTGTAAAAACACCGAAGCTGTATTTTACGGATACCGGGCTTGCGGCATACCTTTTGCGCTGGAACACTGCGGACGCTTTGGAGCTTGGTGCGATGAGTGCAGAGTTTTTTGAAACATGGGTTATCGGCGAAGTGTATAAAAGTTTTGCCAATAGCGCGCAGAAAGCGCCATTATACTACTACCGCAACTTTAACGGCAAAGAGGTTGAGCTATTAATTTTGCATAACGGCGTGCTGTACCCGTGCGTTATCAGCAAAAGCGCGCAGGTGCAAAAAATGTACAAGCGCTTCAATATAATAGAAGCGGCGTTTGGCAGCTGCACAGAAGTTAAAACGGCAACCGGCAGCGTTATCTGCCTTGTGCCGGAGTTCGGCATTGATAAAAACAACATTATGTATATTCCTGCGTGGATGATTTAAGCCTTGCATAAGCAGGGCTTTATTTTTATGCTTAATTTTACCTACACATTTACATGTGATATAATATATTATTATGATGTTTGACGAAAGGAACAAATATGGCAGATAAATTTTTAGTTATAGATGGCAGCAGCCTGATTCACAGGGCGTTTTTTGCCCTGCCGCCGCTGACGACACAGAGCGGTGTGCACACGGGCGCTGTGTACGGTTTTTGCAATATGCTTCTGCGCCTGCTGGCGGATGTGCAGCCCAAGTGGCTGGTAGTAGCGTTCGATAAGAGCCGCAAAACCTTCCGTACGGAGATGTTTGCAGATTACAAAGGCCAGCGCAAACCAACACCGAGCGAGCTTTCTGAGCAGTTCCCGTTGGCGCGCAAGGTGCTGGAGGCAATGAATATTGCCGTACTGGAACTTGATAATTACGAGGCGGACGACATTATCGGCACGTTTGCCGTACACGCGCCGCAGAAAGCGGACGTGATTATTGTAACGGGCGACCGCGATGAACTTCAGCTTTTAAGCAGCCGCACAAGCGTATATTTTACCAAACGCGGTATTTCGGACCTTAAAATTTACACGCCGGAAGTTTTTGCAGAAGAATATGAAGGGCTTGAACCGAAGCAGCTTATCGACCTGAAAGGGCTGATGGGCGATACTTCGGATAACATTCCCGGCATACCGGGCGTTGGGCCTAAAACGGCGCTGAAGCTGATTGGCGAGTACGGCAGCGTGGAAAATGTACTGGCTAACGCCGATAAAATCAGCGGCAAGGCATTGCGCGAAAAAGTGCAGAATAACAAAGAATCGGCGCTGCTTTCTAAAAAACTGGCGACAATTTTTACGGATGTGCCGGTTGATGCAGATTTGGCAAATTATGAATTAAAAGCATTAAAGCCGGAAGCGCGCGAACTGCTTGCCGGGTTGGAATTCCGCAATATGTACGATCGTTTTAATGCCGTTATGGGTGCGCCGGAAGGCGATTTCAGCCTGTTTGGCGATTTTGTGGAAGATAAGCCTGCCGGGCTGCCGGAAGAAATTGTAAAAAGTGCCGACGATGCGGAAGCGTTGTTTAAGCTTATCGCCGTAAGGCGCGAGGTTACGCCACTTACTGTACAGGTTGGCGGTACGCTGCCGGATTTATATTTTAAACGTGCGGAGCTTTTATGTGATGGGCGCGTTTATATTTTTGAAGGCGAGTGCCCCGGCTGGCAGCAGTTTTATGACTGGCTGGCAAATGAAAACAGCCAAAAAGCCTGCTGCGACAGCAAGGAAATTATTAAAACCGCTTTGTGCCTTGGGGTTGAAGCGCGCGGCATAACGGATGATATTGCCATTGCCGCATATCTTATTGACCCTGCGCGCAGCGAATACAGCATTAAAACCGTCGGCGGGGCGTACCTGACGCAGGAGTATGCGCAGGAATGCAAAACCGTTGCCGAACTTGTGCCTGTGCTGCGTGCCAAACTTGCAGAGCACGAACAGATAAAATTATATGAAGAAATGGAGCTGCCGCTGGCACGCACGCTTGCCAAAATGGAACTGGCAGGCATTAAGCCGGATGCAGCGCTTTTGGATAAATTAACCAAAGAAATGGCGGCACAGATTGCAGCGCTTGAAATTTTGGCGGTAGAGCAGGCCGGAGAAACATTCAATTTAAAATCTACCAAGCAGCTTGGTGCTATTTTATTTGAAAAGCTGGGCCTGCCGGTCATCAAAAAAACTAAAACAGGTTATTCCACGGACGTATCAGTTTTGGAGCAGCTGCGCAACGAGCATCCGCTGGTGCGGACGATTTTGGAACACCGCAAGCTGACGAAGCTGCACAGCACTTACCTTGAAGGTCTGCGACCGCTGATTAATACTGTTACAGGGCGTATACATACGCATTTTCAGCAGCTTGTTACTGTTACCGGCCGTTTGAGCAGCACCGACCCGAACTTGCAAAATATTCCTACCCGCACGGAACTTGGCAAAAAAATACGCGAAATTTTTGTGCCGGGCGAAGGTTACGATTACCTGTTAAGCTGCGATTATTCGCAGGTAGAACTGCGCGTGCTGGCGCATATTGCGCAGGATGAACTGCTTTTGGAAAGTTTCCTGCACGGGCAGGATGTACACGCACGCACGGCGGCGGAAGTGTTTGGCGTGCCGCTTGACGAAGTTACCGGCACCATGCGTACGCGCGCCAAAGCGGTAAACTTTGGCATTGTATACGGCATCAGCGATTTTGGGCTTGCCAAACAGCTTGATATCAATCGCGGCGAGGCGGGCAGATATATTGAAAATTATCTTGGACGCTACACCGGCGTTAAAAAATATATGGATGATATGGTGGCGAGCGCCAAAAAACAGGGCTATGTGCAGACTTTGTTTGGGCGCAGGCGTTACCTGCCGGATATTAACAGCCGCAATTTTAACCTGCGCGGCTTTGCGGAGCGCACCGCCATTAACACGCCGATACAGGGCACGGCGGCGGACATTATAAAAATTGCCATGGTTAACGTGCAGAAAATGCTGGAACAGGGCGGTTATAAAAGCCGCATACTGCTTCAGGTGCACGACGAACTTTTACTTGAAGTAACGGAGGCCGAACGCAAAGAAGTTGGCGCACTTGTAAAACAAACTATGGAAAGCGCCGTAAAACTCAGCGTGCCGCTGATTGCCGACGTTAATTACGGCGTAAACTGGGCAGACGCCAAATAGGGAGGAATTACCATGCCGGAAATGCCGGAGGTGGAGCAGGTACGCAAAACCCTGCTGCCGCACATTAAGGGCAAAACTATTAAAAATATAGAAATTAACCTTGCAAGGCTGATAAAATACCCTTCGCCGGAAGAATTTATTGCCGGTTTAACAGGCAAAACCATTTTGGATGTAGGACGCCGCGGCAAATACCTGGTGCTGAAAACGGGCGAAAACCAGAAGCTGATTGTGCATTTGCGCATGACCGGCAGCCTGATTGCGCAGGACGCAGATAAGCCGGAACCGCCTTACGCCAAAATTAAGTTTGAACTGACGGACGGTGTAACCATGTGGTTCTGCGATATCCGCACCTTTGGCACGCTGTATCTTGTTACCAATGATGACGCGTATATTGAAGGTTACGAAACTTTAGGCCCTGAGCCTTTAAGCGAAGGCTTTACGGCCGGTTACATGCGCCCGGTTATAGCCAAAAGCAGAAAGCCTATAAAAACTCTGATTTTGGAGCAGACATTTATCGCAGGGCTGGGCAACATCTACGCCGACGAGTGCTTGGCGTTATCCGGCATTTTGCCGATGCGCACGGCCAACACGCTGACGGACGAAGAAATTGACCGCCTGCATGATGCCATAAACAAGGTTATTGCGCAGGGCATTGCCAACCGCGGCACAACCTTCCGCGATTACAAAGACGGCGAAGGCAACAAGGGCGATAACCAAAACCATTTGCTGGTATATGGGCGCAAAGGCTTGTGCTGCAAAATGTGCGGCGGCGAACTTTTGGGCACTAAAGTAGGAGGGCGCGGCACAACATACTGCCCGCACTGCCAAAAATAAAACGGTGAAAAAATGAAAGTAATAGGTTTAACAGGGGGTATAGCCTCCGGTAAAAGTACAATTGCAAATTTACTGCGCAGCCTTGGCGCGCCTGTGTTTGATGCCGACGCCGAAAGCCGCGCTCTGGTTGCTAAAGGGCGTGCGGCGCTTAACGAAATAGCCCTTACTTTTGGCATTGAATACCTTACTGACGGCGGCGAACTTAACCGCCCCAAAATGGCGGAACTTGTTTTTCACGATAAAGAAGCGCTGAAAAAACTGGAAGCCATCATTCATAAAAACGTACTGGCTGCAGCGCAGAGCTTTCTGGCGGAATGCCGCAGCAAAAATCTGCCGGCGGCAGTGCTTGACGTACCGCTTTTAATTGAGTGCGGCTGGTACAAAGATGTGGATGCCGTGTGGCTTGTTGCCGTAGACAGCGAAACACAGATAGAACGTGCCATGGCACGCAGCAACATGACGCGCGAAGAAGTTAAGGCACGCATTGCAGCGCAGATGACACTGGAAGAAAAAAAGGCTTATGCCAGCCTTGTAATTGACAACAGCGGCACCTTTGCCGAAACGGAAAAAGCCGTTGCCGCAGCATGGAAAAATTTTACGGCGGAGGCATAAGTTGGGCAGGCGGAAAAAGAAAAAATTTATCGACAGATGGTGGGTAAAATTCTTAATGGTTGCTGCCGCCGTTTTTCTCATCGGTGAAGCCGGTATGAAAATATGGAGCAGCGAAGCCGTGCAGACGCGCTTTGTTTATATGTGGCCCTACCAGAACGAAATTTTGGAGTACAGCTCCAAAAACAAAATCGACCCTTTTTTGGTTGCGGCAGTTATTAAAAACGAAAGCGGGTTTGACACGGAAGCCGTATCGCACGCCGGTGCCGTGGGGCTGATGCAGATTATGCCGGAAACCGGCGAATGGATTGCTTCGCAGATGGGGCTTGACCATTTTGACATGGAAGCTTTGCGCAGGCCGGAATATAACGTGCGGCTTGGCTGCTGGTATCTGGGCGAGCTGGAGTATGAATTTCAGCGCAACTGGGTGCTGATGATGATTGCCTATAACGCCGGGCGCGGCAACACGCGTGCATGGATGCAGGAAAACGGCTGGAACTATGATTTTAACCGCATTGAAGACATACCTTACCCGGATACGCGTGAGTATGTAAAAAAGGTTTTGCGCGACCGCGACAAATATTATCTTTATTATAAAAATAAAATAAAAAACTATTGACAGATTGATTTTTGCGCGCTATAATAATCAATGTTGACGCGGTAGTGGCGGAACGGCAGACGCGCTAGCCTCAGGAGCTAGTGGGGGCAACCCCGTGGAGGTTCAAATCCTCTCTACCGCACCATTTAATTTAATAGCAATACCCCAATGCGGTTGTGGCGGAACGGCAGACGCACCATCTTGAGGGGGTGGCGGGGAGACCCGTGTGGGTTCAAATCCCACCAACCGCACCAAAAATGCAATGAAGCAGCTTGTAAAACAGGCTGCTTTTTTTATGCCCGAATGCATTAAACAATGGGCGTTTGCTTAAAAGCGCCGGTATTTGTGCAGGTTATTTTTCTTTTAACTTGTGGACAAAGCATGCCTGCAATGGTATAGTATATTAGGTATTGCGCAGGGGCAGTAAAAAATGTTGTCTGCCCTCAAAAAAGATATTTTTGGAAGGTGGTACAATCAATGGAAAAATCTGTTAAGCAAAACACATCCACTCCTGTGGACGCGGATTATTCGCTGGAGGCCGTGCCTGATTCAGCACGCAAAGGCTTCTGGCAGATGTTCTTTGTTATGCTGGGGTTTACGTTTTTTTCTGCCAGTATGAGCGTGGGCGCCAAATTGGGTAATGGGCTCGATTTATCAGGCTTTGTATGGGCCTGCCTGATTGGCGGCATTATCCTGTCGGCTTACTGCGGTGTACTGGCTTTTATTGGGTCTAAAACCGGTTTGAATATGGACTTGCTCTGCCGCCGTACTTTTGGCAGCAAGGGCTCTTATCTTTCGTCTGCTATTTTGGGCTTTACGCAAATCGGCTGGTTCGGCGTAGGCGTGGCAATGTTTTCCATTCCCGCGGCGGAACTTATGGGCATGAACGAATGGACTCTTACCATTATTGCCGGCCTTTTAATGACGGCAACCGCAGCCACGGGCATGAAGGCACTGGAAATTGTCAGCTATATTTCCGTTCCGCTTATCATTATTCTGGGCGTTTATTCCATGGTTACTGCTGCCGCAGAAGGCGGCGGGCTGGCTTACATTTTTGCGCAGTCTGCCGGGCAGATTACCCTGTTTACCGGTATCGGCTATGTTATTGGTTCTTTTATTTCCGGCGGTACTGCAACGCCTAACTTTATCCGTTTTGCCAAAAACAGCAGCATTGCCGTGTGGACTACGGTTATTGCCTTCTTTTTAGGCAACACGCTGATGTTCTGCTTTGGCGCGGTTGGCGGCGCTTACACCGGCAAGGACGATATTTTCTACGTTATGATTGCACAGGGCCTTGCCATTCCGGCTTTGATTGTACTTGGCGCCAATATCTGGACTACCAATAATAATGCTCTTTACACCGGCGGCCTTGCCATTTCCAATATTTCCAAAGTACGCATGAAATGGACTACATGGATTTCCGGCATTATCGGCACGGCGCTTGCAATCTGGCTTTATTATAATTTTGTAAGCTGGCTCAGCATTCTTAACTGCGCTCTGCCGCCGATTGGCATTATCGTTATTTTAGATTATTTCTTTAACCATAAAAAATTCGGCAGCGATTTTAACGAATATACCATTAACTGGTTCAACATTGCCGGTATTATAGTGGGCGCTGCCTGTGCAAACCTGCTGCAGTGGGGCATTGCAGCCATTAATGCCATGGTGGTTGCTGCTGTATTCTTCTTTATTGGCGAAATGCTTGGCAAAAATAAATAATAACTGTAAAGAAAGGATGAATTGTTATGCTGCTGCAAAAACTGTATCTGGCAAATGCCACGGAAACGGTAGATATCCGCGTTACGGACGGTAAATTTGCCGCTATTGCTCCTCAGCTGGAAGCGCTGCCCGGCGAAGAAGTGGTTGATTGCTGCGCCGGTAAAATGGTGCTGCCGCCTTTTGTGGAATCGCACGTACATCTTGATACCTGCCTTACGGCAGGACGCCCGCACTGGAATTTATCCGGCACGCTGTTTGAAGGCATTCAGCGCTGGGAAGAATATAAGCCTTTCCTTACCAAACAGGAAGTAAAAGACCGTGTAAACAAGGCGCTCCGCCTGCAGGCAGGCAACGGTATTCAATATGTGCGCACCCATGTAGATATTAATGACCCGGAACTGACCGCACTGAGTGCAATTTTGGAGCTGCGCGAGGAAGTTAAGGACTATATTGACATTCAAATCGTTGCTTTTCCTCAATACGGAATTTTAAGTTACCCCAACGGCAAAGGCCTGCTTGAAGAAGCACTGAAAATGGGTGCCGATGCAGCCGGTGCCATTCCGCATTTTGAATTCACCCGTGAATATTCTGTTGAATCGCTTAACATCTGCTTTGAACTGGCGCAGAAATACGGCAAATTGATTGACGTACACTGCGACGAAATTGATGACGAGGCTTCCCGCGGACTGGAAACTGTTGCCGCCCGCGCTTATGAAACCGGTATGAGCGATATGGTAACGGCTTCGCACACAACCGCCATGCACAGCTACAACAATGCTTATATGATTCGCCTGATGCGCCTTTTGAAAATGTCCGGCATCAACTTTGTGGCAAATCCGTGCGTTAACGTGCATTTGGGCGGACGTGCTGATACTTATCCCAAACGCCGCAGCATGACGCGCGTAAAAGAACTTACAGCCGAAGGCATTAATGTTTCTTTCGGTTCGGATGATATTTTTGACCCATGGAACCCGCTTGGCAATGCCAATATGCGCGACCAGGTATTTATGGGGTTGTATACCGGGCACATGCTTGGCTATGAAGAAATTTGCAATTCTTATAAATTTGTTACCGAAAATGCTGCCCGCACCCTGCATTTGGGAGATGCTTACGGCATTGCGGTCGGCAAAGATGCAAACTTTATTATTCTTGATGCCAAAAACTGGTATGACGCATTAAACAATAATGCGCCGGTGCTGCGTAATTACCGCAAAGGCAAACTTATTGCTTCTACCGCGCCGGTAGATAAAAAAGTGTATTTTTAACTGAGCCGCCAATTAGTGCCAGGTGATAGCGAAGGCAATAATTGTGCCAGCGAAGTTACGCAAATTTTGCGATTGGATAATGAGCAAAATTTACGAACCTTAAGTATTAAATAAATAATTTAATACAATGCTTATGTTGTTTAGCTTTGCGAAAACAATATGAAATGTAATTGATTAAAAAAGTACAAAGAGTATGCTGTAAAGCGGCAGCAAAAACTGCGGCGGCTAAATTTTAGATTCTATTTTAGAGAGTCCGGTCTGTAAAGTCCGGACGGAATCGGAGAAGCCGCAGCATTTTGTAACGCTGAAACAGTATACTCTTTGTACTTTTTAATTTATATTTATATTTATATTACTTTTTGATGTTTTTTACCTGCCGCCGTGCTCACGCTTCCAGCGCTTTATTTCATCAAGCCTTGCTTTTACGCGTGCTTCCAGCCCCTGGGTTGTTGGTTTGTAATATTCCGTTCCCAGAAGCGAATCGGGCAGGCACTGCATGTTGGTAAGTTTTTCTTCCGTGTTGTGCGCGTACTGGTAGCCTTTGCCGTAATTAAGTTCCTGCATCAGTTTTGTGGGCGCATTGCGGATAACAAGCGGAACAGGCTCTGCCAACATTTTGGCGGCATCGCGCTTGGCGTGTTCATACGCCGTATAAAGTGCGTTTGATTTTGGCGCGACTGACATATACACCACGGCCTGAGTTAAATGCACGCTGCATTCCGGCATGCCGATAAAATGGCAGGCGTGGTAGGCGGCAACGGCAATTTCAAGTGCTTTGGGGTCGGCAAGGCCGATATCTTCACTGGCAAAGCGCGTAACGCGCCGCGCTATGTAAAGCGGGTCTTCGCCTGCTTCCAGCATGCGTGCCAGCCAGTACACGGCGGCGTCCGGGTCGCTGTTGCGCATGGATTTATGCAGTGCGGAAATTAAATTATAATGTTCTTCGCCTGTTTTATCGTACAGCAGCGATTTTTTGGAGGTGCATTGTTCCAGCGTTTCGCGTGTTACCGTCATTGCGCCGCCTGCGTCCATATCGCCGTTTAATACTGCCATTTCTAAGGTGGAAAGCGCTGTTCGCGCATCGCCGTTGGCAAAAACAGATATCATTTCCAAAAGTTCTTCTTCAATGTTAATTTTCTGGGTGCCAAAGCCTTTTTCATCTGTTAAGGCACGTTTTAAAAGCTGCACAAGTTCCTCTGTTTTAAGCTCCTGCAAAACAAAAACCTTGCAGCGGCTTAGTAATGCGCTGTTAACTTCAAACGAAGGGTTTTCCGTCGTTGCGCCTATTAAAATAATGCTGCCTTTTTCTACAAAGGGCAATAACGCATCCTGCTGCGCTTTGTTAAAACGGTGTATTTCGTCTACAAAAACAATGGTTTTTTCGCCGTAACGGCGGTTTTCTTCTGCCTTCTGCATTACGCTGCGTATTTCTTTAATGCCGCTTGTAACGGCCGAAAAATCAATAAACGCCGCTTTGGTGGTGTTGGCAATAATCCGCGCCAGCGTGGTTTTGCCCACGCCGGGAGGCCCCCAGAAAATCATGGAGGAAATCTGGTCGCTTTCAATTAAACGGCGCAGCACTTTGCCCTTGCCCAAAAGGTGGGTTTGGCCAACGTATTCTTCAAGCGTTTTGGGGCGCAGCCTTGCCGCCAGCGGCTGTGATAAATTGTTTTCAAAAAGTGACATTGCTTCCATAATTTCGCCTCCCAAAGCCATTATAATTCGCCGCAGAATTAAGCGCAAGCGGAATTTATTAAAGCAATTTTACACAATTGTTTCATTAATGCAAGGATATTTGTTTGCTAAAACAGTTTAAAAAGTTATATAATTAAAATAACTTATACTTGCAGAAGGTTGGGTGCGTACTATGGATTGGCATAACCGTAATATGAAAATTTTAATCGGCATTTGCATTGCCGTTGTTTTAATTGTTTGTTACCGTATTTTTGATAATATACAAACGGAGCGCGCACGTGCGGAAAGAATGTCGCGCGTGCAGGCGGTGGCGGTTGTTACGGCAAAGCCGGAGCGCAGGACGATTACCCCGCTGTTGGAGTTCAGCGGCAGCCTTGACCCGGAGTGGCAGGCAGATGTTGCCGCCAAGGTTGACGGGCGCGTGGAGCGCGTATATGTTAATGAGGGCGACCGTGTAACCAAAGGGCAGGTGCTGGCGGAACTGGAACAGCGCGATACTGATGCTGCTCTGCGTGAAGCACGCGGCAATTACATGGACGCGCAGACCAATCTCCGCAAGGCTGAGCGCGACCTTGAGCGTTACAGCGCTTTATATAAACAGGGCGCGGTTTCCGAACAGGTTGCCGACGATTACGCTTTTGCGCGTGACAACGCAGCTGCCAAGCTGGATGCAGCCCGCGGCACCGTGCAGGCTATGGAATCGCAGTTTGAAGGTACTGTAATAACAGCCCCGGCTGACGGCATTATCTCCAAACGTTATCATCAGGAGGGTTATTATGCAACAGCTGGCACCCCGCTTTTTGCCATTGCCGATATCAGTGTTTTAAAAACCGTTATTAATATTCCGGAAGGCAATATCAGCGGCGTATCCGTTGGCAACGAAGCCGAAATAGAACTGCCTGCCTTTGCCGGGCATAAAATTATCGGCAGAATAACGCGCATTGCCCCTGTTGCCGATTTACCTGCGCATACCTTTGCCGCCGAAGTAAGTGTTGACAACACCGAAGGGCTTTTGGCAGGCGTTTTTGCAACGGTAAAGCTTACAGCGCAGCCAAGGCAGAATGTACTTACAATACCGGTGTACGCCATTGTAATGCGTGATGACCAGAAAACCGTATTTATTGTGGAAGACGATAACACCGTGCGCCGCCAGGTACTTGACATTGGCTATACGGACGACAAGGTTGCCGAAGTTTTAAGCGGCCTGAAAGGCGATGAAGTAATTGTAACCGAAGGGCACAACAAGCTGCGCGAAGGCAGCAAGGTAGTTACTGATAAGGCAGGTAATTAATTATGATAGAGACTTTTATCCGCCGGCCGGTTTTTACTACCATGTTTATTTTGCTGCTGGTAGTGTTCGGCATCCGCTGCTACCCGGAAATCGGCGTAGATTTGAACCCTGACGTTGATATGCCTATCGTCAGCGTGCGCGTTACTTACGACGGCGCTTCGCCGGAAGAAATGGAAACGCTTATTACCAAGCCGATAGAAAACCGCGTCAGCCAGGTTGCAGGCTATAAAACCATTTCCAGTACCGTGCTTGAAGGCTACAGCGAAACCGTACTGGAGTTTAACATGGGCGTAGACCCGCAGGCTATGGCCAGCGAAGTGCGCGAAAAGGTTGCCAGTGTGCGCAACCGTCTGCCGGACGATATCGACGAACCGGTAGTACAAACGGTTGATTTAACCTCCCAGTCCATTGTTGCGTACACGTTTTCTTCCGAATCGCGCAGCCGCGGCGAAATACGCCGTTTGATAGAAGACAGCATTCTTGACGAAATGCAGATGGTTGAAGGCGTTGCCGAAGTAACTGCGGTAGGCGCAAGCCAGCGTGTAATACGCCTTGTGGCAAAGCCGGATAAGTTAATGGAATACGGAATTTCGTTTCAGGACCTGCTGCAGAAAGTAGATGACGAAAACTACAATACGCCGGGCGGCAAAGCCAGAAACCATGACATGGAAATAACCGTGCGTACCATTGGCAAATACAGCAATATCGACGATATTAAAAAAGTTGTTATTGCCAACCATAACGGCAAAGCTGTGTACATTGGCGACGTGGCGGACGTTATTGACGGCTGGGAGGATGAAGACACCTTCGCCAGTGCCAACGGCGTGCCCTGCGTTATGACCTTCGTGCGCAAACAATCCAAAACCAATACTGTTGACGTTACCGACCGCGTTAACGCCAAAATGGAAGAACTTAAACAGCGCGTAATTCCGCCCGATATTAAGGTTGATATTGTGCGCGACCAGTCTACCTACGTACGCGAAAACATTGCCGACGTGTGGAACACGATTTTTTTCGGCGGCGCGCTGGCGCTGTTTATAACTTATATGTTCCTCGGCAACTTCCGTGCCACCATTATCGGCGGCTTGTGCATACCAACATCAATAATTGCAACCTTCTTTATGATGAAGGCAATGAATTTTACCTTAAACAATATGTCGCTGATGGCGCTGAGCCTTGCGGTAGGCATTTTGATAGACGACGCGATTGTTGTAATCGAAAATATTTTCCGCCATATAGAAATGGGCAAAACGCCGTTTGTGGCAGCCAAAGAAGCAACGCAGGAAATTTCCCTGGCAATACTGGCAACGTCGCTGTCGTTAATGGCAGTGTTTGTGCCGGTTGGCAGTATGGGCGAAATTATCGGCCAGTATTTTAAACAGTTCGGTTTAACGGTTGCCTTTGCCATAGCGTTTTCCACTCTGGTAGCGTTTTCGCTTACGCCAATGGTTTCCGCCTACTGGCTGAAAGAAGAAAAGCCGGGCGAAAGCCACCGCAACAAATACGTGCAGCTGGCGCTTGATAAATTTGAAGCGGGCTTTCAGATTTTCCGCGGTTTGTACAGCGGCATTATGGAAGCAGCGCTGAACAACCCCAAAAAAGTTATTGCCGCCGGCATAGTTTCGCTGGCAATGAATATTGTGCTGCTGCCGTTTGTAGGTACGGAATACCAGCCGACATACGATTCCGGCGAGTTTACCGTTAATTTTAAAGCGCCTATAGGCACCAGTATGGAAAAAACGGTAGCGCTGGCAACGCCTTTGCAAAAAGAAATAACGGCCATGCCGGAAGTAAAAATAGCGGCGCTGAATATCGGCAACGGGCGCAACCCGGTAAACCAGGGCTCTATTGATATCCGCCTTGTGCCGAGTAACGAGCGTGACCGCACCATGCAGCAGATTATGGATGATCTGCGTGCCGAAGTGCGCAGCGTTCAGGGGCTGAGCGTTACGGTAGTGTCCAATCAGGGGCGCAGCCGCGGCGACAGCAGGCCGGTACAGATTGGCCTGCGCGGTAGCGATATTAAACAGCTTAAAGAATACGCGCTGGAGCTTGCCGATTTGGTGCGTAAGGTTCCGGGCGCAACGGATGTCGATATTTCCGATTCGGACGAACAGCCGGAAATTTTAATCAGGCTTGACCAGGCGCGCGCCAGCCTTTTGGGGCTCGATTCTTATTCCGTCGGCGAAGTTGTGGAAATGGCCTTTATGGGTAAAAGCACAGGTAACAGCTTTACAATCGGCGATAACGACTACGATATTATTTTGCAGCTGCCGGAAAGCAAGCGTACCGATATTAATGACGTTAAAAATCTGCGCGTATCTTCGCCGGACGGGCAGTTCATCCGCCTGGGCGACGTTGCCGACATAAGCCTTGGCAGCGGCCCGACGCGTATTGAACGCGAGGACAAGCAGCGCCAGATTGTTGTTTACGCCAACACTGTAGGCACATCTCCGGGCGAACTGATTGCCAAAATACAAAACGAACTGATACCCAGCATGAATATGCCGCAGGGCTATAACTACAAGCTGATTGGCGAAGCCGATACAATGTCGCGTTCGTTTAACGAAATTGTTAAGGCCATTGTGCTGGCGGTTGTAGTTGTTTATATGGTTCTGGCGGCGCAGTTTGAAAGCTTCAGCCAGCCGGTGATTATTATGGCTTCGCTGCCGTTTGCGGTAGTGGGCGCCGTGCTTGGCCTTTTAATGGCGGGGCAGACGGCCAACATGATGAGTATGATTGGCTTTACCATGCTTTTGGGCCTTGTTACCAAAAATGCTATTTTGCTGATTGACTATGCCAACCAGCAGCGCGAAAAAGGGCTTGATATACGCAGCGCAACGCTGGAAGCCTGCTCACTGCGCCTGCGCCCGATACTGATGACGACGCTTTCAACAATTTTAGGTATGCTGCCTATCGCCATGGGCATCGGCGAAGGCGCTGAGCTGCGCCAGTCCATGGGTGTGGTGCTTGTTGGCGGTCTTATCACTTCAACCATGCTCACCCTTCTGGTTGTGCCGGTTGTGTATATGGAATTTGAAAAATGGAAAGAAAAACATTATAAACCTGCCGGAGAGGCAAACGCATAATAAACGGGGCTCTGCAAATTGCAGGGCCTTTTGTACTATCTGTTACAAAATAAATGAAAATTACTTGTGCCATTCCTCTTTAATCTTGTATAATAAATGTAAAGTATAAGTAAAAATTAAGTTAAACAACTTACAGGAGGGCTTATGGTTTACTTTTTCGGATTTTTGGGAGGACTGGCGTTATTTTTATACGGCATGCAGCTTATGGGCGAAGGCCTGCAGCGTGCCGCAGGCGAGAAGCTGCAAAAAATACTGGAAAAGCTGACAGGCGTTCTGCCGGTGGCTGTTGCGCTTGGCGCCGTTGTAACAGGTATTTTGCAGTCGAGCAGTGCCACAACGGTAATGACGGTTGGTTTTGTAAACGCAGGGCTGATGAATTTAAAGCAGGCCTTTGGCGTTGTAATGGGTGCCAATATCGGCACAACCATGACGGCACAGCTTATTGCTTTTAAGCTTACCGATTACATCACTCTGTTTCTTGCTATCGGCTTTGCCGTGCATCTTCTGGCAAAACGCCAGCGCGGCAAATATATCGGCCAGGTAATTTTGGGATTCGGCATTTTAATGCTGGGCATGGAAATGATGAGCGATTCCGTAATGCCGCTGCGCGAATATCAGGGCTTTATTGATTTTATCGGCCGCTTTTCCGATAACCCGATTCTCGGCGTGGGCGTAGGCCTTGTAATGACCATGGTCATTCAGTCCAGCAGCGCAACAATCGGCGTTTTAATTGCCATTGCCAATCAGGGGCTTATTCCGCTGGAAGGCGCAATTCCCGTGCTTCTGGGCGATAATATCGGCACCTGCATTACGGCTGTGCTTGCTTCGCTGCGCGCCAATATTACGGCCAAAAGGGTAGCGCTGGCGCATGTAATGTTTAACTTTATCGGCAGCATTATTTTTATAACCTTTATGGGGCTGTTTATAAAACTGGTGCTGGCAATTTCCCCGGCGGACGATATTGCACGCCAGATTGCCAACGCGCATACGGCGTTTAACGTGGTAAATACGCTGCTGTTTATGCCGTTTACCGGTTTGTACATTAAATTTATAGAAAAATGCCTGCCGGGCAAAGGCGAAATTATTTCGCGCAAACCTGCATATCTTGATGAGAAAATGCTGGTAACTCCTTCTATTGCCATGGGGCTTGCCGTTAAGGAAATTGTGCGCATGGGCAATATGGCGCGCCATAATGTTGAAGTTGGCATGCAGGCACTGGAAGACAAGGACGAAAATAAAATTAAATACGTACTGGAGCATGAGCCTGTAATTGACGCACTTGAAGAAGACATAACCCGTTACCTTACCAAAATGAGCGAAAAGGAAATGGGCGCCGAGCTTTCGGCAATGCATACAAGGCTGCTGCACGCCTGCACGGATATTGAACGTATAGGCGACCACGGCGAAGCGCTTGCCAAAGATGCACGCCGCATGTTTGAAGACGATGTTAAATTCAGTGAAGAAGCCAAAACCGAACTGCGTGCTTTGGGCGAACTGGTTATGCAGGCCAGCGGCAAAGCCATGGAAGCGCTTGCCAATAACGATAAGGTGCTGGCGCAGGAAGCGTGGGATATTTGCCGTCAGGTTAAAAAAGCGCAGAAAGAAATCCGCAAAAACCATATTGTACGCCTTAACGAAAAACGCTGCGACCCTGTTGCCGGGTTTATGATGATGGAAATTTTAATAAACCTGAAGCGTGTTTCCGACCATTCCAAAAATATAAGCCAGATTGTTTTGGGAATTTTTTAAAATTAATTAAAAAAGTTGTTGACAAACAGATTTTACTGCTGTATAATTAACTTCGTTGTTGAGAGACGCGGAAATAGCTCAGTGGTAGAGCACCTCCTTGCCAAGGAGGGGGTCGCGAGTTCGAATCTCGTTTTCCGCTCCATGAATTGTCAGCCCGGCAGTTTACTGCCGGGTTTTTTGAATTTATTCAGAAAAGAATAATGATATATTGTAGGAATAGCAGTAAAATTCTTGTCAAGTACCGCTGGTTGTGATATTATATTATGAGCAATGTGTGTAAACAGCTGCATTTTTAACAATAAAACTAATGTAAAAAACATGCTGTAATAATCAGCACATATAATTAAGGGAGGATTTATTAATGAACGTAACAGTAGAAAGAGTCGGCAACGACGCAACTCTTAAAATCACTTTGCCCGCAGAGGAAGTAAACAAAGGTTTTAAAAAAGCCGTTGCAAAAATTGCAGGCCAGGTAAATATCCCCGGCTTCCGTAAAGGCAAAGCCCCCCGCAATATTATCGAAATGCACTATGGCAAAGAAGCAGTAAAACAAGAAGCATTTGAACTGGTTGCTAACCAGTGCTATACCGAAGCTCTGGAACAGGAAAAACTGATTCCGGTATCCGACCCGAAGGTTGAAGATTCTGTATTTGAAGAAAACAAAGATATGGAACTTACCATTAAAGTAACCCTCAAACCGGAAGTTAAACTTGGCGATTACAAAGAACTGCATGTAGAAAAAGAAGCAGTTGAAGTTACCGACGAAGCAGTTGAAGAACAGGTACAGGGCCTGCGCAGCCGCCATGCAAAAATGGTAGAAGCTGAAGAAGGCGCTGTAATTGAAAAAGGCGACTTTGCCATTATCGACTTTGCAGGCACCGTTGACGGCGAACCGTTCAGCGGCGGTGAAGGCAAAGGCTATCCTCTGGAAGTTGGTTCCAACTCCTTTATCCCCGGCTTTGAAGACCAGCTTGTAGGCCTTAAAAAAGGCGATTCCACCGATGTGGACGTAACCTTCCCGGAAGAATACTTTGTTAAAGAACTGGCCGGCAAACAGGCAATCTTCAAAGTAAACGTACAGGACGTAAAACGCAAAGAACTGCCGGAACTTACCGATGAATATGTAGCAGCAAACAGCGATTGCAAAACCGTTGAAGAACTGCGCGCAAGCTACAAAGAACGCATGCAGAAAGCAGCTGAAAACAATGCCCAGATTGCTTATGAAAAAGCACTGATTGACCTTGCAGTTGCCAATGCGGAATTTGAAGTTCCCGAAATTATGATTGAAGACCGCGTAACCCAGATGATTGACGAAATGCGCATGAGCCTTGAAGCACGCAAACTCACTCTGGAACAGTACATGCAGTACAGCGGCATCGACATGAAACAGCTTCGTGAACGCCAGCATGACGCTGCTGTTGAAAACGTTAAAACCGACCTTGTTCTTGACGCTATTGCCAAAGCTGAAAACATCCAGGTATCCATGGAAGATGTTGACAGCGAACTTTCCGCTATCGCTTCCCAGCATGGCGCAACTCTTGAAGACGTTAAGAAAATCATTAAATCCAATGGCACTATGGGCCTGCTGCTCGCAAACATTCTGCGCCGCAAAGCTGCCCATGTAATCATTGACAGCGCGAAATAATTTAAGCGCGGTTAAACCACAGTAAAGGGGTGTGACAATAATGAATTATGTGCCAATAGTTGTAGAACAGTCAAACCGCGGAGAACGCTCTTACGATATATATTCCCGCCTTTTAAAGGACAGAATAGTTTTTGTTACCGGCGAAATAGATGATACTATGGCCAATCTCGTTATCGCCCAGCTGCTCTTTTTAGAGTCGGAAGACCCCGATAAGGATATCCATCTCTACATTAACAGCCCGGGCGGCAGCGTAAGCGCCGGCCTGGCAATTTATGATACAATGCAGTACATAAAGCCTGATGTTTCCACAATCTGCATGGGCATGGCCGCCAGCATGGCATCCGTGCTTCTGGCTGCCGGTGCTCCGGGCAAACGCTTTGCCCTGCCGCACTCCAGAGTTATGATTCATCAGCCGCTGGGCGGCGTTCAGGGGCAGGCTTCCGAAATTGAAATCACCGCGCGCGAAATTCTGCGCCTCCGTGATGAAATGAACGGTATTTTAGCCAGCCATACCGGACAAACCAAAGAAAAGATTGCGCAGGATACTGACCGCGATAACTATATGAGCAGCCAGCAGGCCAAAGAATACGGCCTGATTGACGAAGTGGTATCGCGTAAACCTGCTAATGAAAAATAAAGGCTTTAAGGAGATACTCAAAATGAAATTCGGTGGGGACAATCACCATGATGCCCCGGTTTGCTCTTTCTGCGGCAAGCGCGAAGCGCAGGTCAGCAAAATGTTCAGCAAAGTGCTTGGCGAAGGTGATTTGTTTATTTGCGATGAGTGTATAAAACTCTGCAATGAAATGCTTGAAGAAGAAATGCGGGCAAGGGCTGTAAACCATACTGAAATTGCCGAACTGCCCAAACCCAAAGAAATAAAAGCAATTTTGGATGAATATGTAATCGGCCAGGAAGAAGCTAAAAAAACCCTTGCCGTAGCCGTTTACAACCATTATAAACGCATTGACTACGAACTTAACCATGTTCCCGGCGACAAGGATGTTGAACTGCAAAAATCCAACATTTTAATGCTTGGACCTACCGGCAGCGGCAAAACACTGCTGGCGCAGACTCTGGCAAAAATATTGCAGGTTCCTTTCGCCATTGCCGACGCCACCGCTTTAACGGAGGCCGGTTATGTAGGCGAGGACGTGGAGAACATTCTGCTGCGTTTAATCCAAAATGCAGATTACGATATTGAACGCGCACAGCGCGGCATTATCTACATTGATGAAATTGACAAAATTTCGCGCAAGTCCGAAAATCCTTCCATTACGAGGGATGTTTCCGGCGAAGGCGTACAGCAGGCTCTGCTGAAAATTCTGGAAGGCACGGTTGCCAATGTTCCGCCTCAGGGCGGGCGCAAACATCCGCACCAGGAATTTTTGCAGATTGATACCACAAACATTCTGTTTATCTGCGGCGGCGCGTTTGACGGGCTGGAAAGCATCATCAGCGCACGCACGGGCAAAAAGAATATGGGCTTTGGCGCCGATATTAAAACCAAAGACGAAATCAGCCTGACGGATACCTTTAAAAAGGTATTGCCGGAAGATTTGATGAAATTTGGTTTGATACCGGAATTTGCCGGACGCCTGCCGGTTGTTGTAACGCTTGAAGCACTGGACAAAGCCGCGCTGATTAAGATTTTGCAGGAGCCTAAAAATGCACTGGTAAAACAGTATCAGCACTTTTTGGCTATGGACAATGTAGAACTTGAATTTGAGCCGGATGCACTGGACGCCATTGCCGAAGAAGCACTGAAACGCAGTGCCGGTGCGCGTGGACTGCGCGCCATTATTGAAGCGGTAATGCGCAATGTAATGTACGACGTGCCTTCGCGCAGTGATGTTGTAAAATGTATTGTAACGGCCGATTCCATCCGCAATCATGCAGAACCTAAAATGATTGTGGCGGCAGGCTGAAAGAAAAATAATGGGGGAAGGGGATTTTAACCTTCCCTCTTTTTGGTTTTATGGGCCTTTTGTGATACAATTATAAGAGATTTGAATTTTAATATAAAATAGGGGGATGCTAATATAAATGGAAGCATCAGGAAAATTAATGCCCCTGCTGGCGTTAAGAGGAATTATCGTATTCCCGGGAATGACGGTAAACCTTGATGTAGGCAGGGATAAATCAATAAATGCGGTTAATGCTGCCATGCAGCTTGATAAAAAAATACTGCTGGTAACTCAGCGCGATGCCGAAACCGCAGACCCGAAACGCGAAGAACTGTATAATTATGGCGTTGTTGCCGAAATTAAGCAGCTTTTAAAACTGCCGAGCGGTGCAATCCGTATTTTAATTCAGGGGCTTGAAAGGGCAGAACTTACTTCGTTAATTGACGCACCTTTTAAAGATACTTACCTTGAAGGCTTTGCCATGCCGGTAGCCAGCGTTGAGCCGGAAGAAAATTCCGAAACCGAAGCCATGCGCCGCGTGCTGCTGCAAAGCTTTGAAAAATGGCTTGTTACCGGCAAAAAAGTAACCACCGAAGTTATGCTTAACTTTAAAAACATAACTACCGCCGGTGAAATTGCCGATATCATTGCCGGTTATTTAACAATCAGCATTGACGAAAAAGAAGAACTGCTGGAACTTGCCGATGTAAAAGAGCGTATGCACAAGCTGCATACTTTTTTGTGCAAAGAACTTGAAATCGCCGAGCTCGAAAAAAACATTACGCAGGAAGTACGCAAACAAATAGAAAAAAACCAGCGTGAATATTATCTGCGCGAGCAAATTAAGGTTATTAACAAAGAACTTGGCGAAGGCGACGAACGCCAGGCCGAAGTTGACGAATACAAAAAGCAGATGGAAGGCCGCGACCTGCCGCCCGAAGTAGCAGATAAAATTAACAAAGAGCTTGACCGCTTGTATAAAATGCCGCCGATGATGGCAGAAAGCGGCGTTATCCGCAATTATGTGGAAACGCTTCTTGCTTTGCCGTGGGGCATTTACGGCAAGGATAACTTTGATTTAAAACACGCCGAAAAAGTGCTTAACAAAGACCACTACGGCCTTGAAAAAGTTAAAGAGCGCATTTTGGAATACCTTGCGGTGCGTGCTCTTACCAAAAGCGGCAAAGGGCCTATTCTGTGCCTTGTCGGGCCGCCGGGCGTGGGCAAAACTTCGCTTGCGCAGTCTGTTGCCCGCGCTATCGACCGCAAATTTACACGCATGTCGCTGGGCGGCGTGCATGACGAAGCCGAAATTCGCGGACACCGCCGCACCTATATCGGCGCAATGCCGGGCCGCATTATTCACGGCATGCAAACCTGCGGCGTTATGAACCCGGTTTTCCTGCTGGACGAAGTGGACAAAATGTCGTCCGATTTCCGCGGCGACCCTGCTTCTGCACTGCTTGAAGTTTTAGACCCGGAACAAAACAACACCTTCAGCGACCATTATGTTGAAATACCTTTCGACCTGTCGCAGGTATTCTGGATTGTAACGGCCAACACCGTGGAAACAATTCCGCCCGCACTGCTCGACCGTATGGAAGTAGTGCAGCTTTCCAGCTATACCGAAGATGAAAAGGTAAAAATTGCCGAACTGCATCTTTTGCCGAAAGAACGCCATAATAACGGCTTAACCGCCAAAACGCTTTCCATAACGGAAGATGCGCTGCGCATGATTATACGCGGTTATACGCGCGAAGCAGGCGTGCGCAATCTGGAACGCAAAATTGCGGCAGTCTGCCGTAAAACCGCTCTGCGCATTGTTAACGGCGAAGCCAAAAGCGCAAAAGTAACAGCTAAAAATTTACATAAATATCTCGGCAAGGTAATTTATCTGGAAGACGATGTAAGCCTCGAAGCAGCAGCCGGCATCTGCACCGGCCTTGCCTGGACCCGCGTCGGCGGCGAACTGCTTAAGGTAGAAGTTGTGGCCTGCAAAGGCAAAGGGCATCTTGCTTTAACGGGCCAGCTTGGCGACGTTATGAAGGAATCTGCCCAGGCTGGTTATACCTATATCCGCTCACGCGCAGATGAACTTGGCCTTGACAAAGATTTTTACGAAACTACCGATATTCATATTCACCTTCCGGAAGGCGCAATACCTAAAGACGGTCCTTCGGCAGGCATTACCATGGCAACGGCAATGATATCGGCGTTAACGGGCCGCAAAGTTAAAAAGAACCTTGCCATGACTGGCGAAATAACGCTTTCCGGCAGAGTGCTTCCGGTTGGCGGCATTAAGGAAAAATTCCTGGCTGCCCACCGCTACGGCGTAAAAACCATTATTATGCCGGCTAAAAACGAGCAGGATTTGGAAGAACTGCCCGCAAACGTACGTGCAAAAATGCACTTTATTCCTGTAAAACATATGGACGAGGTGTTAAAAATAGCATTGGAGGATTAAACGCGATGAACAAAGGAGTTTGGGACATAGTCCGTGCGCAGTTTGTCACGTCTGCCGTTAAGGCAGAACAGTACCCTTCGCCGCAAATGATTGAAGCCGCCTTTATCGGGCGCTCCAATGTCGGCAAATCTTCTCTTATTAACTCGCTCTGCCGCCGCAACGGGCTGGCACGCGTAAGTGCCACCCCCGGCAAAACGCAAACAATTAACTACTATTTGCTGAACGCCAAACGCAATGTAGAAGGCGGCGCCGATACAGCACAGTTTTACCTTGTCGATTTGCCCGGTTACGGCTTTGCCAAAACAGGCAAATCCAATAAAGATTTATGGTCCGGCTTTATCAGCAAATATCTTTCAGGTTCGGACAACCTGGCATTAGTATGTCAGCTGATTGATATCCGCCATAAGCCGATGGAAAGCGACATAGAGTGTTACCACTGGCTGCTGGGCTGCGGCCTTAACGTGCAGATTATTCTCACTAAAGCCGATAAGCTTTCCAAAAATGCAGCCATGGCCCAGAAAGCCCTTTTTAAACGCGAACTTGGGCTTGATGACAGCCGCATTATAACTTATTCGGTAACGCAGAACACTATGCGCAGTGAACTTATTAACCGTATTATGACGGCACTGGAAAACCACAGATAATTTTGTAAGCGCACAGATTGTAGGGAGTGGTTTGTATGGGGATTTTTGACATAATGCTGCATGTAAGGCGCCTGATGATGTTCGGGCTGGCAGTGCTTATAGGCTTTCTTTTTCAATACATGGCAATACCTATACCGTTTTTGCTCGGCGGCATAGTATCATCCATGTTCTGGAAAGTTATAGGCGCACAGGTATACTGGCCGCGCCAGTGGCGCGAACTGGGCCTTTGCGTAGCTGGTTACGGCATTGGGCGCAACTTTACGGCAGAAACCATGCACGAACTTTCCATGCAGTCGCTTGGTGTGCTTGAAGCAACCGGCGCCGCCGTAGGCGCTTCGGTTATTATAGCGTGGTGGACATCACGCCACAGCTATGCCAATCTGCAAAGCTGCGTAATGGGCTGTATGCCCGGCGGGCTTACGCAAATGATGCTCATGAGCGAAACCGACAAGCGCGTTGATTTCAGCGTGGTAATGGTAATGCAAACCCTGCGCCTCATGAGCGCCATTATCATCGTACCGTTTCTGGTAGTGCACGGCCTTGGTGCGGAAATAAAAGACACCGCACTTCCGGCAGCACAAACAGGCGGCTACACCTGGCTGTGGATGCTCCCTATCGCAGCAATTGGCGCTGTTGTTCTGCAAAAGCTGCATATACCAACGCCGCGCCTGTTGGGGCCTACGCTTGCCGCGTCTGCCTGCTCATACTTCTTCGGCACCTTTCAGCCCGTGCCCGACCCTCTCATGACGGTTGCGCAAATAAGCATTGGCCTGTACATGGGCATGCTGCTTGACCCTGCGCGCATAAAAGAAACCGCCCGCCTTATGCCGTTTATAATAACAGGCATTTTAATAATTATTGCTGTCAGCGTTGCCATGGCCTACTATCTTTCCGGCATTTACGGCTTTTCGCTTATAACCGCCTTTTTGGCAATGGCCCCCGGCGGCATTGCCGAAATGTGCCTTGCAGGCATGAGCATGGGCGAAAACGTTTCGATAATTTTAACCTATCAGCTGGTTAGAATGCTTATTTTAAATATCACCGTGCCAATGGGGCTGACGTGGTACTTTAAAGATAAATAATATCAATTAGGATATTATGACACAAAAATAAAAATGGTAAATTTTTACCAAAAGGCTTGACAACACTATTAGTAATAGTTATAATTAGGGCAACAAATCAATATTTCGTACAGGTACAGTAACTGTTTAAATGTTTATCGGTGCAAATCCGATGCGATCCCGTCGCCGTAACGGCAATAAAAGCCGGAGCCGGTCACCCAGCCTGTATAAGCATCACTGCTTGACCTGCGGGAGACAGGAAGGAGATGTTTACTAACCAACCGGCTTTGTTTATGTGAGAGTGGCAGGGCCTCTTGATTGTAATTATCTGAACCCGTCTTTTCGTTTTGGAAAGACGGGTTTTTATCTTGCCTGCGCAGGTTGGAATATTGATTTTTAAAATTCATTTAACATTCTCAGATACTCATTCTCTACTCCTCTTGCAGTGCCCGTTGGGGTGCAGGTGCTGCTTTGGCCGCCGTGTTTTTACGGCGGCTGTTTTATTTTGCCGCAAAAAGTTGAGCAAAACCTCTTTTGCTGTTATACTTAAAACAGAAAAAATATTTTCAGGAGGTTTTAAAATGAAAGTAATTTCTACCGAAAAAGCTCCGGCCGCTATTGGCCCATACTCTCAGGCAATTGAAATTGGCGGCATGCTTTTTGCTTCTGGGCAGATTCCTGTTGACCCCGCTACCGGCGAAGTGCCGGAAGGCATTACCGCACAGGCAGAACAAAGCTGCAAAAATGTAGGCGCAATTTTGGCAGAAGCAGGCCTTGGCTACGAAAACGTAGTAAAAACCACCTGCTTTTTGGCAGATATGGCAGACTTTGCCGCCTTTAACGAAGTTTATGCAAAATACTTTACCGGCAAACCTGCACGCAGCTGCGTTGCCGTTAAAGGCATACCCAAAGGCGTACTTTGCGAAATTGAAGTAATTGCCGCAAAATAACAAACTAACAAAAAAGGTTGTACCGGCTGGCAAAAGCCATACAGTACAACCTTTTTTATTTTTATCTCGTAGTAAATAACGGCATGAAAAAACCGTATAACACGGTTACACGGCTTCCTTCTGACTTAAAATCACATAGGGGAGACCGATGCGACCAAACATCAATACTCCGTGCTTTTATTATACAATTTTAAAGTTTTATTTGCAAGTGCCTGTACAGTGCTGAACGCCGTACAGGCTTTTTATTTTGCTTAATAAACGGTTTAAAAATTATGGTGCGTTTCGCTGCAGGGGTTAATATGCACCATGCAGTGCTTAACTTCCGGAAACTGTTTTTCTATCTGCTCGTGAATGTTTTCGGCAATGGAGTGTGCTTCAACAAGGGTTAAGTGGTCGTCTGCGCTTATTTCCACATCCACATATACGCGCGAGCCAAAAATGCGCGTTTGCAGTTTGTCTACATGGTCTACGCCTTTTTGTGCGGCAATAAGCTCCTGCATTTTTTCAACTGTTTCTTCGTCGCAGCTGCGGTCTACCATACGGTCAATGGCGTCGGTAAAAACATCGTATGCGCCTTTAATAATCATCAGGCAAATGGCAATGGCGGCCAGCGGGTCAAAAATGGGGTAGCCAAGCATGGCTCCGCTGATGCCGATAAGGCTGCCGACTGAGGTTAGGGCGTCATTTCGGTGGTGCAGGGCGTCTGCCAAAAGCGCGCCGCTGTTTATTTTTTTTGCTACGCTGCGGGTGTACCAGTACATGCCTTCCTTGCTTATAATGGCAAGGGCTGCAACGGCAAGCGTTATGCCGTCCGGCGCGGCCAGTTCGCCTTCGGCGGAAAAGTGCAGTATTTTTTGTATTCCGGCAAAGCCGATGCCTGCACCTGCCAGTGCCAAAAGCGCCGACATGATGATGGAGGCAACACATTCCATGCGTTCGTGTCCGTATTGATGTTCCATATCGGAGGCTTTGTGCGATATTTTTATGCCGGCCATAACAATAAGGTTGCTGAAAATATCAGACGCCGAATCGACTGCATCCGAAACAAGGGCTGCCGAATGGCCCAAAATGCCTGCGGCAAATTTGGAGGCTGCCAGAAACACGTTAAGGGCAATGCCTTTTTTTACCGTGCTGAGGGCAAGGGTTTGATTTAAAGATTGGTCTTGCTGCATTTAAATTTCTCCTTAAAACAAAATACATCTGCGGAACTACTCCTGTCCCGCAGATGTAGGATAATCTGCTGCCGTAAGGCCCGGCCGGTTTTACGGCCTGATCAGCTTGTACTGTAGTTGCAGTGCAAAAAGATTAACTAAATTGTAATAAGGCTTTGTTTTTTTGTCAAGTATGTTTTGTAAAAGTTTATTTACAAAAAAGTTTACTAAAACTTATTGACAAAATTTGTTAGCGGTAGTAAACTACAATTTGCAAAGAAAGTTAGAATAAACTAACTTAAAAAGCAATATAAGGTTAGCTCCGGCTATACAGAAGAAGGGGATGGTTCCAATTATGCCGTTGACTTTTGCCGCAACCGGCGAGGTAAATACCATTAAAGCCGTACGCGGAAGAAATGAAACAGTACGTTTTTTGGAAAGCATGGGGTTTGTAGAAGGGGCAGCTATTACCGTCGTATCCAAACTTGCCGGAAATTTAATCGTCAATGTTAAAGACGCGCGTGTTGCTTTAAACAAAGATCTTGCTTCAAAAATAATGATTTAACGGAGGTATGCCATGAAAACGCTTAAAAATGTTGAGTGCGGCCAGACTGTTAAAGTAAGCCGGCTTGGGGGAGAAGGCGCTGTAAGACGCCGCATTATGGATATGGGCATTACCAAGGGCACAGAAATTTATGTGCGTAAGGTTGCGCCGCTCGGTGACCCTATTGAAGTAACTGTAAGGGGTTACGAGCTTTCGCTGCGCAAAGGCGAAGCTGAAAACATTGTGGTTGAATGATTTGAGGAGGGATTGAAGTGGCTGTAAAAATTGCATTGGTTGGCAACCCTAACTGCGGCAAAACAACCATGTTTAACAATTTAACCGGCGCAAACCAGTATGTTGGCAACTGGCCGGGCGTTACTGTTGAGAAAAAAGAAGGCAGGTTAAAAGGTTACAGCGATGTAATTGTTACCGACCTGCCGGGTATTTATTCGCTTTCTCCGTATACGTTGGAGGAAGTTGTTTCCCGTAATTATATTATTAATGAACATCCTGATGTTATTTTAAACCTGGTGGACGGTTCCAACATTGAACGCAACCTGTATTTAACAACCCAGCTGCTTGAAATGGGCGTGCCTGTTGTTATTGCGCTGAATATGATTGATATTGTCCGTAAAAACGGCGATAAAATTGATACTGCGGCGCTTGGCAGGAAGCTTGGCTGCCCGGTTGTTGAAACTTCCGCTTTAAGCGGGCTGGGGTTGAAAGAAGCTGCCGCCAAAGCCGTTGAAATGGCCAAAGCCAAAAATGTTGAGTGCAAACCCTTGGATTTTAATGCTGACGTGGAAAAAGCGCTGGATGAAATTAAATACATTATGGGCAGTTCCCTGCCGGAAACCGGTGCAAGATGGACGCTTGTTAAATTGTTTGAGCGCGACCGCGAAGTATGGGCTAAATATAATCTGCCGGATGTTATTCAAAAGCAGCTTGAAAAAATTATTAGCGGCGTTGAAGAAAAGCTTGATGACGACTGCGAAAGCATCATTACCAACGCCCGTTATGATTACATTACCGGCTTAATGGCCGATTGTGTAAAAAAAGTTAAAGTAGGCATGACTACTTCCGATAAGATTGACCAGATTGTTACGAACCGCATTTTGGCTCTGCCTATTTTTGCAGCCGTAATGTTCTTTGTTTATTATATTGCCGTTACTACAATCGGTACGGATGTTACCGACTGGACCAATGACGTGCTGTTCGGCGAAATGATTATGCCTTCCGTACAGGAAGCTATGGAAAATGCCGGTGCTGCCGAATGGCAGGTATCGCTGGTGGTTGACGGCATTATCGGCGGCCTTGGCGCACCGATTGGCTTTGTGCCGCAGATGGCAATTATGTTCTTCCTGCTGGCGCTGCTTGAGGACTGCGGTTATATGGCGCGCATCGCGTTTATTATGGACCGTATTTTCCATAAGTTCGGCCTGTCCGGCAAAAGCTTCATTCCGTTCCTTATTTCCTCCGGCTGCGGCGTGCCCGGTATTTTGGCAACCCGCACTATCGAAACTGAAACCGACCGCCGTATGACGATTATGACGACAACCTTCATTCCCTGCGGCGCTAAATTGCCGGTTATCGCTTTGATTGCCGGTGCAATTATGGGCGGCGACTGGTACATGGCGCCGATTATGTACTTCATCGGCATTATATCCGTTATATTTTCCTGCCTGATTTTAAAGAAAACCGAAATGTTTGCAGGCGACCCTGCACCGTTTGTTATGGAACTGCCGCAGTACCATATTCCGGCTGCTAAAAACGTATTGCTGCATACCTGGGAACGCTGCTTTGCCTTCATTAAAAAGGTTGCAACCGTTCTGTTCCTTGTTTGCGTGGTAATGTGGTATCTTTCCACTTACGGCATTGGCGCTGAAGGTTACGGCATGGTAGAACCTGAAGACAGCTTTATCGCTTCCATGGGCGGGGCAATCGCCTGGATTTTTGCACCGCTTGGCTTTGGCGAATGGCAGGCTGTTGCGGCTTCTATCTCCGGCTTTGTTGCCAAGGAAGCAATTGTCAGCACTATCGGCGTATTGATTGGCGTTGGTGAACTTGCCGAAGACGATGCAAGCTTGTGGGCAGCAACCATGGGCATGTTCCAAAACCCGATGGCGGCGTTCAGCTTCCTGGTGTTCAACCTGCTTGACAGTCCGTGCCTGGCAGCAATTACCACCATGAACAAAGAGCTTGGCAGCCGCAAATGGCTGTGGTTTGCCATCATCTTCCAGAACGTATTTGCTTATGCCATGACCTTTATGATTTACCAGTTCGGGCTTGTGCTTATTATGGGCGAAGCTTTTACGGGCATGACTGCTGCCGCCTGCGTGGTTGCGCTCATCATGCTGTATATGATGTTCCGCCCGGCGCCGAAAGCAAAAGAATCCCTGCGTTCGGTAAATGCTTAATTAAAACCTTTGTGATATAATAATGTTAAAACGTAAACTGCGCGGGCTTTGTTCCTGCGCAGTTTACAGCGTCTTTTAAGGAAAGGAGCAAAAGCTGTGGCTACATGGATTATCAGTGCTGTTTTACTTGCTGCAATTGTTATGGCGGCGCGCTATTGCTGGAAAAAATTCCGCCGCGGCGAATGTATAGGCTGCCCGGGCGGTGGCTGTTCCGGCTGCGAAAGCGGCGGCTGCTGCCATTGCCACGAACCTGCCGGTAAAACAAAATAACTTTATAAACCTGTTCTGCGCTTGACAGCGCGCCTTGAAATTGATAAGATATTAACTATCAAAATACTGTTAATAACTATGAACGGAAGTAGTAAAAGCACAGGCTTTTGCAGAGAGGGCGCGCATGGCTGCAACGTGCCTAAAGCAATGGCTTTGAAGTAGTCCGGGAGTTGGCAGGCTGAACTGAAAGTAAGCTTGCCCGTAAGCGTGCGTTAAGCGTTTCAAGGTGTCCGGCTTTGGCCGGGAAGATAGGTGGTACCGCGATTTTGTCGTCCTGTTTGTAATAAACAGGACGTTTTTTATTACTTTTGCAAATTTATGACTGGAGGAATAAACATGACAGAAGAACACAACATCCCCAAAGTTTATGACCCCGCTTCTGTTGAAAAGAAATGGTATGAATTTTGGGAAAAGAACAGATATTTCCATGCAGAGCCGGAACCGGGCAAAAAGCCGTTCAGCATTGTAATTCCGCCTCCGAACATTACCGGCAAGCTGCACATGGGCCATGCGCTTGACAACACTTTGCAGGATATTTTAATCCGCTGGCACCGCATGATGGGCGACAACACCTTGTGGATGCCCGGTTATGACCATGCCGGCCTTGCTACCCAGATTAAGGTAGAAGAAGTGCTGAAAAAAGAAGAAGGCAAAACCCGCTTTGACCTTGGCCGCGAAGAATTTGTAAAACGTGTTTGGGCTTGGAAGGAAGAATACGGCGACCGTATTATTAACCAGTTAAAATGCCTGGGCATTTCGTGCGACTGGGAACGCAAGCGTTTTACCATGGACGAAGGGTGCAGCCGCGCCGTACGCGAAACTTTTGTAAGCCTGTTTGAAAAAGGGCTTATTTATAAAGGCACCCGCATTACCAACTGGTGCGTTAACTGCCATACCGCTTTAAGCGATATCGAAGTAGAACATGAAGATACTCCGGGCCATTTGTGGTATGTACGCTACCCGGTTGTTGGCGAAGAAGATACCTATTTAACCATTGCCACCACCCGTCCGGAAACGATTCCCGGCGATACCGCGGTTGCCGTTAACCCGGAAGACGAACGCTATGCAAAACTTATCGGCAAAACTTTGCGCCTGCCTGTTTTGAACCGCGAAATTCCGGTAATTGCCGACAGCTATGTTGATACCAAATTCGGTACCGGCGCCGTAAAAATTACTCCTTCGCATGACCCCAACGACTATGAAATGGGCCTGCGCCATAACCTGCCGGAGATTGTTGTTATCGGCAAAGACGGCGTTATGACGGAAGAAGCAGGGCCGTTTGCCGGTTTGGAACGCTACGAATGCCGCAAACAGATTGTTGCGCGTTTAAAAGAAGAAGGCTACCTTGTTAAAATAGAAGAACACAGCCATGCAGTTGGCCATTGCCAGCGCTGCCATAATATTGTAGAGCCGCTTGTTTCCACGCAGTGGTTTGTAAAAATGCAGCCGCTTGTAAAAGCCGCTGTGGACTGCGTTACCGACGGACGCACCCAGTTTGTGCCGGAACGCTTTACCAAAAACTACACCGGCTGGATGGAAAATATTCACGACTGGTGCATCAGCCGCCAGATTTGGTGGGGCCACCGCATTCCTGTTTGGTACTGTGATGACTGCGGCGAAATGAGCGCCAGCCGCACCGACCTTGAAAAATGCCCGAAATGCGGCAGTACGCATATCCATCAGGATGAGGACGCACTGGATACCTGGTTCAGTTCCGCCCTGTGGCCGTTCTCTACCATGGGCTGGCCGGACAACACCGAACTGCTTAAACAGTTTTATCCTACCAGTGTGCTTGTAACCGGTTACGACATTATTTTCTTCTGGGTTGCGCGTATGCTGATTATGGGCATGGAATTTATGAAGGAAATTCCGTTTGAAAAAGTATTCATCCACGGCCTTGTGCGCGACAGCCAGGGACGCAAGATGAGCAAATCGCTCGGCAACGGCATCGACCCGCTGGAAGTTATTGAAAAATACGGCGCCGATACCCTGCGCTTTATGCTTATTACCGGCAACACTCCGGGCAACGACATGCGTTTTTACTGGGAACGCGTGGAAGGCACCCGCAACTTTGCCAACAAGATTTGGAACGCATCGCGCTTTGCGCTGATGAATATGGAAGGCTACGACAAGGACGCAGAACTTGCGCCTTATACGCTGGCAGATAAATGGATTCTTTCGCGTTTGCAGGATACTATTAAAGACGTTACCGGCCTGTTGGAACGCTTTGAGCTTGGCGAAGCAGGACGCGCCATTTACGATTTTATCTGGAGCGAAGTTTGCGACTGGTACATTGAAATTGCCAAACCGCGCCTTTACAACAAAGAAGCTGCGGCTGAACGCGCAACCGCGCAGCATGTACTGGCAACCGTGCTGGTATCTGCCATGAAGCTTTTGCATCCGTACATGCCGTTTATTACCGAGGAAATTTACCAGTGCCTGCCGCACGAAGCGGAAAGCATTATGATTTCCAAATGGCCTGTGGCTGACGAAAGCCTGGTTGACCCCGAAGCAGAACGCGGCATGAACGCCATTATGGACAGCATTAAGGCTATCCGCAATATGCGTGCCGAAGTTAATGCCAACCCGGGCAAGAAAATTCCGGCAATTATGCTTGTAAGCGAAGATTTGCGCGAGGTTGTTGCCAATAACGACAGCTACATTAAACTGCTGGGCGGCATTGATAACCTTGAGCTGCGCCCGCTTAACGGCGAAAAACCGGAAAACGCCATGGCAGCCGTTGTAACCGGCATTGAAGTATACCTGCCTTTAGCCGGTTTAATTGATGTTGAAAAAGAAACCCAGCGCCTGAGCAAAGAACTTGCCGCAATGGAAAAAGATTTGCAGCGCGCGGGCGGCAAACTGAACAATGCAGGATTTTTGGCTAAAGCGCCGGAAGACGTTATTGCCAAAGAACGCGCTAAATATGAAGAATTAAGCGGTAAAATTGAAGCCGTGAAAAAACGTATGGCATATTTGGCAGAATTAAAGTAAAATTAAATAAAGGGTTGAAACGGCACGGCAGTTTTGGCCGTGCCGTTTTGCATATATTAACATAACCGGGAGAACAGCAATGAATTATAATGAAAGTTTGGCTTATTTGGACAGCCTTGGAAAATTTGGCATTAAACTTGGCATGGAGCGTATTGAAGCGCTTTTAAAAGAACTTGACAATCCGCAGGATAAATTTAAAAGCGTGCATGTAACGGGAACCAACGGCAAAGGTTCTGTAAGCAGCATGATTGCCAATATTCTTTTAGCAGGTAATTTAAAAACCGGCAAGTTTATTTCGCCGCATCTTGTAAAATACAATGAACGCATCAGCATTAACAATAACGATATTACGGACGAGGCTTTTGCACTTGTTATAAGCGCCGTTAAGCAGGCGGCAGACAGCATTGTTGCCAAGGGCGTGTGCGAACAGCCCACTCAGTTTGAAGTTTTAACGGCGGCTGCTTTTTTGCATTTTGCTTTGGAAAAAGTTGATTATGCCGTTATAGAAGTAGGGCTTGGCGGCTTGTGGGACAGTACTAACGTAATTACGCCGGTGGTAAGCGTTATTACCAATGTGGCGCTTGACCACTGTGACAAGCTCGGCACTACCATAGAGCGCATTGCCATGCAAAAGGCGGGCATTATAAAAGAAAAAGTGCCTGTTGTTACGGCGGCTGCGGGCGACGATGCCATTGGGCCTATCCGTGCCGTAAGCATGTTTAAGCAGGCGCCGGTGTATATTTACGGGCGCGCTTTTTGGGGCGAAGAAAAAGAAAGCACGATGGACGGGCAGACCTTTACCCTGCATGCAGGCGATGTTTACAGCAGTGATTACACCATTAAACTGGCGGGCGAACATCAGATTGCCAATGCTTCTGTGGCAATAGTGGCGGCAAAACTTGTTTCCAAGCAGGATGACCGTATTAACGAACTTGCGCTGCATATCGGCGTTGCCAATACCTTCTGGCCCGGAAGGCTGGAGCGCATTGGCGAAAAGCCGGATGTTATTTTAGACGGCGCGCATAACCCCAACGGTGCGGAAGCTCTGCGCAAGGCGCTTGATAAATTTTATCCGAATCAGAAACGCGTTTTTGTTATCGGCATGATGGGTGATAAGGATATGCAGCATGTTCTGCACACCATTGTGCGCCCGATGGATTTGGTTTACACCGTACCGGCGGACGGCGGCGAACGTGCTGCAAAGCCGCAGGAGCTGGCAAATATTATTGGCGCTAACGCCGCGCCGCGCAGTGATGTTTATGAGGCGTACCTTGAAGCGGTTAATGAAGCCGGCAGCGGCGGCGTTGTAGTTATTTGCGGTTCGTTATATTTGGTAGGCACGTTTAAAACAAGATTAATGGAAGAAAAGGCAAGGTGCAATTAATGGGCGGCGTTGCCAAATACCACAGTGCAGAAAAATATGTATTTTTGCTGCTGCTTTTTACGGCGGCAGTAATTCCTGTAAACCAAGTGTTTACGCTGCTGATGGTGGCGGTAACTTTTTTTGCCGGGCTTGCGGTGGCCGTTAAGTACCGCAAATTAAAGCGCGTGCCTGTGCTGTCGCGCGTGCAGCAGTGGCTTTTATACCTGCTTTTGGCAATTACCTGGTATTCGCTGCGCTTCTCGGCAGATAGTGCCGTTTCGGCCTATAATTTTGGCTACGTTGTGGGGCAGTACGTGCTTTTGGTATGGCTTGTGCTGCGCTACGGCGGCGATGGCAAACTTGATTTTGACTGGCAGAAACCGCGCGAATGGCCTCGCCCTTTGCTGCTTTTGGTCGCGCTTTTTCTGGCAGGTTTTGCCAACGGCCTGCTTGGCATTTACCAGCATTTTACCGGCGTTGTGCCTACCGACCCGTGGGTAGACCCTTCGCAGTTTCCGGAACTTAAAACACGCGTTGTCGGTACTTTAATTAACCCCAACATTTTTGCCGGTTATCTGGTGCTGCTTTTAAGCATAGCCGTGCCGTTTATAAAAATAACAACAGGTAAAATACGCGGCTTTTTACTGGTGCTGGCAGCAGTGCTTGGCATAAGCCTTGTTTATACTTTTTCGCGCGGCAACTGGGTGGCCTGCGCCTGCGCCATGCTTTTTTACTTTTTGTTTTTCTGGCGCAAATGGCTCATTCCGCTGGCAGTTTGTGCGGCAGGCGGCGTATATTTTATGCACGGTGCGGTATGGCACAGGCTGATGTCTATTTTCGGCACGCAGGATACCTCCGTGGCGCTGCGCTTTGCCTACCTTAAAAGCACGCTTTTTATTATAGAAGAACATCCATACGGCGTAGGCTGGTACGGGTTTCAGTATATTTACCCGGAATACGATTTTTATTTGAACAACCCCAATGTAATTATGTACCACTGCCATAACCTGATGCTTAATATTCTGGCAGAACTCGGCTGGCACGGGCTGGTTGTTTTTGTGCTGGTGCTTGCCGTTTTTGCCTGGCATGCCTTTAAGCTGGCAGTAAAAGGCGTGCGCCCGTGGCTGCGCGCCGTAGGGCAGGGGTATCTGGCGGCATTGGTTGGCATTTTGGCAGGCGGCCTTACCGACCATGTATACTTTAATATGGATATGGGACTTTTGTTCTGGTGCGTGTCGATGGTAATGATGCAGTGCAGCCTTTTAAACAGGCTGAGCCGCAGCGGGCGGCAGAAAATTGCTTTACATACCGGGACAGACACGCTACAATAAAATCAGAAAATTTTTAATTTTTATGGAGGGAAAAATGAATTTAAAGGATGTACAGAGGGTTTTAAAAGCAAAAATCCTTGTGGGAGAAGAATTGATGGAACGCCCCGTTGAAACCTGCTGCGGCAGCGACCTTATGAGTGATGTGCTGGCTTTTACCAAATGCAATACCCTTTTGTGTACAGGCCTTACAAATATGCAGGTTATCCGTACGGCGGGCATTACCGATTTGTGCGGCATTATTATAGTACGCGGCAAGCTGCCCGGGCCGGATTTTCTGGACTTTGCGCGTGAAGCGCAGATGCCGGTGCTTTCAACAAACTGCACTCTGTTTGAAGCCTGCGGGCTGTTATATGTGGCCGGGCTGCGCGGATGTTCGCAGGAAAAAGGGGGCTGCGGGTTATGACGGAGGCTAAATCTGTAAAAATAAGCTATGATGTGGCAGGCGGCGATTTTGACCGTGCGGGGGAAGCCTCGAGCGGCATTAAGCGCATGCTGCAAAAAATAGGCATACCGGCAGATATTGTGCGCCGCATAGCCATCGGCACTTATGAGGCGGAAATGAACGTGCTTATTCACGCCGGCGGCGGCAAGGTTGCTGCGGAAATTTTTCAGGACCATACAGTAATAAATATTACCGACCACGGCCCAGGCATACCGGATATTAAGCTTGCCATGCAGGAAGGCTGGTCGACAGCGCCGGATTATATCCGCCAGATGGGTTTTGGCGCCGGTATGGGCCTGCCCAACATGATGAAATGCAGTGATAAATTCGACATACAATCTAAAATAGGAGAAGGAACCTCCATCACAATGGAGTTTAAGCATATCAGCGAAGACTTGTAAAAGAGGTGAGCCCATTGGCAGAAGGCTATATTCATTCTGTCCGCTTTGTGCCTTCTAAATGCAAAGGCTGCGTAACCTGCGTTAAGGCGTGCCCTACCGATGCTATCAGGGTGCGCAACGGCAAGGCCGAACTTATAGCGGCGCGCTGCATAGACTGCGGCGAATGTATGCGCCGCTGTGCGTATCACGCGGTAGAAGCATATTCGGACAAACTGGAAGAAATACAAAAATACCAATATAATATCGTTTTGCCTCCTCCTTCGCTGTATGCGCAGTTTCCGGCCGATATTTCGGAGGAAACAATACGTGGGGGCTTAAGCAACCTTGGCTTTGATGAAATTTTTGACGTGGCTGTGGCTTCGGAATATATTTCCCTGGAAATTGCAGACTACATTAAAAACTACAATGGTGGGCGCAAGCCTTTAATTTCGTGTACCTGCCCGGCGGTGCTGCGCCTTATTCAGGTTAAGTTCCCGGAACTTATCAAACAGGTGGTGCCGGTGCTGCCGCCTGTGGAGGCTGCCGCAATTTATGTAAAAAAAGAGGCCATGGAACGGCTGGGGCTTGAAGAATCGCAGATTGGCGTATGGTTTCTGGCGCCATGCCCGTCGAAAGACGCCAATATCCGCCAGTCGGTAGACGTAGTGCATACGCAGCTCAGCGGCAGCATTGCCATTTCGGAAATTTACGGCAGGCTGATGCGTTCTATCGGCAGCGTTAAAGAAAGCAAAAAAATAACCGCGGCTTCTTCCTACGGCATGGGCTGGGGCTGTTACGGCGGCGAACTTGCGGCCGTAGGCGTGGGAAAAGGGCTGGCGGTGCATGGCATAGAAAACGTATATGACGTGCTGGAGCAGATTTCCATGAATAAAATGCCGGACGTTGATTATGTGGAGTGCAGCGCGTGCAGCGGCGGCTGTATCGGCGGGCCGCTGACGGCTGAAAATAAATTTGTGGCGGAAAAGAACCTTAAGCTGCGCCTTGCGCGGATGCGTGAACACGAACCGGCAGACAGGGTGGAAGCAATGAAGCAGAGCATGGTCTGCGAGGGCTTCCCAAAATCCGGCGCTTATGTAAAAAAACTGGTGCCGCGCCCGATGATGCAGCTGGACGACGATATTTTGGAAGCCATGAAGAAGTTTGAACAAATGGAAGAAGTGCTCAATTCCCTTCCGGGGCTGGACTGCGGTGCCTGCGGCGCGCCAAACTGCCAGTGCCTAGCGGAAGATATTGTTCAGGGTAAGGCAACGGAAATAGACTGCATTTTTAAACTGCGTGCCAGCGTTAAAAAACTTGCGCACGGCATGCTGGAACTTGCACGGCAGATACCTATTGACAATAACGATTTTAACGATAACGGAGAAGAAAACAATGCAGATAAAGGAAGTAATTAACAGCTTGAATTTGCAGCTTTTAACGCATACCGGCGACATGCAGGCCGAGGTTACGGGCGGCTATGCTTCTGACCTTTTAAGCAATGTTATGGGGCAGGCTGAACCCGGCATGGTATGGGTAACAATGCAGGGGCATCAGAACGTGGCTGCAGTGGCCTCTTTAATAGGCCTTTCGGCAGTGGTTGTGGCAGGCGGCGCCCCGGTAGAAGAAGAAACGCTGAAAAAAGCCGATGCCAATAATATAAACATTGCCGTTACTGATTTGCCTGCTTATGTTGTAGCCGGGCAGCTTTATGCCCTTGGCATTACCAACGGAAAATGAAAACCTTACTGGCTGATTTCCATATCCATACCCTGCTTTCGCCCTGCGCGGAAATAGAAATGACGCCGCACCATATTGTTATGCGGGCGGCACAGTACGGCGTAGACGCGGTTGCCATTACGGACCATAATGCTTCCGCCAATGCCGCGGCGGCGGTTGAAGCAGCCAAAAACTACGGTATTAAGGTTTTTCCGGGCATGGAAGTTGAATGCCGCGAAGAAGCGCACATAGTTGTGCTGTTTGATACGCTGGAGCAGCTGGCCGCTTGGCAGAAAATAGTTGATGCCAATATGAGCGGGCTTAAAAACAATGCAGAGCGTTTTGGCGCGCAGTTTATTGTTGATGATGACGATAACTTTATAGCCGAAGAAGAACGTATGCTGCTTGGGCCTTTAAAACTGCCCGCTGCGGAAGTAATACAAAAAGTAAACGCCATGGGCGGCATGGCAATAGCTGCGCATGTGGACAGGCCTTCGTACAGCCTTTTGATGCAGCTTGGCTTTCTACCTTCGGATATGGGGCTGGCAGCTGCTGAAATAAGCCCTGCCGGCATTAGGGAATTAAAAGAACAGAAGCTGAAACTTGCGCTTGGCGGCTTAAACTATGTTACCGACAGCGATGCGCACATGATGGACAGCTTTATTAACGGCCCTAAAAATTTAATTACGGTTAAAAATTTAACGGTGGCGGAGCTGAAACTGGCGCTTGCGGCAGAAGACGGGCGCAGCTGGCAGCCGGGCTGTTTTTTGGAGAACCGTGATTATTAAAAATTATATAGTGTATACTAATTAAAGTATACATATTAATTAGTGTTGCATATAAGCTGGTGTTTTGTTATAGTAATATATGTACATTTAAATTTAACAGTAAGGAGAGAATGTACTATGAGCTTTGTGGAGAGAACATGCAGCTGCTGCGGCGGCGAAAATCCGGAAAAGACCCGCATTGACGCAATCCTTGCCAAATATGAAGGCGTTAAGGGCGCACTGATTCCGATTTTACAGGAAGTACAATCCTTGTATAATTATCTGCCTAAAGACGCGCTGGAATATGTTGCCGCACAAACCGGCACCCCCATTGCGCAGATTTACGGCGTTGTAACTTTTTATTCGCAGTTCCATCTTAATCCGCGCGGGCGCAATATTATCCGCGTATGCCAGGGCACTGCCTGCCACGTACGCGGCGGCAAAACTATTCTGCAGGCGCTGGAAAAAGAACTTGACATTAAAGCAGGGCATACAACTGACGATCTGCGCTTTACGCTGGAAACGGTTGCCTGCATCGGCGCATGCGGCCTGGCCCCTGTTATGCAGGTTAACGAAGATACTCACGGCAGGCTGACGCCGGATAAATTAAAGGCTATTTTGGCAAAATACCAGTAATTATGAGAGAACTTTCACTGCATATACTTGATTTGGCGCAAAACTCGGTTGAGGCCGGTGCCCGTAATCTGCAAATTGACATTGATGAAAACGAAAACGGATATTTTACTTTTTCCATCAGTGACGACGGGCGCGGCATGACGGAAGAAATGGTTAAAAAAGTGCGCGACCCGTTTGTTACCACACGCCTTACGCGCAAAGTAGGCATGGGCATACCCTTTATGGATATGGTAACAAGCCAGTGCGGCGGTTATTTTGATATTAAATCTCAGCCGGGAGAGGGCACTGTTGTTAAAGCCGCTTTTAAGGCAGATAACATTGACCGTCCGCCTTTGGGCGATATTGCAGGCAGCATTGCCGTTTTGCTGGCAGGCGCGCCTGAGCTTAACCTTGTTTTTAACTATAAAGCGGCAAACGGTGCTTTTTGCTTTGACACTTGCCAAGTGCGTGAGGTTTTGGGGCAAGACACCGATTTTGCGCATCCGGAAATTTACCGCTGGACTGAAGAATATCTGAGGCAGCAGCTTGGCGCGCTGCATGCCGGGCAGGAGGAATAAAATGAAAACTTTGGAGGATTTGAAGGCTTTAAGGGAAAAGCTGAAAAACGATATTAAAGTCCGTCAGAACAGCACTACCAAAATTATTATCGGCATGGGCACCTGCGGCATTGCTGCCGGTGCGCGCGAAGTAATGAAAGCCGCGCTTGACGAACTGGCTGTACGCCATTTGACGGATGTGCAGGTGCAGCAGACCGGCTGCATCGGCATGTGCGAAAAAGAAGTGCTGGTGGATGTTGTGCGGCCCGGAGAACCGCGCATTACCTACGGCAAAGTAAAACCGGCAGATGTTAAAAAAATTATTGCCGAACACGTAGTTAACGGCAGAGTAGTGCAGGAGCTTGTTGTAGGCAAGATAGAACAGGAATAAAATCGGGGAGGGTTTTTTATGCAGCATATAAGAGCACATGTCCTTGTCTGCGGCGGTACCGGCTGTAAATCTGCGGGCAGCAAAGAAGTGCAGCTGGAGTTTGCCAAACAGCTTGAACAAAAAGGGCTGAGCGACGAGGTTATGATTGTAGAAACCGGCTGCCACGGCTTTTGCGAGCATGGCCCGCTGGTAATTATTTACCCGGAAGGTACTTTTTACTGCCGCGTAAAACCGGAAGATGTGGAAGAAATTGTAGAAAGCCATCTGTTTAAAGGGCGCATTGTTGAGCGTCTTTTATACCATGAACCGCTTACGCATGAACAGATTCCTTCCTATTCGGAAATTAATTTTTATAAAAAACAAAAACGCCTGGTGCTTGAACACTGCGGCGCCATTAACCCTGAACAGATAGAAGAATATATTGCGGTAGGCGGCTATGAGGCACTTGCCAAAGCCGTTACCACCATGACTCCGCAGGAGGTTATTGACGAAGTTAAAAAATCCGGCCTGCGCGGACGCGGCGGCGGCGGTTTCCCCACCGGTATGAAATGGCAATTTGCCGCTAATTCCGTAAACGATAAAAAATATGTTATCTGCAACGCCGACGAGGGCGACCCTGGTGCTTTTATGGACCGCAGCGTGCTTGAAGGCGACCCGCATAAAGTGCTTGAAGGCATGGCAATCTGCGGTTATGCCATTGGTGCCGACGAAGGCTATATTTATGTGCGTGCGGAATATCCGCTGGCTATCAAGCGCCTGCGCATAGCCATTGACCAGGCCGAACAAATGGGCCTTTTGGGCAAGAGTATTTTCGGCAGCAAATTCAGTTTTAAAATTCATATAAAAGAAGGCGCCGGTGCCTTTGTATGCGGCGAAGAAACCGCGCTTATGGCATCTATCGAAGGACGCCGCGGCATGCCGCGCCCGCGCCCGCCGTTCCCGGCAGTATCGGGCCTGTGGGGCAAGCCTACCAATATTAACAACGTAGAAACTTTCGCAAACGTAGCTTCCATTATTACCAACGGCGCAGATTGGTACTGCGGCTTCGGCACGGAAAAATCCAAAGGCACCAAAGTATTTGCCCTTACCGGCAAAATCAACAACACAGGCCTTGCCGAAGTGCCGATGGGCATTACCATGCGCGAGATTATTTTTGATATCGGCGGCGGCATTACCAATGGCAAAAAATTCAAAGCCGTACAGATTGGCGGCCCGTCCGGCGGCTGCCTGCCGGAATCCATGCTCGACCTTTCCGTTGATTACGATTCGCTGATTTCCGTCGGCGCAATGATGGGCAGCGGCGGCCTTGTAGTTATGGACGAAGATACCTGCATGGTTGATGTTGCCAAATTCTTCCTTAACTTTACGCAGTCCGAATCCTGCGGCAAATGCACTCCCTGCCGCGAAGGCACCAAACGTATGCTGGAAATTTTAACCCGCATTACGGAAGGGCAGGGGCGCGAAGGCGATATTGAACTTTTGGAGGAACTGGCCGGCAATATTAAAGAAACTGCACTCTGCGGCCTCGGGCAGACAGCGCCTAACCCCGTACTCAGTACGCTTAAATATTTCCGCGACGAATACGAAGCGCATATTAAAGAAAAACGCTGCCCGGCAGGAGTATGCGAAAAACTTGCCAACTATCAGATTACGGATAAATGCAAAGGCTGCGGTCTCTGCGCACGCCAGTGCCCGGTTCAGGCTATCAGCGGCCAGCCGCGCAGCCAGCACGTTATTGATACCACTAAATGCATTAAATGCGGCGCCTGCATGGCAGCCTGCCCGTTTAAGGCAATAGTTAAGGGATAAGGGGGCAGAACAATGGAAATGGTTACCTTAACAATCAATGGGCAAACTGTACAGGCCCCTAAAAATGCAACGATTTTGGAAGCGGCACGCAGTGCCGGAATTTATATACCAACTCTGTGCTACCATTCGGAGCTTGCGCCGGAAGGCGCCTGCCGCCTGTGCGTGGTGGAAGCGAGCGGGGCAAGAAGCCTTGTAGCTTCCTGCGTATATCCGGTAGCGGAAGGCATGGTAGTTAAAACCAACACGCCTAAAGTAAGGGCAGCGCGCAAAATGGTTGTTGAACTGCTCTTGGCGAACCACCCCAAAGACTGCCTGTCCTGCCAGAAAAGCGGGGACTGCGAACTTCAAAAAATTGCCGCAGACCTTGGCCTGCGCAAAATCCGCTTTGAAGGCGGCGCACGCAAAGCCCATACTATTGACGGCAGCAACCCCTGCCTTGTGCGCGACCAGGAAAAATGTATTCTCTGCGGGCGCTGCATACGCGTTTGCCGCGATGTGCAGGGCATGAATGTTTACAGCTTTGCCAACCGCGGGTTTGATACTATTGTTTCAACTGCGTTTGAACAGGACCTCGGCAATGTGGCGTGCAGCTACTGCGGCCAGTGCGCCAGCGTTTGCCCGACCGGCGCCATTGTTGAACGTGACGATACCGAAAAAGTCTGGGATGCCATTAACGACCCCGACAAAATCGTTATTGTGCAGACCGCGCCTTCCGTGCGCGTTGCCATTGGTGAAGAACTTGGCATGGAACCCGGCAGCATTGTAACCGGCAAAATGGTTGCAGCACTGCGCCATCTTGGGTTTGATAAGGTTTTTGATACAGATTTTTCTGCCGACCTTACCATTATGGAAGAAGGCTATGAATTTTTAGACCGCCTGCAAAACGGTGGGCTGCTGCCGATGATTACTTCGTGCAGCCCGGGCTGGGTTAATATGATTGAACTGAAATATCCTGAACTTTTGGACCATCTTTCTACGGCCAAATCGCCCCAGCAGATGTTCGGCGCAATCGCTAAAACCTATTATCCGGAAAAAGCCGGCATTGACCCTGCCAAAATAGTCAGCGTATCGGTTATGCCGTGCACGGCCAAAAAGGCAGAAGCCGCAAGGCCTGAAATGTGCGATTCCGGTTACCGGGACGTTGATATAGTAATTACCACGCGCGAACTTGGGCGCATGATACGCGAAGCAGGCATTGATTTTAAAAACCTGCCGGAAGAAAACTTTGATTCTCCGCTTGGCACGGGCAGCGGCGCGGGCGTAATTTTCGGCACAACCGGCGGCGTTATGGAAGCGGCGCTGAGAACAGTTGCCGATGTGCTTGCCGGAGAAAACCTGCCGCATGTGGATTATGAAGAAGTGCGCGGCATGGAACATACCCGCGAGGCTGAGCTTGAAATTGCCGGCAAAAAAATAAAAATTGCCGTTGTACATACTCTTAAATCGGCAATGGAAATGCTGGAAAGAGTTAAAAACGGCACTGCCGATTATCAGTTCATTGAAGTAATGGCATGCCCTGGCGGATGCATCGGCGGCGGCGGGCAGCCTGTTCCGGTTAATGCCGAAATCAGAAAACTGCGCAGAAAGGGACTCTTTGATTGTGACAGAGCCAATGAGTTACGAAAATCGCACGAAAATCCTGAAATAATTGAACTTTATGATACTTGGCTGGGCAAACCGCTTGGAGAAAAAGCACACAATCTCCTGCACACGCACTATCACCAGCAAATACGTTAAATATACTAATAAAATGCTATAAAATACCCTTCGGACTTTTGAGTCCGAAGGGTATTTCTTTAAAAAATGTAAACAAAAGGCTTGCCATGTTACAATTTTACTGCTATTATATTGTAAGGGTCAGAAAAGGACCCGAGCTTGTTAAAAATTCAGAAAATATCCTGACAAGTTATGTGCTATAATAACGTTAGATGAAAATCTGAATATTTAACGGCAATTTCATAAAAAATTTCAAAAAAATATCACAAATAGAGCTTCGGCAGAAGGAATTTTGCAGGTGATGTCGAAGTATATAAAGAAACCAAAAGAAGGTATGTTCAGGCGTTGGCAGACAACAGGGTAGCGGAACTCTTACGGAAGCCTTACGCCGGCGGCTTGCAGTCCGGGCGTGCCCGCTCCGGAAAATGCGTGAGCTGGCACTTGGCGTTATTGAGTTTAATTATTAAATTTCGGGATAACACTAAAGTGCTCCTTTTTTATGTTATGGGTTTGCCTTATTTGGCGGACGGTATAGACAAACGCCTGGCGTTTGCAGAGTATTTTTCGCCGGATAAGTTAAGTGCCGAAAGGCAGAAACCATATATATTTAATTTCAAGGAGGAAGGAACATGATCGATATTAAAGATCGTATTTGCGATGCGGTTGCTGGCAAAGTAATGAGCGCAGAAGCCGCAACCGACTTTATTCACAATGGTGACAACTTGGGTGTCAGCGGCTTTACTCCGTCTGGCTATCCGAAAGCTGTACCTCTTGCCCTGTCTGAAAGATACAAAGGCACCGATTTCAAAGTTAACGTTTGGACCGGCGCTTCTGTAGGCCCTGAAATTGACCAGGCAATGGTAGAAGCTGGCATTATGGACCGCCGCCTGCCTTATCAGACCAACGGCACCCTCCGCAAAGCTATCAACGAAGGTAAAGTAAAATATGCTGACATTCACCTCAGCCACATGGCACAGATGGTTCGCTATGGCTTCATGGCTAACCGCAAAGGCGTAGACGTAGCAATCGTTGAAGTATGCAAAATCAACGACCTCGGCGACGGCAAAGTAGGCCTTATCCCGACCACTTCCATGGGCAACAGCTCCTCTTATGTAGCAGGCGCTAAAAAAGTTATCGTAGAAGTTAACACCAGCCAACCGGTAGGTTTGGAAGGCATGCATGACTCCTATGTACCTCTTGATCCTCCGTACCGTAAACCGATTCCTATCGAAAGACCGGAAGACCGTATCGGCACTCCGTACATTCCTTGCGAACTCGACAAAATCGTTGCTGTTGTTCCTTGCGACATCACCGATAAAGTTCGTCCGCTCGGCGAAATCGACGAAGACGCTAAACACATGGGCGAAAACCTCGTAGCATTCTTCAAAAAAGAAGTTGCTGAAGGCCGCCTGCCGAAAAACCTGCTTCCGCTGCAGTCCGGCGTAGGCTCCGTTGCTAACGCTGTTATCAACGGCCTTGTTAACTCCGACTTCGAAGACCTCACCGTTTACACCGAAGTTATCCAAGACGGTATGTTCGACCTCATCGATGCCGGCAAACTCCGTGTTGCTTCCGGTACCGCTCTGACTCCGTCCCCGGAATGCCAGAAAAAATTCTATGAAAACCTTGACCATTACAAACCTTACCTGATTCTCCGTCCGCAGGAAATCTCCAACAGCCCTGAAGTTGCACGCCGCATTGGCGTTATCGCAATGAACACCGCTATTGAAGTTGATATTTACGGCAACGTAAACTCCACTCATATCTGCGGCACCAAATTGATGAACGGCGTTGGCGGTTCCGGCGACTTTGCCCGTAACGGTTACCTCACCGTATTCTTCACCAACTCCCTGGCAAAAGGCGGCAAAATCAGCTCCGTTGTTCCGTTCTGCAGCCATATCGACCATGCAACCCTCGACGTTGACGTTATCGTTTCCGAACGCGGCGTTGCTGACCTCCGTGGCCTGACTCCGAAAGAAAAAGCTCCGATCATCATTGATCAGATTGCTAACCCGAAATATCAGCCGATGCTGCTGGATTACTTCCACAGAGCTTGCGAAGCTTGCGGCAACAGCCAGACTCCGCATCTGCTTGAAGAAGCTTTCGATTTCCATAACCGCTTCAACAAAACCGGCACCATGGAAAAATAATCCCAGTTTAATTGGGGCTTAAGCCTGTGCCGGCGGTAGCGAGTCCTCCGGCACAGCTTAAATAAATATGTTGACGAAGCCGAAAGGCTTTGCCATAGACCGTCTTTGACGGACACTCTCACCGTACCCGGGAAGTCCAACCCGAGTATGAAAACAAAAATTTTAAGGAGGATTTGAGAATGTCAAATGAAACTCTGAAAGCTGGCTTAGCTAAATACCATGAAGATGTAGAAGCTAAACTGGTTAAATTCCCTGAACGCGCAAACCTGGAGCCTAACAGACTCTACACCCCGCTTGACATCGAAGGTTTCGATTATGAAAGAGACCTCGGTTTCCCTGGTGAATATCCTTTCACCCGTGGTGTACAACCTACCATGTACCGCGGCCGTTTCTGGACCATGCGTATGTATGCTGGTTTCTCCACTGCTGAAGAATCCAACAAACGTTATAAATACCTGCTGGCTAACGGCGGCAGCGGCCTGTCTTGCGCATTCGACCTCCCGACCCAGATCGGTTATGATTCCACCGACCCGATGTCCGAAGGCGAAGTTGGTAAAGTAGGCGTAGCTATCGACTCCCTGGCAGATATGGAAATCCTGTTCGACGGTATTCCTCTGGACAAAGTTTCCACTTCTATGACCATCAACGCTCCTGCATCCGTACTGCTCTGCATGTACATCGCAGTTGCTGAAAAACAAGGCGTTTCCGCTGATAAACTCCGCGGCACCATTCAGAACGATATCCTGAAAGAATATGCTGCTCGCGGCACTTATATCTTCCCGCCGAAACCCTCCATGCGTTTGATCACCAACATTTTTGAATATTGCTCCAAAAATGTTCCGCTGTGGAACACCATCTCCATTTCCGGTTACCATATCCGTGAAGCTGGTTCCACCGCTGCTCAGGAAATCGCATTCACCATCGCTGACGGCATTGCTTATGTAGAAGCTGCTATCAAAGCTGGCATGGACGTTGACGCTTTCGCTGGCCGTCTGTCCTTCTTCTGGAATGCTCACAACAACGTACTCGAAGAAGTTGCTAAATTCCGCGCTTCCCGTCGTGTATGGGCTAAAGTTATGAAAGAAAGATTCGGCGCTAAGAAAGCTAAATCCATGATGCTCCGCGTACATACCCAAACCGCTGGTTCCATGCTGACCGCTCAGCAGCCGAACAACAACATCGTTCGTGTTGCTCTGCAAACCGCAGCTGCAGTAATGGGTGGTACCCAGTCCCTGCACACCAACTCCAAAGACGAAGCTTTGGCTCTGCCGACCACTGAATCCGTAACCATCGCTCTGCGTACTCAGCAAATCGTTGCTTACGAATCCGGCCTGGCTGACACCATTGACCCGTTGGGCGGTTCCTACTATGTAGAAGCTTTGACCAATAAGATCGAAGCTGAATGCTGGGATTACATTAAGAAAATTGATGAACTCGGCGGCGCTCCGGAAGCTATCGCTAAAGGTTACATCCAGAAAGAAATTCAGGATTCCGCTTACAAATGGCAGATGGACGTTGAAAAAGGCAACCGTATTATCGTTGGCGTTAACAAATTCCAGCAGGAAGAAGAACCCCCGAAAAACCTGCTGCGCGTAGACGGCTCTGTTGGCAAACTGCAGGCTGAAAAAATTGCTGCATTGAAAGCTCGCCGTGACAACGCTAAAGTTGAAGAAACCCTTGCTGCTCTTAAAGCAGGCTGCGCTGATGAAAGCGTTAACCTGATGCCTTTGATCCTCGAAGCTGTTAAAGCTTATGCAACCGAAGGCGAAATCTGCGGCGTAATGAGAGAAGTATTCGGCGAATACCAGGCTCATACCCAGCTGTAATTAACTTAGCCAACAATAATAGGGAGGTAAGTAGATAATGTCTAATATCAGAGTTTTAGTAGCAAAACCGGGTCTTGATGGACACGACCGCGGTGCTAAAGTTGTAGCTCGTGCATTGCGCGACGCTGGTTTTGAAGTAATTTATACCGGTATCCGTCTGACCCCGGAACAAATCGCTGAAGCTGCTCTGCAGGACGACGTTAAAGTTGTTGCTCTGAGCCTGCTCTCCGGCGCTCATAACACCCTTTTCCCGAAAGTTGTAGAACTTTTGAAAGAAAAAGGCCTGAACGATGTTCTGGTTATCGGCGGCGGCGTTATTCCTGACGCTGACATCCCGGGCCTGAAAGCTGCTGGCATTGCCGAAGTATTCACTCCTGGCACCCCGACCAGCGCTATCGTTGACTTCATCAACGCAAACGTAAAATAATTAGGTCTTAAAAATTTGCAAGGCGGCTTGTCCGCCTTGCAACCTAAAATTTTTATCAGACCTCAACAAGGCGGTGTGAAATTTGAACATTGTTGAAGGCGTATTAAACCACAACCGTTTGGCACTGGCCAAAGCAATTACGGCCGTTGAAAACGAGTATGACAATGCTGTTGAAATTATGACAGCTTTATATCCCCACACCGGCAATGCTTATGTCATTGGTATAACCGGACCTCCGGGTGCTGGCAAAAGTACTTTGACCGATAAACTTGCCAAAGAATTCCGTAAACGCGGTAAAACTGTTGGCATTATTGCAGTAGACCCCACCAGTCCGTTCTCCGGCGGCGCTATCTTGGGCGACCGTATCAGAATGTTGGATTTGTCTTCGGATGAAGGCATTTTTGTCCGTTCTATGGCTACCAGAGGCAGCTTGGGCGGCTTATCGCAAAAAGCAGGCGATGCAGTCAAATTGATGGATGCTTTTGGCTTTGACATCATTATCATTGAAACCGTAGGCGTAGGGCAATCTGAAGTTGATATCGTAAAAACTGCCGATACCACCATGGTTGTTGTAATCCCGGGCATGGGTGATGATATTCAGGCTATTAAAGCAGGTATACTTGAGATCGGTGATTTGTTCACGATTAACAAAGCTGATCGTGAAGGCACAGACAAGCTCAACATAGAGATTGAAATGATGTTGGAATTAAATCCCGAACATGTTGGCTGGCGTCCGCCGATCAACCGGACCATTGCCAGCAAGGGTGAAGGTATAGAAGCAGTTGTAGACTCCATTGAGGAGCACCAGAAATATCTGTATGATAGCGGTGAAATCGTTAAAATCCGCAAAGCCCGTATTAAAAACGAGGTTACTGCGATGCTTAACGATAAAGTAAACCGCTACATTGATAAAAATGTAGTAGCTACCGATGAATTTGATTCCTTGGTAGAAAAACTGCAGGGCCGCGAAATTGAACCGTACTCTGTAGTTGATGACATTGTTGGTAAAGTTTTGAAATAAAACCACCAAATTAATTCTTTAAGGAGGAATTAAAAATGTTCAAAGTAATTTGTGTTGACCATGTAGGTATTGCCTGCAAAGATTTGGATGTATCCAAAAAATTCTACACCGAAGTTCTCGGTCTGGAATGCACTGGTGAAGAACCGGTTCCCGAACAGGGCGTAAAAACCGTATTCATTCCTTGCGGCGAAACTCTGCTTGAGCTTCTTGTTGATATTACCGAAAACAATGATGGCCCGATCGGCAAATACATTGCTAAAAACGGCCAGGGCATCCAGCACATTGCTCTCCGTGTTGACGACATCGAAGCTGCTATCGCCGGCGTACAGGAAAAAGGCGGCATCATGATTGACAAAGCACCTCGCGGTGGTGCAGGCGGAATGGACATTGCTTTCGTTCATCCGAAATCTGTTGGCATTTTGCTCGAACTCTGCGCTCCTGCAAAAAAATAATTTCTGCCTGAACAGAAATTAAGCTGCTTGTGCAGCAATCAAAAATCAGATACATAACAGACGGGCGCCTGATACTACGCCCGCCTGCATGTATAAATAAGTTCTCCCCAATTATATGGAGGTGTAAGATTTGTCTACTCAAGAAAGAATTGAGAAAATGCTCAAACTCTCCGAACACATTATCGCAGCTGGCGGCGAAAAGAAAGTAGCTAAACAGCATGCTAGCGGTAAACTGACTGCTCGTGAGAGAATCGCATTATTACTTGACGAAGGTAGCTTCGTTGAATTGGATCGTTTCGTAAGCCATCGTTGCACCAACTTCGGCCAGGACAAAAAAGAACTCCCGGGCGAAGGTGTAACCACCGGTTACGGCACTGTTGACGGCCGTCTGGTTTATGTATTCGCTCAGGACTTCACCGTTGAAGGCGGCTCCCTCGGCGAAATGCATGCTAACAAAATCGTTAAAGTACAGCGCCTTGCTCTCAAAATGGGTGCTCCGTGCGTTGGCCTGAACGATTCCGGCGGTGCTCGTATCCAAGAAGCTGTTGACGCTCTGGGCGGCTATGGCAAGATCTTCTTCGAAAACACCAGCGCATCCGGTGTTATTCCTCAGATCTCTGCTATCATGGGTCCTTCCGCAGGCGGCGCTGTATACAGCCCGGCTCTGACCGACTTCATCTACATGGTAAAGAACACTTCCAAAATGTTCATTACCGGCCCTGCAGTTGTTAAATCCGTTACCGGCGAAGAAGTTACCCAAGAAGAACTGGGCGGCGCTATGACCCACAACCAGACTTCTGGTGTAGCTCACTTTGCAGCTGAAAACGATGAAGACTGCATTAAACAAATCCGTTATCTGCTCAGCTTCCTTCCGTCCAACAACATGGAAGGCGCACCGATTATCGAAACCGGTGACTCCCCGACCAGAACCGACGAAGCACTGAACAGCATTATTCCTGATAATTCCAATCATCCTTATGATATGAAAGACATTATCAAGAGCATTGTTGATAACGGTGAATTCTATGAATCTCAGCAATACTACGCTCAGAACATCATTACCTGCTTCGCACGTATGGATGGCCAGACCGTAGGTATTATTGCTAACCAGCCGAAAGTTATGGCAGGTTGCCTTGATATCAATGCATCTGACAAATCTTCCCGCTTTATTCGCTTCTGCGACGCTTTCAACATTCCTCTGTTGAACCTGGTAGACGTTCCGGGCTTCCTGCCTGGCACCAACCAAGAATATGGCGGCATCATCCGTCATGGCGCTAAGATGCTCTATGCATACTCTGAAGCAACCGTACCTAAAATTACTTTGATTACCCGTAAAGCATACGGCGGTTCTTACCTCGCAATGTGCTCTCAGGAACTTGGTGCTGACCAGGTTATCGCTTGGCCGACTGCTGAAATCGCAGTTATGGGCCCTGCTGGTGCAGCTAACATCATCTTCCGTAAAGATCCTGATGTTGAAGCTAAAACTGCTGAATACATTGACAACTTTGCAACCCCGTATCAGGCTGCAAAACGTGGCATGGTTGATATCGTAATTCAACCGAAAGATTCCCGCCCGACCATTATCAATGCATTGCAAATGCTGGATTCCAAACGTGAAAGCCGTCCGGCTAAGAAACACGGTAACATTCCGCTTTAATGCATAGAAAGGGGAAATCGTAATGGGATTTTTTGGATTATTTGGCGGCAGCAAGAAGAAAAAAGAAGCTCCTAAAGCTGCAGCCCCGGCTCCGGTAGCAGCAGCTCCGGCTCCTGCGGTTCCCGCCGGCACTCCCCCCGAAGTAATTGCAGCTATCAGCGGTGCAATCAGCATGGTTATGAATGACGATGAAATGATTGCAGCAATGGCAGCAGCTATCCAGCATGCTGGCGGCGGCGTAGCTGTAGTACGTATTAAAAAACCGAGTACGCTTTGGGCTCAGACTGGCCGCTTGTCTTTGATGAACAAAAGACAAGAGTGCTACTAATTTTTAGTTTTGACTGCAGCAGATACCAGTTATCTGCTGCACGAAAATAAAATTTTTTAAAAAGTGAAATGGAGGAATTTCAAATGAGAAAATTCAAAGTTAACGTTAATGGTGTAGCTTACACCGTTGAAGTTGCAGAAGAAGGCGTTGTAGCAGCAGCTCCGGTAGCAGCAGCTCCGGTTGCAGCTCCCGCTCCGGCTCCGGTAGCAGCTCCTGCTCCGGCAGCAGCACCGGCTCCCGCTCCGGCTCCGGCAGCAGCTCCTGCTCCGGCAGCAGTAGCAGC
>ERZ780212.183-NODE-183-length-69203-cov-13.889686_pt1 | contig 69203 bp, 54 predicted proteins | sample MGYA00511364_ERZ780212 | MGnify/ENA primary metagenome ERZ780212 (study PRJEB29588, sample SAMEA2147991) | human gut metagenome | biome: human gut; feature: human-associated habitat; material: faeces | place: Denmark | collected 2008/2010 ... | reverse complement strand
GTGTTAACTTATTGCAAAAAGATGTTGTTACATTTGCGTAAATCATAGAAAACAGAATGACAGGTGGGGATAGAAGAATAAGACAGGCGGCACCTCCGAAGCAAAAGCTGAAAACTGTGTTTTCGCTTTGTGCTTCCCTCGGTTTGCACTATCTTTGCAAAACGTTACAATAAAAATACAGGTATGAAGAAAGATAGCCAAGTGATATTCGACCGCAACGTGATAGAATTTGTCACCGTGGCGGCCGAGTTCTGCAAGTTCGTCGAACAGGCCGAGGGAAGCAAGCGGACGGCCTTTGTGGACACCACCCTGAAGCTGCTGCCCCTGCTCTACCTCAAGGCGTCCATGTTGCCGCCTTGCGAAACCATCGGCGACGAGGCACCCGAAACGTTCGTCACCGAAGAGACCTACGAGATAGTGCGCATGAACCTGGCCGACATACTGGCCGACCGCGACGACTATCTGGACGTCTTCGTGAGCGACATGAAGTACAGCGACCAGCCCATCACCCGATACATCTCCGAAGACCTGGCGGACATCTACCAGGACATACGCGACTTTATCTTCGTCTTCCAGCTGGGACTGAACGAGACGATGAACGACTCGCTGGCCATCTGCCAGGAGAACTTCCGCCTGTACTGGGGACAGAAGCTGGTGAACACGCTCCGAGCCCTGCACGAGGTGAAGTACGGCGCACAGGACGACGAAGAGGGAGTTGAGAGTGGAGAGTTGAGAGTTGAGGGTTGAGAGTGAAAAAAGAAAACTGAACCGTATGATTATAAAAAGAACCATTGCCAAAGAGGCATTGAACGATCTGCCCAAAGCGGCCTTCCCCGGCCAGATACACGTGGTGCAGACACCGCAGGAAGCCGAAAGGGCGGCCGCCTACCTGAAAAACTGCCCCGTGCTGGGCATCGACACCGAGACGAGGCCCTCGTTCAGCAAGGGGCGGGTCTACAAGGTGGCGCTGCTGCAGGTGTCCACCGAAGACCACTGCTTCCTGTTCCGCCTGAACCAGACGGGGCTCACGATGCCCGTCATCAAGCTGCTGGAAAGCCCCGCCGTGACGAAGGTGGGCCTCTCGCTGCGCGACGACTTCATGATGCTGCACAAGCGGGCACCCTTCGAGCCGAGGGCCTACGTGGAGCTGCAGGAGTATGTGCGCCCCTTCGGCATCGAGGACAAGAGCTTGCAGAAAATCTACGGCATCCTGTTCAACGAGAAGATATCGAAGTCGCAACGCCTGAGCAACTGGGAGGCCGAGACGCTGACGCAGCCGCAACAGCTCTATGCCGCCACCGACGCCTGGGCCTGCCTCAACATCTACCACAAGCTGCAGGAGCTGAAGGAGACGGGGGACTTTATAATTGAAAATTGAGAGTTGAAAATTGAAAATTCATAGCTGACGGCCCAGTCATCCCGCACTTGATGCGGGATCCAAGCCACCCCCACGTATACGGAGAAGTGGATTCCGGCTCAAGGCCGGAATGACAACAACGAAAACGAACTGAACGGAAATTAATATTTGATATCTGACATTTCATATTTGATATTTAATATTTGATATTTGATATTTAATATTTGATATTTGATATTTGATATTTCATATTTGATATTTGAACCCATGTATAAAGTATATCTGAAATCGGGCAAGGAAGAGTCGCTCAAGCGCTTTCATCCCTGGGTGTTCTCGGGCGCCATCGCACGCATCGACGGCGAACCCGAGGAAGGTGAAGTCGTGGAAATCTACACGTCGAAAAAGGAATTCATCGCCAAAGGCCACTACCAGATAGGGAGCATCGCCGTGCGCGTGCTCTCCTTCCGACAGGACGAGGCCATCGACAAGGACTTCTGGAAACGGCGCCTGACCGTGGCACGCGACATGCGACGCAGCATCGGCATAGCCGGCCGCGAAGACAACAACACCTACCGCCTGGTGCACGGCGAGGGCGACAACCTGCCGGGGCTGGTAGTCGACGTGTATGGACGCACGGCCGTGATGCAGGCCCACTCGGCCGGCATGCACCTGGACCGCATGACGATAGCCGAAGCGCTGGCCGAGGTGATGGAAGGCGAAGTGGACAATATCTATTATAAATCGGAAACCACCCTGCCCTTCAAAGCCGACCTCTACCCCGAAAACGGTTTCCTGAAGGGAGGCAGTGCCGACAATGTGGCCACGGAGTATGGACTGAACTTCCACATCGACTGGCTGAAGGGGCAGAAGACGGGCTTCTTCGTGGACCAGCGCGAGAACCGCGCCCTGCTGGAGCGTTATGCCCGCGGACGCAGCGTGCTGAACATGTTCTGCTACACAGGGGGCTTCTCGGTCTACGCCATGCGTGGAGGGGCCAAGCTGGTGCACTCGGTGGACAGCTCGGCCAAGGCCATCGACCTGACGAACAAGAACATCGCCCTGAACTTCCCCGACGACACGCGCCACGCGGCCTATGCCGAGGATGCCTTCAAGTTCCTGGACCGCATGGGCGACCAGTATGACCTCATCATCCTGGACCCGCCTGCCTTTGCCAAGCACCGCGACGCCCTGCGCAACGCCCTTCAGGGCTACCGCAAGCTGAACGTCAAGGCGTTCGAGAAAATCAAGCCGGGCGGCATTCTGTTCACCTTCTCGTGCTCGCAGGCCGTCAGCAAGGAGAACTTCCGCACGGCGGTGTTTACGGCAGCGGCCATGTCGGGACGCAACGTGCGCATCCTGCACCAGCTGACGCAACCGGCCGACCATCCTGTGAACATCTACCACCCTGAAGGAGAGTACCTGAAAGGGCTGGTGTTGTACGTAGAATGACCTATTTTCCCCCAAAAAAACGGGGGAAATAGGGCTTAAATAGTTAAACAATGCTAACAAAACGCAGATTAATGTTCTATTGCTATGTTATATAACATAAAACACATACCTTTGCACTGTGTTTTTCATGGTATTAGATTTAAGGTTAATAAAGATTGGGTGTCTGGGATAGATGCCCTTCTTTTTTTTATATACCTTCCATCCCTGAATCGGCCCCCGGCCGACACCCGCCGCAGGAAAGAAAAAAACGGTGGGTCGCTTGTTTTTCTCCCCCTGGTATTGTACTTTTGCAAGGTTATGTTGAAAAATAAATTTGTTAATTTTTAAAACGCCAAGCAGAAAACTATGAATATCAAGATTCGCTTAGTCATCATGAACTTCCTGCAGTTTGCCGTGTGGGGAGCCTATCTGACATCTATGGGCAGCTACCTGGTCAACGTAGGTCTGGCCTCGCACATCGGCATCTTCTACGCCATGCAGGGCATCGTGTCCCTCTTCATGCCCGCCATTCTGGGCATCATCGCCGACCGCTGGATACCCGCGCAGAAACTTTTGAGCATCAGCCATTTCATTGCGGCCGCCTGCATGGGGCTGACAGGATATTATGGCATGACAAGCGGACAGGACGTGGCCTTCGGACCGCTCTTCACCTTCTATGCCCTGAGCGTGGCCTTCTACATGCCTACGCTGGCCCTCTCGAACTCCGTGGCCTATACGGCACTCGACAAGGCGGGGCTCGACACCATCAGGCACTTCCCGCCCATCCGCATCTTCGGCACCATCGGCTTCATCTGCTCCATGTGGGCGGTCGACATCCTGGGGCTGCAGAACAACTACGGGCAGTTCTTCGCCTGCGCCGCCATCGGGCTGGTGTTCGCCTTCTACGCGCTGACCCTCCCCGCCTGCCCCACGAGCAAGGGCGGACAGAGCAAGTCGCTGGTCGAGGCGCTGGGGCTGCGCGCCTTCACCCTGTTCCGCCAGAAGAAAATGGCCATCTTCTTCCTCTTCTCCATGCTGCTGGGCGTGTCGCTGCAGATTACCAACGGCTTTGCCAACCCCTACATCAGCAGCTTCGGCAGCATACCCGAGTATGCCGACACCTTCGGCGTGCAGCATGCCAACATCCTGATATCGCTCTCGCAGGTGTCCGAGACGCTCTGCATCCTGCTGATACCTTTCTTCCTGAAACGCTTCGGCATCAAGTACGTGATGCTCATCGCCATGCTGGCATGGGTGCTGCGCTTCGGCCTGTTCGGAGCGGGCAATCCGGGCAGCGGCGTGTGGATGTTCGTCCTCTCGATGATTGTCTATGGCGTGGCCTTCGACTTCTTCAACATCTCGGGTTCGCTGTTCGTCGACCGCGAGACGGACAAGGACATCCGCTCGAGCGCGCAGGGGCTGTTCATCATCATGACCAACGGACTGGGTGCCACCATCGGAACGCTGGGTGCACAGGCTGTGGTGAACCACTTTGTGGACTTCGGCAGCGAGGCGCCGCAGGTAGCCCAGTGGCAGTCGGCGTGGTTCACCTTCGCAGCCTATGCCCTGGTGGTGGCCGTGGTCTTCGCGCTGGTGTTCAAGTACAAGCACCGGCCGGAAAACGCCTGACGCGCCACCTGCCCCACACCACCACATACTACAAACAACTGAACAAGCAACGAATATGAACCGAAAGAAGACAGAATTGCAGGTGCTGAACATCTCCTACAGCAGTTCGCAGGGAGGTGGCGCCTATGCCCTGGTGCTGGGCGAGGTCGGTGGAAGCCGGCAGATGCCTGTCATCATCGGGGCAGCCGAGGCACAAGTCATCCTGCTCGAAATCAGGGGCATCGTGTCGCCGCGCCCCCTGACGCACGAACTGTTTGCCTCCGTACTCGAGGCACTGGGCACCCGCCTGCTGCGTATACTGATCTACAAGGCGGAGAAGGGGCTGTTCTACTCGTACCTCTACCTGCAGGCGGCAGACGGGAACCTGGTCCGCGTGGACGCCCGCACGAGCGACGCCGTGGCCCTGGCCATGCGCATGGGATGCCCCATCCTGACCTACGACGACATCCTCGAGGCCGAATGCATCCGCATGGACGAAGGCGAAGCCCCCGAGAAGCGCGAGGAACAGACCCTCGAGGAGATGCAGAAGGAGCTGGACAAGGCCATCGAGCAGGAGGAGTATGAAAAGGCTGCCGCCCTGCGCGACCTGATAAACAAAATGAAAGATTCAAATACCCAAGACTGATGCACGTATTCTATACACCCGACATACAGACACGGGCCGAGCTGCCCGAAGAAGAAGCCGCCCACGCCGTACGCGTGCTGCGCCTGCAGGAAGGCGACGAAGTGACGCTGACCGACGGAACGGGCAACTTCTACCGCGCCGAAATCAGCGCGGCTTCGAACAAGCGCTGCCTGGTGAACATCCTCGAAACCCTGCCGCAGGAACCGCTCTGGACTGGTCATCTGCACCTGGCCATGGCGCCCACCAAGAACATGGACCGCACGGAGTGGCTGGCCGAAAAAGCAACGGAAATAGGCTTCGACGAGCTGACGTTCCTCAACTGCCGCTTCTCCGAGCGAAAGGTCATCAAGACCGAACGCATCCAGAAGATACTGGTGTCGGCCGTCAAGCAGTCGCTCAAGGCCCGCCTGCCGCGCCTGAACGAGATGACGGACTTCCACCACTTCGTGAAGCAGCCCTTCACGGGGCAGAAGTTCATCGCCCACTGCTACGAGGGCGAGAAGCCGCTGCTGAAGGACGTGCTGAAGCGGGGCGAGGACGCGCTGGTACTCATCGGGCCCGAAGGCGACTTCAGCGAAGAGGAAGTGCGACTGGCCTTAGAGCAGGGCTTCCGCCCCGTCAGCCTGGGGCGCTCGCGCCTCCGCACGGAGACGGCTGCCCTCGTGGCCTGCCACCTGATGAACCTCTGCAACCAGATTAATTGAAATAGTTTCAACCTTCTAAAAATTTATCGTCACATGAAAACCTGTTTATTGAACCGTCTGTGGATGGGCGCCCTGGCCCTCGTGCTGGCCGCATCGTGCTCCCATCCGGGTGACTACACCAACGCCATCCCCGCCGAGGCCACCGAAGTGGTCTCCATCGACCTGCAGTCGCTGGCCCTCAAGGCCGGAGTGGATGATCCCCAAAACGCCGAAGCCTTGCAGAAGTTGAACCAGACGCTGGCCAGCGGCGTGAGCGCCGATGCCCAAAAGGCCGTGGAAACGTTCTTCGACAACCCCTCGGAGGCAGGCATCGACTTCGGCAAGCCTGTCTACATCTTCCATTCGTCGGAAACCAACCGCCAGGGCTTCATCGCCGCCGTGGACGATACCGACAAGCTGAAAAACCTGCTGAAGGCCACGCAGAGCGAAACGCAGATGGCTGACGTGGCCGAGAAGGACGGCTACAACTATTGCTACAACGACCGTGCCTTCGTGGCCTTCAACGCCACCACCCTGCTCGTGCTCCCCACGACCGACACGCCCGACATCGCACAGCTGCACCAGGAAGTCTCCGCCCTGCTGGGACAAAAGGCCGAACAGAGCGTCCACAGCCAGCAGGTCTTCCGACAGATGCAGGAAACCCAGGGCGACGTGCGCATGATGATGACCGCAAGCACCTTCCTCCAGTTCTACCCCGACCCCATGCTGAAATCCATGATGGACAGCCTGCACATGCAGAACATCCAGTACATCGGCGGCCTCTCCTTCGAGCCCGGACGGATGGCCATCAACGCAAGCTATACGTCGGACGACCCTCAGGCACAGGCGTTCATCGAAAAGCAGCTGAAGACGACACGCCCGCTCCAGAACACCTTTGCCTCCTACTTCCCCCAGTCGACCCTGTTCTACCTCACCCTGGGCATGGACGGCAAGGAAGTGTTCGCCCAGCTGGACGAGAACCCGCAGCTCAAGAAGGCCCTCTCCGACAAAGACAGGGAGCTGGTGAAGACACTGGTGGCCTCGCTTGAAAACGACTTCACACTGGGCATCACGGGCCTCAACGCCCAAGGGAACCCCACGATACTGGCCTATGCCGAAACCAACAACGCCGACCTGCTGAACCAGCTGTACGAAGCGACCAAGGGACAGGGCGGCAACGACCTCACCAAGCTGGACAACGGCGACTACCTGTACACGGACAAAGGCATGAAGGTATACATGGGCATGCGCGGCAAGCAGCTCGTCATGACCAACGACGAAGCCCTCTACCGCAACGCTGGCAAGGAAAGCAAGCCCTCCCTGCTCGACACGGACTTTGCCAAGGAAATCGAAGGACAACGCTTGGTCACCGTCGTCAATACCGAAGCCGTCTTCAACCTGCCCATCGTCAAGATGGCCACGGGCTTCCTCAACCCCCAATACCGCGCCATGGTGACCGCCGCCGAAAACATCTCCTACCTGGAGATGAGCAGCGAGGGCACGAAGGGCCTCGTCGTGCTGCAACTGAAAGACCAAAAGACCAATGCGCTGAAACAGATTGTAGACCAGGTGAAGGCATTGTCCAACCTGTAACAAAAGAACAACCGACTTTTCATCCCATGAAGGAGATTCATCTGCAACAAACCCTTCCCCAAGTCTTTGCAGGTCGCGATGCCATTGCCTCGGAGGTGTGGCACCGCGACCTCACTTTCGAGCGGGGCAAACAGTACCTGGTCGAAGCAGCCTCGGGTACCGGCAAGTCATCGCTGTGCAGCTATCTGTATGGCTACCGCAACGACTACGAGGGCATCATCTGCTTCGACGGAAGCAACATCCGCTCGCTCAAGGCCGCCGACTGGACACGCCTCCACCGCCGCTCGCTCAGCATCCTCTTTCAGGAGCTGCGCCTCTTCTCCGAGCTGACCGCCCTCGAAAACGTGCTGCTCAAAAACCAGCTGACCCGCTTCAAGAGCCGGCGCGAGATAGACGCCCTCTTCGACGCGCTGGGCATCGGCGACAAGAAGAACGAACCCACGGGGCGCCTCTCCTTCGGACAGCAGCAGCGCGTGGCCTTCATCCGCTGCCTGTGCCAGCCCATGGACTTCATCCTGCTGGACGAACCCGTCAGCCACCTGGACGAGGCCAACGCCGCCGTCATGGCCTCCCTGCTGGACAAGGAAGCGGGCACGCAGGGGGCAGGCGTCATCGTGACCTCCATCGGCAAACACCTCGATATGGACTATAACAACGTATTGAAACTATGAACAGACTTGTCTGGAAACTCCTGCGCCGCCACATCAGCGGCGCCCAGCTGGCAGGATTCTTCCTGGCCAGCCTCTTCGGCATGACCATCGTGCTGCTCGGCATCCAGTTCTACCGCGACGTGGCGCCCGTCTTCACGCAGGGCAACAGCTTCCTGAAGAAGGACTACCTCATCGCCACCCGCAAGATCAGCACCCTGGGCAACCTGACGGGACGGAGCAACACCTTCAGCGCCGCCGCCATCGACGACCTGCGCCGCCAGCCCTTCACCCGCAGCGTGGGGACCTTCACTCCTTCGCTGTTCAACGTGTCGGCCGGCATGGGCATGGAGGAGGCGGGCATCCGCCTGTCTACGGAGATGTTCTTCGAGTCCGTGCCCGACGAGTACATCGACGTCAGCCTCGACCGCTGGCACTTCGACCCGCAGAGCCGCACCATCCCCATCATCATCCCCCGCAACTACCTCAACCTCTACAACTTCGGCTTCGCCCAGAGCCGGAGCCTGCCCAAGCTGTCCGAAGGGCTGATGAACCTCATCCGGATGGATATCCGCCTGAGCGGCAACGGGCTGGCAGAAAACTTCAAGGGGCAGATTGTGGGCTTCTCCAACCGGCTGAACACCATCCTCGTGCCCCAGGCCTTCATGGAGTGGGCCAACCAGCGCTATGCCCCCGGCCGTGAGGCGCAGCCCTCACGCCTCATCGTCGAGGTGAACAACCCCACGGACACGGCCATCAACGACTACTTCAGCCGGAAGGGCTACGAGACGGAAGGCGACTCGCTCGACGCCGGCCGGGCCACCTACTTCCTCCGCCTGGTGACGGGCATCGTGCTGGCCATCGGAGGCGTCATCAGCCTGCTGGCCTTCTACATCCTGATGCTCAGCATCTTCCTCCTGCTGCAAAAGAACCGCACCAAGCTGCAGAACCTGCTGCTCATCGGGTACGGCCCCTCGCAGGTGGCCCTGCCCTACTGCCTGCTGACGGCCACCCTCAACCTGGCCGTCCTGCTGCTCTCGACGGGCTGCGTGGTGCTGGTGCGCCATGCCTACCTGCCTTTCCTGGAAGAGCTCGTCCCCCAGCTGACGGGCAGTTCGCTGCTCCCCACCGCACTGACAGGCCTGCTGCTGTGCGTCCTCGTCTCGACGCTCAACATGCTGGCCATCCGACGCCAGCTGCCGCGGGTCTCCTCCGCCGCCCGAAGCTGACGTAAAGTCCCCGCGGACGCCTGTGCCCCAGGTACCTAAAAAAAGCAAACGGCCGAACCATCGCTTCCTTTCCCTTGTTTTACCTGACACAACATCGAGAAAATAGGAAGAGATATGAAACTGATTATGAGTGACAGACCCATCGACACCAGCCTGCTGGCGGGCAAGGACATCACGTACTTCGACCTGTCGACCCTGAAGATAGCCCCCTGCGTGGGCTGCTTCGGCTGCTGGACCCGCACGCCGGGCAAGTGTGTCGTACGCGACGATGCCACCCGCATCTATCCCTGCATTGCCCGAAGCAACCGGGTACTATACATCAGCCGCCTCCGCTACGGGGGCTATGACACCGTCATGAAAACCATGCTCGAGCGGGCCATCCCCGTGCAGCAGGCCTTCATCCGCATCCACGAGGGCGAGACGCACCACGTGCAGCGGGCCGTGGCCCTGAAGCAGGCCACCATCCTGGCCTATGGGGCACAGACGGAGGAAGAACAGGACATCTTCCGCCAGCTGGTGGCCCGCAACGCACGCAACATGAGCTTTGAGAGTCATAAAATCGTATTTACCACCGAAGCCCTGCTGGAGAGCATGGTGAAAAACGTATTGCAACAATGGGAAAAATCATGATACTGAACGGAAGCCCGCGGGCTCCGAAGTCCAACTCCCTGCGCTATGCCGAGCTGTTCATAAAGTACAGCCGGCAGGCAGCCGACTACTACCCCATCACGAAGACCAACCACAGCCGCCTGCTGGAAAAAATGGCCGGCTATTCGGACGTACTCCTGGTGTTTCCGCTCTATGCGGACGCCCTGCCCGTCAGCCTGCTGAACTTTCTGAAGTCGCTCGAAGCCTGTCCGCCCCCGCGCAAGCCGGTCGTCTCCATCCTCATCAACTGCGGATTTCTGGAGCACACCCAAAACGAGGTAGCCGTGCGCATGCTGGAGCTATTCTGCAGGCAGAACAGCTACGAGATGGGCTCCGTCCTGATGCTGGGCAGCGGCGAAGCTATACTGGACACGCCCTTCAAGTATGTGGCTGCCCGTGCCATACGCAAGCTGGCCTGGGCGGTCGACGAAGGGAGCCGCCTCCGCCTGGCCGCCACCATGCCGCTGGGGCCGAGGCTGTTCAAGATGGCCGCCACCGTCTACTGGACCCGCTACGGACAGCGTTTCGGCACGTCGAAGAAGCAGATGCAGACGATGGAAATAGAGGGGAACGACTAAAAAAAGAGAAAAACAGGAAGAAAAATCACTAACACAAAGCGCTTACAACCAACAAATTACAGAAAACCTGCGAAAAAAAACGATTTTTTCAGGGGAAGCAGATAGGGGATTTCGGTAGGGGCTGCGTTATATCAGTGAAAGCGGCCCCGGCCGGACGCTCTCAAAGAAACAAGCCAATAAGTATTCACCTAAAAAAAAGAAACGTTATGAAATTCAAATTTATCGCATTATCTTTGTGTATGGTTGCCAGTGCAAATATCGTAAAGGGACAGAACAACGACAAGAAGTTCAGTCCGTCCGACAATCGTCATGAGTTCCGCGTTGCCGCCAGCGACGGGCTGACCCTGACAACAGTCGATGTGCTCGGCATGGGATTGTCCGACGCCCTCACCGGCACCAAGCGCTCCAACGAAAAGGGCACGATGGTCTACAGCGTAGGTTACCGCTATGCCCTCAACCGCTTCCGTCTGGGAGGTGACCTGGGCTTTGCCAAAACCAGCAGCCAGCTGATGCTGAACGGCGAGACGTCGACGTCCATCAAGGAAAAGGAACTGAACTTCCTCGTACTGCCTACCGCCGAATTCGTCTACTTCAAGCGCCGTCTGGTAGAACTCTACGGCTCGGCATCGGCAGGTGTCAACCTCGCGCGCCACACCGAGAAGGGCCTCACCGATGCCGGCAAGTCTGCCGCCCAGAAAGCCAGCCTGAGCACCAACTTCGCCTATCAGGTGAACCCCATCGCCATCCGCGTAGGCAACGACCGTATAGGCGGATTCCTGGAAGCAGGCTTGGGCCACAAAGGCTTCCTCACGGCAGGTTTCAGCCTGAGATTCTAACTTCCCTAAACAACATTGCAATGAGTACAGACAGGAAAGAACTTTTCAAGGTCCGATTCGAAAAACATTATCCGAGGCTATGCTCCATAGCCTACGGATATGTTTCAGACCGCGACGACTCGGAAGACATCGTCCAGGAGACGTTCATCCACATCTGGGACAAGGGCAAGGACGACTTGTCCGAACAGGACTTCGTGGCCTACCTGACCACCGCCGTCAAGAACCGCTGCATCTCCTTCCTGCGGCGGAAGAAGGACGACACCGTGTCCATCGACGACCTTCCGCCGGCCCTCCACCATCCGTCCGACGACCTCCCCGCCGACGGCGAAGCGCCCCGCTCGCCCGAAGAGGTGATCGAGGAAGCCCTCGCCACCCTGCCCCCCAAGTGCAAGGACATCTTCCTGATGGCCAAGCTCAAGGGCATGAAGTACCGCGAGATAGGCCGCGAGCTGGGCATCTCCGAGAAGACCGTCGACAACCAGATGACGAAAGCCGTCAAGCTGCTGCGTGCCTATGCGGCCGAAAATCCTTTCCTGATGACTGCCATCGGCGCCATCGTATTATCCATCCTTGTAAACTGCCACTGACCATGAAACAGAACGAAGACATCAACGACCTGCTGGCCCGCCACCTGGCTCACGAGAGCATGACCGAGGCACAGCAACAGCAGCTGGACGCATGGACAGCCGCCCACCCGACGGAGTACCGACGCCTGATGCGACTGACCGACGCCCTCCGCCCGCAGGCGGACGAAAGCGACTTCGACGCCCGCCAGGCCTGGCTGAAGGTGGAGCCTCGGCTGAAGGGCAGAACGATGGAACTGCACCGCAGGCGACGCTTCATCACCTTCTGCTCCATAGCCGCCTCGCTGCTGCTCCTGCTGGGCACGGTCACCGTCTACCTCTTCCGCCAACCCGCCGTGCACTACGTGAACAACGGCCGGACGGCCCGCCACCTCCTCCTGCCCGACAGCTCGGAGGTGACCCTCTACCCGAAGACCACCCTGAGCTTCCGCTACGGAGCCCACCGCAGCGAACGCCTGGCACGCCTCGAAGGCAAAGCCTTCTTCCACGTGAAGAAAGCCGCCGGCAAGCCCTTCCGTGTGGAGACCGAGGAAGTGGAAGTGGAAGTGCTGGGCACCTCGTTCCTCGTAGACGCCACGCACACAGAGCGCACTGCCGTCTTTGTGGAGAGCGGACGCGTAAAAGTCACCGCCGACGACAACGGCCTCGAACTCCACGCACACGAAAAGGCCGAACTCAGCGGAGGCAGCCTGCAGAAAGGCGTCATCGACGACCCGGCCACCTTCTTCAACCGCAAAAAACCGAAGATGGTGTTCAACCAAACGCCCATCGGAGACGTTATAAAGGAAGTGGAGAAGCACACGGGCATCCGCATCGAGCTGGGACGGGGTGTAGAGGAGAACACCGTCACCACCCGCATCGACCCCGACGATGCCGAGGGCATCGCGGCCGAGCTGGCTTTCCTTTGCGGATGCAAGTGCGACACGCTGAAACGTGGAAAACTTTACCGGCTACACTATGAGTAGAAAAAACGGGGCCTGCTGGCCCTGCTGACATTCTTATTTGCCACGCTGCTGCACAGCCAGGAAATCCCTGCCGGGCAGCCGATAGCGGAAGAGCGGATTCAGGTGACCGCCTCTTCCGCTACCGTCTTGCAATGGTTCGGGTACATCGAACGCCAGCTGGACCTCACCCTGTCCTACAACCCCTCGCTCATCGACCTCCACAAGACCTGCCGCATCAGCGCTTCGGGGCAGATGACCGTGTCCCAGCTGCTCGCCCTGGTGCTGGAAGGCTACCGTTTCCGCACCACCTTCATCCCGCCGCGCAAACTGGCCATCCAGATTCATCGCCCGCAGACCTACTGCCTCAGCGGGAGCGTCGCGGAGGAAGGCAGCGGCGAACGGCTCTATGGGGCCGTCGTGGTGCTGGACGACGGCAAAGAAGGCAAGTGGCACGCCCTGACCGATGCCGACGGGCGCTTCCGCCTCTACCTGCCCGAGGGTTACTACCGCATGAACATCAGCTACATGGGCTATCAGCCCTACACCCAGCCCGTCCGTGTGGACCGCGACCGCACGCTCCGCCCCGCGCTCACGCCCCAGCTGTTCGAGATAGCCGAGGTCACTGTGAAGTCTTACAAGAACGGCGGCGAGCTGGGCGAGCTCACGCCTTCGAACCTCCTGTCGTTCAGCGGCAACGACCTGTTCTCGCAAATCTGGATACTGCCGGGCGTGACGGGCCTCCCCACCGGCTGCAACTTCCAGGTGGACGGCGGCAGCAGCGACGAAAACCAGCTCTTGCTGGACGGCGTGCCAGTCTACCACCCCGGCCACATCAACTCCCTGCTGCCCGTGTTCAACGGCGATGCCGTCAGGAGCATGGTCTTCCACAAAGGTTTCTTCCCCACCCGCCTCGAGGGCCGGCTCTCGTCGGTCACCGAAGTCAACCTCAAGGAAGGTAACCTGCAGGAGCACGTCCGCACCCTGACGCTCGACATGCCTGCCGCAGGCATCACTCTCGAGGGGCCCATCCTCAAGGACAAGCTGTCCTACCTGGTGAGCGCCCGCCGCAGCTGGCTCGACTTCTTCGACAACCTGCTGTCCGAAGACAGCCGCATGAACCACTCCACCTACGACTACAACGCCAAGCTGTCCTACCACCTGTCGCCCTCCAGCACGCTCCGCCTCATGGCCCAGGTGGGCGTACACTTCGTGGGCTACCTGCCCCGCCACCACCGCTCCTACTACAGCATCCAGCCCCGCTTCTCGCTGAAATACCAGCCGGCGGAAAAGGAGCTGCTCTACCTCCACTTCTCGCGGATGGAGCAGTTCTACCACAACCTGCGCTTCGACTACCTCTCCCTGCCCACCGACTTCCGCATGCCCAGCATCGACGGCTTCAGGCCGCGCTCGTCGGAGCACTACGAAGTGGGCTGGAAGCACTTTCTGGAGAACGGACAGCTGGACGTATCGGCTTACTACAAGACACGCCGCCACGTCGTGGCCCTGAGCCCCGACACCTCCATCGAAGATGCCCGACGGGACCAATACATCATGACGGGCAACGGCGACAGCTATGGTGCCAAGGCCTACTTCTACAACACCTGGAAGCGCTGGACACTCCAGCTGTCCTACGCCTATACGCGGAGCCGCGAATGGTTTCCCCAGCTGGAAGACCGCGGCAAGCTGCCTTCGCTCTACGACATTCCCCACCAGCTGGGAGCCGCCCTCTCCTGCCAGATAGGCCGCCACTCTTCCCTCTCGCTGGGCGGTACCGTTCGCTCGGGGCGGATTATCGAGTTGGACGAATTTCTCGACCCGCTTCCTGCCGACCGTTTCCGCACCGAGCGCGAACACACCCGTTACCGCCTGGACGCAGGCTACTCCTTTCGGAAAGACTTCGGAGCCGACAAGCTGCTGTTGCTCCGCCTGGGCCTGTACAACATCGTGGGCAATCCGTCCGAAGAAGAGGTCCTGAGCTACTACTCCGTCCACTGGTATGGCAACTGCCTGCCCTACGCCTCGGTCAGCTTCAAGTTCTGACGAACAGGACGTATACAAGCGGCCGGCAGGATGTGGATTTCCTGTCTGCAGACCGTACGGTCCCTGAGGGTATGTCAAAATAAATCTATCATTCCAAAATCATTGGCCCAAATCCCGCCGAACAAACTTTCGAATGCTTCTATGGGAATGTTTCAAACCCAAGGGGGGAATGTTTCAAACATTCGACCCCTATGTTTCAAACATAGAGGGTTTAGGGTTTAAACCCAAATTCAGAACGGCTTCATACAAAATCGGAAATCTTTTCTATAATGTAATTCTTTTTCACCATCATTATCATCGCATAACGGAGAAGCAGACAGAAGAACCACCCTAAAATCAAAAATTATCCGAACATCCCCTGTACATCGTTCTATTTCCTTGCGTTTTACCGAGGTTATTCCAAAGAAATTACGTAAGTTTGCCGACAATCGAAAAAACAACGATACGTATGCCAAACTACGACCTAATCGCCATTCTGGGCCCCACGGCCTCGGGCAAGACTCCCTTTGCGGCAGTACTGGCAGCCACGCTGGGCACGGAAATCATCAGTGCCGACTCGCGCCAGGTGTACCGCGGTATGGACCTGGGCACAGGAAAAGACCTGGCCGACTACCGCGTGGACGGACAGGATATCCCCTACCACCTGATAGACATCGCCGAGCCGGGCTACAAGTACAACGTCTTCGAGTACCAGCGCGACTTCCTGACGGCCTACGAAGACATCCGCCGCCGGGGCATGACGCCCATCGTCTGCGGAGGCACAGGGCTCTACCTGGAAGCGGTGCTCAAAGGTTACCGCCTGCTGCCCGTACCCGAGAACCCCGAGCTGCGTGCCCGCCTGGCAGACAAGTCACTGGAGGAGCTGACCGAAATATTGAAGACCTACAAGACCCTGCACAACACCACGGACGTGGACACGGCCAAACGCGCCATCCGCGCCATCGAGATTGAAGAATACTACCTGCATACGCCCGTGGACGAACGCTCGTTCCCCCAGCTGAAGAGCCTCATCATCGGCGTGGACATCGACCGCGACCTGCGCCGCGAAAAGATAACCCGCCGCCTGAAGCAGCGGCTGGACGAAGGGATGGTGGATGAAGTGCGCCGCCTGCTGGAGTGGGGCATCGCGGCGGAGGACCTCATCTACTACGGACTGGAATACAAGTACCTGACGCTCTACGTCACCGGCCACCTGACCTACGACGAGATGTTCCACGGGCTGGAGACGGCCATCCACCAGTTCGCCAAGCGGCAAATGACGTGGTTCAGGGGCATGGAACGGCGCGGATTCACCATCCACTGGATGGACGCACGACTGCCCATGGAAGAAAAGATTGCATTTGTCAAGCAAAAACTCAAAGAGAATTTGTAAATTTGCAGGAACAACGGCGGCGAAGGGAAGATTCCCCCTCGACACCACCTAACGAAAGGACAAAGAGCTATGACGAAATCACCCGAAAAATGGGGGGTGATATACAACCCCAAGGCCGGCACGCGCAAGGTGCAGAAACGGTGGAAAGAAATCAAGGAATACATGGACAGCCGGGGCTTGGCCTACGACTACGTGCAGTCCGAAGGATTCGGCTCGGTGGAACGGCTGGCAGGCATCCTGGCCAACAACGGCTACCGCACCATCGTCATCGTGGGCGGAGACGGCGCACTGAACGACGCCATCAACGGCATCATGAACTCCGACGCGCCCGACAAGCAGAACATTGCCCTGGGCATCATCCCCAACGGCATCGGCAATGACTTTGCCGACTACTGGGAGATGAGCGACGACTACAAGGAGGCGGTGGACTGCATCGCACACGGACGTCGTCGGCGCATCGACGTGGGCACATGCTACTACTACGACGGGCAGAAGCACCTGACTCGCTACTTCCTGAACGCCATCAACATCGGCCTCGGAGCACGTATCGTGAAGGTGACCGACCAGTGCAAGCGCTTCTGGGGCGTGAAGCCCCTGTCCTACTTCATGGCCCTGCTGTCGCTCATCTTCGAACGGAAGCTGCACCGCATGCACCTGAAGATAAACGGCGAACACATCCGCGGACGCATCATGACGGTGTGCATCGGCAGTGCGCGCGGCTACGGACAGGTGCCCAGTGCCGTGCCCTACAACGGCTGGCTGGATGTCTCCGTCATCTACCGCCCCGAACTGCGCCAGCTGCTCAGCGGCCTGTGGATGCTGATACAGGGACGCATCCTGAACCACAAGGTGGTGCACCCCTACCGTACACAGCACGTCAAGGTGCTGCGCGCCCAGAACGCCGCCGTCGACCTGGACGGACGCATCCTGGACCGCCACTTCCCGCTGGAGATAGGCATCCTGCACGAAGCCGTCACACTGATTATACCGGAATGAAAAGCAGCGGTTAGTGGTTAGTGGTGAGCGGTGAGCATTCCCACTTCCTGCTAACCACTAACCGTTCACCGCTAACTACTAACCCCTAAATAAATGAACAACCTGATTGAACAACTGACCCATAACCCGGCAGGCAACTTTTTCCTGCTGGCGGGCCCCTGCGTCATCGAAGGCGAAGACATGGCCCTGCGCATCGCCGAAAAGGCGGTAACCGTCACCGAGAAACTGAACATCCCCTACGTATTCAAGGGATCGTACCGCAAGGCCAACCGCTCGCGGCTGGACTCCTTTACCGGCATCGGCGACGAGAAAGCACTGAACATCCTGAAGAAGGTGCGCGACACCTTCGGTATCCCCACCGTGACCGACATCCACACCGCCGACGAAGCCTCCATGGCTGCCGAATATGTGGACATTCTGCAAATACCGGCTTTCCTGTGCCGGCAGACCGACCTGCTGGTGGCCGCCGCACAGACGGGCAAGACCATCAACATCAAGAAAGGGCAGTTTCTCTCGCCCCTGGCCATGAAATTTGCCGCCGAAAAGGTGGTGGAAGCCGGCAACCCGCAGGTGATGCTGACCGAACGCGGAACAACCTTCGGCTACCAGGACCTGGTGGTAGACTTCCGCGGCATCCCCGAGATGCAGACCTTCGGCCATCCTGTGGTGCTCGACGTGACCCACTCCCTGCAGCAGCCCAACCAGACCAGCGGCGTGACGGGCGGCATGCCCCAGCTCATCGAAACCATCGCCAAGGCCGGCGTAGCTGCCGGAGCCGACGGCCTCTTCCTGGAAACGCATGAGAATCCGGCCGTGGCCAAGAGCGACGGAGCCAACATGCTGCGCCTGGACCTGCTGGAAGACCTGCTGACCAAGCTGGTGCGCATCCGGCAGGCCATCCGATAAACGAATAAAAAAATCGGGCGGGCCGTGTGACTTTCGTCCACCCCCTCCGACTGATACATACAGAAAACCTAAAAAATGAGTTATGAGACATTTATTTAAGAAAACTCTCCTGGCCGCAGTCATCATCTGCGGCAACATGGGCATCCTCTTCGCCCAGCAGATGCCGCCCGTCCCCATGGACGCGCAGGTACGCGTGGGCAAGCTGGACAACGGACTGACCTATTACATCCGTCACAACGAAAAACCTGAAAACCGTGTGGAATTCCATATCGCACAGAAGGTGGGCTCCATCCTCGAAGAACCGCAGCAGCGCGGACTGGCCCACTTCCTGGAGCACATGGCCTTCAACGGCACGAAAAACTTCCCCGGCGACGAACGCGGCCTGGGCATCGTGCAGTGGTGCGAAACGAAAGGCATCAAGTTCGGCGTGAACCTCAACGCCTACACCTCGGTGGACGAAACCGTCTACCGCATCAGCAACGTGCCCAGCACGGACGCAGCCGTAGTAGACTCCTGCCTGCTCATCCTGCACGACTGGAGCAACGCCATCCTGCTGGCCGACCAGGAGATTGACAAGGAGCGCGGCGTCATCCGCGAAGAGTGGCGCAGCCGCAACAGCGGTATGCTCCGCCTCTACACCGAAGCACAACCCGTCATCTATCCCGACTCGAAGTACAGCGACTGCATGCCCATCGGCAGCATCGACGTCATCAACAACTTCCCCTATCAGGACATCCGCGACTACTACGCCAAGTGGTACCGTCCCGACCTGCAGGGCATCATCATCGTGGGTGATATCGACGTAGACCAGATGGAAGCCAAGATCAAGTCGGTATTTGCCGATGTGAAGAAGCCCGTCAACCCCGCCGAACGCATCTATTACCCCGTGCCCGACAATGCCGAGCCCCTTATTTATATAGGTAAGGACAAGGAGATAGACAGCCCCAGCATCGACATCTACTTCAAGCACGACGCCACGCCCGACTCCATCAAGGGTACCATGGCCTACCTGGTACAGGACTACCTGATGAGCGCCATCACCATGATGATGAACGAGCGCCTGAGCGAACTGGCACAGAGCGCCAACCCGCCCTATGTGAACGCCGGCTGCTATTACGGCAACTTCTTCCTGTCCAAGACGAAGGAAGCCTTCAACATCTCGGGTACCGCCAAGGACAACGGCCTGAAGGAAACCCTGGCTGCCCTGCTGACGGAAGTGGAACGCATGCGCCGCTACGGCTTCACGGAGTCTGAGTATGCACGTGCCCGTGCCAACATCCTGCAACGCATTGAGTCGTCCTACAACGAACGTGCCAACACGAAGAACGACACGTACGTGAACCAGTGCATCCAGAACTTCCTCGACGCCGAACCCATGCCGGGCATCGAATACGAATACACGGTCTACAACCAGATAGCCCCCAACATCCCGGTGGCACTGGTGAACCAGCTTGTACAGCAGCAACTGATTCCCGACAACAACGAGGTGGTCATCATATCGGCCCCCGACAAGGAAGGCGAAGTAATCCCCACCCAGGAAGAGGTGCTGGCACAGCTCAACGGCATGAAGCAGCTCGACGTGAAGCCTTATGAAGACAAGGTGAGCAACGAACCGCTGATGAAGGAAGCTCCCAAGGGCGGCAAGATTGTATCAGAGAAGGCTGACGCCATCTACGGCACAACGGAGCTGACCCTGTCGAACGGCGTGAAGGTCTACGTGAAGAAGACCGACTTCAAGGCCGACGAAATCCGCATGAGCGCCTTCAGCCTGGGCGGAACGAGTCTGCTGCCCGACAGCGACAAGCTGAACTTCAACCAGGGTATCCTGAACGGCGTCATCTCGGCCGGCGGACTGGGCGACTTCAGCAACGTGGAACTGACCAAGATGCTGGCCGGAAAGAAGGTATCGGTTGATGCAGGTGTAGGCGGCACGCAGGAATACGTACACGGCAACTGCTCGCCCAAGGACTTCGAAACGATGATGCAGCTCACCTACCTGAGCTTTACCGCTCCGCGCAAGGACATGGAAGCCTTCGCCTCCTTCAAGACACGTCTGAAAGCACAGTTGGAAAACGCAGCTGCCAACCCGCTGTCGAGCATCAACGACACCATCAGCGCAATGATGTACGGCAACCACCCGCGTTACCTCTCGCTGAAGCCCGAACTGATTGACCAGATTGACTACGACCGCGTGCTGCAAATCTATAAGGAACGCTTTGCCAATGCGGACGACTTCACCTTCTTCCTCGTGGGCAACATCGATCTGGAGCAGACGAAGCCCCTCATCGAACAGTATCTGGGCAGCCTGCCCTCGACCGGAGCCAAGGAAACCGTACGTGACAACCACATGGACATCGCCAAAGGTATCCTGAGCAAGACCTACGCCAAGGAACAGCAGACTCCGATGGCCACCGTCTTCATGCTCTACAGCGGCGACTGCAAGTACAACCAGCAGAACAACCTGCTGATGAGCTTCCTGACACAAGCCCTCAACATGGTCTATACCGAGGAAGTCCGCGAGAAGGAAGGCGGCACGTACGGCGTCAGCTGCTACGGAGGCCTGAACAAATATCCGACGGAAGACGTGATGATGCAGATTGTATACCAGACCGATCCTGAGAAATTCGAGAAGCTGAACGCCGTCATCGACCGCGAAATGCAGAAGATGGCAGCCGAAGGCCCGAGCGACGAACACCTGCAGAAGATCAAGGAATACATGCTGAAGAAGTATGGCGACAACCAGAAGGAAAACAGCTACTGGGTAAACAACCTGAAGGAATACTTCTGCAACGGTGTGGACAACACGAAGGACTATGAGGCTGCCGTCAATGCCATCACCAAAGCCGACGTGCAAAAGTTTGCCGCCGACCTGCTGAAGCAAGGCAACAAGATTACGGTAGTGATGACCGTACCCGAAAAGAAGTAATATTTTAAAGCTACGAGCTACAAGCTACAAGTGACGAGCTACTGGCGACAAGTGACAAGTATGAAATGTAACAACTCATAACTCGTAGCTTGTAGCTCGTAGCTCGTCACTTGTAGCTAATAACCAATAACTAAAACATGAACCTGTTTCTCGAACTGCGCCGACATGGCAAGCTGGCCGACAAACGCCATCCCATGTACGACAAAAACAAATTCGGCCGATTCTGGATGTATCTCATGGCCGCCTTCTGGGCCGGTTACCTGATATTCTTCGGCACAACATTCGCCTTCGCCCTGAGCGACGAGTCGCGCGAACCCTACCAGATCATCAACGGAGTCCTGATTATCATCCTGACTCTCGACTTCCTCATCCGTTTTCCTTTCCAGAAAACCCCTACACAGGAGATGAAACCTTATCTCTTGCTGCCCATCCGACGCAAGCGGCTAATAGACTGCCTGCTGCTGCGCTCGGGACTGAGCACATTCAACCTCTTCTGGCTCTTTTTCTTCGTGCCGCTGGCCATCATCAGTGTGGCACGCTACTACGGCGTGGCAGGTGTCGTGACCTACAGCATCGGCATCTGGCTGCTGATGGTGATGAACAACTACTGGTTCCTGCTGTGCCGCACGCTGATGAACGAACGCGTCTGGTGGGCCTTCCTGCCGGTTGCCGTCTACGCCGCCATCGGCTGCGCCCTGTTCATTCCCGATGACAGCCTGCTGCTCGACGGGTCCATCACGCTGGGCGAAGGATTCATTACCGGCCATCCGCTCTGCTTCCTCGGAGTCATTGTCGCCATCGCCCTCCTGTGGCTGGTCAACCGCAAGGTGATGCAGGGGCTGGTGTACAACGAACTGAACAAGGTGGAAGATACGACGGTCAAGGTACGCAGCGTATCGGAATACCGCTTCCTGGACCGCTACGGCGAGATTGGTGAATACATGCGCCTGGAGCTGAAGATGCTGCTGCGCAACAAGGTATGCAAGGCTTCGCTGCGATCCATCATCATCGTCGTAGTGGCTTTCAGCCTCATCCTCAGCTTCACCGAAGCCTACGACTCCGCCGGAATGAAAAGTTTCATCATGGTGTACAACTACGTCATCTTCGGCATCATGTTCCTGCTGAGCATCATGAGCTACGAAGGCAACTACATCGACGGGCTGATGAGCCGCAAGGAGTCTATCTACTCGCTGCTGCGTGCCAAGTACATCCTCTACAGCATAGCCATCCTGATTCCCTTCCTGCTGATGATTCCCGCCATGGTGACGGGCAAGCTGACAGTGCTGAGTTGCCTGTCCTGGGCCATTTTCACCGCCGGGGCCATCTACTTCTGCCTGTTCCAGCTGGCTGTATACAACAATCACACCCTGGACCTCAATACCAGGCTGACCAACCGCAAGAACATGGGAACGGGACTGCAGAACCTCATCTCCTTTGCCGCCTTCGGTCTGCCCCTGCTGCTGAACTTCATCCTCAACCTATGGCTGGGCGAAACGACAACAGGCATCGTGCTCATCATCATCGGCCTGGGATTCATCCTCACCTCGCGCTTCTGGCTGAAGAACATCTACCACCGCTTCATGAAGCGCCGCTACAAGAACCTCGAAGGATTCCGCGACAGCCGGCAGAAGTAAAACCCGGACAGCAAATCATTTAACACTATATACCTATAATATATGATAACCATCAACCAACTCCAAAAGAAATTCGGCGAAAAGACCGCCGTCAACATAGAAAACTATACCATCAACCAGGGTGAGATGCTGGGCCTCGTAGGCAACAACGGTGCGGGCAAGACGACCCTCTTCCGTCTCATCCTGGACTTGCTGCAGGCCGACCGCGGCAACGTCACCATCGACGGGACCGACGTCAGCAAGAGCGAAGACTGGAAAACCTTCACCGGCGCCTTTATCGACGACGGCTTCCTTATCGACTATCTGACACCCGAAGAATACTTCTACTTCATCGGCCGCATGTACGGACTGAAGAAGGAGGAAGTGGACGAACGCCTCCGCCCCTTCGAACGCTTCATGAACGGCGAAGTGCTGGGGCAGAAGAAATTCATCCGCAACTACTCCATGGGCAACAAGCAGAAGATAGGTATCATTTCAGCCATGCTCCATCATCCGCGCCTGCTCATTCTGGACGAACCGTTCAACTTCCTGGACCCTTCGTCGCAGGCCATCATCAAGCACCTGCTGAAACGCTACAACGAAGAGCATAAGGCCACCGTTCTCATCTCGAGCCACAACCTGAACCATACGGTGGACATCTGCCCCCGCATCGCCCTGCTGGAACACGGCGTCATCATCCGTGACATCGACAATACCGACGGCTCGGCCGAAAAGGAACTGGAAGATTACTTCAATATAGGAGTAAAGGAAGAGGAACTGGAGGAAGAACAAGAAGGAACCGGACAGTCCCAGGACGCCCCAACCTCTGAAACAGCCCAGCCCCAAACGGAGGCAGAAGCATGATGGGCCGTCTGTACAGACTGCTGCTGCCAGCCTTGTTGCTGCTCTGCCTAAGCTCCTGCCACACGTCGGCCCCACGGCTGGACTACCGTGTCCTGGCCCGCGCCTCGGTGCGGCTGGGCATGGATATCGGGCCGAAGGACAACCACCGCCTGTACCTCACCGCCGCCGAATGGATAGGCACGCCCTACCGCAACGGCGGACATACGAAAAGGGGAACGGACTGTTCGGGGCTGGCAGGAGAAATCTACCGGAAGGTGTACCATGTCCGCCTGCCACGCAGCACCGGCGAACAGATGAAAGCTTGCCGGAAAGTGGCACGCCGCCAGCTGAAGGAAGGAGACTTGGTGTTCTTCCACAACGGAAAGTCACGAAAGAAGGTGACGCATGTAGGCATCTACCTGAAAGACGACAAATTTGTCCACGCCAGCACCAGCCGGGGCGTCATCGTGAGCAGCCTCAACGAAGACTACTGGCACCGCTGCTGGATGCGTGGCGGACGCCCCTAAATCATTTGCACTTCTTATAATCGGCAATCAACCCCTCACGCATCCAGTTGGCCAGTGCCTGGCGGTTGTCGCTGATGACGAAGCGGCGCTGGTCGAAGCTGTTCTGGATGTTGCCCAGCTCCACGAACAAAGCCGGCGGCGTAGAGTTGAGCAGCACATACAGGTTGCGACTGCTCACCGTCCCCTCGAAACCACGGTTGGGCTGATGGCGGTCGTACTTCCGTTCGAACGTGTTCTTCATGCCACGTGCCAACTGCTCGCCATACTTGCTGCCCGGCGCATGATAGAAGAAGACATCGGTCTGTGCCCGCTTGCTGCGACTGTCCACATGCAGGAAAACCGAACGGCAATACTTGTACTTCTTACGGTCACTGCGATAGAGTTCGTTGATCTTGACACAACGCTGTTTCAGACGTTCCACCTGATTGAGCGGAATGGGGTCGCCCATACACGTTTCGCGCTTGCTGTTCTTCAGGTAGTTTCCGTCACGGATGCCGTCCTTTTTATCTTGAATGATAATATGTACTTCCGCACCTTCCTGCATCAGGTTGCGAGCCAGGCGGAGAGCCACGTCGTAGGCATATTCGTCCTCGTGCAGTTCGTGACCGTTCAGACGCCCGATGGCGCCGGGATCGGGTCCGCCATGGCCGCTGACTATGTAGAAGCAGGCTCCAGCCAGACTGCTGCCCGTCACTTTGACATGCGAAAGTTTCTTGCCGAACAGCGGCTCCTTTATTTCCCGATTCTTTGCCGGAGCAGAGGCTCCTCCTTTCCCTTTCAGCGGAGGAAGCACGTAGCGTACCCCCAACAACAGTTCCCGTTTGCCTTTCAGCTTCTTCTCGTTCAGCCGCAGGAATTCCTTATAATAAGCCCGGCCGGGGCGGTGATTGCGCTGGAGGAACGAAGAAATACCCTCGCCTCTGCGAGGGGTGTCGGTAGTCTGCTGGGCTGCCACAGAGAGGGTGAACAAGGCCAATACAAAGGAAAGTAAAAAATGTCTCATTCTATTAAATCCACTAAAAATCCTGTTTCAGCCGACAAAATTACAGTATTTTCCGTACTTTTGCGAGAAATAATTGCATATAAAATACTAAAAACGATACAAATATTTGATTATGACCAAGCGATTCAAACCCGAAACCCTGTGTGTACAGGCCGGCTGGTCTCCCAAGAAAGGAGAACCCCGCGTACTCCCCATCTACCAGAGTACAACCTTCAAATACGAGACAAGTGAACAAATGGCCCGCCTCTTCGACCTGGAAGACAGCGGATATTTCTATACCCGCCTGCAAAACCCCACCAACGATGCCGTAGCAGCCAAGATTGCCGCTCTCGAAGGTGGTGTAGCCGCTATGCTGACATCCAGCGGACAGGCTGCCAACTATTATGCCATCTTCAACATCTGCCAGGCCGGCGACCATTTTGTCTGCTCTTCGGCCATCTACGGCGGTACGTTCAACCTTTTCGGCGTAACCATGAAGAAACAGGGCATCGACGTGACGTTTGTCAACCCCGACGCCTCGGAAGAAGAAATCTCGGCAGCCTTCCGGCCCAACACCAAGGCGCTGTTCGGCGAAACCATCTCGAATCCGGCACTCGAAGTGCTCGATATCGAGAAATTTGCCCGCATCGCCCACAAGCACGGTGTACCCCTGATTGTAGACAATACGTTCCCCACGCCCATCAACTGCCGTCCCTTCGAATGGGGAGCCGACATCGTGGTACACTCCACCACCAAGTACATGGACGGACATGCCACCAGCGTAGGCGGCTGCATCGTGGACAGCGGTAATTTCGACTGGGATGCCCATGCCGACAAGTTCCCCGGCCTCTGCACCCCCGACGAGTCGTACCACGGCCTGACCTACACAAAAGCTTTCGGCAAGATGGCCTACATCACCAAGGCTACCGCCCAGCTGATGCGCGACCTGGGCAGCATCCAGTCGCCCATGAACTCCTTCCTGCTGAACCTGGGACTGGAAACTCTGCACCTGCGCATGCCGCAACACTGCAAGAACGCACAGGCCGTGGCCGAGTACCTCGAAAAGAACGACCGCGTGGCATGGGTCAACTATTGCGGACTGCCCAGCAACAAATACTACGCACTGGCACAGAAATACATGCCCAACGGTTCGTGCGGCGTCATCTCCTTCGGTCTGAAGGGCGGACGTGACGTAGCCATCAAGTTCATGGACCACCTGAAACTGGCCGCCATCGTGACCCACGTGGCCGATGCCCGTACGTGCGTGCTCCATCCTGCCAGCCACACACACCGCCAGCTGACCGACGAACAGCTCATCGAAGCCGGCGTACGCCCCGACCTCATCCGCTTCTCGGTAGGCATCGAGAATGCCGACGACATCATCGCCGACATCGAACAGGCACTGAACGCCTGACAAACATCGTCCAACGAAACAACTAAGAAGATATGGTAAAGATTACGAAAGAAGCCGCTTTGCTCTATCACTCGATGGGCAAACCGGGAAAGATTGAAGTGGTGCCCACCAAACCGTACACCACGCAGACCGACCTCTCGCTGGCCTACTCGCCCGGCGTAGCCGAACCTTGTCTCGAAATCGAGAAGAATCCGGAAGATGCCTACAAGTACACAGCCAAAGGAAACCTGGTGGCCGTCATTTCGAACGGTACCGCTGTGCTCGGACTGGGCGACATCGGTGCCCTGAGCGGCAAGCCGGTCATGGAAGGCAAGGGACTGCTGTTCAAGATTTATGCAGGAATTGATGTGTTCGACATCGAAGTGAACGAAAAGGACCCTGAAAAATTCATCCAGGCAGTAAAAGCTATCGCTCCTACCTTCGGAGGCATCAATCTGGAAGACATCAAGGCTCCCGAATGCTTCGAGATAGAACGTAGGCTGAAGGAGGAACTAGACATCCCCGTAATGCACGACGACCAGCACGGAACGGCCATCATCTCGAGCGCCGGGCTGCTGAACGCCCTCGAAGTGGCCGGCAAGCGGATTGAAGACGTGCGCATCGTGGTGAACGGTGCCGGCGCATCGGCCATCTCGTGCACCAAGCTGTACGTGTCGCTCGGCGCCCGCCGTGAAAACATCCTGATGCTGGACAGTAAGGGGGTCATCACCAGCGACCGCGAAAACCTGACCGAACAGAAACGCTTCTTCGCCACCGACCGTCGTGACGTACACACACTGGCCGAAGCCATCAAGGGAGCCGACGTCTTCCTCGGCCTGTCCAAAGGCAACGTGCTGACGCAGGACATGGTACGCTCGATGGCCGACCATCCCATTGTCTTCGCCCTGGCCAACCCCACTCCGGAAATTTCCTACGAAGAAGCCATGGCCGCCCGCCCCGACGTGCTGATGTCTACCGGCCGTTCGGACTACCCCAACCAGATCAACAACGTCATCGGCTTCCCCTATATCTTCCGCGGTGCGCTCGATACGCACGCACGTGCCATCAATGAGGAAATGAAAATAGCCGCCGTACACGCCATCGCCAACCTGGCCAAACAGCCCGTACCCGATGTCGTGAACGAAGCCTACCACGTGAACAACTTCACCTTCGGACCAGAATACTTCATCCCGAAACCCGTTGACCCGCGTCTCATCACGGAAGTGTCGTGTGCCGTAGCCCGTGCCGCCATGGAGAGCGGTGTGGCCCGAAAGGAAATCAAAGACTGGGACGCCTACTGCCTGCAGCTGCGCGAACTGATGGGCTACGAAAGCAAGCTCACCCGCCAGCTCTACGACACCGCCCGTCGCAACCCCCAACGCGTGGTCTTTGCCGAAGGCATTCATCCCAACATGCTGAAAGCTGCCGTCGAAGCAAAAGCCGAAGGCATCTGCCATCCCATCCTGCTGGGCAATGACGAAGCCATCGTGAAGCTGGCTAAGGAACTTGACCTGAGCCTCGAAGGTATCGAAATCGTCAACCTGCGCCACCCTGACGAAGCGCCGCGCCGCGAACGCTATGCACGCATTCTGGCACAGAAACGTGCCCGCCAGGGTGTCACCTACGAGGAAGCCAACGACAAGATGTTCGAACGCAACTACTTCGGCATGATGATGGTCGAGACGGGTGAAGCCGATGCTTTCATTACCGGCCTCTATACCAAGTACAGTAACACCATCAAGGTAGCCAAGGAAGTCATTGGTATCCGCCCCGAATACAAGCATTTCGGCACCATGCACATCCTCAACTCCAAGAAGGGTACCTACTTCCTGGCCGACACGCTCATCAACCGTCACCCCGATACGGACACGCTGATCGACATCGCCAAGCTGTCGGAACACACTGTCCGCTTCTTCAACCACACGCCGGTAATAACCATGCTGAGCTACTCCAACTTCGGTGCCGACACAGAGGGAAGCCCTGTCAAGGTACACGAAGCCGTAGACTACATGCAACAGAACTATCCCGAACTGGCCATCGATGGCGAAATGCAGATGAACTTCGCCATGAACCGCGAGATGCGCGACAAGAAGTACCCCTTCACACGTCTCTTCGGGAAGGATGTCAATACACTGGTGTTCCCTAACCTCAGTTCGGCCAATTCGGCCTACAAACTGCTGCAGGCCATGGACACGGACGCCGAACTCATCGGCCCGATACAGATGGGACTGAACAAGCCCATCCACTTCACCGACTTCGAAAGCTCCGTGCGCGACATCGTGAACATTACTGCCGTAGCCGTTATCGACGCCATTGTCGACAAAAAGAAAGCTGAACAATGAAAAAGCCGCTATCCAAATCACAAATAGTCTGCATCACGCTGCTTTGGGCGTTACTTTGCTACTATGTTCTGGTGTACAGCGAACGGATTGACGGTCCGGTCATCCTGATGATACTCATTTCGGCAGCCTTGGTATTCATCCCCGTCATCCAGTCACTGAAAAAGCGGTAATATATTATCTTATTTCCATTAAAAGCGAGATAAAACAACAAATATGACGTTTTATCTCGCTTTTTATTTATAATTTGTTTGTTTATGTCATTTTTATATTTACATTTGCAACCGCAACTAAAAAACAACTATAAAACAACTAATAAACAAAGATTATGAATGCAGCTAAGGTATTAGAAGATTTGAAAAGACGGTTCCCCAACGAACCGGAGTATCATCAAGCCGTAGAAGAGGTATTGGGTACCATCGAAGAAGAGTACAACAAACACCCGGAATTCGACAAAGCCAACTTGATTGAACGTCTGTGCATCCCCGACCGCGTCTATCAGTTCCGCGTCACTTGGGTGGACGACAAAGGCAACGTACAAACCAACATGGGTTACCGTGTACAACATAACAATGCCATCGGCCCGTACAAGGGTGGCATCCGTTTCCACTCGTCCGTCAATCTGGGCATTCTGAAGTTCCTGGCTTTCGAACAGACCTTCAAGAACTCGCTGACAACCCTCCCGATGGGTGGCGGCAAAGGTGGTTCCGACTTTTCTCCGCGCGGCAAGTCGAATGCCGAAGTCATGCGTTTCTGCCAGGCTTTCATGCTGGAACTGTGGCGTCACATTGGTCCGGACATCGACGTACCGGCAGGCGATATCGGTGTAGGCGGTCGTGAAGTGGGCTTCATGTTCGGCATGTACAAGAAGCTGACGCGTGAATTCAGCGGTGTACTGACTGGTAAAGGCCGTGAATTCGGTGGTTCGCTCATCCGTCCCGAAGCAACCGGCTATGGTAACGTCTACTTCCTGATGGAAATGCTGAAAACTAAAGGCATGGACCTGAAAGGCAAGTCTGTCCTGATTTCCGGTTCGGGCAACGTAGCCCAATATACGGCTGAAAAAGTACTGCAGCTGGGTGGCAAGGTACTGACCATGTCCGACTCGGACGGATACGTGTACGACCCCGAAGGTATCGACCGCGAAAAGCTGGACTACATCATGGAACTGAAAAACCTCTACCGCGGCCGCATCCGTGAATATGCCGAACAGTATCCAGGCGTGAAATATGTAGAAGGTGCCCGCCCCTGGGGAGAGAAAGCCGACATTGCCCTGCCTTCGGCTACGCAGAACGAAATCAATGGCGACGACGCCCGCAAACTGATTGCAAATGGTGTAATTGCCGTATCTGAAGGTGCCAATATGCCTTCTACACCGGAAGCCATCCGCGTCTTCCAGGAAGCGAAGATACTCTACGCTCCGGGCAAGGCAGCCAACGCTGGCGGTGTATCGGTATCAGGTCTTGAAATGACACAGAATTCCGAACGCCTGTCCTGGAGTGCCGAAGAAGTGGACCAGAAGCTGCACTACATCATGGAAAACATCCACGAAAATTGCGTGAAATATGGTACTGAACCCGACGGCTATGTAAACTACGTGAAGGGTGCCAATGTGGCCGGCTTTATGAAAGTGGCCAACGCCATGATGGCTCAAGGAATTGTATGATGCGAAAACAAGATAAGCCATAGACACATACAACGTAAACAAAGTAGAGAAGCGGAAGGCAGTGATGCCTCCCGCTTTTTCTATATTAAAAGAGAACAAGACCATCACTCTCGTTACATATCATCCTACAAATGATACATGAAACAAAAATGCCCGAGGATGTAACATCCCTTACAGCCTGCAATATTCCCATCCGATAACTTTGTAACCAGAAAATCAATTTTTTATTTACTAACGCCATGAAAAAGGTAGCTATGAAAATCCTTTCCTGCCTTCTCTTTATTATAATAATGGGAAGTGCGGCGGTTCAGGCCCAGAACCGACAGATATCGGGCACAGTTATTTCAAAGACAGACAATTATCCGGTTATCGGAGCAACCGTTGTCGAAAAAGCCAATCCATCGAACGGAGTGATTACCGACCTGGACGGTAATTTTTCCATCACAGTGGCACCCAATGCCGAACTGACCTTTTCCTATGTAGGTTACAAGAGCGTTACCCTGCCTGCCACAGACCGTATGAACGTAGTGCTGGAAGAAGAGAACGAGCTGTTGCAGGAAGTCGTAGTAGTCGGTTACCAAACCCAGCGCAAAGCCGACCTGACCGGGTCTATCGCCGTTGTCTCGACCGATGAAATCAAGACCACCTCGAACACCGACCCGATGCGCGCCCTTCAAGGAAAAGTGCCGGGTATGACCATTACAGCCAACGGTTCACCCAGCGGTGTAGGTACGGTGCGTATCCGTGGTATCGGTTCGTTCAACTCTTCACAAGATCCTCTCTACATTGTGGATGGTGTGCCTACGACCCGTGCTCTGAACTCACTGAACGCAAACGATATCGAAAGCATGCAGGTACTGAAAGATGCCGCTTCGGCCTCCATCTATGGTTCACGTGCCTCCAACGGTGTCATCATCATCACCACCAAACAAGGCAAAAAGTCCGAAAAGGTGAAAGTAGACTTCTCCGCCAATCTGACTGCCCAATTCTATTCGAATCAGTCGACAATGGATTTGTGTAATTCTGCCCAATATGCTACGGCTATGGCCCAGGCAGCTCTGAACGACGGAATCGACCCCGTAACTTATGCTAGCGGTTATGGATTGAATCTGAATGCGGCCCAAGGTACTCCCATCACGGTATGGAACCCGGCCACCAACAGCTATGTGAACTATACGGTAAACGGACTGTATGACGGTTACGTCAATGCGAAGAAAACCATGAAATACTCCGACACCGACTGGCTGGACGAAATATCCCGCACCGGTTTTTCACAAAATTACGATCTATCCATCTCGAACGCTACTGACAAACACTCCACCATGTTCTCCCTGGGATACAAGAAGAATACCGGTATCATCAAATATACGGATTTCGAAAACATCGCAGCCCGTATGAATTCTTCTTATAACATCAACAAATATGTGACCGTAGGCGAGAACTTCACCGTCACCTATTCCAGCCAGGTTGATGTGGCCCCGATGGAAAATGCGTTGAAGATGGCCCCTATCCTACCAGTTTACGAAAACGACGGAACGACATTCAGCGGCCCTGTAGGCAGCATGAGCGACCGTCAGAATCCACTGCGCGAAGCCTACCAGAACCGCAACAACGCACTGAACTACTGGCGTCTGTTCGGTAATGCGTACGCTGAGCTGAAACCCATCAAAGGACTGACGTTGCGTACCAACTTCGGTATCGACTACTATTCGTCGTTCATCAACGCCATGACCCTCACCTACCATTCAGACATCGTCAACAACGACATTGCCAAGACCACCCTTTCGCACAACAACGAAGTGAACTGGACCTGGAGCAACACGGCCAACTACAATTTCCGCTTGGCCGACAAGCACGACATCACTGTGCTACTGGGTACGGAAATGAACAAGCAGACAGTCGTAGACTTCTCGGCCTACTCGGAAGAATATGCGCTGGAAGACCCCGACTACATGTGGCCCAACGCCGCCACCGGCTCCATGCGTAACTCAGGTGCCAAGTTCGGCTACCGTCTGGCCTCCTTCTTCGGCAAAGTGGACTATAATTACGACGACTTTATTCTGGCCTCCTTCACAATCCGCCGCGACGGTTCTTCCCGTTTTGGTAAAGACCACCGTTGGGGTACCTTCCCGGCCGCCACACTGGGTTTCCGCCTCTCCAAACTGATGCAAAAAGATTGGCTGGACGACTGGAAAGTACGCCTTTCCTGGGGACAAACCGGTAACCAAGCCATCGACAACAACGCCCAGTTCGGACTCTATGTGGCCGACTATGGCCTGGATCGCGTGACATCCACCGCTTACGACATATTCCTGCAAGGATCGGGTACCTTCCCGTCGGGTTATCGGGCTACCCAATACGCCAATCCGAATTTGAAATGGGAATCGGCAGAACAGTTCAACATCGGTACTGATTTCACATTGCTACAAGGCAGTCTCTATGGTAGTATCGACGGATATATAAAAGACGTAGACGACATGCTTGTCATCCCTGCCTTCCTGGGTGCATTGGGCGAAGGTGGAAATACTTGGCAAAACGGTCCTTCCTTGCGCAACTGGGGTATGGAATTTGCTTTAGGCTACCGCAAAACATTGGCCTGCGGACTGGGCATAGATCTCAACGCCAATGTCGACTTCTTCCGTAACAAAGTGACCTACCTGCCAGCAACAGCTACCGGATCGTATGCCCACACTTCCCAAGAAAACCTGGTGGAAGCTGGTGTTTCCTACGGCTCCATGGTAGGCTACGTGGTAGAAGGTCTTTTCCAAAACCAAGCCGAAGTGGATGCTTCTGGACAGCCAAATGCCCGTGTTGGCGGACTGAAATACGCAGACCTGGATGGTAACCACGAAATCAATGCCGACGACCAGACTTGGATTTACGACCCCGTACCGGCTTTCTCCTACGGCTTGAATATCGCACTCAATTACAAGAACTTCGACCTGAGCATGTTCTGGCAGGGAGTATGCAACCAGGATGTATACAACAACCAGAAGTTCCAGACAGACTTCTGGGGTGTAAACGACCCAGGCTCCAACAAGGGCGAACGTGTGCTCCAGGCCTGGACTACAGCCAACACCAGCTCAACTATCCCGGCGCTCAGTACCCTAAATACAGCCGACGAAGGACGTGCTTCGAGCTACTTCGTTGAAAACGGTTCTTACCTGAAGCTCCGCAACCTGCAAATCGGATACAGCGTACCTGCCGACTTCCTGTCCAAATTCAAGATGAGCAGTGCCCGCTTCTACGTTGCCGGACAAAACCTGCTCACCGTCAAGAGCAAGAGTCTGACATGCACCGACCCGGAAAATCCCAACTGGGCATATCCGCTCGCCACTTCCGTCTCGTTCGGTCTTCAAATAGGTTTTTAAGATAAAAAGTTCAGGTTAACAATCCCAATTTCAATATAAAACAAGAAAATCATGAAAAAGAAAAAAATATATACCATACTCGCTGCCTGCTTCATGGGGCTGACACTAACCAACTGCGACAGTTTCCTGGATTACAATCCGACCGCAGTGATTGACGAAGACAAAGCATTTTCCGATCCCGACGCCATGGTAACAGCCGCCTACGCCATGCTGGGTGACTGCTGGTATACCTATCCCTTCAACCTGTGGCCCTACGGTGACCTCACCTCGGACGACTGTCTGAAAGGCGGCTGGGGTACAGGAGACACCAACTACCATCACCTGGAAATCTGGACCTCGCTGACTGCCACCAATCCCGACCACATGGACGAGCTGTGGTATCGACTTTATTGCGCCATATCTCGCTGCAACCGCGCCATCGTAGCCCTCCAACGGAACGGTGCCTCTACACTCGGTGAAGACATCACCAACCAACGCCTGGCAGAAGTAAAATTCCTCCGCGCCCACTTCTACTACAAACTCATCACTCTATTCCGCCAGGTACCTTGGATTGATGAAGTCGTATTCGAAAACAATACTACCGAAGAAGTACGTAACAACCAGTACAGCTACGAAGAACTGTTTGGCAAAATCATTGACGACTTCCAGACCGCTTACGATGTGCTGCCGGCCAAGCAAGAAGACGGTGGCCGCGTCAATAAGATTGCCGCAGCCTCTTACCTGGCCAAGTGTTACCTGAACTTGGCGTGGGGCGACGGCTACGAAGCCACGACCGGCATAAGCCATATCAACCGCGACTATATGCAGAAAGTCATCGACTATACCGACGCAGTGGTAAACTCGGAGTATGGCTACCTGGAAGATTTCGGTGACATCTTCCTACCCGACTACAAGAATAGCAAGGAATCCATTTTTGCCGTACAGACCTCTGACTATGCCGACGATCACACTACCTACGGACGTGCCAACTGGTCGAATATGCTGAACGGATGCTGGGGCATCTGGACATGCGGATGGGACTGCCACAAGCCTTCCCAAAATCTGGTGAACGCCTTCAAAACCAGGAACGGCCTGCCGATGTTCGACGACTTCAACGACGAGATAGCCTATCCCATCAACGGCGAACCTACCGACCAAAAGTGGGATCCACGCTTGTTCCATACTGTCGGCATGCCTTCTTTCCCCTACAAATACGAAGCTGAATATACGCTGGATGCCAGCAAGAATGCCCGTGCTGCCAGCGTATACGGCTACTACTCTTCGATGAAGGAAGTTCCACAACGTTCGAAAGGTGAAATCTATAATGGCAGCTGGCAGGCCTTTGCGATGAACGACTACATATTCCGTTATACCGATGTCATGTTGATGCGGGCTGAAGCACTGATTGAACTTGACCGCTTGGAAGAAGCCCGTACCATCATCAATGCCATCCGTCAGCGTGCCGCCAACTCGGTCAGCAAGCACATAGCCTATGCCGCCGACCAGTGCGAGATAGCCCTCTACCCCGCTTCCTACTTCCAGAACAAGGAAACGGCCCGCAAGTGCCTGCGTTGGGAACGCCGATTGGAGATGGCCATGGAAGGAAGCCGCTACTTTGACCTCCGCCGCTGGGGCATAGCTTCAGAAACGCTGAATGCCTTCTTTGCCAGCGAACAGAACGACTCCTATACATATGTAAACTCCGAAACCGGAGAGACCATCACACAACCCTATGGTCAGTATTACAAGGATGCCCACTATACTGCCGGCAAGAATGAGTTCTTCCCCATTCCCTACAACCAGCTGTTCTACATCCCGGGACTGTACGTACAGAATACAGGATATTAAAAGAAAAGTTTCACACCAGCTTCCTTCCACATTTCCTCCAAGAAGCGTGGAAGGAAGCCGATACACCTCTTCAAGGGACCTCATAATATAATTGTTCCGTCAACTAAGATAAATGTTTCATGTAACCTCATTGACAGAGTATGAAACATATCTTTCAGTCCGATTACAAAGAACAACTTATCTTTGCATTGGTATTCGAGCGGGCAAAAGCTCGATACTGAATTTAAACTTAAAACAATTTAATGACAATACCATGAAAGGTATTATGAAACATTCAGTATGCTATCGCACCGCGGCAGCTCTGTTGCTGCTCGGTCTGACTTGCGGGAATTCCTTCGCGCAAGAAGAAAAGAAGTCAACGGAACCGCAGACGGAAAACTCCAGCAAGGAGGAAGGCAACCGTAACGTAATGCTTAACGCAGCCAGCGCAAACGGTCCGCGTGAAATCCAGATCGGCCTGCCATCGGCCGACGTCAATGTATTGGAAAATGGCATTCCAGTCACCTATGCCACCAATCCACATTCAGTCAACTCACTTTGGCGTGCCGATGCCAGCCTGAGCCACGTGGGACTGCTGAAGATTTCGGAAACAGCCATCACCACCGGTAACATCGGATATGCCGTCAACTCATTTACCCAATTAGGGCAGAAGGGGTTTCACGGCACACTGAACTATAAGAGCAACCACTTTGGCATGCAGGAATTCTCACTCAATGTGAACGGCGATATCGCCAAAGACTGGTTCTACAGCGGAAGCATTTACCAGGATTTCGACCCGGGAACATTCAAGATCAAGTCTACCCCCTTCCAGGACCGTACACAAATCTATAAATTCGCTCTCACCAAGAAGTACAACGACAACCGTGGCGAACTGACTGCTATCTACCATTACAGCAACAGCCATCCCGTCTATAACTATGCCACTCAGTCAGCACCCTTCATCTATGTAGGTGACGGTAGCGTAAAAGAGTTCGGCAAGTTTGCCCTCGGAACGACTTCCTACCTGCCCGTTGATAATGAAATGATGTACCGAGACATGCGTACAGGCGAAATCAGGAAAACAAACCTCTACGACGCCACTCAGAACAAAGGCAGTGAATTCACGCTGATGAACGACTACACGTGGGACAACGGCCTGAACTGGAAGACTGTCATGAAGTATGACCACTCCACCGGTTCATTCGTTTACCAGACACCGATGTCACTCGACCAGAACGAAGCCGGCATCAACTACCTATACGAAGCAGCCGACGGAAGCATGCAACCTTATACGGGTGACTACGTACAGAGCCGCATGTCTTGCCTGAACCGTGGTTTCATCGACTCCTTCATGTTCACTACCGAACTGTCGCGCAACGTGGGTAACAGTACCTGGCGCCTGGGCTTGAACGAATGGTATTATGATATCGACTACACATCGGCCACGACCATGTACGACCAGTCGGTACCCATGGACGGCAGCTATCCTGTACGACTCTACAACGCAGACTATGCCACATACGCCGACCGTGCTTATGCAGGAAACGGATATTACTACGATTTCAACAAGAACGCTTCAGAGTACTACAAAGGACATGAGAACAAGGTAGCCCTCTACTTCACTCACGACTGGGACATCACCGACCAGTTGAACCTCTACTACGGCGCCCGTCTGGAATACCAGGCCCTGCGCGGCGAAAATGCTGCAGTAAAGAATGCCGAGGGTGAATATGTAGGCCGCTTTGCCAACTATTATCTGGGGACGACAGCTCCTGACGGAACCCAAATAGCCCCAACACCCATGAGTTACGACTGGCTGAACTACGCCCTGACTGCCGCCGCTACCTACAAGCTGACCAAGGCTTTCGGACTGACAGGCGACTTCACCTACATCACCCAACATCCGAAGATTGAAAGTTTCGCGCCTGCCACCATGCCGAACACGGATAAGATTTCTGTTCCGCTGGGACGCGCCGGAATCTACTACAACAACAGTTGGTTGAGCTTGACTTCACTCTTCTCTTACATCTCGAAGACGAACAATAACTCGACCCTGAACCTGCAACATAAAACGCCGACCGGACAGACTGAAATCATGGCAGCCCCGCTGACCTACGATATCAAGACACTGGGTTGGACTACCGACGTGGTAACCCATCCGTTCAAAGGATTCGATTTCCACTTCCTTTTTACCTACCAAAAGCCGACTTACAAGAAGTATGAAACATCAGTCACCTTCTCCGACGGCTATGTAGGTCAGATCAACGCAACAGGCAACATCGTAGCCGAGATTCCGCAAATCATAGTCGAAATCGACCCCAGCTACATGATTACCAAGGATTTGAAAATCTGGACCAGCTTCCGCTACTTCAGCAAGACCTATGCCAACATCAACGATGCCTACTACTTCAACGGCCGTTGGGAGACCTTTGGCGGATTGAACTGGCAGGTGAACAAGAAACTGGCTCTGGGTTGCACCGTCGTCAACTTCCTGAACCAGACAGGTGCCAAAGGTAGCATCGCCGGAGCCGAGCTCATCGAGAAGGAAGATGCCGGACAATATGCGGGACACGTCATGGCCGGCAGCTACATCCGTCCGTTCACAGTTGAGTTCAGCGCCAGCTTAAAATTCTAATGAATCAATTGACATAGGTATTAATATTCAGGTAAAAAATTGTTTTGGATAACATTATAATTTGTAAATTTAAACACTCAAAAAAATAGCAACCATGAAAATAAAATTTCATCAACTGACAATGGCTTTGGCAACAGCCACCGCACTGGTAGCCTGCCAGCCTCAAGGTAGCAACCTCCGCCTGGAACACCAAGGCGACACGCTTACCATCGTTCACATCACAAACCCATCCAAATATCTTATTCTTCCCATCCAGGAATCGTGTGGCGAAGCTAAAGTAAAACTGGATACAGGCAGTCCTGCCGATATAGCTATGGACGTACGTCTGGCCAAGGACAGCGTAGAATACTACGTTCCCTTCACCTTGCCGCAAGGAGTCAAAGAAGCGACAATTAAAATCAGCCGTATGGCATCTGATGCCATTTGCTGGGACAGTATCCGTCTGTCTGACACCTTCGACACCACCAACACGGACTATTACCGTCCCGTCTATCACCACACACCGCTCTACGGCTGGATGAACGACGCCAATGGCCTGGTGTACAAGGACGGTGAATACCACCTCTACTTCCAGTACAACCCCTACGGTTCGAAGTGGGGCAACATGCATTGGGGACACTCCGTCAGCCGCGACCTCATCCACTGGGAACACCTCGCTCCGGCCATCGCCCGCGATACGCTGGGACAAATTTTCTCAGGCAGCTCCGTGGTCGACAAGAACAACAGTGCCGGTTATGGCAAGGACGCTCTGATAGCCTTCTACACCTCAGCCAGCGATGAACACGGACAGATTCAGTGCATGGCCTACAGCACCGACAACGGTCGCACGTACACAAAGTACGAGAAAAACCCCATTCTGACTCCCTTCGACGGACTGAAGGACTTCCGCGACCCGAAGGTCTTCTGGTATGAACCTGCCCAGAAGTGGTACATGATTGTTTCAGCCGACAAGAACATGCGCTTCTATTCGTCCTCTGACATGAAGAACTGGGAATACCTGAGCCAGTTCGGCGAAGGTTACGGCGTACAGCCCAATCAGTTTGAATGTCCCGACTTCGTACAGCTGCCCGTCGATGGAAACAAGAACAACATGAAGTGGGTGATGATTGTCAACATCAACCCCGGCTGCCCCTTCGGCGGCAGCGCTACGGAATATTTCGTAGGCGACTTCGACGGCAAGGAATTCCATTGCGACACCGACAAGAGTGTTACCAAGTGGCTCGATTTCGGTAAGGACCATTACGCTACCGTCTGCTTCTCCAACACGGGTGACCGTACCATCGCTGTACCCTGGATGAGCAACTGGCAGTATGCCAACGTCACTCCTATCCGCCAGTACCGTGGTGCCAACGCCCTGCCGCGCGAACTCTCACTTTACACCAAGGACGGTGAAATCTACATGGCAGCCAATGCTGTAAAGGAGACCGAAGGCCTGCGCAAAGGCACTACCGACGTCAACGACTTCACCCTGACAGACGAACACCTGGTAAGCCCGCTGGTTACAGGAACCGAAGGTGCCTGTGAACTGGAAATGGACGTTACTCCCAACAAGGCCCAGACCGTCGGTTTCCAACTGTTGAACGACAAAGGCGAGAAGGTGGACATCTACCTCGATCTGAAGAGCGGACGCATCGTGATGGACCGCAGCCAAAGTGGACTGACAGCCTTCGGTGAGAAGTCCGAACCCCACTTCAAGGAAACCGATGACCACCGTAAGGTTCTTTCGGTGAACTACGTCAACGATTTCGCCCTGGGCACGTGGGCACCGCTCTCGCTTTGCGAAGGCAAGACCTACCACCTCGATGTATTCGTAGACAAGTGCTCCGTTGAAATCTTCGTGGACGGTGGACGCATCGCCATGACCAATCTTGTGTTCCCCACCCAGCCCTACAACGCCCTGCGTTTCTACACCCAAGGCGGTGAGGCCGAAGTGAAGAACCTGAAAGTACACCAATTAGGATTGTAATATTTTTAAACCTCTTTCAACCATGAAACACTTCATCGCAACGGCAGCACTCACCCTGCTCGCCACTACGTTGAATGCCAGTGACATGAAACAGATACGCATCTCCACCGACCGCACCGACCTCGTGCTGCAAGTAGCCGAAAACGGTCGCCTCTACCAGAGTTATCTGGGTGAGAAGCTGCTGAACGACGCCGACCTGAAAGAACTGGGTTGGAGCGTGCATCCGGCCTCGGACGGCAGTGTCAGCCGGCGCGGTTGGGAGGTTTGCAGCGGTTCGGGCAACGAAGACTTCTTCGAGCCCGCCCTCGCTGTGACCCACAACGACGGCAATCCGTCAACATGGCTCTACTACGTTTCCTCCTCCTCGCACGCCGTAGAGGGGGGCGTACAAACCGACATTGTGTTGCGCGACGACCAATATCCTGTAGAAGTCACCCTGCACTACGTAGCCTATCCCAAGGAGAATGTCATCAAGACGTGGAGCGATATCCGCCACGAGGAGAAAAAACCGGTTACCCTGTCGACTTACGCCACGACCATGCTCTACTTCAGCCGTCCGGCCTATTACCTGACCGAGTTTAGCAGCGACTGGGCCAAGGAGGCACAAATGAGTACTCAGCCGCTGCAGTTCGGCAAGAAAGTGATTGATACTAAACTGGGCAGCCGCGCCGCCATGCATACGCACCCCTTCTTTATCGTGGGCCTGGACCAACCGGCCAACGAACGGCAAGGCGAGGTATTGATGGGCACGCTGGCCTGGACAGGTAATTTCCGATTCACTTTCGAAGTGGACAATGTAGGCAACCTACGCATCATTCCCGGCATTAATCCCTATGCATCGGCCTACCGACTGGAACGCGATGAAGTGTTCACCACCCCCGAATTCATCTTCACTCTGAGCAACGAAGGGACGGGCCAGGGTAGCCGCAATCTGCAGGCTTGGGCACGCAACTACCAACTGAAAGATGGCAAAGGAACCCGCCTGACCCTGCTCAATAACTGGGAGAATACGGCCTTTGATTTCAATCAGGACATTTTGGCTGAACTGATGAAGGAAGCCAAAGACTTGGGTGTAGACATGTTCCTGCTGGACGACGGATGGTTTGGCAACAAATACCCCCGCAAGAACGACCGTGCCGGCCTGGGCGACTGGGAAGTGACGCACGACAAGTTGCCGGGTGGCATCCGCGCCCTGACCGATGCCGCAAAAGAAGCAGGCGTAAAGTTCGGTCTCTGGATAGAGCCCGAAATGGTGAATCCCAAGAGCGAACTCTTCGAACAACATCCCGACTGGGCCATTCACTACCCCAACCGTGATACCTACTACTACCGCAACCAACTGGTGCTCGACCTGAGCAACCCGGCTGTACAGGACTACGTCTATGGCGTTGTGGACAAGTTGCTGAAGGAGAATCCGGACATCGCCTACTTCAAATGGGACTGTAACAGCCCCATCACCAACATCTACTCGCCCTACCTCAAGGCCGCACAAGGACAGCTCTACATCGACCACGTGCGTGGCGTCTACAACGTGATGCGGCGGGTCAAGGACAATTATCCTCACGTGCCCATGATGCTCTGTTCGGGTGGCGGCGCACGGTGCGACTACGAGGCGCTGAAGCACTTCACCGAATTCTGGTGCAGCGACAACACCGACCCTGTGGAACGGGCCTACATCCAATGGGGCTTCTCTCAGTTCTTCCCGGCCAAAGCCATGTGTGCCCATGTTACGAGCTGGAACAAAACTGCTTCCATCAAGTTTCGTACCGATGTAGCATCCATGTGTAAGCTGGGCTTCGACTTGGGGCTGCAGGAGCTGAGTGCCGATGAACTGCTCTATTGCCAGACAGCGGTGGCCAACTGGCAACGCCTCCAGTCTGTCATCCTGGACGGAAGCCAATACCGGCTGGCATCACCCTATGAAAGCAACCACATGGCTGTGAACTATGTAAGCACGGACCACGACAAGGCCGTACTATTTGCATACGACCTCTATCCGCGCTATCAGGAGAAACTGCTTCCCGTACGTTTACAGGGATTGGATCCGATGAAACGCTACCAGGTGAAGGAAATCAACCTGATGCCCGGTACACAGTCCACCCTAACTGCCGATGGGAAAGTCCTTTCCGGAGACTATCTGATGAAGATAGGACTGGACGTCTTCAGCTTCCACCCCATGCAAAGCCGGGTAGTGGAACTGACAGAGGTGAAATAAGTATTCGTCTATAATCTTTCCAAACCACTTAAACTTTTATCAAAAATGATTGCTAAACAACAAATGAAATATGGAAGGCTGATACCTGTCATGCTCTGCTTCTTCGCCATGGGCTTTGTAGACCTGGTGGGTATTGCCTCCAATTATGTGAAGGCAGATTTGGGATTGAACGACTCCCAAGCCAATATTTTCCCGTCGCTCGTGTTCTTCTGGTTCCTCATCTTCTCCGTGCCCACGGGCATGCTGATGAACCGCATCGGGCGCAAGCGCACCGTGCTGCTCAGTCTGATTGTGACTGCCGTGTCGCTGCTGCTCCCTCTCTTCGGTGATGGCTACGGCCTGATGCTCTGCTCCTTCTCGCTGCTGGGCATTGGCAACGCCTTGATGCAGACCTCGCTCAATCCACTGCTGAGCAACATCATTTCGGGTGACCGCTTGGCCAGCTCACTCACCTTCGGACAGTTTGTAAAGGCCATTGCCTCGTTCCTGGCTCCTTATATCGCCATGTGGGGGGCCACTCAGGCCATACCGACTTTCGGACTGGGCTGGCGTGTACTTTTCCCCATCTATATGGTAGTGGCCGTCATCGCGGTCCTGTGGCTCTCGTCTACACCGATTGAAGAAGAAAAGCCCGACAAGGCTTCCAGCTTTGCCGACTGCCTGCGCCTGCTGGGCCAGCCATTTATCCTGCTGTGCTTCATCGGCATTGTCTGCCACGTGGGCATTGACGTTGGCACCAATACCACCGCTCCCAAGCTGCTGATGGAACGCGTAGGTCTGACCCTCGAAGAAGCCGGCTTTGCCACCAGCCTTTACTTCATCTTCCGTACGGCAGGCTGCCTGCTGGGCACGTTTATCCTGCAGCACCTTTCGGCACGACGCTTCCTGGGCATCAGTGTAGCCTGCATGCTGGTAGCCATGGTCGGCCTATTGGCATCTGATGCCCACTACATCATCTACGTATGCATCGCCCTCATCGGCTTCGGCAATTCTAATGTCTTCCCCATCATCTTTGCACAGGCACTGACTGCCGTTCCCAACAAAAAGAACGAAGTTTCGGGCCTGATGATCATGGGTCTTTTCGGCGGTACAGTATTCCCGTTACTGATGGGTGTAGCCAGTGACGCCATTGGCCAAAGCGGTGCCGTAGCTGTCATGACCGTCGGAGTGCTTTATCTGATAGTCTATACGTTGAAACTGAGAAAAGCCTGATTTTAGTAAACAAGAAACCAAGTGAACGAGACCACAAGGGGGACTGCCCTTACAGGCTGCCGCTTTGTCAACTCGTGTACTATCAAAACAACAACAACCATGAATAATCATCCAATCGTAGTCGGAATGGGCGAAGCACTGTGGGACGTGCTGCCCGAAGGAAAAAAACTGGGTGGAGCACCCGCCAACTTTGCATACCATGTATCACAATTCGGACTGGAAAGCCGTGTCGTAAGCGCTGTTGGCCAGGATAAACTGGGAGCTGAGATACTGGAAAACTTCCGTCAGAAAGAGCTGTACGGACTGATAGAAACAGTACCCTACCCCACCGGTACGGTACAAGTGGAACTGGACGCTGAAGGTGTACCCTGCTATGACATCAAGGAAGGCGTGGCGTGGGATAACATTCCCTACACACAAGCTCTTGAAGGACTGGCCCACCAGACGGGTGCCGTCTGCTTCGGCTCGCTGGCACAGCGCAGCATCGTGTCGCGTCAGACCATTCACCGTTTCCTCGATGCCATGTCCGACGATGCCGATACACTCCGCATCTTCGACATCAACCTGCGTCAGAGCTTCTACACCAAAGAAATCCTGTGCGACTCGTTCCGGCGCTGTAATGTGTTGAAAATAAACGATGAGGAGCTGGTTACAGTCAGCCGCATGTTTGGTTATCCCGGCATCGACCTCCAGGACAAGTGCTGGATTCTGCTGGCCAAGTACAACCTGAAGATGCTCATCCTGACCTGTGGCGTCAACGGCAGCTATGTCTTTACGCCGGGCAACATCTCGTTCGTCGAGACTCCCAAGGTACAGGTAGCCGACACCGTAGGTGCAGGCGACTCGTTTACCGCCGCCTTCACTGCCGCCATCCTCAGCGGCCGCTCCGTAGGTGAGGCACACAGACTGGCCGTCGACACCTCGGCCTTCGTCTGCACGCAGCAGGGTGCCATGCCCGTATTGCCCAAGTCTTTGACGGAAAGACTGGCCTAACCATACAAGTTTCATGGAATTTTCCTATCTTTGTGCACTCTAACCACAAGAAGGGAATTCCATGAAACACTTATATTGTCTGATTAACCTACTCATCCTTTGCCTGTTCCTTACTTCCTGCGAACAGGAAGAGACCCGTTACATCATCGGCGTGTCGCAATGCAGCGACGACGAATGGCGCAACCAGATGAACAAGGAAATTCTCCGGGAAGCCCTGTTCTATCCGGGAGTAGAAGTGGAAATCCGCTCGGCTGGAGATAACAACCAGCACCAGATAGCCGACATCGAATACTTTATCCACAAAAAAGTCGACTTGATAGTCGTAGCTCCCAATGAAGCCGAAGCCATCACTCCCATCGTGGAAAAAGCCTACAGCCAAGGGATTCCTATCGTACTGGTAGACCGCAAAATCAACTCGGAACATTACACAGCCTATATCGGTGCCGACAACTATGAAATGGGACGCCAAATAGGCATCTACATTACCAGCCGCCTGCGAGGTGAAGGCAATATCGTTGAACTGACGGGACTGAAAGGTTCCACTCCGGCACGGGACCGCCACCGCGGACTGATGGACGCGCTGGCTGATGCTCCCGGCATTCATATTATAGCCCAAGCTGATGCCGGATGGTTCAGACAATCTGCCCGACATGCTTTTGACTCCATCCTCACCCAACAACCGCGCATCGATCTTGTTTTTGCCCACAACGACCGTATGGCGTCGGGGGCACACGATGCCGCGATACAGAAAGGCCGCGACAAAGACATGCTCTTCGTCGGTGTAGATGCCCTGGCTGGGAAAGAAATGGGAGTGGAAATGGTTACCGACGGCACACTCGATGCCACCTTTATCTATCCTACGGGAGGCGACCGCGTCATGCAAGTGGCCATGGACATCCTGGAAGGAAGAAACTATCCACGCGAAACTCTTCTCTCCACCGCTTTGGTAAACCGGCAAAATGCGCGTATCATGCAGATGCAGACGACGCACATCACCACCCTCGACGAAAAAATTGAAAAGCTCGACAAACAGCTGGACGCTTTTCTTCTCCGATATTCCGCCCAGCGCATGTTTCTCTATGCCTGTATCGTCATCCTGCTGCTCGTAGGAGTATTATTGGTCTTCGTTGTACGTGCCTTTTGGACCAAAAACCGACTGAACGCCGAGCTTTCCAAACAAAAGCAACAACTGGAAGAGCAGCGTGACCAGCTTATCATGCTATCCAGACAATTGGAAGATGCCACGCATGCCAAGTTGTCTTTCTTTACCAATGTGTCGCACGACTTCCGTACCCCGCTGACCCTCATTGCCGACCCGGTAGAACAACTCCAACAAAGCCACAACCTGAACGAGCACGAACGATTTCTGCTCAACATCATTCACAAGAATGTCACCGTACTGCTCCGACTGATCAACCAGATACTCGATTTCCGCAAGTTCGAAGACGGGAAGCTTCAGCTACGCCTCAGCCGGTTCGACCTGCGTACCTCCCTGCTGGAATGGACCGATGCTTTCCGCACGCTGTCTTTCCGCAAACACATCCACTTCCGCATTGTGACCGACGAACAGGCTGACTACACCGTAACAGCCGATGCCGAGAAACTGGAACGCATCCTCTACAACTTACTCTCCAATGCCTTCAAGTTCACCCCCGAAAACGGCAGCATCAGTGTCAGTCTGTCTCTATTCAATAAAGACGGCGAGCCCTCTGTTCGCCTGCAAGTAACCGACACCGGTGTAGGCATGCCTGCCGAACATGTGCAACACATTTTCGACAGCTTCTACCAGATAGGTGTTCACCATGCAGGCTCCGGCATCGGCCTGGCTCTGGTAAAGGCATTCGTGGAAATGCACCACGGCACAATCCATGTAGATACCACCGAAGGACAAGGAACCTGCTTCACCATCGAAATGCCAGCCTGCCAGAAAGGCGCGCTCGACCCCGACACCACCCGAAGTGCAGCACTGGTCAACCTGAAAGAAGGCGCCGTCCTGGCAGCCGACCAGGAAACCCTGCAAACGACCGACAGCGCGACCTCTCCCGAGGACAAAGAAACCGTCCTCGTGATAGACGACAACCAGGATATCCGCGACTATGTTCGCTCCGTACTTCAGGATGAATACAATATCATAGAAGCCGCCAATGGACAGGAAGGCATCCGCATGGCCATGAAGTATGTACCCGACGTCATCATCTGCGACGTCATGATGCCCGTTATGGACGGCATGGAATGCTGCCGCCGGCTGAAATCGGAATTGCAGACCTCACACATCCCCGTCATGATGCTCACCGCCTATGCGGTAGACGAACAGAAGATAAAAGGCTATGAATGCGGTGCCGATTCCTACATATCCAAACCTTTCAGCGCCCGCCTGCTGACCGTACGCCTGCGCAACCTCATCGACAACCGCCACCGCCTGCAACAGGTATTTGCTGACGGCAGCAGCGCTTCGCTCCAGAAAGTCTCCGTAAGCGATGTAGACAAAGGATTTCTGGAAAAACTGCGCCGGCTCATCGACCAACGTCTGTCCGACCCCAATCTCAGCGTGGAAGAACTGGGAGAACAAATCGGCTTGAGCCGAGTACAGCTCTACCGGAAGAGCAAGGCCCTTTGCGGCTATGCGCCCAATGAGCTGTTACGCATCGCCCGCCTCAAACGGGCTTCCTCATTGCTGGCCTCTACCGACAAGACAGTGGCCGAAATCACGTATGAAGTGGGATTCAGTTCTCCCTCCTACTTCACCAAATGCTACAAGGACTACTTTGGTGAAAGTCCCACCGAATTTTTGAAACGGAAAAAAGGAGATGCATAATGTAACAAAAAAAATGTAATTTTGCACCCGCAAACAGAAAGCATATCCTACAATTATGAAACAGAAAGAAATTCCCATACTGCTGCTCACCGGCTATCTGGGCAGTGGCAAAACGACTTTAGTCAATCGTATTCTGGCCAACAAACGTGGTATCCGCTTTGCAGTCATCGTCAATGATATCGGCGAAGTAAACATTGATGCCGCCCTCATCCAGAAAGGCGGTGTGGTAGGCAAGAAAGACGACAGTTTAGTGGCTTTGCAGAACGGTTGCATCTGCTGCACCCTGAAAGCCGACCTCATCGAGCAAGTATACGAACTGATGAAGCTGGAGCGGTTCGACTACATCGTCATCGAAGCCAGCGGCATCTGCGAACCCGAACCCATCGCACAAACCCTTTGCTCCATCCCCCGACTGGGCGAAGCATACACCCGTCATGGCATCTGTCGGCTGGATTGCATCGTCAGCGTCGTCGATGCCCTGAGGTTGCAAAGCGAGTTCGCCTGTGGCGACAATCTGACCCGCAAAGGTTTGGACGAAGAAGACATTGAAAACCTCATTGTCCAGCAAATCGAATTCTGCAACATCATTCTGCTGAACAAAGCGGCTGAGGTGGCTCCAGAAGAGTTGGGACGCATCAAGAAAATCATTCGCACCCTGCAACCGTCAGCCGAAATAATCGAATGCAACTATGCGGATGTCGATTTGGACAAATTGCTGGACACCCATCTGTTCAATTTCGAACGGGCGGCAACCTCGGCCGGATGGATCCGCGAAATCGAACGGGCCGCAACCGAAGAAGAAGAGCGCGAAGCGCATGCCCACGGCAGCCATCACCACGAGCACGAAGAGCATCACGACGACCATCACCACGAAGAAGGGGAAGGCCATCATCACCATCATCATCACGACCATGAAGGCGGTGAAGTGGAGGAATACGGCATCGGTACTTTCGTGTATTACCGTCGTCCGGCCTTCGACATCCATAAGTTCGACCGGTTCATCGCTACGCGCTGGCCGCGCAATGTCATCCGTGCCAAAGGAGTATGCTACTTCAGCCATAACCGCGACATGTCCTACCTGTTCGAACAAGCCGGCGTACAAAAGCAGTTGACCGAAGCCGGACAGTGGTATGCCACCGCTCCCGAAGAAGACCTTATCGAGCTCATGAAACAGGAACCGGGCCTCTTACGCGACTGGGACGAAAAATACGGTGACCGCATGCAGAAAATCGTATTCATCGGGCAACACCTCGACAAAGAGCAATTGGCACACGATTTGGACGAATGTCTGGAGTAGATCAATTTCCGACAATAGAATGATAAAAAAATAATACCTACGCCCGCCCCTGATCTGGGCGGGCCACTCTGACCAACCCGAAGGAAGATATCTCTCCGCATAACCAGCGGTTTCCTTGACCGGTCAAAACGAACTTTTTAAGCTGGGGAAACCGATTGTTTGCCCAGCTTAAAAGTTTGATTTAACCAGCTTAAAACATTGGTTTTCCCAGCTTAAAGCGATGCTTTACCCAGCTCAAACCACAAAGCCCTTTTCTCGCGTCAGCCGTTCGTACACTTTGGGATGGAGGAAATAGCGCACGTCCTTGCCTGCCTCGACAGACTCACGGATGAAGGTGGAACTGATTTCGAGTACCGGCGAATCGACCAGACGTACACGAGGAGGCAGGGCGGAAACATCGACAGGATAACCCGAACGGGGATAAATCAAGATAGGGTTCTCGGCCAGCAAGCGTTCCGACTGGTACCAGCGGGAGAAGGAGAGCCAGTTGTCCGACCCGATAATCAGGTGGAAGGTGTGCTGCGGATAGACTTCCTTCAGACGGTCGAACGTATGGATGGTATAGGAGGGCTGAGACAAATGGAATTCAAAATCGGAGGCACGGAATTTGGAATAGCCCTCTATGGCCAGCTCTACCAGTTCCAGCCGCAAGGCATCGGGCAGCAGGTCCTGCCCCACCTTGAAGGGATTGCGGGGAGTGACCAGAAACCACAATTCGTCCAACCCGCCGAACTCACAGAGGTAATTGGCCAACGCCAGATGGCCGATGTGAATGGGATTGAACGAACCGCTGAAGATGCCGATATCCATAATCGTATCAGATTTTCTTTCCCTTCAGACGAAGGAAGGCAAGCGTGCCGTTGGCAAGAGCCACTACTGCCACAAGCCCCATCGCCACCGCCGTAGTGTATTCCTCGTAGCGTATATTGGCCACCAACAGCCACACGGCACATATCAGCAAAATGATGTTGACAATCAGCAGTCCTTTGTTCATCTTGCGTGAGAATCGCTTTCCGCTATAATCTTTCGTCATGCTTTCAGAAATTGGGTGATTACTTTCAGTGCTTCGGCCTTGGCCGTCTCCAGGTCGTCGTTCACAATAATCTTGTCAAACTTCGGAGCAAAGGACATCTCATAGGCGGCCTTGGCCACACGGTCCTCGATGACTTCGGGCGTATCGGTTCCGCGACCTATCAGACGCTTGCGCAGCTCCTCAATCGATGGCGGCTGGATGAAGACAGACAAGGCACGGTCGCCATAAAATTTCTTGATATTGCATCCGCCCACGACGTCGACGTCGAACACCACGTTCTGTCCGGCAGCCAGCTGCTTTTCGACCTGCGACTTCAAGGTGCCGTAGAAGCGGTCGTGATAGACTTCTTCGTACTCCAGGAACTCGCCGTCGGCTATGCGGCGACGAAACTCTTCGGGCGAAAGGAAGAAATACTCCACGCCATCGCGCTCCGTGCCACGCGGCGGACGGCTGGTGGCCGAAATGGAAAAAGCCAAGTTCAGGTTCTGCGTCAACAGATAGTTGATGATGGTCGACTTACCCGAACCTGAAGGGGCGGAAAAGATAATCAGTTTACCCATAAAAATGAAGAACTAAAAATGAAGGATGAAGAATATACCTGAACAGACAGATGCTTCGCTCTGCATCCATTTTACATTACGTTCAAAACCTGCTCCTTGATCTGCTCCAGCTCGTCCTTCATCTGCACCACGATCTTCTGCATCTCGGCATGGTTGGACTTGCTGCCCAAGGTATTGATTTCGCGGCCCATCTCCTGAGCAATGAAGCCCAGCTTCTTTCCCTGTCCGCTACCGTTCTCCAACGTCGTGATAAAATATTTCAAGTGATTGCCCAGGCGCTGCTTCTCTTCGTTGATGTCCAGCTTCTCGATGTAATAGATGAGTTCCTGCTCCAGGCGGTTCTTGTCATAATCCACGCTGATAGTCTTCTCCAGCGCGTCGACAATGCGTTCTTTAATCTTGCCCACACGCTCCTTTTCGTAAGGTTCTACCGTTTCGAGCAGATGGGAAATGTTGGCTATTTTCTCACGGAATTTCTTTTCAAGCGCGGCACCTTCCTGCTTGCGGAAATCCACCAGATGGTTCAGTGCCTCTTCGACAGCCGCGTGAGCCACCTGCCACTCTTCTTCACTCAGTTCCTGTGTCTCGGTCTTGGTCATTACGTCGGGCAGACGGAGCAGAGTGCCGAACCAGTCTTCCGGCTCGGGAATGCCTGTGGCGGCCGAAATTTCCTTGATGCGGTGATAGTAGGCAGCCACCAGTTCCTGGTTGATGGGGGTAGCCAGCTGTTCGGCATCTTTCTTCTCTACCCAAAGGCTGAAATCCACCTTGCCACGCTCCAGCACACGGGCAATTTCGTTACGGATTTCCATCTCTTTTTCCCTGTAAATCGGTGCAATACGCGTCGACAGGTCCATCGCCTTACTGTTTAGCGACTTGATTTCAACATTTATCTTTTTATCGGGCAATTCGACAATGGCCTTGCCATATCCCGTCATCGATTGTATCATAATGCTTCTTAAGTTTTGTGCAAAATTACACGATTATTTTTAAATACTGAAAATAATCCCGTAAATTTGTCAGCTGATTTAAAGAGGTATAGAAACTATGTCATGTATCCTGCATATTGAAACATCCACTTCCGCCTGTTCGGTAGCCGTAAGCGAAGACGGGCAGGTAGTGTTCAAGAAAGAAGACCTGAACGGCCCTTCACACGCCGTTTCACTGGGAGTATTTGTAGACGAAGCCCTGTCTTTTGCCGACAGCCATGCCATGCCGCTGGATGCGGTGGCCGTCAGTTGCGGTCCGGGTTCCTATACGGGCCTGCGCATCGGTGTGTCCATGGCCAAGGGCATCTGCTACGGCCGCGACCTGAAGCTCATCGGCCTGCCAACGTTGAAGGTACAGTGCGTACCGGTGCTGCTCTACCACGACGAGCTGCCCGAAGACGCCCTGCTGTGCCCCATGATAGACGCCCGCCGCATGGAAGTGTACGCAGCCATCTACGACCGGGCCTTGAAGACCGTGCGCGACATCAGCGCCGACATTGTGGACGAAAACTCTTACCGCGAGTTTCTCGACCAGCATCCCGTCTACTTCTTCGGTGATGGCGCCGCCAAGTGCAAGGAAAAGATTACCCACCCGAACGCTCACTTTATCGACGGCATCCGCCCCCTGGCCAGCATGATGTTCCCCCTGGCCGAAAAGGCCATAGCCGAAGGAAAGTACGAGGACGTAGCCTACTTCGAGCCCTTCTATCTGAAGGAATTTGTGGCGGGGAAGCCCAAAAATCTGCTGAAAGAATAACAGACCCGATAATTTATTGAATATATGCAATATAACACCCAACAAAAGCGGATGCCCCTGCCCGAATACGGCCGCAGCATCCAGAACATGGTAGACTATGCTCTGACCATCGAAGACCGCGCCGAACGCCAGCGTTGCGCCAATACCATCATCAACATCATGGGCGGCATGTTCCCGCATCTGCGCGACTTGCCCGACTTCAAACATAAACTGTGGGACCACCTGGCCATCATGTCCGATTTCAAACTGGACATCGACTACCCGTTTGAAATCATTCCCAAGAACGACCTCGACTCCAAACCCGACCCCGTGCCCTACCCCTGCACTAAAATCCGCTACCGCCACTACGGCCGCACCTTGGAAGTGCTGATACAGAAGGCATGCGAGTTCCCCGAAGGCGACGAGAAGCAAAACTTGGTGGCCCTCATCTGTAACCACATGAAAAAGGATTACATGACGTGGAACAAGGACACGGTGGACGACCGCAAGATAGCCGACGACCTGTACGAACTGTCGGGCGGCAAGTTGCAGATGACCGACGACATCCTGAAGCTGATGGCCGAACGCATTGACTTGTATTACCGTCCGACCAAAGCCAACATGCCGAACAACAACAGCAATAACAACAACCGCAACAACAAGAAAAAGAAATATTGACCCTACACGCAGGGCCCACCCTATTCTTTTTCCATAAACCGAACCAACATGGCATCATTCATCATCGAAGGAGGACACAGGCTGGCGGGTGAGATCCATCCGCAGGGAGCCAAGAACGAGGCGCTGCAGATTATCTGCGCCACACTGCTCACCGCGGACAAAGTGACCGTACACAACGTGCCCAACATTCTGGACGTGAACAACCTGATACAGCTGATGCGCGACATGGGGGTAGAAGTCACCAAAAACGGCATTGACAGCTATACTTTCCAGGCAGCCCGCATTGACACCGCCTATCTGGAAAGCGAGGAGTTCCTGAAGAAATGCTCCAGCCTGCGTGGTTCGGTCATGCTGGTAGGGCCTATGGTCGCCCGCTTCGGACGGGCCGTCATTTCCAAACCCGGCGGCGACAAGATAGGACGCCGGCGACTGGATACCCACTTCATCGGCATACAGAACCTGGGCGCCCGCTTCCACCACAACGAAGCGGCGGGCACTTTCGACATAACGGCCGACCGCCTGAAAGGCACCTACATGCTGCTGGACGAAGCCTCCGTAACGGGTACGGCCAACATCATTATGGCCGCCGTGCTGGCCGAAGGTACGACCACCATCTACAATGCGGCCTGCGAGCCCTATGTACAGCAGCTTTGCCGCATGCTGAACCGCATGGGAGCCAAGATAACGGGCATCGCCTCGAACCTGCTCACCATCGAAGGAGTGAAGGAACTGCACGGCACGGAGCACACCATCCTGCCCGACATGATTGAAGTGGGCAGCTTCATCGGGATGGCCGCCATGACGGCCAGCGAACTGACCATCAAGGATGTCTCTTATGAGAACCTGGGGATTATTCCCCAATGTTTCCGACGTCTGGGCATCCGACTGGAACAACGGGGCGACGACATATACATACCGGCACAGGAAAGCTACGAGATAGAGTCGTTCATGGACGGATCCATCATGACCATTGCCGACGCACCCTGGCCGGGACTGACGCCCGACCTGCTGAGTGTGATGCTCGTCGTGGCCACCCAGGCCAAGGGCAGCGTACTCATCCACCAGAAGATGTTTGAAAGCCGCCTGTTCTTTGTCGACAAGCTGATTGACATGGGAGCGCAGATCATTCTCTGCGATCCTCACCGTGCCGTCGTCATCGGCCACAACCGTACCTTCCGCCTGCACGGCGGCAACATGACTTCGCCCGACATCCGTGCCGGTATTGCCCTGCTCATCGCAGCCATGAGTGCCGACGGCATCAGCCGCATCCACAACATCGAGCAGATAGACCGCGGCTATCAGGACATCGAAGGACGACTGAACGCCATCGGAGCGAGAATAACGAGAATTTGACCATTATGATTAAACGAGAAGAAGTATATAAGATAGGAATATTCAACAAGCCGCACGGCATTCACGGCGAACTGCTGTTCACCTTCACCGACGACATCTTCGACCGTGTGGAGGCCGAATACATTGTCTGCCTGCTGGACGGCATCTTCGTTCCCTTCTTCATCGAGGAATACCGCTTCCGCTCGGACACCACCGCCCTGATGAAGCTCGAAGGGGTCGATACCGCCGAGCGGGCCCGCATGTTTACCAATGTGGAAGTGTGGTTCCCCGTGAAGCATGCCGATGAAGCCGAACCCGAAGAACTGACCTGGAACTACTTCGTAGGTTTCCGCATGGAGGAAATCCATCACGGCTATCTGGGCGACGTGACAGAAGTGGACACTTCGACCCTCAACACGCTGTTTGTCGTAGATCACAACGGTGAAGAGCTGCTGATACCCGCCCAGGAAGAGTTCATCACCGATATTGACCAGAAGCATAAGGTCATCACCGTCAGCCTGCCTGCCGGCCTGGTAAACCTTGACGAAGCGGAAGACGAATAATCCATTCTTAAACCAAGATTCATGCAGACGAAAAAGAGGAAAAAAAGCAAAGCGTTCTGGAACAACATCAAGTTCAAGTACAAGCTGACCATCGTCAACGAGAATACGCTGGAAGAGGTGGTAGGCCTGCACGTGTCCAAGCTGAACGGCATCTCCGTACTTCTGTCCGTACTGACCGTCCTGTTTGTGATAGCCTCGCTCATCGTGGCCTTCACCCCGCTGCGCAACTATCTGCCGGGCTACATGAACAGCGAAATACGTGCCCAGGTGGTAGACAATGCCCTGCGCGTGGACTCTCTCCAGCGACTGGTAGAGAGGCAGAACCTGTACATCATGAACATCCAAGACATCTTCCGCGGCGAGGTCAAGGCCGACACCATCCAGTCCATCGACTCGCTGACCACCCTGCGCCAGGATTCTCTGATGGAACGTACCCAACGCGAAGAAGAATTCCGCAAGCAATACGAGGAAAAGGAAAAATACAACCTGACCAACGTTGCCACCGGACCAACCGAAGGGCTGAACTTCTACTGCCCCACACGCGGCATCGTATCGTCTTCCTTCAACCCCGAACAGCGGCATTACGGAACGGATATTGCCGCCACTCCCGGCGAAAGCATACTGGCCACTCTGGACGGTACCGTCATCCTGAGCGCCTACACTGCCGAGACAGGCTACATCATTCAGGTGCAGCACAGTCAGGACCTCGTGTCCATCTACAAGCACTGCGGTTCCCTGCTCAAGAAAGAAGGCGACACGGTGAAGGCCGGAGAAGCCATCGCCCTGGTGGGCAACACGGGACAGCTGACTACCGGCCCACACCTGCACTTTGAGCTGTGGTACCGCGGAAGAGCCATCAACCCCGAAATTCATATAGTATTCTAAATAAAACGATATATCATGAAGAAACAGATAGCCATACTCGGTTCTACCGGTTCCATCGGAACACAGGCCCTGCAAGTCATTGAGGAGCATCCCGACAAGTACGAAGCCTATGTGCTGACAGCCAACAACCGTGTGGATGAACTCATCGCCCAAGCACGTCGGTTCATGCCTGAGGCTGTGGTCATCGCCAACGAAGAAAAATACCCCAAACTGAAAGAGGCTCTGGCCGACCTGCCCATCAAAGTCTATGCCGGCGAAGAAGCCATCTGCCAGATTGTACAGGAGAAACCGGTCGACATCGTGCTGACGGCCATGGTAGGTTACGCCGGCCTCCGCCCCACCATCCATGCCATCCGTGCCCGGAAGACCATCGCCCTGGCCAACAAGGAAACGCTGGTTGTAGCTGGTGACCTCATCAACGACCTAGCCCGTGTCAACGGTACTCCCATCCTGCCCGTCGACTCCGAACACTCGGCCGTGTTCCAGTGCCTGACCGGCGAAGCAGGCAATCCCATTGAGAAAGTCATCCTCACTGCTTCGGGAGGTCCCTTCCGCACCTTCAGCCACGAACAACTGAAGACGGTGACCAAGGAACAGGCCCTGCGCCATCCCAACTGGGACATGGGAGCCAAAATTACCATCGACTCCGCCTCGATGATGAACAAAGGCTTCGAGGTAATAGAGGCCAAATGGCTCTTCGGTGTACGGCCCGACCAGATAGAAGTGGTGGTACATCCGCAATCGGTCATCCACAGCATGGTACAGTTCGAAGACGGTGCCGTAAAGGCTCAGCTCGGTATGCCCGACATGCGTCTGCCCATCCAGTACGCGTTCTCTTATCCCGACCGCCTGCATGCCTCGTTCCCGCGGCTGGACTTCAGCAAGTGCACGCAGCTCACCTTCGAGCAACCCGACACCGAACGCTTCCGAAACCTGGCGCTGGCTTACGAAGCCCTTCACCGCGGTGGAAACATGCCTTGCATCGTCAATGCCGCCAACGAAGTCTGTGTGGCCGCCTTCCTGCACGACCGCATCTCCTTCCTCGGCATGAGCGACGTCATCGAAAAAACGATGGGACGTGTATCCTTCATCCAGAAACCCACCTACGAAGACTATGTGGCAACGGATGCCGAAGCGCGCCGTATAGCAGAAAGTCTGATAAATAAATAATTGGAAAGTAAAAATTGATAATTTATAGTTGAATAAATAATGGAAACATTCTTGATTCGTGCCCTGCAACTCATCATGAGCCTCTCGCTGCTCGTCGTCATACACGAAATGGGGCACTTCCTCTTCGCCCGTCTCTTCAAGACCCGGGTTGAAAAGTTCTGTCTATTCTTTGACCCTTGGTTCACGCTGTTCAAGTTCAAGCCCAAGAACAGCGAAACGGAATATGGCATCGGCTGGCTGCCCCTGGGTGGCTATGTCAAGATTGCCGGCATGATAGACGAGTCGATGGACACCGAACAGATGAAACAACCTGTACAGCCGTGGGAATTCCGGGCCAAACCGGCCTGGCAGCGTCTGCTCATCATGGTGGGCGGCGTACTGTTCAACTTCCTGCTGGCTCTGTTCATCTACTCCATGATTCTCTTTGCCTGGGGCGACTCCTACATTCCCGTGCAGAAGGCACCGCTCGGCATGGACTTCAACGAAAGCATGCACCAGGCCGGCTTCCGCGACGGCGACGTACTGCTCTCGGCCGACGGCGTACCCTTCGAACGCATGGGCGGTGACCTGCTGACATCCATTGTCGATGCCCGTCAGGTCAGTGTCCTGCGCGACGGCAAACCGGCCTCGGTCTACATTCCCGAAGGGCTGATGGACCGTCTGCTGGCCGACAGTGGCCGCTTTGCCGACTTCCGTTACCCGTTCGTCATCGACAGCATCGTAGCCGGACGCCCTGCCGCACTGGCCGGTCTCCAGTCGGGCGACAGCATCACGCAGCTGGACGGGCGCAACATCGCCTACTTTGACTTCAAGGAAGAAATGCTGAAACGCCAGAAAGACGGTCAGGCTTCACACGATATCCGCCTGACTTACGTCCGCAACGGCGTCACCGATACCCTCAGCATAGCCACCGACTCGCTCTACGAAATCGGTGTCACTGCCGATATGCGCACCGCCCGCCTGCTCCCCATCGTGAAGAAGGAATACAGCTTCTTTTCTTCGTTCCCTGCCGGCGTCACACTGGGCGTGAACACACTCAAGGGCTACGTCAACCAAATGAAATACCTCTTCTCCAAGGAGGGCGCCAAGCAGCTGGGCGGCTTCGGCACCATCGGCAGCATCTTCCCCGCCACGTGGGACTGGCACCAGTTCTGGTACATGACGGCCTTCCTCTCCATCATCCTGGCCTTCATGAACATCCTGCCCATCCCCGCCCTGGACGGCGGCCATGTACTGTTCCTCATCTACGAGATTGTGGCACGCCGCAAGCCCAGCGACAAGTTCATGGAGCGTGCGCAGATGGTGGGCATGTTCCTGCTCTTCGCCCTGCTCATCTGGGCCAACCTGAACGATGTGCTGAGGTTCATCTTCTAAGAAAATCATAACACAAACCGTTTATCCTATATCTACATATCCAGTAGCTCCCTGAATGGATACACGGAGAATTTTCTATGAAACTACAAGCGACACGGGCTTGTACGGACTGATTGAGTCAGTGAACGTACTCGTCTATGTCGCTTGTACTTTTTTTGCATATTCCATATAAAAATTATACTTTAGCACGCTGATAAGGCAACAGAGAAAATGCAAAAAATTGTCCTACCAAAAACAAACGATATGAAAAAGACAACTGCTACACTGGCCGCCGCCCTGCTGTGCGGAATGACGGCCCTGCAGGCCCAGTCGTGGAAGGCCTATGAACGGACGGCCTTGCAGGACGAGGCTTACGCCCGACACGATTGTGTCAACCTGCTGGACAGCACCAGCGTCACGGTACAACCCAGCGGACAAGGTTCGTTCGCCGTGTGCCGCGCCGTCAAGGTGCAGACACCTGCCGGCGCCCTGCGCCAGCGTGTGCTGAAGTACGACTACGACCCGCTGACGGCTGCCGCCCGCTTCCGTCGGGTGACCGTCCACCATGCCGACGGCACGAAGACCGAGGTGGACGTATCGAAAACCCTGGACTATGCCGCACCCGCCCGTGCCATCTACTGGGGCGCCCGTCAGATTATGATTGAGTTGGGACAGCTGAAGCCCGGCGACGTCATCGACTACGAGATAGACAAGAAGGGATTCACCTACGCCCTGCTGGCCGACATGCCGCAGGAGGATGACGATTCACGCTTCATCCCGCCCATGCGCGGCCAGTTCTACGACATCGTGCCTTTCTGGAGCGGCGACCCGACGGTGCGCAAGGTCTATCGCGTCAGCCTGCCCGGCGACAAGGACATGCAGTTCCAGTTCTATCAGGGCAGCTGCACGTCGTCCCTGCGCTACGAGGACGGACGAAAGGTCTATACCTTCGCCTCGGACGGCCTGATGCCTTTCCGGCGCGAACCGAACATGGTGGACTTCTACGACGCCGCTCCCAAGCTGATGATGTCCACCACTGCCGACTGGCGTGACAAGTCGCGCTGGTTCTACGGCGTCAACGAAGACTATGGCAGCTTCACCGCTATCCCCGAAGCCCAGCGCAAGGTGGACGAACTGATACGCGGCAAGAAGACTGATATGGAAAAGATAGCCGTGCTGACCCACTGGGTGGCCGACAACATCCGCTATGCCGGCATCACCATGGGCAAGGGCGAAGGCTTCACCCTGCACAACCTGAAGATGAACTATACCGACCGCTGCGGCGTGTGCAAGGACATTGCCGGCACACTCATCGCCTTCCTGCGCATGGCAGGCTTCGAAGCCTATCCGGCCATGACGATGGCAGGCAGCCGCGTAGAAACCATCCCCGCCGACCACTTCAACCACTGCGTGGCCGTGGTACGCCTGCAGGACGGCACGCTGATGCCCCTCGACCCCACGTGGGTGCCCTTCTGCCGCGAGCTGTGGAGCAGCGCCGAACAGCAGCAGAACTACCTGCCCGGCACGCCCGAAGGCACCGACCTCTGCCTGACACCCGTTTCCGCTCCCGAGAACCACTACGTCCGCATCCACGCCGACAACCGACTTGCCGACAACGGCACTCTGCGAGGCAGCTTCACCATCGAAGCCGAAGGACAGAGCGACAGCAACATCCGCCGCATCTTCACCACCGGCTTCCAGACCGAATGGCAGAACACCATGGAACGACAACTGCTGAACGTTTCGCCCAAGGCTCGCCTCCTCAGCGTGGACTACGGCCGTAACCCGAAAGACTATCAGAAGGCACCCATCCGCATCACCTTCCGCTACGAGATACCCGGCTATGCCCTGGCTGGCGACGGGGGCGAAATGGTCTTCAAGCCTTTCGTGTTGAACAACCTCTACACGCAAGTGATGTCCTACCTGCGCATCGACACCAGCCTGGAGACACGCCAATACGGCTTTAAGGACGGCTGCTCGCGCCTGGTTGAACTGGACGAGACGCTCCGTCTGCCCTCTGGCTACCTGCTGGCAGGAGAACCCCGCCACGACAATCTTAGCGGACAGGCAGCCGACTTCGACGGCTCCATCGCCCAGGAAGGCAACCGGCTGACCGTAAAGACCCGCCTCGCTCTGAAGAAGCGCGTCTACGAGGCTGCCGATTGGGACAGCTTCCGCCAGGCTGTGAATACCGCCAAGAGCTACGGCCAGTACCTCGTCGTAAAGAAATGAACCGATTCGTCGAACACTCAAAACAGAACTGAAGAAGAATGAAAACAATCCAACTCTATATAGGTGTACTTGCCTTGCTCCTGTCCGTGGTCCTCACCGCACAGGCTGCTTCCGAGGCACGCTTCGGCAAGTTGTCGAAGACCTACACCCTGCATGCCGACGGCAGTCAGGAACTCCGCGTGCAGAAAGAACTCACCCTCTACACCCACGCCGCCATGAACAGCCTCTACGGCGAAACGTTCATCGTCTATGATCCGCACTACCAGCAGCTCGAGATACACGATGCATATACGCGGCAAAAGGATGGCACCATCGTCCGTACCCCAGACAATGCCTTTGTCGAGGTATTGCCTTCGGCAGCCGCCAACGCCCCTGCCTACAACCGCCTGAAGGAAATGGTCGTCGTGCATACCGGCCTGGAGCTGGGTGCCACCATCTGCCTGGACTACTCCATCAAGAGTCAGGCAGGTTACTTGCCTGAACTGGATATCTGTTGTCCGATAAAGGAGCTGTCGCCCATCGACGAATTCACTTGTCGCATCGAGGTGCCCGAAGGCAAAACTCTGCACTACGAATTGCTGAACGCCTCCAGCCGTCCGGTAGAAACGCATCAGGACGGCATGAAGATTCTGACGTGGACCCTGAAAAACGTGGAGCCGCGCCCCTATTCCTATCCCTCGCTGCGTGGCAGTCTGGGCATGGTACAGCAGGTGGCCTCCGGCATGATGCCTGTTATCGTGGCCTCTACCTGGACAAGCCATGCCGACGCACTGAAGTCGCTCGCCCGTCAGTTTGTCGCAGGCGACCGTACCGTCATCGATGCCAAGCTGGCTGAGCTGAAGCAAGAAGCGCAAAAGGACAGCACCGACCTGCAAAGCGCCATTGCCACCTACATGGACAGGCTGTACCGCTCCGGCCAGTGCAAGGTGTCGCTCAGTGAAGCGGGCTACCGCCTGCGTCCGGCCTCGGAAGTCATCCGCAGCGCCTACGGCACACAGGCTGAGCTGATCAATCTGGATGCTACCCTGCAGCAGGCAGCCGGACTGAAGGCCGAAGTGGCCGTCTGTGCCCTCCGTCCTTCGGAAGCAGACAACTGTGGACTGGGAACCATCGTATCGGTCGTGGCTATATCAGATGTCACCCCAAAAGGCGTAACGCTACAAGATAAGGAGGAAGCCCGGCTACAAGGCTACATGACGGTAACCGACCTCCAGGCACAACCCCTGGAACTGCCTCTTGGCAATGCCCAGGATATTCAGAAAGACAGACTGGAGGTAAACACAGACAACTCGCAGACGCTACCCGACGGATGGAAGGTTGTCAGTCTGAAGCCGGTATCAACCGCCCTGCCGCTCTACGCCTATGCCGCCAACACCGGCATCCGTGAGAACATTCTGCTCCCGCAGACGCTGGAAGTGACCTGCGAAACGCTGGTGAAGCTGCCCGAAGGTACCGCCTGGAGTCCGAAAGCCGACAAGGTACTGACTAACCGGTGCGGCAAGGTGTCGTTCACCTACCGCCCCAGCGCAGACGGTGTGACCGTGACCCGCAGCCTCAGCATCACGCAACAACGGCTTACGCCCCAAACCTACGGCGACTTCTATGCCCTGATGGCCGAATGGCGCGACACGAACAACCACACCCTGCTGCTGAAGCCGGCGAGATAAGGACCAGACAAAACGAGGGCGCGTCCAGTCAGGACGCGCCCTCGCTGTTATCAGATATATAGGTATGATTATACCAAGTGGGAAATCCATTCCTCGCGGTCGCCCGGCAGCAGGTCGATGACAGGGATTTCAATCATCGTGTAGCAGCCCGGCTGCTGGCGCATCGAAGCACGTGCCACGCATACCAATACCTGAGCCGTCAGGGCCGGATTGTTGATACGCATGTTGAACTCGAACAGCTGATTCTGCGTCTTTCCCGAAACGCCCTTACGGGTGAGGTTCACACCGTGACCCATGTCAAGCAGTGCATCTACGCTGGGCACGAGTTTCACGTGTGTCTCATCGTTCACGAAGTAGGGATCGGCCTTGATGGCGGCAGCCACCTTGTCGAAGTCGTAGCCATCCTTCAGTTCGATGTACACCATACGGCGATGGATGCCCGTACCGGTGGGGATAGTCATGGAGAGGGCAGCCTTGACACCTTCCACAGCCTTGACGGCTACGGTGTGGCCCATGCTCATGCCCGGACCGAAGTTGGTATAGGTGATGCCTTTCGGGGCAATGGCCTCCAGCAAAGTGCGTACTACGGAGTCACTTCCCGGATCCCAGCCGGCGGAAATGATGGACACCGTGTTGTGAGCCTTTGCCTCGGCGTCCAGCGTGCGGCGCAGGTCGGCAATGCCGGTATGGATGTCAAAACTGTCTACCGTGTGGATACCCAAGGCCAAAATCTCCTTGGCATACTTCTCCACGCTGCGGGTGGGCGTACAGAGGATGGCCACGTCCACACCTTCCAGCTCCTTGATGTCCTTCACTACAGGGTAGTCGTTCAGTTCAGCCGGACGGTTCTCGGCTCCTGCGCGGCGTACGACACCGGCAATCTCGAAATCAGGCGCAGCCTGTAAAGCCTGGAGCACATAGTGCCCGATATTGCCATAACCAACGATGGCAGCTCTTACTTTTTTCATACTTTTATTGATTTTAGTTATCAGTTATCTATTTAGCGGGCACAAAAATACTCATTTTTCATTGAATTTCGGCATAAACCCACACAATCTTCCATTTCCTTTTTTCTTTATTAAGCTATTTTATAGACGGAGGATATTTCGTACATTTGCACCGGACATGGGTTTCACTCCATCTGCCATTGACCATTAACCATTACTACCGCATCCCAATAAAGAACTGAAAACTTATGATAGAATACCTCCGGGGCGAACTGGCCGAACTCAGTCCGGCAACCGCCGTCATCGACTGCAACGGTGTAGGCTACCTGGCCAGCATCTCACTCAACACTTATTCGGCCATTCAGGGCAAGAAGTCCTGCAAGCTATACGTCTACGAAGCCATCCGTGAAGACGCCTACCAGCTCTACGGATTTGCCGACAAGCAGGAACGCGAACTCTTCCTGCTGCTTATCTCCGTATCAGGTATCGGCGGAAATACGGCCCGCATGATACTCTCGGCCCTGTCTCCATCCGAGCTCATCAACATCATCAGTACGGAAAACGCCAACCTGCTGAAGACGGTGAAAGGCATCGGGCTGAAGACTGCCCAGCGCATCATCGTGGACCTGAAGGACAAAATCAAGACAGGGGCCGTAGCTGCCGCCATGGGAGTCGAACCGAGCCTGCCGCTCCAGACAGCTACCAGCAACGAAGTTATGGACGAAGCCGTAGCCGCCCTTACCATGCTGGGGTTTGCACAGGCTGCCTCGCAGAAAGTGGTACTGGCCATCCTCAAGGAAACTCCCGACGCCCCGGTGGAGCAAGTCATCAAACTGGCTTTAAAAAGACTTTAAAGTGTATTTAAACGCATGAAAACGACTTCTGTCTATATGAAACGCTGGCTGGAAGCAAACGGCCGTACACGGATATTGCCCGGAGATGCCTGGTACCTGAACTTCGCCATTGAGACACTGCCCCTCATTACAGCCTCCCCGCTATTTGCCGACTGTACCGCTGAAAAGAGAACTGCGGCAGCCGTGAACATTACCCTCTACTTTCAGGATGCCATTGCCCAAACAGGAGGCTGGAAGGCATTCACAGCCCATTTCGGCAAGTTATACGGACATCCGCTGCCGTTTTATACCTGCGACGGATACATTGAGGACGAAATCAACCGGGACGATGTATGCTTTCTGCTGTGGAAAAACCTGTCCGATACATACCCTGCTTTTCGTTTCCAAAATCCGCATGAGGAGGCTCTCCTGACACTGGCCGGGCAACTCTACGACCGTATGGATGCCCTTTTTGAAGAAGCCCCCATCAACGATGTCCCCTCACCGGAGACATGGGTCATGGACCTCAGCCTGCTGGAAACGCCTGCCACCTCCTTACCCGAGGTGACGCCCAGCTCCCGCCTGACCAAAGACGTGGAACACTGCCTGCAATATAGCCACGGACACCCCCTACTCTATTTTGCCACGTACGAAACGTTGCGCAGCTTTCTCATCGGCACACTGGGATGGCAAGATCAGCCCGACGGTATACTGGCCGAACTGAAAGAAGAAAAGGATTTCGTAATCTACGCCAACGCCAAAGGTATGCTGCTCGCTCCCGGGGTAGCCTCCTGCTTCTTCGACTCCCGCAATCCGGCCTATAACGCCGCAGCTGCCTCGGCCAAGGGCTATGAGTTGTTCTGCCTGCCCGGCCGTTGTCCATTCGACTTGCTGAAGTATGGCATGCGCCACAACCTCCTGCCCGACGCGACCCTTCCTTTTGACGAAGGACGGGAAGTGCTGCAGCAGAATTGGGACTTCATCGCCCGTTACTTTCTGGGAGATTATTACGAAGGAGACTAAAAAAACAAATACCAAGATACAGCAAACATAGCCCTATGACAAACATCATAGAAAAAATGAAAGCCGCTTATCCGGTGTCCGATGAAAGCATCCGGCTATTGAAAGAACAACTGACCCTCTGCCACTTTCCCAAAAGATACCGGCTGGTAGAAGCAGACAAATACTGCAAGGCTGCCTACTTCATAGAAAAAGGCATGACACGCTCTTTCTGGCTGGTCAACGGCGAAGAAATAACAACATCTTTTTCGTGTGAAGGAGGCATTGTCTTCAGCATGGACGAACTATATTACGGAAAACTCAGCGAAGAGTATGTGGAAACATTGGAAGAAGTAACCGCCTACCGGATATCGCTTACCAGCCTGCTCCACCTGTTCCAGACGAACATCGAACTGGCCAACTGGGGACGTGTAATCCATCAGGATGAATACCGGCGACTGCACCGTTCCCACAAGGAACGGCTCACACTGGCAGCCAAGGAACGGTATGAGGCTTTTCTGGAACAGTTTCCTCAAGTATGCCAAAGGGCACAATTGGGCTATATCGCTTCCTACTTAGGAATAACCCTTCCCACACTCAGCCGCATCCGAAAGAACAGAAAAACATCCCAATAAGCTCATTTTTTGTTACAGGACAATTTTTTCCATAGTGAATCGGCGTAACTTTGCGCCATTATTAACCGGACAAAAGGTCCTAAACAACAAAAAATGCCATGACAAAAGTTTCTTCCGCCGCTTTCAGCGACACCAAACCCCATTATGAGCTACTTGACGGGCTGAGAGGAGTAGCCGCCCTGCTGGTCGTGTTCTACCATATCTTCGAAGGTCTGTCCTTTGCTGCCGGGGGCACCCTCATTACCGTTATCAACCACGGTTACCTGGCCGTAGACTTCTTTTTCATCCTGTCCGGTTTCGTCATCGGCTACGCCTACGACGACCGACTGGGCAAAAGCATGAGTCTGGGCAACTTCTTCAAGCGGCGGCTGATTCGCCTCCATCCGATGATTGTGATGGGAGCCGTACTGGGCGTGGTGTTCTACCTGCTGCAAGGTTCGGTGCAATGGGACGGCACCCACGTGAGCCTTTCGCTGGTGATGCTTGCCCTGCTCTGTGCCCTGTTCTTCATTCCGGCCGCCCCAGGTGCCTGCTATGACATACGAGGCAACGGTGAAATGTTTCCACTGAACGGGCCGAGCTGGTCGCTCTTCTTCGAATACATCGGCAACATCCTCTATGCACTCTTCATCCACCGCCTGAGCAACAAGATGCTGGGCCTGCTGACCGTCCTGTCGGGACTGGGGCTGGCGTGGTTCGCCCTGTTCGACGTAGTGGGCTACGGCATGATCGGTGTAGGCTGGACGCTGGACGGTGCCAACTTCGTGGGCGGACTGCTGCGCATGCTCTTCCCCTTCACACTGGGCATGCTGCTGTCGCGCCACTTCAAGCCCGTCAAAATCAAAGGGGCCTTCTGGATTTGCACAGCCGTATTGCTCGTTCTGTTCTGCGTTCCTTATATAGAAGGTAAAGAAGGCATCTGCCTGAACGGTCTGTACGAAGTATTCTGCATCTTCCTCGTATTCCCCGTGCTGGTGTGGCTGGCTGCCTCCGGAAAGACTACGGACAAGCACTCCACCCGGATATGCCGGTTTGCAGGCGACATCTCCTATCCGCTCTATGCCGTCCACTACCCCGTGATGTACCTGTTCTACTCCTGGCTGATCGAGCACAAATACTATACATTCCGCGAAGTGTGGCCCACGGCCCTCACGGTCTATGCCGGCAGCATCCTGCTGGCCTGGCTCTGCCTGAAACTTTACGACGAGCCTGTACGCCGGTGGTTGAGCAAAAGGCAAGTTTAAAAACTTGACGCAGTAACTATCTGATTATATATACTTTACGGTGACGCGTAAAGTCTCGGGTAAACTTTACGCGGACAATTAAATAAATAGGCTGCCTTTAAAGGCAGCCTATTTATTTAATCAGTTACAGAAAGTTTATAAACACGCCTTTCACTTGACGCAATAAATCATTAATTATCAACCAAGTAGGGTGACAAGTTATAATATTCAAAGTAAAATGGTGCAAAGGAATACTATCATCAAGTGCTTCGTTACCCCCTCATGCAGTGCTTCCTTACACTCTGACGAAGCACTGCATGAGGGGGTAACAAAGCACTTCGTCAGCAGTTCACGAAGCACTGCATGACATTCCCAAACAACTGCCCGTCAAAGTTCGATGATTTCTTCGGGAGCAAGCGTCAGTTTTTCCAAGCCTTCAGCCGTCACTACCCAGGAATTCTCGATACCCAGCGGACCGACTCCCGGCAATACGATTTTCGGTTCAAGCGCAAAGACCATGCCCGGCTCCAGTTCCTGACGGATGCGAGGAGCGATGACAGGTGCCTCGTTGATCTCCAGTCCGATGCCATGACCGATGAACTTCGCCTTCTGCTCCACTCCCATGAAATAGTCGGCAAAACCGGCTTTCGTCACCAGCTCGATGGCCTTGCTGTACAGGTCCTCGCAGATGACTCCCGGCTTGGCCATGGCTGCCACGGCCTCCTGTATCTCCAGGCAGGTCTGATGGGCCGCATAAGCCTGATCCGTCAGCTTGCCGACGGAGTATACACGGCTCATGTCGCCCATGTAACCATAGAAATTACCTCCCATATCGACCATGATGCTCTGGCCGGGCTGTATCAGCGAACCGTTGGCACCGCCAGGCAGCGTGGGGTCGAGTCCGGCACCTCCCAAAGCGAAGTCGTAGGGCGAAGGAGCCGCCGCATTGTCGCCTGCCAGCAGGCTTCCCATGAATATCTCCATGCTTTGTCCGAACACCCGGAAGATACCCAGACAACCCTCCAGGCGCATCAGCCGCTCCACCTCAACGGAAAGCTGGAGATCGGTCATGCCGGGCCGGTAGACCGACGGAATCTGTGCGTAAGCCTTTGCATGCGCCACGCCCGACCGACGGAAGAACTCAATCTCCATCTCCGTCTTGGTGCTGCGTGCCTGGCGAATGAGATCCGTACCGCAAGGCACCACTTCCGCCTCGGGGAAACAGGCCGCCAGGCGATTGTATTCGTTAAAGGACAGCTCGCTTCCCTCGAGCATCAGCTTCTTCGGCAACGGCAGGCCGCATGCCTGAATCAGTTCCGGCAGCTGTTCGGGCTTTCGGATGGGCATGATGTGTTCGCCTTCAATGGTGTTGGGACGCTTCACGAACAAACGGGCAAAATCGTTCAACGGCAGATACAGATAGCCGCTGACTACCCGTCCGTAGGTATAAATCAAGTTGACATTGCAAGTAATGAGGGCGGCATCAATCCCCTGTTGTGCCATCAGTACGCGTATTTTATCACGTCTTTGTTTCAATTCCGGAAATAGCATATTCTTACTGTTTTTATTGGTTTCGATGTGCAAAGGTAATAATTTTAAAGATTAAGCCCTATACATCGGAAACTAAGTTAAAGCCTTTTCGGACAAATCGCTGCAAAATACCCATAAACAGGTAACGTCCTGCCACTTCATCTGCCTGACGGACAAAAAAAACGCTGCCCCGTACCTTCACAGGCACAGGGCAGCATAAACCACAAATACAAATACAACTAAACAAAGTTTCTCTCTTAAATTATGCCTTGTCCCATCATGGCGTGGGCAACCTTCATGAAGCCGGCGATGTTTGCGCCCTTCACGTAGTTGATGTAGCCATCGGGTTCAGTACCATACTTCACGCACTGTTCGTGGATGCCGTGCATGATGGCATGCAACTTCTGATCCACTTCGGCAGCGCTCCAGCTGAGGTGCATGGCGTTCTGCGACATTTCCAGTCCGCTGGTGGCCACACCGCCTGCGTTGACGGCCTTGCCCGGTGCGTACATCATCTTGTGCTCGATGAAGAGGTCGATAGCCTCGGGCGTACATCCCATGTTCGAGATTTCGCCTACGCACAGCACGTTGTTGGCAATCAGCTGACGGGCATCATCGCCGTTCAGCTCGTTCTGGGTAGCACAAGGCAGTGCGATGTCCACCTTCACTTCCCACGGACGTTTGCCGGCCACGAACGTAGCACCCGGGAACTGCTCGGCATAAGGTGCAACGATGTCGTTGCCCGATGCACGAAGTTCCAGCATATAGTCAATCTTTTCGCCGCTGACACCGTCGGGATCGTAGATGTAACCGTCGGGACCGGAAATGGTCACTACCTTGGCGCCCAGCTGGGTAGCCTTGGTAGCGGCACCCCATGCCACGTTGCCGAAGCCGGAGATGGCCACCGTCTTGCCCTTGATGTCGATGCCCTTGGTCTGCAGCATCTGGTTCACGAAATACAGACCGCCGAAACCGGTAGCTTCCGGACGGATCAGGGATCCGCCGAAGGACATTCCCTTACCGGTAATGGTTCCGTTCTCGAATGCGCCTCTGATCTTTCTGTACTGTCCATACAGATAACCGATCTCACGAGCGCCTACGCCAAGGTCACCAGCCGGGATATCGATATCCGGACCAATGTGAC
>ERZ780212.180-NODE-180-length-69376-cov-8.928607_pt1 | contig 69376 bp, 65 predicted proteins | sample MGYA00511364_ERZ780212 | MGnify/ENA primary metagenome ERZ780212 (study PRJEB29588, sample SAMEA2147991) | human gut metagenome | biome: human gut; feature: human-associated habitat; material: faeces | place: Denmark | collected 2008/2010 ... | reverse complement strand
ATGATTGACAGGGAAACAGTAGACAGGATTCTGGACGCGGCTGATATCGTGGATGTGATAGGCGACTTCGTCACGCTGAGGAGGCGCGGGGCCAATTATATCGCCTGCTGTCCGTTCCACAATGAGAAGACGCCGTCGTTCTCAGTCTCTCCGAGCAAGGGCATATTCAAGTGTTTCGGCTGCGGCAAGGCCGGCAGTGCCGTTACCTTTATCATGGAGCATGAGCAGATGACCTATCCCGAGGCCCTGAAGTACCTGGCCCGCAAGTACGGCATAGAGGTGCATGAGCAGGAGGAAACGGAAGAGGATGCACAGGACCGCCTTAAGAGGGAATCGATGATAGCCGTGTCTGAGTTCGCGGCCAGATACTATACAGACGCACTTTTCAATACAGCCGAGGGACATTCCGTGGGCCTTTCGTATTTTAGACAGAAACGGGAGTTTACGGAGGAGACTGTCCGTAAGTTCGGGCTTGGCTGGTCACCGTCAGGGGCGGCTTTTGCCGGCGAGCCTCCTGTTCCGTCGTTGGCAGCCGCGGCATTGAGGGCTGGATATAAGAAGGAGTTCCTGCTGTCCACAGGTCTGTGCTACGAGCATGGCGGCTCTCTGGTGGACAAGTTCCGCGAGAGAGTCATTTTCCCGATACATTCGCTCAGCGGCCGTATCATAGCTTTCGGCGCCAGGACCCTGAAAGAGGACAAGAGTGTAGCGAAGTACATGAATTCGCCCGAGAGCGAGATATACCACAAGAGTCACTCCCTCTACGGAATATATTTTGCCAAGTCGGCCATAGCCAAGGCACAGAAATGCTATCTGGTTGAGGGCTACGCTGATGTGATATCGATGCATCAGGCGGGGATTGAGAATGTCGTGGCGTCTTCAGGGACGGCCCTGACTGCGGACCAGATAAGGCTGATAAAGCGTTTCACCGGCAATGTGACGGTGATGTACGACGGGGACTCGGCGGGGATCAAGGCCGCTCTGCGCGGAATCAATATGCTGCTGGAGGAGGGTATGACAGTCAAGGTGGCGCTGCTGCCTGACGGACATGACCCGGACTCGTTCGCCAGGACTCATTCCCGGCAGGAGATTCTGGATTTTCTGGAGAAGCACGAGACGGACTTCATAGAATTCAAGTACGAGCTGCTTTCGTCCGGCATACAGAATGACCCTATACGGAAAGCGGAGCTGATAAGGGACATCATAGACACCATAGCGGTGATACCTGATCAGATAACGCGCTCGCTCTATATCGAGCAGTGCGCTCAGAGGCTGTCCATGAAGGAGGACATGCTTTTCTCCGAGGTCGCGCGGATAAGGCGCAGGAGGATAGAGTCAGGAGAGTACGAGCGTCGCAGGCGGGAGGAAAAGGAGGCCCGGTATGCGGCCGCTGTCGATGACGGGGATGCCGCGGGAGCGGGGGCGCCTGGACAGGGCGGCGGTACAGGTGCGGGCCGGATGCGGTTCGCTCCGGTTCCTGTCCTGGATCTGGCTGAGAGGGAGCTTCTGTATTATCTTCTGAAGTTCGGGGAGTGCATGATGACCTTCGAGGATCATCAGAGGTTCGGGGCTGAGGCTCCTGTGATAGAGATAACGGTAAATGAGTATATCTCGGCCAATCTGTCGAATGACGATCTGGAGTTTCACAATCCTCTGTACCGGAAGATATACGGGTTGTATTTTGACTTTCGGAAGGAGCTGCTGGATGCTGCCGGAGAGACGGCTCCTGCACCTGATGACCTTCAGGACGGGATAATGCACCGGATGGTCAATTGCGGTGATCCTGAAGTTACCAAAACGGTGGTGGATATCACGGAGGACAAGTACGAGCTCAAAGTGAAGGAGTACATCAAGGCCCAGATTCCGGAACGCAATGTCATAGACAAGAATGTCCCCAAGGCTGTACTGGTCTACAAGCTCAAGTATGTGGAGTACACCTGCTCCCAGCTTGCTGAGAGTCTCAGGCAGAAGGACCAGGACGCTGAGGCCCAGCAGGAGGTCATGCATCGTCTCAAACTGCTCCTGCAGATAAAAAATGTCCTGGTCAAGGACCTGAACAGGGTCTCATAGAAAAGCGTTGCTACTGGTTCTTGCCCTCAATGCCGTACACGGCTGTGACAGGCACTGTCATGAGGATTACATCCGGATCTATCTGCTTGGCGGTCTTGACGATATCGTTGGAGTATCCCTTACGGCTGACGACCATCAGCATCTTCTTGTCTCCTTCTGTAGACCACTGTACGGACTTCACTGAGCGGTTGCCTTCTATACTCAGTGTCTGGAGTCTGGCGGCTATCTCGTCGTTGTGCTCGGAGAGGATGAGGGTCTGGACGGACTGCTGCGAGCCGGTCAGGAACATGTCCACCGCGTAGGAGAAGGCGATGATCTCGACGAATCCGTATACGACATCGGCCAGGGTCTTGTCATTGACAAGCAGAATGGACATTACAATGAGGGAGTCGCATACCAGATAGATACGTCCAGGAGAGATGTTCTTGTATTTGTTGATTGAAAGTGCAATGATGTCGGTGCCGCCGGTGCTGCCGCCCTGGGTGATGATGATGGCGATGCCGATGCCGCTCATGGCACCTCCGATGAGGGCGTTGATGAGGTTGTCGGTGATGCCGGCGGAGATACTGGTCAGACCCGGTATCATGGGCATGAACTGGAAGAATACGAAACTCATGGCCACGCAGTATATGGTCTTTATGCCGAACCCCTTGCCCAGTATGATGAATCCTGCAACCAGCAGCAGTATGTCAATCGCGAACTTGGCGTATGAGACAGGTATGCTGTCGATGCCGTAGTGAATCACAGAGGCCAGACCGGCAATGCCGCCTCCGGTAATCTCATGAGGGTTGAGAAATGCGGTCCAGCCAAAAACAAACACGGCCAGTCCAAGAGTCATGATGACGTATTCTTTGATGTATTTTAGTAACATAAATCGGTTATTTAGGCCGCGAAGATAATAAATTATAAGCACAGTGCGCTGGTTCGGTAACAAAATAAAGGCTGCACCCGGAATCAGGCACAGCCTTGGTAAGAATTATAGTATGTGGGATAATGCTTGCCGGGATTTTACCATTCGGGTTCATCAGTGATAACCAGGGATTCCTGCGTGCTGGTGCCGGTGATTTTGTATCCGTCCCAGGTCTCGGCATCTACGGAAAATCTGTATCCCTCTCCATCATGCACCACCGTTATGGTTCCGGAGCGCATGAATCCCATGGTCTGTTCAAAAGTCTCGCCGTCCAGAAGATAATAGTAGCTGCCCAGGTAATCGATGTTTATGGCGTCATACCATTTATAGTCTCCGGCGATAGCTGTGTTTGCTGCCGGTTCAATCGATATAGGGTATTCTCCTTCAGGAATCCCCGCGTAGGGGTCCTGCTGTGAGGGAACGTAGAATTCCATCTTGAGGCAGTGCTTGTTGTATCCTCCGAAGGGACTGTCCGGATCCGGATCGTTGACGCATGACAGGGAGTATTTGGACATTCCGTCCACTTCTCCGCAGTAGTAGGCGTATTTCATCAGGGGATAGTCAAGGCCTGTAATGTCTTCCTTGAGTGACGGCTTATAGTTGTAGATTCCGTAGTAACCGTTTTCTACTATTAGGCTGATGCTCCCCTTATAGTATGCGGAGTAGCCGGTTCCGTCCTCGAGAGTGACGAGGGCGGTTACGGCATATTCCTCGCCGGACTGCGTCATCTGAATGGTTCCGGAAGCGATGTCCACTTCTGTTTCCATACCTTCCGCTCCGCATATCAGGAAAGAGGAGTAGCTGTCGGCAGTTACGATTATGCCTGGGGTCTCTTTACCCTCCCCGGATGCATAGACTCCGCAGAAAGGCAAGGCGTTTTCCGGAACCTGACTTATGTCTTCCAGGGAGCGCACTGCATAGATCTCGGCGATGTGGCCGTTGACGAAAGTCTCCCAGTTCTCGCCCTCCCTAAGTTCTGCATCCCCGAGACGGAATGTGAAACCTGCTGCGTTGGTCATTTCGTATTCCTGACCCCAGTCCAGAATATCCGCAGTGCCGGTGATCTCAAGTCTTTCCATAGCATCCTCTGTGGTGAGCCGTGCGGTGGAGGACAGTGTTGTCTCGTCACCGTAGACAGCGGTGCAGATTATATAGTCTGTAGCCGCCTCCAAACCGTTGAAGATAACATTGGCGTTACCTTTGAATCGGAAGTCGGCATACTCCGCATTGCCGGCCATCTCCAGAATCTCAGCAGCGGCGGCTATTGAGTCAGCTGCAAATTCCTCTGCCGTGAGGATACAGGTAAAGTACTCATTATCGGCAGATTCAGGGATAAGTGTCAAGCCGACCGTGAAGTCTGTCGTTACATTGACCTGTATGTCGATATTCATGACAGGTGTGGGGTCAGGTGTGGGGCTGTTGTTGCTTTTTTCGCATGCCGTGGTCAGAATGGTAGCAGAAAGGATCACAAAAAATAGTGATTTGTGTTTCATTGTAATGAAAATTTGATTTAATTTAAAATTTAAAATTTAAAAAAACATGCAAAAATAAACCGGCAGTGATGAATGGGTTGTTAACAAATGTTAATTCGGCGGAATGTATGGATGAGTTCTGTAGAATCATGAAATTCCCCCGGGAATGTGCGGAACAGATCTCTGAGATTATCGAATTCCGTGAAGTGGAGGACGGTACAGTCCTGATATCTCAGGGAGAAATGAGTTACAATATCTGTTTTATCCTCTCAGGCTTTGGTGTGGGATACTGTGTTACGGATATGGGAGACAGCAAGTGCCTGTACCTTCAGACGAGTTCTTATGTTCTGTGCTCGTTGGCGACACTTGCGCATGGAGAAGTTTCCGAGTACTGCTGCTGTATGCAGAGGGGCGGTCTGGTCGCTGTTATTGATGACCGGAAGCTGATGAGTCTGGCTATGAGTGATGTGAAAATATGCGTATGGTACATCGGGGTGCTCAAGTCCGCTCTGGTGCGTTTTGAGAAGAAAGCCGCTAATTTCATTACCAAAGATTCCCGGCATCGTCTGCAGGAGCTGTACGATGAGTCTCCGGAGATTTTCAGTAATGCGCTGGGCAAGCAGATAGCCAGCTTTATCGGGGTTACTCCGGTGCACTTGAGCCGGATACTTTCGTCCAAAGTACACCGTTGACTCCGCTCCATGAATCAGTTATGGATTAATTATGCCGGGCCTGTTGTCGTATCAGGGCAAGAGAAGGCCGAATTTAAGAAGTTATAACCGGAACGTGACAAATAATTTGCAATACGAAGAGCGCCTGGGCACGGCGCCCATGACTCCGCTGGTCTTCCGGATGGCCGTCCCGGCTGTGGTGGCCCAGCTCGTCAACCTGCTATACAACCTTGTGGACCGGATCTACATCGGGCACATTTACGGCATCGGTACGGATGCCCTGGCCGGAATCGGCGTGACCGGCTCGGTGATCATCCTCGTTTCGGCTTTTGCCTCGATAGTCAACGGCGGGGCCGCACCTCTGGCATCCATTGCCCTCGGGCGCGGGGACAGGGCCCTCGCCGGCCGCTATCTCGGCAACGGGGTGGTCCTTCTGCTGTGCTTTTCCGTGATCTGTACCCTGCCGGTCTACATCTTCATGGAACCGATACTCTATGCCGTAGGGGCCTCAGACGTCACTATAGGCTATGCCTCCGACTACCTCTCGGTCTATCTGCTCGGTACAGTGTTCGTACAGCTGTCACTAGGTCTGAACACTTTTATATATACTCAAGGCAGGCCGGGGATAGCGATGACATCGGTCATTATAGGTGCGGCGATGAACATCGTCCTGGATCCTGTCTTCATCTTCGTGCTTGGAATGGGCGTCAAGGGGGCGGCCATAGCCACGGTCATCTCCCAGGCCTGCAGCGCCGCGTGGGTGCTGTCCTTCCTGTGCTCCCGCCGACGGGCCTCGCTGCACATAGAGTGGAAGGCCATGCGGGTGGACTGGAAGGTCATAGGAGCCACCCTGGCTCTCGGTGTGTCGCCTTTCGTGATGGCCAGCACGGAGAGCATAGTGGGATTCGTGCTTAACGGCACCCTCAAGCACTACGGGGACATCTACGTCAGCGCCCTGGCCATCATGCAGAGCGCGATGATGCTTGTCAGTGTGCCTCTGTCCGGCTTTGCCCAGGGCTTCATCCCCATCGCCAGCTACAACTACGGCCGTGGCGACGCGCCCAGAGTCCGCTCATGCCTCCGGGTAGTGGTCATCACCATGTTTTCATTCAACCTCATAGTCGTCTTGCTGATGATCCTCTTCCCTTCGGTTGTGGCCTCGATATTCAGTGACGACCCTGAGCTTATTTCCGTTGTTTCCGGAGCTATGCCGCTTTTTCTGGCCGGCATGACCATATTCGGCCTGCAGCGGGCCTTCCAGAACATGTTCGTGGCGCTCGGGCAGGCCCGTCTGTCGATATTCATTGCCCTGCTGCGCAAGATAATCCTCCTCGTGCCGCTGGCCCTGACCCTTCCCCGTCTTATGGGTGTGAGAGGAGTCTTTGCCGCCGAGGCCATATCCGACGCTACTGCTGCAGTCTGCTGTACCGTCCTGTTCCTCATCATGTTCCCGAGAATCCTGAGAAAAAACTGCAGCCGGCCTTAAAATTTTTGTAACATTTTCTCCGGTTCCGGCGTCATAAGTTCAGAAGTTTTTAAAAAGAGAAAAAATTATGAAACGAGTTTTTACACCCATCTTCCTCAGCCTGCTGCTTCTGTCGGCGGCTGTACTGCCCGCAGGGGCCCGGAATGTCGAAAGTCTGTATGAACGCTATGCCGGGAAGCCCGGCGCCGAGTCCGTCTCCGTGGGCCGGTTCTGGATCAATCTCGCCAAGCTCGTTGTGGCTTTGCAGGAAGAGACGGAAATGTCCGATGATGAGACCGATGTGGCGCTCAAGACCCTCTCGCATATCAGCGCTGTGCGGGTGGCCGACCTGAGCAGCTGCGGCGAGAATGTGCTGGCGCAGTTCGCAGAGGATGTCGCTGACTGTTCTACAGACGGTTATGAACTGCTGACCAGGGTGCATGAGGACGGTGACGATCTCAGAGTGCTGGTGCGCAGGGACGGGGATGTCATCCGGGAGATGGTGGTGATATCGGCAGGGGCGGACCCGGCCATCATCCAGATAGAGGGTAGGATAACGGAGGAAGAGGCCGCCAGGTACATCGCCTCGTCAATGCAGTAGGTGAGTCCCGCCCTATGAACACCGAAGAGTTCAAATCAGTTTTCCTCCCCCTCGGTCCTCTGCTGTATCGCCTGGCGTTCCGCATGCTTGGAACGGAGGAGGACGCCCGGGATGCAGTGCAGGAGCTTTACGTCAAGCTCTGCCGCGATGGCGATAGGGCTCTCCGGAGTGCCAATCCCCAGGGCTACTGCGTGCGGATGATGCAGAATGTCTGTGCGGACTTCCTGCGGCGGGGCAGGCGCAATGTTCTCCGCAGGGCTGCGGATGTGGAGGAGGTAAGGGGAGGCCCGGTAGTCGAGGCGGCGGATACCCCGATAGAAGGCCGTGAAGATGCGGCTCTGGTGCGTAGGGCTCTGGCCGCAATGCCTCCGAAATTACGGGAGGTGGTGATACTACGGGATCTGGAGCAGATGGAGATGTCCGAGATAGAGACTTTGACAGGCATGAGCCAGGTCAATATCCGGGTGACTCTGTCCCGGGGAAGGAAGATGCTTAAAGAAAAAATTGAAAAATTTATAAACAGGTAGGATTTTTAAAAATGGACAGGAATTTAAAAATATCTGAATTGTCGGAGCGTTTCTATGCCGGACAGACTTCCAGCGCGGAGGAAAGGGAACTGGCAGACAGACTGGAGGAGGCATCTGTTGAAGACAGGACTCTTCTGAAAGGGCTTTCTGAGCTCAGGGTCTCCGATGATGAAATACCGGTTCCGGAGGATCTGTCCCGGACGATAGAGCAGGCAGTAGACCGTGAGATGGGCCGCCGCCGGAGTTGGATGAGGCTGGTCGCTTCCATTTCTTCGGTCGCCGCTGCAGCTGTCATCGCCGCAGTAGCACTCATAATGCCTGTCGATACGTACGAACCGAAGGATACTTTCGAGGATCCGGCCCTTGCATACGCCGAAACAGTCAGGGCGCTGGAGATGGTAGGGGAGAATCTCGGCAAGGGACTGGCAAAAGCCGGCAACAGCATGGACCGGGCCGGGGACATGGTCTCAAAAACAATGGAATCAGTTCAAAGTAAAGTTAATAATAAGTAAAGGTTATGAAAAAAGTCGTTTTAAGTGCCGCCTCTATCGCGGCATCGTTCCTACTGCTCTGTGCTGCGGCTCCGTTCTCGTCAGCTGCGGTTTCTGACAGCCATCTTGTAGCACCCGTTGTCTCAGGAGAGACAGGTAACCGGACGGAGGAAGACAATGTCAAGGCACTTTACCGGAAATACGAGAACAATCCGGCAGTCACTACGGTCTACGTGTCGTCCGCCATGTTTGATCTTCTGCGCAATCTGGATGTGAGTGTCACGGGCAGCGTGCAGGTAGATGGCGACGGTGGTTCAACGGATGTGGATACTGAGGAACTTTCACAGATGTTCGCAACCATCTCCAGCCTTACCGGTCTGTATATTCTGTCAACCGAGGACCAGGCAGTCGCCTCTGACATGCGTCAGAATATCCGGGTGGACGGGGACTATGTGCAGCTCATGAAGGTCAAGGACGGTGGAGACAAGGTGGATTTCTACTACAAGTCCCCTGACGGGAAGCGTATTGTGGAATTCCTGATGCTCGCGGACTCCGATGAGGAGACGGTGGTCATCCAGTTCGAGTCCGACAGCCTGACTTTCGATGACGTCGCCAGACTTGCAGCCATTATGGCTCAGGGGGAATAGGTCCCAGTACAGGGCCGCTGAAGCGTCCCTGTCACGATAGAGCCGGCCGGAACGGATGTGTCTTGAAAGCTGTTCCGGCCGGTTTTGTTTTTAGTTGTGGAAAATATGCTATATTTGTGCGTTATGGTAAAACGGCTGAGAAAATACCGCTTTCTGAACTGTCTGCTCATGTCCCTGTTCATAGGGTTCTATGTGAGCAATACGCTGTTTGTCCATACGCATTACTATCAGGGGTATTCCGTCACTCACTCGCATCCCTACGCCAAGAACACCGACGGACTTCCGGACCATACCCATACGGCCAATGACCTTAGGGTGATATCCGCTTTCAATGCTTCCACCTTCTTTGCGGGTGAGAGTGTTGTCATAGCAGATGTGCAATGCACTCCGGTTGCCGTGTATTATGCATGCGGTGGAAGTGAGACTGCCGCAGGAGTACTGCTGCACTACGGTCTGAGGGCCCCTCCCGTACATTCTGTCTAAGACGCCTGTTTTCATTTTCTACCGACAGGGCCGTATTGTGCCCTGCCGGAAAACCATTTTACAATAACTTAGATAGAAATTCATGTACAGATTTTTCATACCCGGACTCATGCTGCTGCTGACGGCATGTGCCGGCAACAGAACTGCTCAGAGCGCCGCAGAGGTGGTATTCCGCGGCGATACAGTAGTTGTCAGCAGCAATTCCCCTATATACGGACAACTGGAATTCGCCACTGTGGAGCCGTGCGGCTATTCGGCCCGGTTCCGGACGGTCGGGGAGGTGACTCCCGTGGCGGGCAGGATAGCTGAAATCTCCGCTCCTTTCTCCGGGCGGGTGGAGGGATGCAGCGTGCATCTCGGACAGAAGGTAAAAAAAGGAACGCCGGTATTCACTCTCGGCTCTTCCGGTTTCTACGAGGCAGTAAGGTCTTATTTTGCGGCTAAGGCCAACAATGAGCTGGCTGCCGGACGCTATGCGCGTCAGAGTGCCCTTTCCCGCAACGGGGTAGGGGCCGTGCGTGATCTGGAACAGGCCAGGAGCGAGGCCTACATTGCGGCCCAGGAGCTGGAACAGGCTGTAGCGGTGCTCAGGATATTCAATGCGGATACAGCCTCTCTCCGTATGGGGCAGCCGCTCGTTTCCGTCTCTCCCATAGCCGGGGAGGTGCTCAGCTGCGATATGACGATAGGCAGCTATGTCTCCGAAGGGGACGGGCCTCTGGCAGTGGTGGCCGACCTCTCTACGGTGTGGGTCAGGGCCTTTGTCAAGGAGCGCTATTTCGGGGCAGTGCAGGAGGGGGACAGTGTGGAAATACATGTTCCCTCGGCGCCGGAGCTCACCTATGAGGGCAGGGTGCACTATGTGGGCGAAATGGTGGATCCCGAAAGCCGTGCTCTGGAGGTGATAGTGGAATGCGACAACGCGGCCCGCAGCCTGAAATTGGGAATGTTCTGCAATGTGCTGTTCTTCAGCTCTCCAGTCGAGTCCTTCATATTGCCGGCCACAGCCCTTATGCAGGAGAGCGGCAGTGATTTCGTCTACCAGTCTCTAGGAGACGGCACACTGCTGAGGAAGCCGGTGGCCTCGGAAACTCTCGGGGACGGCAATGTGCGTATTCTCAGCGGACTGGAGGGAGGCGAGACTGTAATGACCAGAGGTGGTATTTTCCTGAATATGTAGGGCCATGGAGAAGTTCATAGACAGACTGCTCGAGCGCAGATGGCTCGTGCTGGCCGTGTTCGTGCTGCTCGCGGCCCTTGGATTGTACGCCTGGAAGCATCTGGCCATAGATGCCTATCCGGATATCGCCGATGTATCGGTGGGAGTGGCCACTCAGGTGCCGGGACTTGCCGTGGCCGAGGTAGAACAGCAGATAACCGTGCCCTTGGAAAGGGAACTGAACGGTATCCCCGGCCTGAAGGTGATGCGCAGCAAGAACTTTTTCGGCATCTCCAAGATAACCCTCGTTTTCGAGGACGGTGTGGATGATTACTGGGCGCGCCAGCGGGTGATGGAGCGTATCGCTGACATAGAGCTGCCTTTCGGAGCGCAGCCCGGACTGGATCCGCTGACCTCTCCCACCGGTGAGATTTTCCGGTATGTGGTTACAGGAGACCGCAGTCTCAGAGAGCTGACGGACCTGAACCACTGGGTGATTATACCCCGTCTGAAACAGATCTACGGAATCGCGGACGTCTCCAATTTCGGCGGCATCACTACCCAGTACCAGATCGAGATAGACCCAGACCGGCTGACAGCCTACGGCCTTTCGCTCAGCGAGGTGACCGGGGCGATAGAGGACAATAACGCAAATGCCGGAGGCAGTACCATCATGCGCGGGGACCTGAGCTATGTGGTCCGTGGAGTAGGACTTGTGCAGGACCTGGAGGATCTGGGCAATATCGTGGTGCGCAGTGACGGTGGGGCGCCGGTCTATCTCAGGGACATCGGAACTCTGAAGTACGGCAACCTGGAACGGAAGGGCATAATGGGGTATCTGGACGGGGAGACCGATTATGCGGACGGGGTGCAGGGCATGGTCCAGCTGCTCCGCTATGAGAATCCCTCCCGTGTGCTCAGGGAGGTGAACCGGGCGGTGGATGACCTCAATGACAACATCCTGCCCGACGGCGTGCGCCTGAAAGTATTCTACGACCGGACGGAACTGGTGGATGCTACTCTCAATACCATACTGCACACCCTTTCCTTCGGCATCCTGCTGGTGCTGGCCGTCCTTGTCATTTTCCTCGGCAGTCCCAAGGGAGCCTTGCTGGCGACCGTCACTATACCGCTGTCGCTGCTGATTTCATTTATCCTCATGTGGCTTACCGACATTCCGGCCAATCTGCTGTCGCTCGGAGCCATAGACTTCGGCATCATAGTGGACGGCACTATCGTGATGATGGAGACTGTCCTCAAAAAGAGGGAGGATGACCCTTCCGCGCCGCTGGACCGCCGTACTGTCGCCCGGAGAGCCGCAGAGGTGGCCAAGCCCATTTTCTTTGCCACTCTGATCATAATCACTGCCTACCTGCCGCTTTTCGCATTCGACCGGGTGGAGAGGAAATTGTTCACCCCTATGGCGTTTACCCTTAGCTTCGCCCTTATCGGAGCTTTGGCGGCAGCTCTGCTGCTTATTCCCGGACTTGCCTATTCGGTCTACCGCAGGCCGCAGAAGGTGTACCGCAACCGCTGGATGGAGGCCCTGACGCTTAAATACAAGTCCGCCACTGCATCGCTTATCGGGGCTCCCCGCAGGCTGATAGCGCCTGTTGCCGCTGTGCTGGCGGCGGTGGTCGGACTGTCGGTGTATGTCGGCAAGGATTTCATGCCGGAACTGGATGAGGGCAGTATATGGATACAGGTGCAGCTGCCGGCCGGAATGTCGCTCGAGAAGTCCGCGGAGATGGCTGACGAGTTGAGGTACAGGCTGAAGGAATTCGACGAGGTGACTTACGTCATGACCCAGACCGGACGCGATGACGAAGGAGTCTGCCCCTTTTCGTTCTCGCATATCGAGGTGATGGTAGGACTGAAACCCTATAAGGAGTGGGATAGAGGCCGGCGGAAGGCGGACCTGGTGGAGGATATGGCGGCCATGATAGAGACGATGCCCGGGTACGGGGCGGGATTCTCCCAGCCGATTATAGATATGGTGATGGACCAGATAGCCGGAGCGCACAGTGATCTGGCTGTCAAGATATACGGCGAGGACCTGGATGAGGCGAGGCGGATTGCGGAGCAGATGGCGCAGGTGATTTCCGGGGTGGAAGGTGCCGGTGATGTAAGGCTGGCCGAAGAGCCGTTTCTGCCGCAGCTGCAGATAGTGGTGGACAGGGACAGGATAGCCCAGTACGGGCTCAATGTCGCCGATGTGGCGGAGCTTATCGAGGTGGCCTTGGGCGGCAAGGCTGTTTCCCAGGTCTTTGTGGGCAGCAGAGTCTACGACGTGACCTGCCGCTATACGGAGGAGTCCAGGGATACGCCGGAGAAGATAGGGGCTCTCATGCTGACATCCGCCTCCGGTGCCAAGATTCCGCTGTCGTCAGTGGCAGATGTGCGTACTACCATAGGAGCCAGCATGATCTCGCGGGAGATGAACCGGCGCGTCACGACCATACAGGTCAATCTCCGCGACCGCGACCTCTCTTCTTTCGTGGCCGAGGCTGACCGGGAGATAAGCCGCAATGTCTTCTACGACCATCGCGATTTCCATTATACCTGGGGCGGTCAGCTCGAGAACCAGAACCGCGCTTTCAGCCGTCTGGCGCTGATAGTGCCGGTGACCCTCGCCGTGATGTTCCTGCTGCTGTTTTTCTCCTTCGGCAACTTCCGGCAGGCCGGGCTGCTGATTGCCCTGCTGCCTCTGATGGTTTTCGGCGGCATGCTGGCACTGGTGGTGCGGGGGATGAGCTTCAATATCTCTTCCGCAGTGGGCTTCATTGCCCTTTTCGGCCTGGCTATTCAGAACGGGGTGATCATGCTCTCCCATATCAACGTCCTGCGGAAGAAAGGGTGGCAGCTGAAGGAGGCGGTCATCGACGGGGCGGCGCACCGTCTTCGTCCCATGATGATGACAGCCACAGTGGCCATTTTCGGACTGCTGCCGGCCTCCCTGGCCACAGGCATAGGCTCTGACGTGCAGAGACCTCTTGCCACCGTGATTGTCTACGGGCTGCTCTTCGCTACTCTGGTGACTCTTTTCGTGCTGCCTGTGCTGTACTATCTGGTGGAAAAGCGCAGGCTCGGATTGTCGGAAAAGAAAAAAACGTATGCGGCACAGCGGGTCCTGCCTGTTGTTCTGTCCCTGTTGTGCTGTGCAGCGGTATTGCCGGCCCTGACTCAGGACGTGCAGGCCCAAAGCCTGTCTCCGGTAAAAATCAGTTATGACGCCTATCTTGAGGCTGTGGCTGATGGCAATCTCGAATATGCCGCCGAAAAGCTGAATGTCGATATTTCCCAGGCCGAGCTGACCGCAGCCGGTGTATTCGGGGACTTCGCCTTTTCGGCATCATATTTCAACAACAGTGACTGGAGCATGGCCATGGGCCAGGGAGCCGAGTTCGGGCTGAGCAAGAACATAACGTTCGGGGTGCGTCGGGCCAGAATGGATCTGGCTTCAGGGCAGCGGGCACTGGCTGTGGCGCTGCTGGAGGATTACCTGCGCAACCTCCGGGCTCAGGCTACAATGGTCTATCTGGAAGCCATGAGGCAGTGCGAGCTCTACCGGGTGCAGCTGGATTCCTATGACAATATCCGGCAGCTGGCAGTGAGCGACAGCCTGCGTTTCGAGGCGGGGGAGATTACGGAACTTGCCGCGCGGCAGAGCCGTCTGGAGGCGGATATCCGGCTTAATGAGATGGCGGAGGCCGAAGCCGGCCTGTACCAGGCTCTTGCGGCCCTGAGCGTACAGATGGGACGGTCTCCGCGGGATACTCTCTTTTTGCCGGATGCCTGCCTGACACCGCTCGTGCGGGATTTTGTCCTCGATTCGCTGCTTGCGGCCGCTTCTGAAGGACGGTCCGACCTGATGGTTGCAATGTGCAATGAGGAGGTGGCGGCAGCTGCCCTGAACCTCGTCCGGAAGGAGAGGGGTACGGATGTGGAACTGTCCATAGGAGCCAATGTCAACTCCCAGGTCCGGAATGAAATCGCCCCGGCCCCTGCTTTTACCGGCATTTCGGCGGGAATAGCGGTTCCTCTGAAATTCTCCAATTTCAACCGGGGTGCGCTCGATGCTGCCCGCGGCAGGCAGACACAGGCCCGGATGCAGACCAGACAGGTGGAAGTGCAGATAGAGACTGAGGTGCTGCAGGCTTATAGGCGCTATGTCCTGCTGTCGGAGCAGGTGGCTTCCGGCAGGGACAGGCTGCTTTCGGATGCACGAAGCCTGATGGACGGAATGCTTTACAGTTATTCTCAGGGAGAGGTGTCCCTGCTCGAGGTTCTGGATGCCCAGCGCACTTACAATGATGTGAGGGCAAGGTATATCGATGTGATTTACGGACAGGCGGTTGCTCTCGTGGAACTGGAGCTTGCCGCCGGGATATGGGACATATCGGTGCCTTCTGCCGGCGATGCCGTCTCCGGAGAGTGAGGCAGGAACCGTCCCGTACCTTCTGAGAATAGGACCGTCCATAGCACCAAAGGATACTTGTGTGCGGCTGGGCGCCATACCATACCTCGTAAGCGTGTCGAAACGGTTATAAACGTTTATAGCCGTTTTTACATTGCTATGGTTTGAAATTTCGTTTATATTTGCATTCGAATAAATAGAAAAAGTATGGCAAAAGAACTCGAACAGACAGATGTCGCTGCAGCTAACGCCGCGAAACTCAAGGCCCTGCAGGCAACGATGGACAAGATTGAAAAGGATTTCGGCAAGGGTGCCATCATGAAGCTGGGAGACCGTCCGGAAGGTGACGTGTCAGTAATACCCTCAGGCTCTATCGCTCTGGACCATGCCCTTGGTGTAGGAGGCTATCCCCGGGGAAGGGTGATCGAGATATTCGGCCCTGAGTCCAGCGGTAAGACTACACTGGCCATACATGCCATAGCGGAGGCCCAGAAGGCCGGTGGCTTCGCGGCCATCATCGATGCGGAGCACGCATTTGACCGTACCTACGCGAAGAATCTTGGAGTGGATGTGGATACACTTCTCATATCCCAGCCGGACAACGGCGAGCAGGCTCTTGAGATAGCCGATGACCTGATCCGCAGCGGGGCCATAGACATCATAGTGGTGGACTCCGTGGCCGCCCTGACTCCCAAGGCGGAGATTGAGGGCGAGATGGGAGACCAGAAGATGGGTCTGCAGGCCAGGCTTATGAGCCAGGCGCTGAGAAAGCTCACCGCCAATATCTCGAAGACCAACACCTGCTGCATCTTCATCAACCAGCTGCGCGAGAAGATAGGAGTGATGTTCGGCAATCCCGAGACCACCACAGGCGGAAATGCATTGAAGTTCTATGCCTCTGTACGTATTGACGTGCGCAAGGTCACCCAGCTCAAGGATGGGGATGATCCCACCGGCAACCGTACCCGCGTCAAGATCGTCAAGAACAAGATGGCTCCTCCTTTCCGCAAGGCCGAGTTTGATATCGTATTCGGTGAGGGTATCTCGAAGATAGGCGAGATCGTGGACCTCGGTGTGGAGTTCGACATCATCAAGAAGAGCGGCTCATGGTTCAGTTACGGTGAGTCCAGGCTGGCCCAGGGCCGGGATGCGGTCAAGAAACTGCTCATGGACAATCCGGAGCTTACAGAGGAGATAGAGGGCAAGATCCGTGAGGCAATGAACAATATGGAGGACTAAGCTATGCAGACAGTATTAAGCGGTATCCGCTCCACCGGGCATCTTCATCTGGGCAACTACTTTGGAGCGCTGCGCAACTTCGTGAAGATACAGGACGATTACAATTGCTTTTATTTCATAGCGGACCTGCATTCGCTGACCACCCATCCCCATCCGGATGACTTTCATGCCAATGTCAGGACTATCCTGGCCGAGTATCTGGCTGCCGGCCTCGACCCGGATAAGGTGACAATCTTCGTGCAGAGCGACGTGCCCGAGGTGAGCGAGCTTTATGTCCTGCTCAACATGATAGCCTATAAGGGCGAGCTGGAGCGTACCACTACTTTCAAGGACAAGGTGCGTCTGGCCAAGGCAAAGGCCCGCAACCTGCGCCTGGAGGACATCTCCTATGATGACCACAACGATGAGGGCATCAATATCAGTGCCGGTCTGTTGACCTATCCCGTGCTTATGGCCGCCGATATCCTGATTCACCGTGCTGACTTCGTGCCGGTGGGCAAGGACCAGGAGCAGCATCTGGAGTACGCCAGGGTGATGGCCCGCCGTTTCAACAACATGTACGGTGAGGAGGTCTTCACAGAGCCGCGTGCCTTTAATTTCGGAGGAGGACTCATCAAGGTGCCCGGTCTGGACGGCAGCGGAAAGATGGGCAAGAGCGAGGGCAACGGCATCTATCTCTACGATGATGAGAAGACTATCACCAAGAAAGTGATGAAAGCCTTGACGGACAGCGGTCCCGTCGAGCCCAACAGCCCCATGCCGGAGTGTATAGAGAACCTGTTTACCCTTATGGCGCTTGTGTCCGAGCCGTCCACCGTCGAGTATTTCAAGGAGAGGTGGAACGACTGCTCGATCCGCTACGGAGACCTCAAGAAGCAGCTTGCCGCGGACATCTGCAAGGTGACTCTGCCGATACGCGAGCGCATCGACGCCATATACAACGATGACGCCTACCTCCACCGCGTAGTCTCCGAAGGTCGCGACAAAGCCCGCGCCTCAGCCTCCGCAACCCTCGCCCTTGCCCGCAAGGCCATGGGATTCAAGGTGTTTTGATGCTTTGTAGAGTGAAAAGATAAAAATGGTGCTGTGTCAAAATAGGCGCAGCACCATCTTGGACAATTTAGTAATTCTCTTTCTTTGGCTCGAAGTATGCCTTGGGATGCTGGCAGGCAGGGCATTTCTCCGGAGCTTTCTTGCCTTTGTGTACGTAACCGCAGTTACGGCACTGCCAGTAGATCTCGCCGTCACGCTCGAAAACAGTACCGGTCTCCATTCTTTCGAGAAGCTTGCGGTAGCGGGCCTCGTGCTCGGCCTCGACCTTTGCTATCATCTCGAATGCCACGGCTATCTCGGTGAAGCCTTCTTCCCTGGCCACTTTGGCGGCTTCAGGATAGAGTACTGTCCATTCCTCGTTCTCGCCCTCGGCGGCGGCTTTGAGGTTTTCCAGAGTGGTGGAGATTATTCCCGCAGGGTATGTCGACGTTATCTCAACCATACCGCCTTCGAGGAATTTGAAGAACTTCTTGGCGTGCTCCTTTTCCTGCTCGGCTGTCTCAAGGAAGACAGCGGCAATCTGCTCGTAGCCCTCTTTCTTGGCGACACTTGCGAAGTAGGTGTATCTGCCTCTGGCCTGGGATTCTCCGGCGAATGAGGCAAGGAGGTTCTTTTCAGTTCTTGTACCTTTGATAGATGCCATAATGTAATAGTGTTTAAATGTTTTAAGTAGTGACAAATATACGCGAAAAGTTTTAATTTTGCACTCTTTTAATGCTTGATTTATGCAGTTGCACAACAAATACGCCTTAGTTACCGGAGGCTCTTCCGGAATGGGGTTGGAATATGTGAGGCTTCTTGCGGAAAGAGGCTACAATGTCATCATAGTGGCTCTTTTTCAAAATGAGACCGATGCCGTTCGGGATGATATGAAGGAAAAGTTCCCGGAACTGGATTTCCTGTCGATAGGTATGGACTTGTCGGCGGTGGACGCGCCACGGAAAGTGTTTGATACGGTCATGGAGCAGAGACCCGAAGCCGAGGTGGAGGTGTTGGTCAACAACGCAGGAATGCTGCATCCCATGCATTTCCGCAACATGCCTCCTGAGAAGATCAGCAGCATAATCATGGTGCACAACCACGCGACGGCCATGCTGTGCCGGTATTTCATGCCTGCAATGCTGGAGCGGCACAAGGGCTACATTCTCAATATCTCCTCTCTGGCCGCATGGTTCCCGTTTCCTTTCCTGACGACTTATGCGTCCACCAAGTCCTTCACGAGGATATTCACGCGGGCTCTCAGGACGGAGTGTCAGAAGACGGGGGTCAAGGTCGGCTCAATCTATTTCGGGGCTGTGGACACTCCGCTTATAGGTCTGCCGCCACGGCTCAGCAGAATTGCCAGAGGCATCGGGGTGATGATAAAGCCGGACAAAGCCGCCCGTATGGCTCTGGATATGATGTTCAGGGGGCGCTCCGGAAAGATTCCCGGGCTTGTCAACAAGATAGGCTGGCTGTTCGCGCCTCTGATCCGTCCGTGGATATTCGGTCCGATAGAGAGGAAAGTCACCCGTCACTGGAACTTGAAATAGAGCCCGAAAGTGGAGGCCTCCGGATTCAGGAAAAGGTGTGCCGCAGCTGTCAGGAAAGTGCTGCCGTCCACGCTTAAGACCGCGCTGTGGATGATTAAGGTCACGGTAGGGGTGTCCTTTGCCATTATGCTGCTGGGGTATTTCGGATTCATTGACTGGCTGTCCGCTGTCCTGTCTCCGCTGTTCGTGCATTTCGGGCTACCGGGGGAGGCTGCCCTGGCCTATGTCTCGGGTTATTTCGTCAATATGTACTCGGCAGTTACGGCTGCGGTCGCTTTGGATCTTGATGCCAGAGCGGTCACGGTTCTGGGTGTGATGGTGCTGTGCTCCCACAATATGATAGTGGAGACGGCGGTGCAGAAGAAGACAGGAAGTCCCGCGCTGCTGATGGTGCTGGTGCGTACTCTTTCAGGAATAATTCTTGCATACGTTCTGAATCTGTTGCTTCCAGGGACTGTGACGGCGGCTGTGGGTGTAGGTGAGACGGTCAGGCCGGAGCTCAAGGATGCAGTGCTGGAATGGATTGCGGATGTATGCGTGCTGGTACCCAAGATGCTGGTTATCATTTTCTCCCTGAATATCCTACAGGCCCTGTTGGCCGAGTTCGGGATAATCAGGCAGATATCCCGGATGCTGAGACCGGTGATGAGGGTCTTCGGCCTTTCGGCCCGGTGCTCGGTGCTGTGGATCATAGCCAATACGCTGGGGCTGGCTTACGGTGCTGCTGCTATGATAGAGGAGGCGGGGAATGACAAGTTGCGGAAGGAGGATATAAATGGCCTTAATCTCCATATCGGTATCAGTCACAGCAACTTGGAAGATTTGTTCCTGCTTGCGTCCATAGGTGCCGTGTGGTGGGTGCTGCTTTTGGCGAGATGGGCAATGGCTGCAATTTTAGTGTGGGGATACAGATTGGAGGCGTATATTAAGAATAAATATGTATCTTTGTAAGTTCGGAAAATGGATGATATGAGTAATGTCCCGTTCAAGTCGGTTGCCACCGCAGTACTTTCGGCAGTCATGCTGCTGGCCTTTCAGTCATGCAAGAGCCAGTATGAGATGATGCTGGAGAGTCATGACGTGCCAGCCAAGTACAAGATGGCGTTTGACCTATTCGATGCCGGCAAGTATGCGAAGGCAGCCGGCATGTTCGAGAATCTCAAGATAGCTGTGCGCGGTACGGCACAGGATGACACCGTGCAGTATTACACGGCATATTCCCATTACTGTTATGGTGATATGACCGCGGCCGAGCAGGCTTTTGAGTCTTTTATCAATGTATATCCGCGGAGTCCGTTTGCGGACAAGGCCCGTTTTATGTATCTGGATTGCCTGTACAACAGTACTTACAGGTACGAGCTGGACCAGACACCGACATACAAGGCACTGGCGGCCATTACCAATTATCTGATAGATTTTCCGGACAATGAGTATGCGGCCCAGTGTCATGCCATGATAGACAATCTGGAGGAGAGGCTGGACCGGAAAGAGTACGAGTCCGCCAAACTCTATTATACCATTGAGGATTACAAGGCGGCTCATTATGCGCTCAAGCTGGTGCTGAAAGAGGATGCGGACAATGTCTACCGGGAGGATATCATGTACTATACGGTTATGTCCGCCTACAAATATGCCTTTAACAGCGTGGTGGACAGGCAGAGGGACAGATACGTGACGTTTACGGATGATTATTTTACGTTTGTCAGCGAGTTTCCCGACTCCAAGTACCGTAAGGAACTGGACGGGCTTGCATCCAAGGTTCAGAAAATATTAAATAAACAATAAAATGGAAATCAAACAGGTACCTACAAACACTATTACCAGGAATCTCTCGGAACTGGCAAAGCCTACCGGCAATATCTACGAGACAGTTATGATTATCGCCAAGAGGGCCAATCAGATCTCCGCCAACGTTAAGCAGGAGCTCAGCCAGAAGCTGGAGGAGTTCTCCAACTATGCCGACACTCTTGAGGAGACTTTCGAGAACCGCGAGCAGATAGAAATCTCGAAGCACTACGAGAGACTTCCCAAGCCGACTCTTGTAGCTATTGAGGAGTTCCGCAACGGCGAGATTTATTACCGTAAGGTGGACGAACAGCAATAGTATCTTCCGATGCTGAGAGGAAAGCACGTACTTCTGGGTATTACAGGCAGTATAGCCGCTTACAAGGCGGCTTATATTGTACGTCTCCTTGTGAGGGAAGGAGCAGAGGTGAAGGTGGTGATGACCGCGGCAGCCAAGCATTTCATTACTCCGCTGACACTGGCGACATTGTCCCGCAATCCAATTCTCACCGAGTTCTTCAACCCTGAGAACGGACAGTGGAACAGTCATGTATCGCTGGGTCTCTGGGCCGACCTGTATCTGATAGCCCCGGCCTCGGCCAATACCCTGTCCAAGATGGCGCACGGCATAGCCGACAATCTGCTGCTGACGACATATCTGTCCGCCAAGTGTCCCGTGATGGCCGCTCCGGCCATGGACCTGGACATGTACGCGCATCCCGCCACCCAGGAGTCGATGGACATACTCCGGTCCCGCGGAGTGGAGATAATCGAGGCTGCTTCCGGAGAACTGGCCAGTGGTCTGGACGGTAAGGGCAGGATGGAGGAGCCCGATGTCATAGTCAGGAGGATAAAGTCGTTCTTTTCACGCAGCGGCAGTCTCAGAGGCCGCAGGGCTTTGGTTACATCCGGGCCTACGAGGGAGGCGATAGATCCTGTGCGTTTTATCTCCAATCATTCCTCCGGCAAGATGGCCTCGGCCATAGCGGATGAACTGGCCCGCAGGGGAGCTGATGTAACGGTGGTTTCCGGACCGGCTGCGGTAAGACCGTCGGAGCCGGGTGTACGGATAGTGGATGTGGTCTCAGCCCGTCAGATGTACGAGGCGACTGTGGCGGAGTACGACAGGGGTAGTGACATTACGGTGCTTTGTGCCGCTGTAGCGGATTTTACCCCCGAGTCCCCCAGTGCGTCCAAGATTAAGAAAGACGGGGACACCATGACGTTGAGGCTTGTCCCTACGGAGGATATAGCCGCGGCCATAGGCTCGCGCCGCCGTCAGGACGGAGTGGTGGCCGGCTTTGCCCTGGAGACTGACAATGCCGAGGACAATGCCATGGGCAAGCTCCGCCGCAAGAACATGGACATGATAGTGCTGAATTCCCTGAGAGATCCGGGCGCCGGTTTCGGTACGGATACCAACAAGGTGACGTTCTTTTTCCGCAACGGGGACAGTCAGAGTCTTCCGCTGGAGTCAAAGGCCGATGTCGCCGCCGCACTTGTGGACCGACTTGAAAGACTGCTGGGACAATGCTGAGCCGTCTGTCCATATCCAACTACGCTCTTATAAGCTCTCTGGACATCACGTTTCCGGACGGTCTGGTGATAATCACCGGGGAGACCGGTGCCGGCAAGTCCATACTTCTGGGAGCACTTTCCCTTGTCCTGGGAAAGAGGGCGGACTCCTCGGTGTTCTGCGACAATACCCGCAACTGCGTGGTGGAGGCCGAGTTCCACGACAAGTCAGGAGAGGAGTATATCCTCCGCAGAGTAATCACCCCTGCCGGACGTTCCCGCTCGTTTCTCAACGACGAGCCTGTGTCGGATCTGGCTGCCATATCGAATAGAATAATAGACATCCACGGACAGCACCAGCATTTGCTGCTCACCGACCCGGATTACCGGCTCGGGGTAATAGACCATTTTGCCGGTACGGCTCCACTGCTGGATGAATATAAGAAGATATATGACGAGTACACTGCTGTCGAGGATGAGGCAGCTTCGCTGGAGAAATCCATAGCCGAGGAGGAAAGAGACGCAGAGTACCGTCAGTTTCAATTGCACAAATTGCAGGAGGCGGCGCTTGTATCGGGAGAGATGGAGACTTTGGAGCAGGAGCAGAAAGCCCTGGCTCATGCAGAGGATATCCGGACTGGCCTTGATGCTGCGTATGCCTGTCTTAATCCCCATGACATCTCAGTCTCGCAGCTGCTTAAGGATGCAGCAACCCGTCTGTCAAAGTTCGCTGCGTGGGATGACAGTCTTGAGTCTTTGGCTGCCCGTCTGGAATCCAGCAGGATAGAGATTTCCGACATAGAGAGGGAGATTGAGGACATATCCTCCTCTGTGACTGTCTCGCCTCAGAGGCTTGATGAGGTGGAGGAGAGGATGTCGCTGATATATTCTCTGGAGAGAAAATACGGATGTGCTGATGTGGATGAGCTTATTGCCTTGAGGGATTCTCTGGCGACAGCCCTCGGTGGTACGGAGCAGATGCAGGATAGGCTGTCGGCTCTGAGGCACAGGCAGCAGGAACTCGGGACGCAGCGGGAGGCTCTGGCCCGCAGGCTTTCGGAGCAGCGTCAGGCGGCGTCAGGATCTCTTTCTGAGGCTTTGCAGGAGGCAGTAAGGTCTCTGGAAATGCCTCATGCCGTCTTCAGGGCTGAAATATCCGGGAAGGGCAGGCTGACCGCGACCGGTGGGGACAATCTGGACTTCATGTTTTCGGCCAACGGGGAGCAGTCCCTTAGGGATATATCCAAAGTCGCATCCGGAGGCGAGTTGTCCAGGGTGATGCTGGCACTCAAAGGACTTCTGGCAAGATATACATCCATGCCGACCATGATTTTCGACGAGATAGATACGGGCGTTTCCGGCAGGATTGCCGACAAGATGGGTAATATGATAGGCCGGATGGGACAGAATATGCAGATAATGGCTATAACCCATCTGCCTCAGATAGCCTCGAAGAAAGGTGCGCACTATTTGGTGTACAAGGAATTCGGTCCGGACGGAAAGGCTTCAACAGGTATCCGCCGCATAGAGGGAGAGGAGAGAGTCATGGAGGTGGCCCGCATGCTGAGCGGCTCCGAGCTGACCCCGGCTGCCGTTGAGAATGCACGTGAGCTTTTGAGGAAGAACTAATGACAATTCGCATATACTTATACTTTACTGATGGAAAGAAAAGAGCGTCTGGACTTTCTTCGCAGAGTCCTTGCCGAGGACGATATCTCGGCTATGATTATTCCGTCCACGGACCCGCATTTCGGAGAATATATTCCTGAACATTACAAGGTTCTGGAATGGCTGTCAGGCTTCACAGGCGAGGCGGCCACCCTTGTTGTCACTCAGAAGGATGCCGCACTGTGGGTAGACTCCAGGTTTTTCATACAGGCAGCGGCCCAGCTTGAAGGCAGCGGCATAGAGATGATGAGGCTCAAAGTCGAGGGCACTCCTTCTATAGCCGACTGGCTGAAGGCACGTCTGGAGGCGGATGACATAGTCGCCATGGACGAGGACCTTTTCTCCTATTCGGACTATATGGAGATGATGGACTCGCTGTCGCCTCTTTCTCCGGCTCTTATCGAGGATCCTTTCGACAAGGTCTGGAAAGACCGTCCGGCCCTGCAGTTCAATCCTGTGCGCTATGTGGACGAGACTGTCAGCGGGGAGTCCGTATCGTCCAAGCACCGCCGTCTGGTGGAAAAACTTAAAGGTCCCGTGCCGTTTGCCTATATAGTAACAGCCTTGGACGAGGTGGCATGGCTGTGCAATATCCGCGGTACGGACATCGAGTACAATCCGCTGCCTCTGTCCTATGCGGTGGTTACGGAAGAGTGCGTGACCCTTTTCCTGCGTCAGGAGATGTTGGAGCATGAGGCCGCCGCGGCCCTGCATAGACAGGGAGTGATAATGACGGACTACGAGGAGTTCGGGCGGTTCCTGAAAGCATTGCCCAAGACCTGTGTAAGGATATTCTCATCGGGAAAGATAACCTCAAAATACTTTTTTGCAGCTATGGAGAATGTGCATCAGCACTCTCCTTTCAGTCCCTATATTCCAGATCCGGTACCTGGTGGCACGTTGTGCATGATGAAGGCGGTCAAGAACGGTGTTGAACTCGAAGGATTCCGCAAGGCATTCATAGAGGATGCCAGAGCTATGGCAAAGGTTATAGACTGGGTCAAGGCCAATCTCGGCAGCGGTATTACAGAATACGACGTGGCAATGAAGCTGGTAGAATGCCGCAGCGAGTGTCCCGACTATCTCGGGGAGAGCTTCCCGGCCATTGTTGCGTTCGGTGCGAACGCCGCCATGCCTCATTACATGCCTTCTGAGCAGGGAAGTGCAGTTATCCGCCCCGAGGGTTTTTTGCTGATTGATACGGGAGCGCAGTATACTTACGGTACAACCGATACTACCAGAACTATTCCGCTCGGTCCTTTGACACAGAGGCAGAGAGATGACTATACCGCTGTCCTGAAAGGCATGATAGACCTTAGTATGGCTGTGTTCCGTAAGGGAATGAGAGGTTGTCTGCTGGACATCCTGGCGCGCGGTCCGGTGATGAAGGCCGGCCGTATGTATCTGCACGGCACCAGTCATGGCATAGGTCACAACCTGTGCGTGCATGAAGGCCCTCAGAGCATCCGCATGGAGGAGAATAGAGTGCCTCTGCATGAGGGGATGGTGATGTCCAACGAGCCGGCGGCGTATATTGACGGCGAATACGGTATCCGGCATGAGAATGTAATTACAGTCGTGCCGCATGAGAGCAATGAGAACGGGGAGTTTTACAGATTCGAGACCCTTACAGCTCTTCCTATAGACCTTTCACCTGTCAACTTTGACATGCTGGACTCAGAAGAGAAAGCATGGGTGGAGGATTTCAACAGCCATTGTGCTGAGCTGCTGTAGGCAGGCAATACTTTCGGTGTTACCGTTCTGTGAGGATAGTCCAGCCGCATGTAAAGCATATATCCTTGAAGGCCCTGTTCTCAAAACCGGATCCGGGAGCGGTCGGAAGGAAGAGCACATCCGACTGGAGCAGACTTTTCCTTTCGTTTATTATCGCCGTGGGGAAGTCTTGGCCGTAAGTACTCATGGCCTCTACAAAGAATGTGAGAATATCGTATCCTTGATACGAGAATGATGTCGGCTCGGTATTGAAGGCTTCTCTGTACCGGTTGATGAAGTCTACTGTAAGTGAGTCGTTGTAGTCTATGTGGTAGGCCATGGCAAGACGCAAATCCAGCGCATGGAAGTAGTTGAGCTCAATGGTCTCATAGTTTTTCCACCGGCTCAGGCCGTAGACCTCTATATCATAGTTGCGTGAGCTTTTGATCACATTGAGATTTCTCAGCGCATCCGTTATGAAGGCCTCGTTCATGGACGGTATTATCACTTTGTTGACAAGGCGTGGACTCATGGACTTTCTCATAAGGCTGTCGATTCCGCGGCCTCTGAGGAAGTCGTATGAAAATGTTTTGAACGGCAGTCCGTTGTCTCTGAGTTCGGCAAAAGTCTCCAAGGTAAGGTCGGAACTGTCTGTGCCCGACTCGTAGATTACTGTTATGGAAGAGGCCGTGCCATGTCCGTTGTCTTCTGACATCCTTTCTATCAGATGGGCAAGTGCCAGTTCGGACTGCGGCGGGAACAGATAGAAGTACGGATTGCCTTCAGCAAGAGATGCCGTATTGAGGTCCAGCGGGGATACAACAGGTATGTGCCTGTTTCTGGCAAATGCGGCTACAGGCTGGAGATCTCTCTCGGAGATGGGGCCAATGATGAGCTCGCTGCCTTTAAGCGCTCCACTGGCAATCATCTCCCAGGAACTGCTGTACCGGCTCAGATCCACAGTGTTGAGCACAAAGTGCTCCATCATCCCTTTTTCTTTCATCTCTCCTGCTGCTGTCAGGATTCCTGCGTAGAAATCAGCGGCGTATGCGTTTATCTCATCTGTAAGCCGGCTGGCGTTGAACGGCAGGACTATGGAGATGATATATGGCCCGTCGTCATAGGCCTCAAATGAACGTTTGAACTCAGGTATGGCTTCAGTATCCTGTGTCCGGGACTGAGGAATGGAAGTCGCCACACTGTCTTCCTTAACTGACAGACCAGACTGCATACTGCTCATGAACTCCTTGTCAGGAATCATGATTCCGCGTATCCGTTTACCGGAGGCCGTGTCTATGTCATTGAGTGCTATGATGGCGTCGACTGTTACGTTGAACTTCACAGCGACATCGTCAAGGGTCTCATACCATTTGACATTGTATTTCCTGTACTTTTTCTTTTTGGCTGTACGCTGGGATTTCTCCTTTTCGGCTTTCGGCCTGTCGGATGTCTGTGCTGCAATCTGTTCTGTGCTGTCTGTAGCCTGGACGACCGTTTCAGCGGCGGCAGCCTGCGGTATGTACAGGAGCATCCCTGCCTTCAGGCCTTCGCTCAAAGCTGGATTGGCCTTCTCTATAGCGTCTGCAGTAACACCGTAGGCTTTTGAGATAGAGTAGAGGGTCTGTTTCGGCAATACTTTGTGCAGGTAGAATATCTCTCCGTTTACGTTGACCTTTTCCTTGGATATTTCCACGGGCGTGGGAACGAAGTCCTGAGAGAATGCCAATGGAGCCGTGGCGCAGGCTACAACCAGGAAACAGAGGACGGTTGTCAGCAGTCTCATACCAGTCGGGCAAGTGTGTTGTTTATATTGTTCTCGATACGTGCATATGGATCATCACCGTATTCAGCCGGCTCGAAATGCTTGCCGGTGATGTGCTCGAACAGCTCAATGTATCTTTCGGAGATAATCCTGACGCGCTCGTCGGTCATCTCAGGGACTTTCTGTCCTGTCTGCCCGCTGAATCCGTTCTCCATCAGCCATTCGCGGACAAACTCCTTGGAGAGCTGTCTCTGTGGCTCGCCCTTGGCGAATCTTTCCTCATAGCCGTCTGCATAAAAGTACCTGGATGAGTCCGGAGTATGAATCTCGTCTATCAGATATATCTCACCGTCTCTCTTGCCGAATTCGTATTTGGTGTCCACGAGGATAAGACCTCTCTGTGCGGCCATCTCCGTGCCTCTCCGGAACAGCCGAAGGGCGTAGTCTTCTATTTTGGCATAATCTTCAGGGGATACCAGGCCGCGGCGCAGTATCTCTTCCTTGGAGATATCCTCGTCATGTGTGCCGATCTCGGCTTTTGTCGTGGGGGTGATGATAGGGGTCTCGAATTTCTGGTGCTCCCTCATTCCGTCCGGGATAGGAACTCCACAGATCTCACGGGCTCCGTTCTTATAGGCCCTCCATGCACTGCCGGTAAGGTAGCCTCTGACTATCATCTCAATCGGCAGGCCCTGACATTTGTATCCTATGGTGACCATCGGGTCCGGTGTGGAGATTTTCCAGTTCTGGACTATGTCGGATGTGGCGTCCAGGAACATGGATGCTATCTGGTTCAATACCTGTCCTTTATATGTTATACCTTTGGGCAGGATGACGTCAAAGGCGGATATCCTGTCGGTGGCGATCATGACTATGAAGTTGTCGTCTATGGTATAGACATCGCGGACTTTGCCCTCGTATTTGCCGGTCTGATGTCTGAAATTGAAGTCTGTCTGTGTAATTGCTTTCATAACCGAATGTTTTATAAGGTGTTGTAAAAATCTATCAAGTTGGAGCAGAACCGTCTCCAAGACAGACGCTCCTTTTCCTTGCTGATGGAATCCATGCAGCGGAGACGTATCTGCGGACTGGAAAAATATCTTTCAACGGCCTCGCGTATGGCATCTGCACTTACCTCTTCCGTTACAAGTCCCGTGCCCCGCCCGCCGATCATTTCCCTCAAACCTCCGACAGCTGTGGTTACCATAGGCAGGCCGAAGTGATATGCGATGGAGCTGATGCCGCTTTGTGTCGCTGATCTGTACGGCAGTACGCACAAGTCAGATGCGCAGAAGAACCGGGCCACCTCATTGTCGCTGATGAACCGGTTGAAAAGGTGAATCCTCTCCCTGTTCGGAGAGCCGTCTATCAATTTCTGATAACGTTCAAATGATCCGTAGGCTTCTCCGCCTATCAGCAACTGGTATGAGCTGTCCAAAGCAGAGAATGCCTCCAGAAGGATATCCAACCCTTTGTATTCCCTTATCAGACCGAAGAACAGAAGCGTTTTCCTGTCCGGATCCAGTCCCAGTTCGGCCCTGGCCTGTGTCTGTGGAATCTTGTCTCCGAAATTGGAGTAGATTGGATGCGGAGATACGATGTATCTGGAATCCGGTCTGATATGCAGCAGGTCATCTCTGACTGCGTTGCAAAGCACTACGAAACCGTCATGTCCGCCAAGGTAATAGCGGGTAAGAGGGCTGTCCCAGAAGTGTCTTTCATGCGGGATGACGTTGTCCAGAATGGATATGACCCTGCAGCCGGACGGCATGTGTCTTGCGACATATCCTTGTGACGGAGCGAAGTAAGGCATCCAGTACCGCATCAGCAGCAGGTCAGGCTTCCATTCGGAGATAATGCGGGCTGTCTTTATGTAAGAGAAAGGATTGGCTGTGTCCAGAACCGGAACGGCCTCGAAAGGAGGCCGCGAACCGTCTTCTATGTACTGGGTCTTTCCCGGAAAAAGGAATTCAGGATACTGCCTTTTGAAATTATACGCCTGTACCGTGCACTCCTTCGACAGCTCCTGATACAGTGAGGTGTTGAACTGCGATATTCCTCCACGGAACGGTGGAAAACACGATAGTATGGCTACTCTCAAGGCGGTTATTTGTTGCGGTTCTTGATGTATTCCTGATTAAGACCGTTAATGATCTCGTTTGTGATGTTGCGTCCCTGCTCACCGTTTATCACGGAATTCGTAGCGGCGGTGGTTGTAAGTATCAGGGAGTACTGTTTCTCCTTGTTGTAGTTGTCCACGTAAGTCTTTATGGCATCCATAACCCTGTTGTACATTACGCTTTCCTCATTTGCCAGCTCCATCTGCTTCTGCTGGGACAGGTTGCGCAGTTCCTGGTCCCGTGTCATCAGGTCATTTCTCATGCTTTCGGCCTGGGAATATGTCAGAAGCCCTTTCTGCATTTTCTCCTCGAAGCTCTTTGCGTCATTTTCCAGAGCACGTCCTTTCTTGTTCAGGTCATTGTCAATTGCGCTGACCTTGCTTTCAAGCTCAGTGCGGAGGTCGTTGTACATATCGTACTGGTTGACCAGGGTGTCGAGGTTGATATAGACGATGTCCCCGCTGCCTGCGGTTATCCGGCTGTCTTCCGATGAGACCGTATTGTCAGTTTTATTGCCGGTGAAGTGCAGTACGTACAATACGGCTACTGCCAGCAATAGTACGATGTTGAGGGTAAGATTGACTTTCTTCATTATTGATGAGTTATAAATTTAAAATGCAAAAGTAAATAAAAATGAAGTTTTTTGCAAAAATAGGACTTTATCAAAATAAATTCGCAATATTTGCAATTTGTATAGCAAAAACAGAGAACATGCACTTTGCCTTATATGGCCGTAATCCGGGGTCTGACACCGCAAGTAGAATGATGACATTGCTGGAGCACCTTATTATAAAAGGTGTGAGGCTTTCGTTTTTCTCTGAGCTGGCGGACTGTCTTGGCAGGGCCGGCATACGGTCTATGCCGGGGAAGGTGTTCACCTCAGGGGATGATCTGCCTGCGGATGTGGACATATTTCTTTCCCTGGGAGGAGACGGGACTTTCCTCAGTTCTCTGATGATGGTCGGAAGAAGAGGGATTCCCGTAGCCGGTATTAATTTCGGCAGACTGGGCTTTCTGACCTCGGCCGGGAGCGGGGATGCCGGATGCGGTATTGTGGACAGGATGATTGCAGGGGATTACGGTGTGCGGGAAAGGAGTCTGCTGGAAGTCTCGTACGGGGGGCTGGCACCTGATTTCTGTCCCTATGCGCTCAACGAGACCACTATACAGCGGTACGGTCCCAATATGATAGGTATAGAGGTGTCTATAGACGGGATGCGCATACCTACTTATTGGGCAGACGGTCTTCTGATAGCGACCCCGACCGGTTCGACGGCGTATTCCCTCAGTGTGGGAGGCCCGGTCGTAGTGCCGGACTCATCGGTGTTCATCATTACTCCGATGGCTCCGCACAACCTGAATGTAAGGCCGTTGATAGTCCCTGACACGTCGGTTGTAGAGGTGGTTATCCGCTCAGGAGGCAGGAGGACTATGTTGTCGGTTGACAACCGTTTTACGGATGTCGACGAGGGCAGGAAAGTGACGGTCCGGAAAGCGGACTTCACTCTTCCGTGTGTGACCTTCGGGAAGGCCGGCTTTTTTGAGGCGTTGAACGAGAAACTGTTGTGGGGCGAGGACCGCAGGAACGACAGAATAAAATATTGAAAACAGATATGGACAAGAGTATGCTGCCAAGACATGTGGCGATAATAATGGACGGGAACGGGCGTTGGGCCAGACAGCGCGGCAAGGAACGGGTGTTCGGGCATCACGAGGGGGCTGAGAGCGTACGCGCCTGCTCTGAGTATGCCGTTGAGACAGGTATCGGGTATCTGAGCTTCTTCGCATTCTCGGAGGAGAACTGGAACCGTCCGGATGCAGAGGTCTCTGAGCTGATGCGTCTTATGGCAGTGTCTATCCTCAATGAAAGACCCACATTCCGCAAGAACAATATCCGTTTTGTCGTGATAGGCAACCGCAGCCGTCTTTCTGATGAGCTTAACAGGGATATAGACGAGGCGATGGAAGAGACATCCGCCAATACCGGTCTGACATTGATCGTGTTTCTGAGCTACAGCGGCAAATGGGATATTGAGCAGGCAGCCGTAAGGTTCGCCGCTGCAGGGGCTCCTGCCGGACATTTCGGTGATTATCTGGCTACTGCCGGTATCCCCGACCCGGATCTACTGATAAGGACGAGCGGAGAGCAGCGTATAAGTAATTTTATGCTCTGGCAATGTGCGTATACTGAATTTTATTTTACGGATGTCCTTTGGCCCGATTTTCGCAAAAACGAGTTCCGGACAGCACTTGACAGCTACGCCTCCCGGGAAAGACGGTTCGGGAAGACGGGCGAGCAGATAAATATTGAAACTAGCTACTCCAAATGATGACATTGAGAAGGGTTCTTTTCCTGGTATTGTCACTGATGACGGCGGGGATATTGTATGCGCAGCAGAAATCTTCGGACGTTGTCGTGGATTATCTCCATCCTAAACAATATGTGCTGGGCGGCATCAAGGTCAAGGGGGTCAAGTATCTTGGAGAAGCTCAGATTCTGGCGTTGACAGGCTTGAGGGAAGGAATGGAGATAACGGTGCCTGGAGATGTTACGGCATCCGTGGTAAGCAAGATATGGGCTCAGAAACATTTTTCGGATGTCTCACTGAATATCGATTCCGTCTCAGCAATGGGAGATACGGTGTATCTGGCATTGTGGCTGCAGGAAAGGCCCAGGGTGTCAAGATGGAATTTCCAGGGCATCAAGAACTCTGAACAGACGGAACTGCAGGACAGGCTGAGTCTTAGGCGCAATGTACCGTTGTCGGATTATGTGCTGAGGTCTTCGGTAGGAATCATCAAGGACTATTTCAAGGAGAAAGGTTTCCTCAATGCTGACGTGAATGTGATTCAGGTCAGGGACACCATGGTGAAGAATGCGGTACGTGTGACTTTTGTCGTGGACCGCAAGTCAAAGGTAAAGATAAAGACCATTACTTTTGAGGGCAACGACCATGTGCCTGACGGTAAGCTCATAGGAGCGATGGCCAAGACCAGGGACATGCGCCTGCGGAATATATTCAAGACCAAGAAATTCAATGATAAGGAGTATGAGAACGACAAGCAGTCCATGCTCAGCGTATTCAATGAGGCTGGCTACAGGGATGCCCGTATAGTGAAGGACTCCATATATTATATAGAACCGGACCGTCTGGGCATCAAGTTTGTCATAGATGAGGGCAAGAAATACTATTTCAGGAATATAACCTGGACAGGCAATTCTCTTTATACTGCAGAGCAGCTGGATGAGATACTGATGATCAAGAAGGGAGATGTGTATGATGTCGTCAATCTGGAAAAGAGGCTGTTCGGAGATCCTAAGAAGGAGTTTATGGATATACATACCCTCTATGCCGATCAGGGGTATATATTCTTCAATATAATACCGGTGGAGACCAATATCGTCGGGGACTCGGTGGATGTCGAGCTTCGCATGGTGGAAGGCAAGCCGGCTACGTTCAACAAGATAATCATAAGCGGCAATACGATTACCAACGAGAAAGTGGTGCGCCGCCAGTTGTTTACCAAACCTGGATACCTGTACAGTCAGTCGATGCTGGAGCGTTCCCTGAGGGAAATAGCGTCCATGGGTAATTTCGATCCAGAGCAGGCCCTGGACCATACCCGCGGCTATTCTGTGATTCCCAACCAGATGAACAACACTGTGGACATATCCTACAATCTGGTAGAGAAGCCGAACTCCCAGTTTGAGCTGTCTGGAGGATGGGGTGGGTACTCGTTTGTGGGCACTGTGGGAGTAAGTTTCAACAACTTCTCGATAAAGAGGATGTTCAAGAAAGGAGCCTGGCGTCCGGTGCCTCTGGGTGACGCACAGACTCTCTCAATCCGTTTTCAGACAAATGCCATGTACTATACGGCTGCATCGGTCAACTTTATTGAGCCATGGCTTTTCGGCAAGAAGCCTACGTCGTTCAATCTAGCAGGGTATTATACACGTCAGACCAACTCATATTATTTTTATCAGAATACGGACGAGTATTACGAGGTCTACGGTATAGCGGCCTCGTTGGGTAGCCGTCTGAAGTGGCCGGACAGCTATTTCGTCCTTTATCACGAACTGAGCTGGCAGACATACAATCTTCATAACTGGAACTACAATTTCCTGTTTGAGAACGGACGCTCCAACAATATCAGCTACAAGATAACGCTTGCCAGGAACTCCACCGACCAGGTGGTGTACCCGAGAGAAGGTTCGGATTTTCAGTTGTCTCTCCAGCTTACCCCTCCTTATTCGCTTTTCAGGGACAAGAATACGGATTATGCCTCGATGACAGACCAGCAGCGTTACCGCTGGATAGAATATCATAAATGGACGTTCAAGGGAGCCTTGTATGTGCGTTTGTTCGGTGATCTGGTGCTGATGACGAGGGCTCAGTTCGGATATCTTGGATATTACAACAAAAATCTGGGATATTCGCCTTTCGAGGGATATCAGGTCGGCGGTGACGGTATGTCCGGTTACAATACCTACGGTTCGGAGATTATCGCGCTGCGAGGTTATCAGAATTACTCTCTTACTCCTGTCAACGAGGACGGTGTCTATGTCGGCCATGTCTATGACAAGTTCACTATAGAGTTGAGATATCCTGTTATCCTGCAGCCTCAGTCAACCATATATGTCCTGGCGTTTCTGGAAGGCGGAAACTGCTGGGAGGATATCCGGGAGTTCAATCCGTTCCAGATCAAGCGCTCGGCAGGAGTCGGTGTCAGGGTGATGCTGCCTATGATCGGACTGCTGGGAGTTGACTGGGGCTGGGGCTTCGACCCGGTTCAGGGCCAGGAGAGAGGAGGCTCGAATTTCCACTTCGTGATAGGCCAGCAGTTCTAATGATATGAAATTTTATTAATTTTGCAGCAATAAGAAAAAGAGAACAGTAAAATGAAAAGGATTATTGTAATAGCATTGAGTGCTTTCTCAGTGGTGTCTCTGGCTTCGGCTCAGGGATTCAAATTCGGACATCTCAATATGCAGGAAGTCATATTCCTGATGGACGAGACTGATTCAGCCCGCGTCGAGATGGAAAAGTTCAACTCCGAGATGCAGGAGACATATAATGCAATGGCTCAGGAGTTTGAGACCAAGTACCGTACTTACCAAGAGATGGCGGCCAACTGGACTCCATCTGTCCGTGCGACCAAGGAACAGGAGCTCGCTGATCTCCAGAACCGTCTGCAGCAGTATCAGCAGAACGCCCAGATGGACATGAACAACCTCCAGCAGCAGCTCATGACCCCCATACAGCAGAAGGCCAATGAGGCCGTAGCCAAGGTGGGCAAGGCCAACGGACTTATATATGTGTTTGATACATCAATGGGAGTGATTCCCTATTTCGACACGACGCAGAGCATGGATGTCACCGAGCAGGTGAAGGTAGAGCTCGGTATTCCTTTGGACAAGATGCTGCCCCAGGCTCAGCCCCAGCTTTAGTGATTGAAGGACAATAGTTTATCTGTATAAAAGAAAGGACTGCCTTAAGATATGGCTAAGTCCTTTCTCTTTTTTATAAAATACTTCTGAAATTATTCGTTTTGTTAGGAAATATCCTTACATTTGTATGAAATTATAACCAATATAATAATGCAACACAAAGTTATTGATATAGAGGATCTCGTTATCCGGTTCGCAGGAGACTCGGGAGACGGTATGCAGTTGACAGGCACGCTGTTCGCTGATTCTTCCGCACTTTTCGGCAACGAGATCTCTACATTCCCTGATTACCCGGCAGAGATCCGGGCGCCTCAGGGTACTGTCTCAGGTGTGTCCGGTTTTCAGGTACACATAGGTTCTATTGAGATCAATACCCCTGGAGATTTCTGCGACGTACTTGTCGCCATGAATCCCGCAGCACTTATGGCCAACGCCAAGTGGGCCAAGCCTACGGCTACAATTATCCTGGATGAGGATGCCTTCGACGAGAAGGGCATTCAGAAGGCCGGATTCAAGACCATGAATCCCATTGAGGAGCTGGGCATAGGTGACAGGAACATCATCGTGTCTCCTATAACCACCCTGACAAAGGAGAGCCTCAAGGACAGTGGTCTGGACATGAAGGCCATCGTAAGGTGCAAGAACATGTTCACCCTCGGCATGTGCTTCTTCATGTTCAACAAGGAACTCGACCATACATTCGAGTATCTGGAGCGCAAGTTCAAGAAGAAACCGGCTCTTATCGACACCAACAAGAAAGTCCTCAAGGACGGCTTCAACTACGCATCCAACATACATGCGATAGCCAACACCTATTACGTGCAGCCAGCAAAGCAGGAAAAAGGCATATACCGCAACATCAACGGCAACCAGGCCACGGCATGGGGCCTGCTCGCAGCCTCCGAGAAGTCCGGAGTGCCTTTGTTCTGCGGCTCGTATCCCATCACGCCCGCCACGGCTATTCTGGAAGAGCTGGCCATCCATAAAGAGCTTAAGGCCAAGACCCTCCAGTGCGAGGATGAGATAGCGGGCATATGCACAGCCATCGGTGCCGCATACGCAGGTAATTTTGCCGTAACCACTACATCCGGACCCGGTCTTTCCCTGAAGTCGGAGGCTTTGGGACTGGCGATGATCACCGAGCTCCCTCTGGTACTCGTGGATGTTCAGCGCAGCGGCCCGTCCACAGGCATACCTACCAAGACGGAGCAGACCGACCTGCATCAGGCGCTCTACGGCCGCAACGGAGAGTGCCCCATCATGGTAATGGCGGCTCATTCCCCTTCGGACTGCTTCGAGAAGGCATTCTATGCCGGTAAGTTCGCCATGGAGCACATGATGCCCGTCATTCTGCTGACAGAGGGCTTCCTCGGCAACGGATCCGAGCCCTGGAAGATTCCTTCCATGAAGGACCTTCCCGAGATACATCCTCCTTTCATCAACGACGCGTCCGAGTGCGGCGGCAAGTTCGCTCCGTTTGAAAGAGATCCCGAGACCCTTGTCCGCAGGTGGGCCCGTCCGGGTATCCCCGGCTTGGAGCACAGGGTCGGTGGTCTGGAGAAGAATCCTGCAGGTGTCATCTCCTCCGATCCTCAGAACCACCAGATGATGGTGGACACCAGGGCCAGGAAAGTAGCGCTGGTGGCACGCGACATTCCGCCGTTGAAGGTTATCGGAGACGAGAGCGGTGAAGTGCTCATTGTCGGATGGGGCGGTACTTTCGGACATCTTTATACGGCTGTCAAGGAGTTCCATAAGCAGGGCAAGAGCGTGTCCCTGGCTCATTTCGACTATATCAATCCACTGCCTCTCAACACGGAGGAGGTCTTCTCGAAGTTCAAGAAGATCCTTGTCTGCGAGCTCAACTCAGGACAGTTCGCGGACTATCTGCGTGCAAAGCACCAGAAATTCCATTACTATCAGTTGAACAAGGTTCAGGGACAGCCTTTCATCGTAAAGGATGTCGTGGATGCAGTCAATAACTTATTATAGGAGGACACAGTCATGAAATATACAGCACAGGATTTCAAAAGCAATCAGGAAGTCAGATGGTGTCCCGGATGCGGAGACCATTCAGTTCTGGCCTCACTTCAGAGGGCCTTGCCCCAGGTGGCTGAGGATCTCGGATATTCGATGGAGCGTTTCGTATTCGTTTCAGGCATAGGCTGCTCTTCACGTCTGCCTTATTACATGAATACCTACGGCTTTCACGGTATCCACGGACGCGCCACAGCCATCTCAACCGGTATGAAGGTCGCCAATCCGACACTGTCTATTTGGCAGGCCACAGGTGACGGTGATGCCCTGGCTATCGGTGGAAATCACTTCATACATGCCATCAGACGCAATATCGACATCAATATCGTATTGTTCAACAACCGTATATACGGACTGACAAAAGGTCAGTACTCACCGACATCCCCTCTGGGCAAGATAACCAAGACATCCCCTTATGGTACTGTCGAGCATCCGTTCAATCCAGGTGCTTTGGTCATGGGCGCACGCGGCACATTCTTTGCACGGAGCATTGACGCGGAGTTGAAGCTCAATCAGGAGATATTCGTGGCTTCGGCCAAGCATGACGGATGCTCTGTCACCGAGATGCTCGTCAACTGTGTGATATACAATGACGGCTCTCACAGGGAGATTTCCGACAAGGATGTGAAGGCTGACAGGACGATAGTTCTGAGACATGGTGAGAAGATGATTTTCGGCAAGAACCGTGACAAGGGTCTGATACTTGAGAACAAGAAACTCAAGGTAGTGACCATCGGAGAAGGCGGTTTCACTGAAGATGACATTCTGGTGCATGACGCCCACACTCAGGATATGGGTATGCACAGTATGCTCATCGACATGAAATGGCCCGAGTTCCCGGTTGCCCTCGGAGTAATCAGGGACGTACCTGACAAGACTTACGACGACAATGTAAGGGACCAGCTCGAGGACGTAAAGGCCAAATCAACTATTCACAACATGGACGAACTGCTTCACAGCGGCTCCACATGGGAAGTTAAATAAAGAAGAAAACAGTTTCATTTACATAACTAAAACACAAAAAATATGAAAGTTTCAGAAATCATGGCCAAACTTGAGGCCAAGTATGGTAACGAGAAAGAGTACCTCCAGGCTGTCCGCGAGGTGCTTGAGTCCATCGAAGAGGTTTACAACCAGCATCCCGAGTTCGAGAAGGCCAAGATCGTAGAGAGAATCGTCGAGCCTGACCGTATCTTCACATTCAGGGTTACCTGGGTTGACGACAAGGGAGAGGTTCAGACCAACCTCGGTTACAGGGTTCAGTTCAACTCTGCCATTGGCCCCTACAAGGGAGGTCTCCGTTTCCATAAGGCAGTTACTCCTTCCATGCTGAAGTTCCTCGGTTTCGAGCAGACATTCAAGAACGCTCTGACAACTCTGCCTATGGGCGGTGCTAAGGGTGGTTCTGATTTCGACCCCGTCGGCAAGTCTGACGCTGAGATTATGAGATTCTGCCAGGCCTTCATGTATGAGCTCTGGAGATGCATCGGCCCTGATACCGATATCCCTGCAGGTGACGTAGGTGTCGGCGGACGTGAGATCGGCTATCTCTATGGTATGTACAAGAAGCTGGCCCGCGAATACAACACAGGCGTGCTCACCGGCAAGGGCGGTACATGGGGTGGTTCTATCCTCCGTCCTGAGGCTACCGGTTTCGGTGCTCTCTATTTCACACAGCACCTTCTGCATCACGCCGGCAAGGACATCAAGGACAAGACAGTCGCTCTCTCCGGCTTCGGTAACGTAGCATGGGGTGCCGCTACAAAGGCCAAGGAGCTCGGCGCAAAGGTTATCGCCATCTCCGGTCCTGATGGAGTATGCGAGATTCCCGGAGGTATCACCGACGAGATGATCGACTACATGCTCGTTATGCGTGCTTCCAACAGGAACAAAGTTCAGGATATGGCTGATAAGTTCCCTGGTGCCGCTAAATTTACAGCCGGCAAGAAAGCATGGAGCGTTAAGTGCGACATCGCTCTGCCTTGCGCATTCCAGAATGAGCTTAACGGTGACGATGCCAAAGAGCTGATCAAGAACGGTACATGGTGCTGCTGCGAGGTGTCCAACATGGGTTGCACCCCTGAGGCCATCCACGAGTTCCAGAGCAACGGTATCCTCTTCGCTCCCGGTAAGGCTGTCAATGCCGGCGGTGTAGCAACTTCAGGTCTCGAGATGACCCAGAACGCTACTCACATCAGCTGGTCAGCTAAGGAAGTTGACGATAAGCTGCACTACATCATGCAGAGCATCCACGAGGCTTGCGTTAAGTTCGGTACACAGCCCGACGGTCATGTTGACTACGTGAAGGGCGCCAACATCGCCGGCTTCATGAAGGTGGCTCAGGCCATGCTCGAGCAGGGTATCATCTAGTTTCGGCATCTAAGGAGAAACGTTGATAATTACGGTATTCTCCTCACAGTAAACGAGACCGTATCCGATTGCCGGATGCGGTCTCTTTTTATTGCTTCCATTTTATTCGGTGTTTGTCGCGCACGCGAGTGACGTGCTGTATGCAGTTGATGAAGATGACACGGCCTTTTTTGTGGGCAAGGCAATATTTATGCTATGGATTTTTTTCGTATGTTTGTATTCTGTTATTAATCTTTGATGAGATGGCTATTATAAGACATCTGAATGGAATTGTGCCGAAGATTGGCAGGAACTGCTTTATCGCTGAGAATGCTGCGATTATAGGGGATGTGGAGATAGGAGACGACTGCAGCATCTGGTACGGGGCCGTGCTAAGGGGGGATGTGAACCCGATAAGGCTCGGGAGCAGGGTCAATATCCAGGACGGGGCTGTGCTGCATACCTTATATAGAAAGTCCGTGGTGGAGATAGGAGACGATGTGTCGGTAGGGCACAATGCCGTGATTCACGGAGCTAAGGTCGGCAATGACGTACTGGTGGGCATGGGGGCTGTTCTGCTTGACGGCGTGGAGGTAGCTGACGGATCCATCATAGCCGCCGGAGCGGTGGTCCTGAGCAACTCGAAACTGGAGTCCGGGGTCTATGCCGGTGTCCCTGCCAAGAAGGTCAAGGACGGGACTGAGACCGTCAGGGACTCTGCACACAGGAATGCGCAGGGCTATATGATGTACAAGGAATGGTTTATGGATGAAAACAATAAATAATCGATAAATACTTACAAGCATGAGAAAATTGTTATTTTTGGCGGCGGCCCTTGTGTCTCTGGCTGCCTGCGACAGCGGAAACAAGTACACTGTAAAAGGTACTGTTACAGGAGACAGCGAGGCTCTGGTCAGCGGTAAGGCCTATCTGTTCAACAGAGACAGAGAGAATCCCTTCAGGGATACCGCTGACGTGGTGAACGGAAAGTTTGAGTTCAATGGTACGGTAACTACCCCTGGCCCTTATATTATCACTGTGGAAGGCATTCCCGGGATGCTTGCTATATTTCTTGAGAATGATACGTTCAATGTCAACGGCAGCGATACTGCATTCTCCGAGTCCGCAGTGACCGGCGGTCAGACGCAGGCCATGATAAACAGGTATAGTTCAGGCGCGGATGAGATAGCATACAAGTACGATATCAAGGGTGCTGTAGATGTGTTGAGTAGTCCGGATGCCACAGAGGCGGAGAGAGATGAGGCTATGGAAGCATATCAGGAATATCAGGAGGCCGTAGAGGTTCTGAAGAATGCGCTTGTGGCTGAGGCCCCGGTATCTAATTTTGCATTGTATATCCTGTCACAGGAGTATATGTATATTGATGCGGACTCTCTCGATATCCTGCTTGGTGCATATAAGGATAATCCTGATTTTGCGGGTAATAAGTATGTCGCGGAAATGGACGGGTACCTGCAGAAGGAATTGAGTCTGTCCATAGGGAAGAAGGCTCCTGATTTTACCCTGGATAATCCGGACGGAGAGCCTGTGACATTCTCAGAGTTCTATAAGGGCAACAAGGTGACCATGCTGGATTTCTGGGCAAGCTGGTGCGGTCCGTGCCGTAATTTCAATCCTACTCTTGTGGAGATATATGACAAGTATCACAAGATGGGTTTTGACATTATCGCTGTCTCTCTGGACAGGGACAAGGACGCCTGGCTCGAAGGCATTGAGGAGGACGGTCTGAAATGGACTCAGGTATCTGACCTGAAGTTCTGGCAGAGTGAGGTCGGACAGCTCTACAATGTCTCCTTCATACCTCAGAACGTATTTGTGGATGCCGAAGGCAATATCATAGGCCGAAAGGTAGCCGAGGAGGACATAGAGACCCTGCTGGATGAGTATCTGAGATAACCTGCGATGATTGGAGTCTACGATTCGGGAATAGGGGGGCTGTCGGTATGGAAAGAGCTCAATGCCCTTATGCCTGATAGAGACTATGTCTATGTCGCGGATTCCGCCCATTGTCCCTATGGAGAGAAATCTCCTGATTACATAATTGAGCGGGCGGACCGAATCGTAAGATTTATGCTTTCCCGCGGAGTCAAGGCGGTGGTTGTGGCCTGCAATACGGCTACGGCCGCCGCCATCTCGTATCTGAGGCGGAGTTTCGACATCCCGTTTGTGGGAATGGAGCCTGCGGTCAAACCTGCCGCTCTGGCCTCCAGCACCGGAGTTGTAGGAGTGTTGGCTACGGCCAATACTTTCAGGGGCAGTCTATACAGAGATACGGTCATGAAATATGCCTCTGATGTCAGGATTGTAGAGAAGGTGGGCCGAGGCCTTGTAGAGGCGGTAGAGAGGGGAGATGTGCCGTATGGGCTTATCAGGGAGTATGTGGACGGTATGAAAGAGGAAGGTGCCGACGTGATAGTCCTGGGTTGCACTCATTTCCCGTTTCTGGAGAAGCAGATAGCCGCAGCGGCCGGTCCGTCAGTCCGAATCATCAATCCGGCTCCAGCAGTGGCCGCGCAGACACAGAGGGTCATGGACAGGATCCGGGACGACCGGTCAGGTTCACGGCTAAGGGAGTTTTATTCTACCGGAGACACGCAGGTGCTGCGCAGGGCTGCGAAGTCTATTGATCCTGCTCTGAATGACAGCGATTTTCATCAAATAAACATATAAATTAACCGATTTCTTAATTCTAATTTCAACTATGTCTGTAGATTTACTATTCTGGTTGGTGCCGGTTTCCTCCCTTATCGCATTGGGATTTGCATTCTATTTCTACAAGAGGATGCTCAGGGAGGATGAGGGTACTCCTACGATGAGAGAGATAGCCGCGTATGTGCGTAAGGGTGCGATGGCCTATCTCAAGCAGCAGTACAAGGTCGTGACTATTGTGTTCATCATCCTTGCAGTATTTTTTGCTATTTTGGCCTATGGCTTTGATGTTCAGAATCATTGGGTTCCATTCGCATTTCTGACGGGAGGCTTTTTCTCCGGACTGGCCGGATTCATAGGTATGAAGACTGCTACGTACGCTTCGGGCAGGACTGCCAATGCCGCCCGCCGTTCATTGAACTCAGGCCTCAAACTGGCTTTCCGTTCAGGAGCGGTTATGGGACTTACCGTAGTCGGTCTAGGGCTTCTTGATATATCGCTCTGGTATATTATTCTGGACCATTTTATCGGAGCTGAGGGGCCTCAGAAGCTGATAGTCGTGACCACTACGATGCTGACTTTCGGTATGGGCGCATCGACTCAGGCACTGTTTGCCCGTGTCGGCGGAGGTATCTATACCAAGGCAGCCGATGTCGGTGCTGACCTGGTGGGAAAGGTTGAGGCAGGAATACCTGAGGATGACCCGCGAAACCCGGCCACTATCGCGGATAATGTAGGTGACAATGTAGGAGATGTGGCCGGTATGGGTGCGGACCTCTATGAGTCCTACTGCGGCTCCATATTGGCAACGGCCGCCCTTGGAGCATCTGCATTCTATTCTTATGCCGACTCGTCCGTGCAGCTCAAGGCTGTATTTGCACCGATGCTGATAGCCGCTGTCGGCATCATCCTCTCCATTATCGGTATTTACCTGGTGAAGACGAAAGAGGGAGCCGGGATGAAGCAGCTGCTGCGTTCGCTGAGTCTTGGCACCAACGTGTCTTCCGTTCTGATAGCCGCTGCGACATTCGGAATATTGTATATATTGGGAATCCCTAACTGGGCATGGATCGCCTGCTCGGTAATCGTAGGTCTTGTGGCCGGTATCATCATAGGCCAGTCTACCGAGTACTACACGTCCCACTCCTACAAGCCGACAAAGAAACTGGCCGAGAGCTCGTCCACAGGTCCGGCGACCGTGATTATATCCGGTGTGGGACTGGGTATGATATCCACTGCCATACCGGTGATTACCATCGTGGCAGCAATCATACTGGCCTATCTCTGCGCCATAGGCTTTGACGTGACCAATATGCTGACAGCCCAGAACCTGAGTCTCGGACTTTACGGCATAGGTATCGCTGCCGTAGGTATGCTCTCCACCCTGGGCATCACTCTGGCAACCGACGCATATGGTCCTATAGCGGACAATGCCGGCGGCAATGCGCAGATGAGTAATCTGGAACCTCAGGTACGCGAGCGTACAGACATCCTCGATGCTCTCGGCAATACTACTGCCGCTACCGGCAAAGGATTTGCCATAGGCTCGGCGGCTCTTACGGCATTGGCTCTTCTGGCCTCATACCTGGAGGAGATCAAGATAGGGCTGCAGAGGATAGGAGAGACCACCATAGACGTGGCCGGGCGGACAGTGGAGGTGGCGTCCGCAACCATACCGGACTTCATGGAGTATTTCAAGATTAATCTGATGAATCCTTCTGTGCTGGCCGGGGTCTTTATCGGAGCTATGATGTCATTCCTTTTCTGCGGTCTGACCATGAATGCCGTAGGACGCGCGGCACAGAAAATGGTGGCGGAGGTACGCCGTCAGTTCCGTGAGATAAAAGGTATTCTTACCGGTCAGGCGACACCGGATTATGCCCGTTGCGTAGCCATATCCACCAAAGGGGCCCAGCAGGAGATGCTGTTCCCTTCTCTGCTGGCCATCATAGTGCCGATACTCATAGGCCTCTTCTTCGGAGTGGCCGGTACTGTCGGCCTGCTGGTCGGCTCTCTCGGCTCCGGTTTCGTGCTTGCCATCTTCATGGCCAACTCCGGCGGTGCCTGGGACAATGCCAAGAAGTACGTTGAGGAGGGCAACTTGGGCGGCAAAGGTTCCGAGGCCCACAAGGCCACAGTGGTAGGAGATACTGTAGGAGACCCCTTCAAGGACACTTCCGGTCCTTCTCTCAATATCCTCATCAAGCTCATGAGCATGGTGTCCATAGTGACAGCCGGACTCAATGTTGTCTTCAGTATTTTATAAATTTTACAGAATCATTTTATAATATAGGCTGCGCCGTAATTAAGTTTTCACGGCGCAGCTTGTTTTTTACTCGTGGTATCAGCCCGGATACCTTCCCACTCAGGGAGTCGTTGACATTCTCCAGGAGTTCAGCGGTGACTTTAGGGCCTCTCAGTTTTTACTTCAGAGAGAGGTTTCAGAGCCGTACGGAACGGCGACCGTAATAAGCGGTTACTCCCCTTCGTACAGTCAGTCTGACGTGATGAATGAAATCAAGGATGAGCGTCTGCGTGAGCTAATAGGAGAGGGATTCCGCCTGTGGGACCTGAAGAGATGGGGCGATCCTTACTCTGAATACTTCGGGGCCTTCGACTGATGTGGGAGCGCCTTACGGTGTTGTCGACCTCATACTGTGTTCTTTCTATTATGAGGGAGAGCAAGGCTACCTTGATCCCAACACTGCAAGTGTTTGGGAATTCTCAGAAGATGGACTGACAGTAACCCTGACCAATGGAGTATTCATCGGTTTTGCCGCCAATGGAGGATACTACAACTGGGACGGCTCAGTACACGATACAGGTACAGTAGGTAATAGGCAGTAAACATTTAATAGTGTTTATAAAAATGGGGTCGCCAGCACTGCTGACGGCCCCATAATTTTTACAATATAAGGATACCCTATTTTGTACCGGCTGTTCCTGCTGCAATCGGTTCGAAAAGCTGATAGTACATCCCTGAGCTCGGATTCTCTGGATCTAAGAATCCCATAAACATACCGTTGGTGACGGTCATATTCTGATCATCAGTGAATGAAAGCACGACATTGGACGGATTGATGCTTTGACCATCGAATACCCAGCATACGACATCCACATCGTATGTCGGACCGCCCTCCTTGATACTGATGCCCTCCAACCTCGGACCATCTGTGTCAATGGTAAGATTATTACCGTCGCGTACTGCTCCAAACGTCAAAGGAGTTCCCGAGAATGAATAAGTGAACTGATATCCACTATCATCCTGACTGATAGTGAATGAAGTACCTGCGATAGTCCATGTGCCGGTTATTGCCAGCTCAGTAGGCTTTTCAGCAGTCAGGACAACTGTCCTGTTGTCTCCGGCATTATCACTTACAATCTCGAAGTTGAGCACAAGAGTCTGGATATTCCTGTAGTCGGGAACACGGATTTCCATATTACTGAAAGGCAGAACGTCAGCATCGTCCTCCTCCTCATCGTATGCACCGATATAGATTTCCTTAGACGTGATGATTATATCTCCACCGTTCTCATACCCGGTCTGGTCATTGGTGAATTCAACTACGTCGCGGGGAGTTCCGTCAACGGGAGTTATCGTTCCACCAGTGAATTCAACAACTGCTTTCGCTCCCGTAGATGACTGCTCTGTCATTTGAATAGGAATATTGATGTACTCACTAGTGAGCTGGATAGTCTGATTCGGATTTACAAACTCCACGGTTGTATCTCCGAGAACAGGCGTGAACTGTCTTTCGTCACAGGAGACCAGCAAGGCTCCAGCTGCCGCAACAGTCAAAAATATCTTTAATTGTTTCATACTATTTAGCAGTTTTAATTATTAGTACTGTGGATTCTGCTCGCCGGCAATATGAGGATTGGCATCTATTTCTTCCTGAGGAATCGGGAATATCATTCGGAAATCAGAAGCATCGCGGAAGAAATCCTCATTGTTGCTGGGCATATAGATTGTCGATGAATTCTGAGCTGCATGTCTTTGCACACCTTCTCCGAAACGTTTCAGATCCTGAATGCGGAAGCCCTCGCCCATCAGTTCGCGCACACGCTCATCCTGAATTTCGGAAAGGACCTCACCGGCCTGGAAATCCTGAACGTATCCAGGTATACGGCCCTGTCTGAGGCGGGTCAGGTAATTTGCTGCCTGCTGCATCTGGCTCGAACGTGCATAAGCCTCAGCCAGCACCAGGTACATCTCTGCTATGCGGAACGGTTTGGCCTTATGCTGATAGTTCTGGTCGCTTTCGGCCTGCCGCAGTGCCGGGTTTCCCGGGAATTTGGTGAATGATGCAAGGTTGTACGGCGTACCTCCGATATTGAGTTCTCTTACAATCATGTGATTCGTGTTGCGCCAGTCTTCAGGATACTGCTGGAACAGGTCTACAACCCACTGCTCAGGCAGGTAGGTAGGGCTGTAAATACCTTCTGTCGCATTGTATCCGATGTATCCCATATCGTAGGAAGTACCAAGCTCGTTAGGATATGATGCGTCGAACTGAAGAATACATTCGCTGCCGTCATCGTTTATCCACATCCTCTGGAAGGCCTCCTCGCTCGTAACCAAGGGGTATCTCATCAGAAAGTCCTCAGATACAAGATCTATAACAGAGGAATAGTCTCCCATTTCAAGCGCAGTCCTGGCACGGAGCGCTGTTACAGCGTCAGCTGTGACCCACATGCTTCCGACAGAACCGGGCGTGGTGACATAAGCTGCGGCACTGTCAAGATCTGCCAAAATGTTTGAGAATGTTTCCTCCAGTGTGCCCCTGTTCGGGTACCTGGAGTTGTCAGAAGTAGGATTGTATACTGTCACATATGGAACTCCGTCGGACTGTTCGTTGCCGGGATAGTTGAGGCAGAAAGCCTCTGCAAGTTCCAGATGGAAGTATGCGCGTACGAAAAACGCCTCACCCTTCCATATCTGAAGATTCTCCCTGTCCTCCTCGCTCCACTCTGAGGTATTGACAGCATTGGCCGCCTCAATAAAGAAATTGGCGTTGGCTATGGCATTGTATGAGTTGCTCCATATTCCAGCAACATCGGAGTCAGCGGAAGTCCATATCCAGTTGTACATCATACCGCCGTGGTTACCGAAACTTGCAGAAGCATGGAACAGGTCGCTTCTGATCTCGTCAAGATATGCGAAAGCACCGCCTACTCTGCCCCTGAATGCAATGTAGAGTCCATCCCTGAGCCTGTCTGCATCGTTAATACTCTCCAGAGCATTGTCAGGGTCGATAGTTCCCTCAGGACGCAGGTCCATATTGCAGCCTGTCAGACTCATCGCTGCGGCTGCTATTGTCGATATTATCAGTGTCTTTTTCATTGTCTTTTTTATTAGAATGTGAATTCAGCTCCAATGGAGAACTGTCTGGAGTTGGGGTATATACCCATCTGCAGGTTGGAGTCCACCTCAGGGTCATATCCGCTGTACTCGGTTATGGTGAACAGGTTTCTTGCGATAGCAAATACCCTGAAACCGGCGATGAAGCCTGTGCGTTTCATCCATTTCTCAGGGAATGAGTATGATACCTGAAGGTTTTTCAGACGGAAGAATGAGGCGTTCTCAAGCAGAGACGTGTCAAACTGTCTGTTGGAAGCAATACCGGGGATATCGGTCATATCACCGGGCTCCATCCATATATTCATCATATCCGACAGTCCGTTCATGTTGTCGGTGATGAACAGCGGATTGGTGAGGAAGTAACGGTCATTGTTGATCGTCCACTTGCCGGCAACCCATGAGAAATCGGCACCTATATACAGTCCCTTGTACTGGAAATTCAACTGAAGTCCTCCTGACCAGGGAGCATATCTCTGCTTACCTGTCATCACGGCGTAGTCATCGGAGAAATTCTTGGTGAGATTGCCGTCCTTGTCGTACCACATCTGCATACCGTCACGAGGGTCGACTCCAGCGGAACGTACGTAGTAGAACTCTCCGAGAGCATAGCCGGGCTGATAGGAAATACCGGTACCTGCATTGGTGAACTCGGTCATGCCTCCAACCAGACTGAGGATCTTGTTGTAGTTATAGTTAAAGTTGGTGGTAATGCCGAAATAGATATCATTGGTCTGCACTATGTCGAAACTCAGGTCCAAATCCACACCACGGTTAACCATGTCTCCGGCATTTCCCCAGCCGCCAGAGTGACCGGTGGTCATTGAGAACGGTATCTCGAAAAGCAGGTCGCGGGTTGTCTTGTTGTAGAACTCAACGTTGACATTCATGAAGTTCCACAGACGGGCACTGACTCCTATGTTGAGGTTTTCTACAGTCTCCCATGTAAGGCCGTCATTACCAGGGTTTCCGAGACCCCATCCGGTACCTCCGTTATAGCCGCCTGCATAAGTACCTATCGATCCTATAGCCAAATAGGGGCTGATACCTGAGTTACCTGTCGTACCGTAGCTGGCTTTCAGACGCAGGTCCTGAATCCAGGAAGCTCCCTGCATCCACTCCTCGCGCTTGATGTCCCACATCGCTCCAACAGAGTAGAAATTGGCATATTGATTGCCTAACCCGAAAAGGGATGAGCCGTCAAGACGCCATGAGGCATCAATATAATATTTCTCATCAAAATTGTATGAGAGTCGTGCGAAATAGGAGTTGTATGATGTCTCGTCACCTTCCCAAGTAGGAATTTCCGCTGTTGTTCCCTGAGAGATCAGGTCGTTACGTCCGTCGGTAATACCATTGACAGTTGCTGAGATGAACTCGTTCTTGTTGAATATGGACTCCTGTCCGACAAGTATTGAGAAGTGGTTTCTTTCGGCTATGTCGAAGTTGTACTCCGCTGTATTGGTGAAAGTAAACTGGTAGTAGCGCTGCCATCCCTCCATTGCCTTACCTGCTCCATCAAAAGGACCTTCAGGAATAACTTTGTTCGTTATACGGTAATCAAAGGCCTCGATATTCTGCTGAGCCCTGAGTGTAAGTCCCTTTATCGGGGTCAGTTCAATGTAAGTAGAACCGTTAAGCCTGGTAGTGTTGCGGTTGGTAGGCTGTAGCTCCTGAAGGTAGTATGTATTATACAGAGGACCTCCTGACACTACAATCTCATCGAAGATATTGCGTCTCTCATTGTAATCCACATAATATGCTCCGGATTCGTCCTCTTTGATGGCGTAAGGTGAGAGCCAGGGCACCATCCAGTTGGATGCCGTAGTGGGGTTGTACCAACTGTTTCCAGTTGTAGCAAAGCCTGCTGTCTGGTAGTCCTGATATGTGATACCGACATTGGCTCCCATTTTCAGCCAGTCAGTGACGCGGGTATTGACATTCATGCGGAAGTTGTATCTTCCAAGATATGAGTTAGGCGCTGTTCCGGTCTGGTCAAACGCACCCAGAGAGAAGTAGTAGTCTGTTTTGTCTGATGCTCCTGATACTGACAGGTCTGCACTCCATACAGGTGCAGTCTCGTTGAAGAAGTAGTCCAGCCAGTTGGTGCTGATACCCAGTTCCTGTGAGATTTCTTGATATTCCGTCATCTGGAAATTCGGATTGACCAACTTATTAAAGGCGAACCACTCATTGGAGTTCATCAGATCCATCCTGTGATTGACGACAGATGAGAAACCGTATTGTCCGCTGAGGGTTACTACCGGTTTCTCTCCTTTTTTACCCTTTTTGGTTGTGATATAGATGACACCATTGGCGGCACGGGAACCGTAAATCGCTGTAGATGACGCATCCTTCATGACCACAACGTTCTCGATATCGTTGCTGTTCAAAGCATTGAATACTGACATCGACACAGGGGCTCCGTCCAATACTATCAGAGGTGTGGAGCTGGCATTGATGGAGTTCACACCGCGCAGACGCATGGAGACATTCTCTGTAGGCTCACCGGATGAGGAGAACACCTGAAGTCCGGACACCTGGCCCTGAAGAGCGTCACCGGCATTGGATGACGGCCTGTTGGCAATCACCTTCTTGTTGACGGTCGATGCAGAGCCGACCACTGAGGAAATCTTTCTGGCAGAACCGTAACCAACGACTATCACGTCGTCAAGCATCTCAGCCTCAATCTCCATTGAGACATCAATTGTGCTTCTTCCATTAACCGGAATCTCCTGGGTGGTATAACCCATGAAACGCACCTCAAGGACTCCGTCTGCAGGAACCGAGATGGAATATGCGCCCATCGCATCGGTCATGACCCATCTGGTGGCGTCGCCCTGGACCAGAATGGTCGCGCCGACTATGCCCTCTCCTGTCGAAGCATCAGTAACAGTACCTGTAACTGTGATATCCTGCGCGAAAGCCGTAGCAGTTACCACGAGTAACAGACCTGTTAAAAATAGTCTGATCTTTTTCATGTAGATAATTTTTTAAAGTTAATAATAGTTAAATGTTACTTAAATTTATTAATTCAAATTAGTTTGTAAAAAATGATTCAGCTACCGGAAATCCCTCATGCTCAGCAAGAGGCATTCCTACAATTAGGGAAACATATGTTGTTGTCAGCTTATTTTTAATGTTAATGTTGCAAATAATCATTCCAAGCGTCAATTATCTAAACTGCAAAAGTGATTCATTTTTTTGTAAAAAGCAATAGCTGATGTAAACTTTAACTCTAATTTTGAGAAATTCCCCGGTAATCCTGCGCTTTTCCCTTCGGGCATGTCTCTTCCACGTTCAAATTATCTGCATAAACCAAAGCCATTCCGTATAGCCGAGGTGTACCTCAATCTCGCTGAGGCATATGCAATGAGCGGAGATAATGGAAGTGCGACCAATTATCTGCTTCAGCTCAGAGTCGCCCGTGTTCCCCAGTATGTGGCTAACGTGACAGATATCATGACGGAGATCAAGCAGGAGCGTCTGCGTGCCTCAGTCCGTGCCTAGCCAGATTCAGATTTCAACGACAGACAATCCTCTTATATATGGTATAAGTGTGACGGGTGAGAGTCTTCAGGAATTTACTGCGGAGCGCTTTATCAACAGACTTGTGATCAATACGGCCAATCCGTTTGTTAACGCGGCTGGCGAGGAGTGGTATATGTATTTGTGGGACGGCTCGTACCAGATAGCCGGTTTGGCTTCTCCAGGCGCTCAGGGTGGTCGTGTAAGATAATCCTGTATACAATCAACTGTAAAGGGGGTGACTGTGCGGTCATCCTCTTTTTTTATGCCGTAGTTTGATCGTTTTTTCAAAAAAATCTGTATTTTTGAGGGAAAGACACTATCAATCTATTTATTTATGAAAAGGTTTTTGCTACTAATGTTATTTGCGGTATCAGCTGTATCGCTTTCAGCTCAAGTAAAGAGCGGGGTAATATCTGCTTCAGCAAGGGAGAATATTGCCAACAAGTTGCCAAAGGACGTGGCTTATATATTCCTAGACTTTTCGGACGCCACCTTGAACTACAAGGACGGCAGATTCTCCAATGGTCGGCTCAATATACGTCTTTTGGACAATTTTATCCTGTATATCGATGACAGGACCGGGGATACACTTGTGCTTTCCAACCCTGATCATGTGCGGGATCTTGTATGCAATGACACCGTTTACAAGATAGTGAACGATTGTGTTCTGAAGGTGCTTTCTGATGCGGACGGCAAGCAGCTGGCTCAACGCTTCCGTTTCAAACTGACAAAGAAGCAGGAGGATGCCGGATATTCCTCACTGCCAGCGTCCTCTACGGCTGTTTCAGGTAATGTGAACAGACTGGACCCTTCCAGAAATCCTGATGTCAAGAGTGATTTTTCATATAAGCACGAGAGGGACTTTATACTGACGGACGGAGATAAGACTTATCCGGCCAGGCTGTCTTCGTTCAACCGTCTTTTCCCGGATAAGAAAAAAACTATAAAAGCGTATGTGCGTGACAACGGTCTGGATCTTGAGACTCCTTCAGGACTGACCGCATTGTTTGACTTCTGCGCGGGACGCTGATACTCATCTGTCAGCATTGTATATGAAAAAAGAGGATGACCTCATCGGCACACCCTTTTTTCGGACACAACTTTTGTGATTAGGAAAAATAGTTGATTGATAACGAGTTAGTAAATGACACAAGTACGGATTTATCCGTATAAACATTATTTCGCTAAGGAAACTACTCTTTTCATGTAGGTTTCTATGTAGGTTAATTAATACCAATTGATTCCTACTAATGCGAATTAATAATAAGTCATTAACTAACTCGTTATCAGTCTATGTACACGATTAACATCAGGGGTAAGCAGAACCCGAAAGACACCAAGATGGTCAAGCTGGAGATAATTTTCTTCAAGACCGGTTACGCCCGTGTGCCGAAGGTTATAAACATCACAGGGCTATTAAAAGACTGGGATGTCAAGTCTCAGAGTTTCCGTGTAGGGAGTGCGGAGGCCACTACCAAGAACAAACTGCTTTTCGATTTGCGAACCAAATATCTGCATGTCGCCGATACCTGGGAGATGGAAGGCAGGAACTGGTCGCCCGTCCAGCTATCACATTGCTTCGATGAAATCAAGGCGGCCAAACCCGAGGTCAAAGTAAAGAGTGTCCAGCAGATGATCGATTATCTTGAAGAGACATTCAAAAACAAGAAACGCATCAAGAACGGTCAGATTGTCGACAGCACGACCAATGCTAAACGGTATGTCTATCTCAAGCGTGAACTGCAGGCGTTTACAAAGGAAAAATATGAAAAAGCCTTTTCCTCTTATTTCTTTACGGATATTACAGAAGAGTTTCTTCTTGACTTTGCGTTTTGGCTTAAAGAAAGAGGTATCAGAAATGGCAACAAGGCCGGACTTACACACAAACTAAGGTTGCTCCGTGCCGTATGCAGGCAGGCAGAAAAGAAAGAGATGTACGGGGTGAATATGGATAACTTCCTCTGTCTCGGTGATGATATTAATTGGCCGGAAACCACTTCAAGAGCAGTTCCGGAAACAGTCATAGCTAAAATCGCAAATGTTGACCGTACCTTGTTTACGAAAAAAGAGCAGTTGCATCTTGATTTGTTCCTGTTCAGCTACTATACCGGAGGTATGGCGAATGTCGATGTATGTAACCTGACATGGGATTTGGTCCAGGAAGACCGCATCGTCTATGAACGTATCAAGTTTCCCAAAACAGCCAAACCGGAATTACTCAGTAAAGCAAAAGCCATCATGAATAAATACCGTGGGCAAAGTTATGGAAATTATGTATTTCCTGTTTTTACTCATAAACACACGACCACTTCCAAGAAGACTACACGTGTCAAGCAAATTTCCACACGCCTTTCACAAACCTTGACGAAAGCATGCAAGATGCTGCGCATTAAAGAAAACATCACATGGTATTCCGCCCGTGGCTCTTTCATATCGAAGATGGTAGATGCCGGTAATAATCCGTATGTGGTTGCAGAGATGGCTGGTAACAGCCCATTGACCATCTATAAGCATTACTACAAGAATACAAAGCGGGAAGAAATCAAGCGGCAGATGGAAGAAATGTTCTGACCAGACATATCCATAAAGTTGTAAACACCTTGACAATTTCTCTGATGGATAAATCATACGGTGTAATGGCTGTTAAAAGTCATTGATTACCAATGTGATATTTGCAATATTGACAAAATCGCTCTTATTCTCGATTATTTTCATTACCTTTGTGGTCAATAACTTAAATAGAATTTATATGAAAGAATTGGTTTCAAAAATACAGGAAGTATATGCTACATTCTCCACGGATGCGGCACTTCAGATTGAAAAAGGCAACAAGGCCGCAGGGACCCGTGCCCGTAAGACCTCGTTGGAACTGGAAAAACTGATGAAAGAGTTTCGTAAGCTTTCCTTGGAAGAGTCTAAAAAATAACCTTTACACGTCCGGTCGTTATCACATAATGGCCGGTTCTTCTGCAGATGCGGCATAAAAACCATATTGGCAGAACGACATAATAAAATACGGAAAGCGTTAGCTTTTGTCATGCACCGAAATCTGGTAAATTTCACTTATCCGCAGGACAAACAGTTTTCGCCTATGCTTTTGCGTGGGCTTAACTTGTTTGCGGATAGGTTTACCAGAACCTCGGTGCTACGGGTTATGTCCCACGCTTTTTGGTCTTGGTACATTGAATGCTTGACGGGACTCAAGCCAAATACGGAGATATTATGAACGACATGAATCTGATGGATGAACTTTTGAAAATTCCTGCTGATGCAACTGCCGCCACCGTACAAGGCATAGAAATGCTGCTTATCGATGAAAACAAGGCGGGGGCTTTATTGGAGTCGGATCCTAATGACAACACCATCCACGAATGCCTTTTAAGCAACGGCCGTTTCCTGTTCCAATCGGACAATACCAACCTCGTTGCCCTGTATAAAGTAACAGGAGCATCTGAATAACGCTCCTGTTGCATATAATCACCTTATTTGTCTGATTTCATCCTTCCTGCAAAGGCTTTTGACGGTTTGAATGCCGGGATATTGTGGGCAGGCACTATTATCGTGGTATTCCTGCTTATGTTGCGTGCTGTCTTTTCCGCACGGTGTTTGATGATAAAAGAACCGAAGCCGCGAAGATAAACCTCCTCGCCGTTTATCATGGAAGACTTTACGCTATCCATGAATCCTTCGACAACTTGTAACACGACCTGCTTCTCCAGACCGGTCTGCGTTGCTATTTCCCTGACGATATCCGCTTTTGTCATATTAACTCTTGATTAAATACTGTCAATCCGTTCACAAAGATACATCATTTCCTGAAATATCCTCCTTTTACAAACACATATAATAAACATTAGCCGGCGTCCGTCTCTACTCTTTCGATACAAATAGTATCGAAGTATGAAGCTGACACTCAACCGCAAATTCAAAGGTCAGACCTATACCATAGGCGACCTGTCCATCGACGGCAAATTTTTCTGTAATACCATCGAAGATGCCGTGAGGGAACTTCCGGCAACCTGTCCGGATACTCCTCGCGGCCGTTCCTGTACCTGCAAGGAAAAGGTCTATTCCAAGACCGCCATTCCTGCCGGGACTTATAAAGTTACCCTTCAGTACAGCCCCAAGTACAAGAAAAAAATGCCATATCTGCACGATGTACCTCATTTCCTCGGCATCCTGATCCATTCAGGCAACACCGAGGGAGATTCCGCCGGTTGTATCATCGTGGGAAAGAATACGGTCAAGGGAAAAGTTTTGGAATCCCGTACTACATTCCAAAAACTGTATGCCATGCTCGAGTCCGAAAGGGACATAACCATTCAGATTATATAAATCGAATGGCGGTCAACAGGCTCAAACCACCCAGAAACCTGCGCATCGAGTTCAAACCGTCCCCACGGCAGTATGAACTCTGGAAACTGTTGCAACCGAACTATTGTCCCCATTGTGGCGGGGAGATCGAGCAAATCCTTATCGGTTATGACCAGCAAGGCAACCCTCAGTACAGGCCTCAATGCAGGCATTGCAAGTCGCAGAACCTGCCGCAGCTGATACTGGGAGGCGGAGCGGCCGGCGGCGGAAAATCGTATATCGGCAGCGTTTGGCTGGTGTCTTCATGTATTCGGTTCGAGAATATCCGTGCGGTGGTGGCCCGTAAGACACTCAAGTCGTTAAAGGAATCGACATGGAACACCATCAAGTCGATTCTGAAGGACTGGGGACTGAAAGAGGATACAAACTACAAGATAAACAACCTCGAAGGCACGCTCACATTCTGGAATGACTCGGTCATCATCATGAAGGAGATGGCGGATATCCCCAGCGACCCCAACTTCGAGCGTTTCGGCTCTTCGGAATATACCATCGCCATGGTGGATGAGGTGTCGGAAATCTCGGAACGGGCCGTCGAAGTACTGTTCTCCCGTCTCCGCTGGAGAACCCATGAGACATTCAAGACCCCGAGAATGCTGCTCACCACCAATCCGACGATTAACTGGGTGCGTTCCCGCTTCGTGCAGGACGAAAACGGAGACAAGGTCATCTGCCGCGAGGGTGAAGCGTATATACCTTTTTCCGTGTTTGACAACCCGAATATCGCTTTCCGTCAGGTGTACGAGGCGGCCCTGAACAAGATCCGGGACCAGGCGACAAAGGAACGCCTGCTCTATGGCAACTGGGATTTCGTGGAAGCCAACGATATGGCGATTTATAACAGTTTCGACGGCTCCCGGCATCTCGTTACCGGACTGAAAGAAAAAGCATACGATCCGACCAAGCCGCTCATCACGGTGTGGGACTTCAATGTTGCCCCCCAAATGTCGGTGCTCTCCGCACAAATAGACTATGAAAACAGGAAGGTCTATATACTGGAAGAGATACTCGGCAAGCCGGAGGAAAAGGAGAACAACACACCTGCGTTGGCACGGAAAGTACGCTTAAAACTTTACCGGGACAAGCATATTGGCGGAGTGGATGTGACCGGTGACCCTTCCGGGTTACAACGCTCCACCACCAACGAGGACGGCATCAACAACTATACCATCATCACGGACACTTTCGGCAGAGGAATCCTGCGACCGAAGGTAAAGCTGTTACGCAAGCAGCCTCCGCAGGCTACACGGTGCGAGTTCGTCAACGAGGTATTCGGGGGCTATGAAGGCTGGGAGATACAAATCGATATCAAATGTCGCAAACTTACCCAGGATCTGATTTACCAGCTTCGTAACGAGGACGGTACCAAGAGCAAACAGAAGACCACCGACCCGAAAACCGGTGTCAAATATGAACGGTATGGACACTTGTCCGACTGCCTTGACTACCTGCTCTGTTACTACCTGCGCGACAGCTGGTACAAGTTCAAGAGCGGAGGCGACGGGAACGGGTATGTGGTCTCCACATCGGTAATTCAGGAAGGATTTTCATACTAATAACGGAACAAGGATATGTACAGACGGTTTCTCAATAATGACGACTATCTTGGGATAATTACTCCGGAAGCACTAGCACAACTCACGCGGGGCAATGATGCACGATTCATCCAGGCGGAAGAATCGGCGGAGATGAGCATTGTGGAATATTTGTCAGAGAACTACGAGATTGAAAAGGAACTTGCAAAAGGAAAATATATCGCCGAATACGACCATCGAATTACCTATCCCGTGGGTGTGCATGTCTATTTCGAGGGACAAATCCATGAGGTGATACGCTCCGTCAGCGGCTATCGCAAGCCGGCAACGGCAATCTATTGGGAAGAGTGTTCCGATATCCACGTCGATGCGGGACAAGTTGTAAATTACTCCCAGTTCAACACCTATTATCCGGGTGATAAAGTAAACTACAACGGTGTTGTCTATATTTGCCTTGCCGAAAACGGGTACAAGTTCGATGATATCCGTATCCCGATGGTCGGCGGTTGGATCGAGACGGAAGTCACGTTATGGCAGCCTGTCGAGTATCCTCTGTGGTCAGTCGTTGAATATGAAGGGGCGTTCTATACTTTGATGACGCTTGACTGTTTCGATTGCAATCTTGACCCTATGGTGTCCGACTGTTGGGGAGCCATAGCCGATTACGATTCATCATACAATGCCTACGAATTGTCGGAACACGAATATGTAGTTTATGACGGACGGGTATTTTACCCGGAAACGGATGTGAACGCGGACACGCCGCAAGTCGGTCTAAACCTATCATTACACGATCCACGAAACTACAACCTCAAGAAGCATATGGTTCGATTGGCTATCTACGAGCTCACGAAACTCATTGCCCCGAATAATGTCAGTGTTGTCCGTATGCGCGATTACGAGGACAGCATGAAATGGCTTAATGATGCCGCCAAATTGCGACTTAATCCACAAATCCCCCGTAAAGTCGATGACACGAAAAAGCCGGTTACCGATTGGCAACTGGCTACTTTCCAAACAGATTATGACCCGTATCGAAACCCGTGGCTGACCTAAATAACAGTAAATACCGCTACCGGATTTGTTGTCGTAGTCTTTACCATGAACAAGAAACGAAATTACTGCTTGTTTGTTAGTTCCGTTTCCACAAGAGCCCCCCTGAACGGGTGGCAAGTTCCTTGTAATATGCCGCCAAAAGAAGATATAAATTTGGCCTTTTAGAATAATCCAATCTGCTATATTCCTTACTGCCTTTGCGGTATTTAATAATCTCAAGACATTGAATAATTATTTACTTGTTTTTGTGCCCGTTGGATTTAGGTTTGAATAAGGCATGAAGTCTTATCACGCACACCAACAATGTTTCATAATCAACATGAAAGTAGAGGCGTTCATCTTTCAGACTACATTGAAAGTGAATCCGATAGCGGCATGAAACGGTTCTCCCTACAGGACGGGCAGATGAGCAACTGCATGCTCTCTGCCCGTTTTCTATGGTACAAGGCAATTATAATAAAGCCATTTTTATTTTTCCCTGAAAAAAGTGTCGGTTATTTCATTGCAGAACAAAACATTTTTCTAATTTTGTATTTGAAGAAGTATTCACTCTAATAAACTGATATGTATGACAATGGATACATTGTAAAATGTCGCTCGATTTTAACAAATGATATTTGTTTGAGCGAAGCTTCGCATAAAGCGGACGTTTTTCTTGTGTGCATTAGTTACCTTACATATTCCCTTAAAAAGTGTATTAATAATTTGGCAGTGTGGAAAATTCGTGTAAACACACACACACACACACACAATTATCGCGCGTCAATATATAATAAAACATTTAATTTACAATGGATTACCGGAATCAATTATCCGGGGTTATCCTTGTCTTACGACAAAAGTTCCTATAAATACTCATCCTCTGCCATATTGTCTCAAAAAAGGCAGGATATTTTTATGGTCCGACGGTACTGGGGAGCGTTCTCTGCGCCCGAATATCGTCGGTTTTTTGTTTCCACCCATAACAGTCTGAAATCTCTTTTAGTGTTTAAGTATCTATGATTGGAATATATGGAAATAAACAAACCATGCCTGAATCCCAGAAAAAAGAACTTTTTTCCGCAGGTATTACCTATATGGTAAGTGGCGAATATGCCTTTGCCTTCTCCTGTTTCACGCAGGCAGGAAAGTCTGACCTGCCGACACTTTACAACAAGGCGTTATGCTACTACTACCTTTCTCTGTATAATGACTGCCGTTCCCTGCTGTTGGAAGCGGAGAGGCTGCTGCCACCGTTAACGGAACGTCTGCCGGAAAACCTGCCGGAAGCCGTCCTCCGCTGGGAATACGAAAAAAGCCCTGCCGGTTGTCCCATGCCGGAGGATGCTCCCGATAACCTCGCCGCCGTACAACTGTTGAGGCTGAAAGCGAAAGTGTCGGCCAGACTGCACCTGCACACGGAGGTGCGGACTATCCACGCCCGTTTGGGCAATAAATATCAACACATTGAAGAACTGATAAAAAACATACAACCATGAAATACAGTGACATATACAGACTTTATTCGACAAGTCAGCCGAAGGATGCAATTCATCAGGCGCTCCGGGAAGTGCCCGTCGATGACAGCGACGAACAGTACGAAGACCGTTCTCCGTTGCATCTTGCCTGCCAGTATGGAGACACGGAGGGGGTCAAGATACTTCTTGAACGTGATGCCGAACCCAACACGAAGGATGCAAACGGTTCCACCCCGATTCATATCCTCGGCAGAACCAGTGCCGGCTGTGCAGATGAAGACAAACTGAAAGAAATAGCCGTCATGCTCATAGAACAAGGAGCGAATATACCGCGTTCGGCCAAGAATACGACGGCCCTTATCGAGTGCATAAGGAACCGTCATTTCAAGATGGCGGAAGCGATCATAGATTCCGGAGCACGCGTCAACTCAACCGACCTTAACGGCGAGAACGTGCTTTTCGGTTTTTGTGCCGCTTCAGGCGACATCAGAAGGGATATCCGGTTCGCGAAAAAGGAACTGGACGAATCCGTACAATACCGTTACCCCGAAAACAAGATAGAGGAAATCAGGAGCAGGATTGCAAGGCTGGAGGATGATGGCGAAACCGCCTACCGACTTGCCAGAAGGCTTGTTGAAGAAGACAAGGCCGATCCGGAAGACAAGTCAAACAGTGGAAAGACAGCCTGGGATGCCGCCATAGAGAACAAGGCGATGAAGATCGCGGCCTTCCTTTCCGGAAGCGACCCCGATGTTGACGAACTTTCGGCCTTGCACGGCAACATGGACATATTCCAGGCTATGTACATGAAGGATATGGAGGCACTGGATGCCATTCTGCGTTCGGGTGCAGACCTGCAGACGGTGTGTGAGCACAAGGATATGTATGACTTTGAAAGCAAGTCGCCCCTCGCTTGTGCGTTCAGTTGGTTTGACAGCATACAGGATGCTCCGGCCATGATTCTGAACGGCGGAGCGAATCCGAATTACCGTTTCCCGAATGAAGAGACGGCTTTTTCGGTATGGGTGAGTAAGGACTATTTCTGCAAGGATACCGAGGTTTACAAGGGGCTGCTTGACCTGATGAAGGAAAAAGGCTGGAATCCCGAGCTTCCTGTTGATACGGAAGGCAACACGGCACTTGCCCTTTCCTGCCGCCATACCGGCTACAGGTTGGGTAAAACGGCATTCGGTTGGCTGCTCAAGGGAAAGGCCGACCCCAACGCCGCCAATCTTTCCGGCCAAACTCCCATGATGATTCTCTTCGGTGGTCATAAGGCGAACGAAAAATATGTGCCTTACGGCTGGTCAGCCGGTTCTGACGACCCCACGGAAATCCTCGAAAAGCTTCTCGAAGCCGGAGCTGACGTGAACAAGACGGACAACCGGGGAAACACCCTCCTGCATTATGTGGCGGCATGTTGTCGTGACAGCATGGCACAGAAAGCGATTGAACTCCTGCTGGACTTCAAGCTGCCTGACGTAAATGCCGTAAACAATGAAGGCAAAACGGCCATGGACGTGGCGGCAGACTACAACAATGACAATCTCGTAAGACTATTATTGAAATATTCTTAAACAAAGATATATGGACAACAACCAGACATTTCTCAATGCTTGCCGAAACGGGCAGAAAAGCATTGTCCAGATATTCCTGAAAAAGGGAGGAATTGACATCAACAAAAGGGATCAGGAAGGAAACACTGCTCTTTATTATGCCTGTCAGAAAGGTTACAGGGACATAGTGGCTCTGCTTCTTGACAACGATGCCGACGCGTCATGTATCAACAACCGTTCCGAAAGCCCGCTCCACGCGGCGGCACGGAGCGGCAACAAGGAAATCCTCGGGAAGCTGCTCCAGAAGGGGGCCGACATCAACGTGACGGACAATGAAGGACGAACCCCGCTAATATGCCTGCTTGACAACAAGCGTACAGATGCCGCCCTTTTCCTGATGGATCAGGGAGCCGATACGGAGGTCGCCGATGCCTCCGGCCACAAGGCCATCGACTATGCCACAGCCCACGGGCTGCGGGAAGTGGTCGCCCGACTCTCGTGCGGGAATGACCGGGATGCACGTGGCAACACCCCGCTTCATCAGGCCGTGTATAACGGACAGGGTGAAATTGTCCGCACGCTGCTCCTGTCAGACAAGTCCATGCTTGACTCGACGAATGACGGCGGAGAGACTCCGCTGATACTCGCCTGTATGCAGGGGAATCTTGTCATGGTCAACCTTCTTCTCGGGACCGGAGCCGATCCCGGCAAAGCTATGCTGAGCGGCAATGCCCCGATACATTACGCGGCCATTTCAGGTAACCGCTTTATAGGCGAGGCTCTGCTGAAGGCCAAAGCTGCGGTTGACGCACAGAATGACAACGGGGAAACCCCGCTTATTCTTGCAGCCAAGGAGGGCCACAACGATTTTGTGTCCGTCCTGCTTGAATTTCACGCGAATGTTAGCATCTCAGACAACCTCCAGCACACCGCCCTGTACTATGCAGGAGAGCGCGGCTTCAACGAAATCGTGGAAAAACTTCTTGAAAACGGAGCGGAATAAACAGGTAAGATATTCATTAACAAATTTAATATTAGAAAGATATGGCAGAAGAAACCAAGAAGACACCTCAGACACCCGAGGAAATCGCAAGAGAAGCACAGGCTCAGGCCATGAAAGCAGCACTGGAACAGGCGCAAGCCTTGTATGGCAACGTACCCGGATTTGAAGGCACCGACCTGATGAAGATGCATGAAAAGCTGATGCAGGACTCGGCCGAGATGTTCCCGGGAGTTGCGGAGGCACAGGCATACCAGGCAAAGATGATGGCAGAATCCGCCCAGGATCCCGAGGCGATAATGGAGACCTACAGCAAAAACATCGAGTTCGCAGGGAACATGATGCAGCAGGCAATGAATGCCGGATTCATGCCGGAAGGTTTACCGGATTTCTCGGACGGTTTTGACGTATATGCAGGTTGGGAAATCACCCGCAAGGGCGACAACAGCCTGACACCTGAACAGAACAGACTTCTGGCTTATGGGGCACCTCTGTTCCTATACAACGATGACAACGTGGACTCCCTTGAAAGTACAGCAGGCACGGACACCCTTAAGGAAATGCTTGAGGAATGGTGGGAAGTTACTGACAGGAAGAGTGCCCTGGAGACCATCTCATGGCTGCTGAACGAAGGCCAACATGCCGGTGCGGATCCGGCCTTGACTGAAATCCGCCAGCGTGGAATCGAGGCCATCACCGAGGAAGAAAAGGCGGACGAGGACAGCAAGATCGGCGATGCGTTCACGATAGCTGAATTTGTAATGGGAGTAAATGAAACGACGGAAGCGGACCTGCCCGAAACCGTGCTGGCATGGGACTTTGTACGTGCCGTGAACATGGCCCGTTGGGCTTTCATCTGCGGCTACATCAATGAAGACGAAATGTGGGAAGCCATCAGAACCACTGCCGGCATAGCCAAGGAATCCTTCAATTCGTGGGAAGAATACGGCAACAGCTTTGCCGTGGGACGCGGAATATGGAGAGGCGAAACAGATGACTACGAGACTGCGGATGAAGTCGTGGGAGCGCTTCTCAATAAAGAAGATTCCCCTTGGAAGGCAATCGAATGGTAGAATCCGAAAAAAATAGGATCAACAATATCTTAAAAGTTTTACGATTATGGCACTTTTCAAAAATGCAGCAACAGAATGGGAGAAAACCATGACAGAGAATGATCTTGACCAAATGGAAGCACAAGGTCTTGACGTAAGTAAATACAGGGAGAAACTGGCCGCACGGCGTGCAAAGGAGGCCGAAGAAGCCAAGCGAGACAGGGAACTGTACAAGAACCCGACACAGCTTGACAAGATGAAACCGTACATGCAGACGCCACGCAGTTCTGAGACCGAGTTCTTCAAGAAACTTGCAGGAAAGGCACCATGGCTGGGCAAAAGCAAGTGGTTGAGAAAATTCACGGAAGGATATATCGTTTACGCGGGGATTGTCAGTGCCCCGGCAGAGGCGTGGAAAGGCGTGAAGCACAAGGACGACTCTTTCCATGGTATTGGCATATACGCACTGGACAAGGGACACATGAACGATGTGGAATGGCTGAAGAGAGTGATGGAAAAGCTGCGCAACATGTGTGAAGGCAGGCAGCCGGTAGCTCCCGGATGTGAGGGCGTAGTCAGTCTTGCCAAGGAGGAGGACTGCTGGTCAACCGTGAAACTGAGTGGTGAAATCGTGGAAGGCGCCGATGTGGAAGTAAGGAAACTTGTCCTTTATTACAAGGAACTTCCCCAAGGCTATCTTCCTTCAGACGGCATCGTCCCCCACTTCTACTGGGAAGGGACAATCAGAGTCATACCGGCTGAATTGTATGTCTAAATCCATCTGAAAATATGATTATAGCCGTTATATGTATTATCGTGGTACTGCTCATAATTATTTTATGGGCAGTATTCACTAACAACAGCCTTATTGCAAAGAAGAACCGGGTCAAGCAATGCAGAAGCGGTATCTGCGTGGTCCTCAAACAGAGGAATAACCTGATCCCCAATCTTGTCGCATCCGTAAAGGCATACATGGGGCACGAGAATGAGATTCTCACCCGCATTGCCGATTTGCGGTCAAGGGCTTCGAACGCTACAGAGTCCGAGCAGATAAAAAGCGGTACGGAAATGTCCTCGCTTCTGTCAAGACTGAATGTGGCGGTGGAAGACTACCCGGAGCTGAAGGCGAACCAGCAGTTCCTTCATCTTCAGGTCCAGATCGAGGACATGGAGAATGAGCTGCAGGCAATCCGGCGCACCTACAATGCCGCTGCTACCGATTATAACAATTACATTGAAATGTTTCCGTCGTCGATAATCGCATCCTGGCGCAAGCATGAGCAGCAGGAGTTGATAGAGTTCCCGGAAAGTGAGATCAAGGAAGTGAAAGTGGGAGAATTATTCAAGTAAAGCATGGAAGAAAGTCAGAATATAGATTTCAAGGGCATTTCCCTTCACATGAAGAAAGAGATGTCCCGTATCAGGATGCTCCGGATTGTGTTCCGCATCCTGACCTCCATTGTCTATCTGTGTACCGTCGTGTGGTTCGGTTTCTGTATCTTCGGCGGATTCCTCGTGGACCGTACTGACTATGAGACTTCCGTCACCACGGGAAAATACCTCATGATAGGCTTTGCCGTATTTTTTGTACTTCATTTCGCATTCATGAAATGTTTTGCCGCGCTGAACAAGAGGGAAACCTACACGATGGCCCACATCATCTACCTGCTGTTCCCGGGAGCAAGGTACAATCCTTCCGGTTCCATACAGCCGAAAGTCTTTGCGGACAGCCGCCTGTTCGGAACGGCATTGTCATCGGGCAATTCGGTAAGTTCGACCTGTTACGGCCGTCTTGACATTCCCGTCGGAAATGACATGATGACTGTCGTGGATGCCGGTGTGACTTCAGCCAATTCGAAAGATTTCTCGGCCTTCAACTTCCTTGAAGTGCCGTACCAGTATTTTATCCGTCCGATATTCGGAGTCAGGATAGAGAGCACGATGCACAGTTTCAGGGGCATGTTCGGGTGCTGCAAGCTGAACCGCACCTTCAGGGGCTACGTGATGCTGCTGCCCGACCATCTGGAAAACAAAATCGGCTACCTGGCGCAAACAATCCAGGGAATGAAGGAAAAGTACGGGGCAAAATTCGTACATTTGGAAGACCCGGAGTTCGAGAGGCATTTTGCCGTGTACGCGGATGACGAGGTGGAAGCCCGCATGGTGCTCACCCCGGCGATGATGCGGAAGCTGACCGCCCTGCGGAAATCCTTCAGCCGTGACCTGATGCTCTCCTTCAACGGGAACATGTTCTACTACGCATCCGACACTCCGGACGGTTTCTTACGTCCCGGCAGGAAGTCGCTGGATGACGAACATCTGCTGGAACAACTGTACAGGGAGGTGAACTTCTGTCTCACTGTAGAAAATGGAATCAAATAATCAACAATAATCGAAAACGAATAAAAAGAATTACAACATGAGCGAACTTAAAAATCTGTCAGCCATTCTTGAAGGAGGTGCTGTTCCGGCCGGTTATAACGGGAAAGCAATCGGCAAATTGTCTAAGACATACCTCAAACTGGAAAACCGCAAAGTAGTAAACCTCTATCCCATCAGAACCGTGATGCACGAAGACAGCCGCTATTGCCTGTATGCCTGCCCGTTGAAAGGGACTGAAATTGACGAGGCCACCCTTCAGAGCATCAAGGCTGAAGTGGATACGCTGGAAATCGGTGAAATCCGTTATGATTCCGTACAGTCCTGTGGCTATGACTATTACATAGTAGATCCTGATACAGGCCGTCATATACTGACAGGACAACGGGATATGGATTCGGTAATGGAAATAAGCGATCATTATGACGGCGTCATCCTGTTCAGCAAATCGGTATTCTCGCCAAGAAAGGCCAATCAGCTTGATTGTGCCTATGCCTTGATCGGCATTGAAAAACAGCCCAACGAGTTCAAGATAGAGGCTATTCCTAATAGCGCGATAGGCCAAGCACCTACGATACTGGAATTTGAAGCTCCGCAGGAATCGCCTGCTGTCGAAAAATACAGGTCGGCCATGACGGTCCTGTCCATAATCATCACCGCGGCTCTGCTTATCTGGTACTTTTTCATAAAATAATATCACCGAACGAATAACTTCACTAATATCCGAATATGGCTACATTCAATTATTCTTCCAAATCGTCCATCAAGGACAATCTGACTGAAATCCTTGTCGGTGCCGGACTGATAATAGTACCGGTAGTTTATCCTTTCGGTATAAAAGTCGGTACACTTCGCATCCTCGGACCGTTACCAACAGCCATCATCCTTGCCCTTGTCGGACTGTACATGCTGTTCAGAGCCTGGCGGAAGATACATAAGGCCCGCAAGTTGGCTGCCAAAAGCTGTATCATCACGGTTGACGGCGATAAGGTGACATACCCGGTCATCGTGAAAGGAAATGTTGAGATGCGTTCTTTTACATTGTCGGAAATATCCAGTTCAAACTACAATTACGACAATGGTATTCTGACAATCACCCTCGCCAACGGCTCAACGGCCAAATTTGACGTTGATTTCTTTGACGGACTGCCACAGCTTAAAGAATTTGCGGCGCTCTTGAAAAAATAAACCGGTGAGATATGGAATGGTTGGATAAAATAAAGGATTTTCCGAATCTGATACAGCAGGAACCCCGCTACGGCTATCTGGTCGTGGCGGGCCTGCTTCTGATATGGCTTGTCGGTGTCATCTGTGGCTGGAAGTGGACGTATTCCCGTCCGGGTAGTACAGGAGGTAACTTCTGGATGAATCTGCTCGGTCCGAAAACTTTCCGGTTCTGGCTGGGAGTGATTCTTGCCGTCGGGATAGGACTGTCTCTGTACCTGTTCTCTATTTCCGGCAAATAGCTGAGTGCTCTTTCCCGGATGCCACCTGTAAACTTAAAAAGTGATTGAGTATGAAAACAATTCCAATTATAACCTTCTTCCTGTGCACGGTGATGTATGCCCATGCACAGCTTAACATCGTTCCCAAGAACGATGGACTGAAAGAGTACACGGTGACAAATGCCCACCCCTATGACAGCCTGACGAACGTGGAGAAGCGGAGTTTCACTTCCCTTCCGGGACAGACCCTGTACATGCATGGGGTAAAAAATGACAGGAACGGCTACTGGGATGCTTTCTACACGGTCAATTTCCTTACCGGGGATGACCGAACGGTGTACAAGGCGGTCAACATCAGTACCACCCCTTCTAAAGAGGTAGTGGGGAAATATTACGAGGTAGTGAAGGTCTGGACAAAGACAGACTACCTGTCGGCTGGATGCTGCCTGCTGCTCCGTGAAAAAGAAAGCGGTGATGAGATGTATTACAACCCATTCAGGTATCCGCTGAGCATGACCTGTATAGGGTATTATGAGAAACTGAAACGCTTTGTCGGACAGACATTCCTGTCACTTGCCAAGGCCGTCGAGACCGAGGACGGTCAGGTAATCACCCCGGCTGAAGGTGCGGAGTACCGTTGTGTGGACATCGGCCTGAAGATGAACAGTGATGGGGCGTTTCTGCTGATGGAAGGTGCTGACGGTGTCCGTGTGGAAGCATTTCCTATAGGCGGTGACGAGGTGTACGAGTTTGTAAGCACGGCACGTATCGGCCAGCTGGAAAAACGGTACGGCGAGAAATACGGGAAGCTGATTGCCTTCCGCAAGGTCGATACCGGCATGACGAGGGAAATGGTCATCGCCGCGTGGGGCGAACCATACCACAAATCGGAAGTCAAGAAGGAAGGCAGGACTCTGGAGACATTGCGCTTTTCCGACAACCGCTATGTTGAACTGCTTGACGGGGAAGTACAGTATGTGCGCATCTATTGAACGGAGCGCAACCTTTATCTGTAAAGTCACAGGCAGGGCCTGCATTTATCGTATATTAACAGATGAAAGTACCAAGGAATCAGGGTAAAATACCTATCTTGCGCAAGAATCTTCAATAATTGACGACTCAAAAAGAAAGAACTATATGGAAAAGGATAATATCAAAGGATGCTTTGTCTCGTCCGTGTTGCTTTCACAAAATCAATGGGACAAGAAACAGTTCATCCATGACTTCGAGGAAGACTGGGGAATCGTCCTTACCGATGACGACGACAACGGGGACGTACTTGTCGGAATGTTCAGCGGCATGACATTGGCAATAGCCATCATGCCCGGTCCCGTACCCAACGGAGAAGCGGAACACTATGCACAGGGCAACTACCTGTGGAAAGATGCAACAGAAGTGGCACGACAACACGAGGCTCATATCCTCGTATCCGTGACCGGAGACCAATCCAACCTGCTGGAGAGAGCCAAACTGTTCACCAGAGCCACGTCTTCCTGCCTGAAACAGTCCTACGCTACAGCGGTATATACCGACGGTATGGTGTTCCAACCCGAATTTTACAGGGATATGGCCGCACTCCTGCAAGAAGATGAACTGCCCGTCATGGACTGGGTATGGTTCGGCATCTACCGCACACAGAAAGGAATCCCCGGCATCTATACCTACGGACTGAGAAAATTCGGGAAAGAGGAAATCGAAGTGTATGCCCCTGCCGATCTGAGTGACATCCGTGATTTCCTAATGGACATCGTGCATTATATCCTGTCGGATGATGTCACCTTGCAGGACGGGGAAACCATAGGATGCTCCGAAGAACAGAAACTTGCCATCACGCTTAGCGAAGGCATCGCTTTGGACGGCATGACATTGAAACTTGAATATCCGGACGAATGAGAAAGGTAAAGGGAAACATAAGAAAAATGCTTGCGGCCATCGTTCTCACGCTGCTGTGTTGTTCTGCCTTCGCACAGCGGATCGTGGAATCCGGTGACTTGCGAACCACCACGGACGAACAGCATGGAACAGTCGTCCATTATCTGAAGGGCGGAAAACGTCCGCTATCGGGCAAATTCCGTATCTTGCGGGGGCAGGATGAGGAAATAGTGCATTTTTCCAAAGGGGTTATGCAGGGCGAGTACAGGCGTTTCCGCAACGGCAGCCTGCGGGAAAAGGGCAAGTATACCGACGGCAGACGGCATGGTCTGTTCGTTTCCTATCATCAGGACGGAAAGACACCGCAACGGGAAGCACCCATGCAGTACGGGAAGATAGACGGTACGGTAAGGACATGGTTCAGCGACGGGAAGCCGGACATGGTTCAGGAATATAGGCAGGGCAAGCGGAACGGCAAGGAACAACGCTTTGACCCGAAAAGCGGCAAGCAGATCTACGAGGCAAACTATACCGACGACCGGAAAGAGGGAAAACAATGGAAAATCAGCGAGGATACCACCGAGAGATGGGTCAGCAAAACCGTCAGCCACTATAAGAACGGCGAACTGGACGGCCCCTACGAATACACGGCCCACCTACATGGCAAGCTGTACGCCTACAAATCCGGCTCGTACAAGAACGGCTACAAGCACGGTTCGTGGAAAGAAATCGACCGGGACGATATCGCAGTCCAAGGCGAATACACCGAGGGACGCGAGACGGGACACTGGATACGATATGATATCATAAGCGGAGAAATCCTGAACGAGTGGGACCGGTAAAATTTAAAAAACATGGAAATATATACTCCAAAACCCAAAATCAAACTTTCTCCTGTGGTAAGAAACGGGAGAGAATTTGTCGAAGTGACTTTCGGTAATGACAATGACATCCG
>ERZ780212.177-NODE-177-length-69948-cov-4.374601_pt1 | contig 69948 bp, 40 predicted proteins | sample MGYA00511364_ERZ780212 | MGnify/ENA primary metagenome ERZ780212 (study PRJEB29588, sample SAMEA2147991) | human gut metagenome | biome: human gut; feature: human-associated habitat; material: faeces | place: Denmark | collected 2008/2010 ... | reverse complement strand
CGGGGCGTTTTTTACCCTCGCCTTACAGGCTTAGGGCTTTCCATATCATTTTGATTGTCTAACTTAAAATCAGAAGTTGTAACCGAGGCTTATCATCCAGTTGCTGTTAGTAACATCACTGTCTTCAGCAACTTCGGTCAAACCGAAATCATAAGTGAAGCCAAGGTAATAGTGCTTTGCGAAAGTAAGGCCGGCACCTACCTGCAAACCGCAGTCAAACGCGTTCCAATCACCCTCATCGCTGTCAAAAAGTTTTTCATCAGCATCGGCAGACTGACCTGCTACAGATGCCTCTATTTTATGTTTCCCGGCTATTCCGTAAGCGAAGTAAGGACCGAAATTAACCTGCAACTGCAACGCGTCGCTGAAGTTGTAACGATAAGAAGCCAATACGGGGATAGAGAGATACATCGGACTATATGTATCTTCTATCTTTGCGTCATAGCCGTTATATTCCATAGTATACTCGTTTTTCGCTCCCTTGCTTTGGAAATAGAGACCTGTTTGGATGTAAAGACTCTGCATCAAGGGGATGTCTGCTATCACACCTACGTGGAAAGAGGTACGGCTGTCAAGGTCAAGATTATCGCCTGAAAGGTTAGCGAAGTTAAGACCGGCGCGTACACCGAACCTTACTCCCTCGTCAGCCTTCTCGGTTGAGAAGAAAGATGAAGACGTGCTGCTTGCCCTCTGGGCTGATGCCGTAAGCGCGAATACGGCGCAAACGGCTGCTACAAATAACTTTTTCATTGTGTAAAAATGTTTTGTTAATAAATAAGTTGGTTTAAAAATAATTACAAGTTAAAGTCCATACGCCATACGTTGTACACGCGGTCGGCCGATCCACGCTGCGACAGGAAAAATATGCTGCGTCCGTCGGGACTCCATACTGCCGAGAGGTCGTTACCCGGGTGATACGTCAACTGTGTCAGTTGGGTGCCGTCAGTGCGCACTACGTAGATGTCAGTGTTTACTATTCCCTCTTTTTCCGACTTGCTGTTGCCAGTCACGAGCAGCCATTTGCCGTCGGGCGAGAGCTGCGGGGTGGTAAAGCTCTTTTCCGGTTGCGAGAGTATCACCTCCTCAACGCCGGTCCTGAAGTTGACGCGCCATATCTCGCTCTCCTTATTGCTGGTGAAGCGTGCGCAATAAACCTCGTCCTGAGTGCCGGGGATAAGGCACACGGTCATGCCTCGCGAATAGTTGGAGAACAGGTTGGTCTTCCTGTCATAGCTCCACAGGCTGTAGCTCTCAAGCCCCTCGCCGCGGTGGAAGAAGATGGTGTTGCCGTCAGGGGTTATAACTCCGCCTAGGTCGTTCTCGTTACCGTTGGAAATCTGGCGAACTATTGTGCCTTGGTTGGCGTCAACGAGATAGATGCCCTGATGGCCGTTGCGTATTTCCGTGAAACATAGCGTCTTGCCGTCGGGACTCCACGAAAAGCCCTGCACATTGGTGCGGAACGTGCGCTGCACGCTGGCTCCTCCCGTCGACGAGCTTTTTATCATAATATTGGTAGTTCCGTTTTTCTCATTGATATAGCCAATGCGCTTGCCGTCGGGCGAGAGCGCTATCTGCGGCACAACCCACCAGTCCATGGCCGTAGACTTGCGTGAGCCGAATATGCTCGACGCCCTGCTGACGATGTTACCGTCGTAGTCGGCCACGCGGTCGGCATCGTCGGTTATCTTCTCAAACTTTACGCCGCCCTCCTCCGGCACGAACACAAGTGAATAATCAAACTTAACCCTCTTGGCACCGGCCATGACAACAATCATGGAAAGAGCCAATATAAACAATGTTCTTTTCATATATATTGCATTTTATTTGTTAATCAAGCAGTTTGTACACCGATAAGAATAAAATCCATGAACACGCTGTACCTATTTAATATATACAATTCACACTAATGTGAACGATGCAAAGATAGCAAAAGGACATTAAATTAACAAAGATTTATCAACGTTTTTTAAATAAAAGAGAAGTATTTTTAAATAGTGTAAATTATCCGTTTACACTTTAACGGATTCCATTCGTAAAAACACCATATAACGTCACCATAACCTTTCTTTATTTCAGTAATAATCGTTTATTAACATTGGGCTGACGTTTGATTAACATTTGGATTTAACATAAAATAGGACGACCAAACGTAAATACAGCCCTAAGACGTGTGCGAACGGCATATAAAACTTTAACAAGCCATGCTATTCACGGCTGTCTGCTGTCAAAAAGTAGTGGTTTTGCGGCCTTTTGCCTTACCGTTAACGGCCTTTCGCTCTACAAAAGACCGTCTTTTACGTCGCGAAAGGCGGTCTTTCATAAAACGGGAATACCCGCGCGAACCGCATAAAAGCCATAATCCACTATCTGTCAAAACGTTACATACTATTCCATAAAATCATAAATACCGGATAAAAGACAATGAAACACGCATGAAAAGCATTTTAACAATCAATAATTAACACTTTTCCTGCCGGTTTGGCAAAATATTGTTAATACGCCGCATACGCTACAAAAAGTCCCTAAAAAGACAAGTACAATAAACAAGGTAAATCGTCGTTAAACAAGAAACACAAGTCGGAAAATCTGAAAACATAATCGACAATGAACAACAACATCATCAAACGCTGCCTGCCTGCGCTGCTCGCCATAACATTCTGCACGACGCAAGCCTTGGCAGGAAAGGCGAAAAAGGAAGTGTACATCCCGATGGACTACTCCACTTGCGGCTACCACGCATCGGAGCTGGCCATTCCCGACGTACAGAACGCCGTATACGTGGCAAGTGCCGACGGCGACAGTTACGGCATATTGCAACGGGCCATCGACTACGTGTCAAAACTCAAGCCCGACGCCTACGGCCGCCGCGGAGCTGTTTTGCTGGGCGAAGGCACATTCTACATAGGCCAGCCGCTGCGCGTAAAAGCCTCGGGCGTGGTGCTCAGGGGGTCGGGACGCGGCAAGACGACGGTAGTAAAACGCGGCGTAGACCGTGGAGCGCTTATATATATAGAAGGTGGCATGAGCATGACCGGCGGCGACACGATAGCCCTTAGCGGCGACAAGGTGAAGGCCGGAGCCGTAACGCTGACGCTGGCAGAGGCCGGCGGCCTTAAGGCAGGCGACCGTGTGAGGATAATACGCCCCTCGACAAAAGAGTGGATAGAGTCGCTGGCCTGCCACGACTTCGGCGGCGGACTTGACTATACCGGCTGGAAGCCTACCGACATTGACATAACATGGGACAGGACCGTCAAGACCGTCAACGGCAACAGCGTAACCCTCGACGCGCCTATTACCACGACGCTCGATTCGAAATACGGCGGCGGATACATCGTAACCGGCTACAACGCTGCGGAACTGACCGAGTGCGGCGTAGAGAACCTTACACTGGCATCGGACCATAATTCATGGAATCCGAAGGATGAAGACCACTGCTGGGACGGCGTATGGGTTGAAAACGCGCGCGATTGCTGGGTGCGCCGTGTCAACTTCAGGCACTTTGCAGGCAGCGCGGTCAACCTACAGAAACAGACGAGCCGCATAACCGTTGAAGACTGCATTGCCGACGAACCCGTATCGGAAGTAGGCGGATGGCGCCGGGGCGTATTCCTTACGCGCGGACAGCAGACGCTGATACAGCGTTGCGTGTCGCGCCACGGCCTGCACGACTTCGCGGCTGGCTTCTGCGCGGCCGGGCCTAACGCCTTCGTGCAGTGCGAGGGCGAGGAAAGCCTCGGCTTCAGCGGCAGCATAGGGTCGTGGGCGGCCGGACTGCTGTTTGACATCGTAAACATCGACGGCAACGACATAGCTTTCAAGAACTTGGAACAGTTCCAGTTCGGAACGGGCTGGAACACGGCCAACAGCATGATGTGGCAGTGCACAGGCTCCACGCTGTGGTGCTATTCGCCCGACGCTGACAACCGCAGCAGCGCCCACGGATGCTGGGGAACGCTGACCGGCAACGGCGAATGGACGAGCAGCAACGACCACGTAAGGCCGCGAAGCCTGTTCTACGCGCAGCTAGAAGCGCGAATGGGCAAGGACAACACGGTGAACGGATACATACTTCCGAGAAACACCAACGCCTCAAGCAGCCCCGAAATAGCGCAGGCACAGGAAATGGCACGCATATCACTCACACAGCCGAGGCTGACGCTGGAGATGTGGATTGACTCCGTGCCATACACCGCAAGCGTAGCTCCTGAAGGTGTGAAAGACATCAAAGACGTGAAAACACCACGCCTGCCGATGAAAAGCAAGATAGCCATCAAGGCCGACTATGCCATAACCAACGGCCACATAACCCTCAACGGACGCCTCATAACGGGCGGAAGCTACAACATTCCGTGGTGGGCTGGCCGCGTGAAAGACAACTTCACGAAGAAAGGCGCGCGCCCGGCGATAACACGATTCGTGCCCGGACGCGAGGGCACCGGCTGGACCGACCGCATAGACTCGGTGGTAAACTACTTGGCCGAGCGCAACTTCTGCCTGCTAGACCACCATTACGGACTGTGGTATGACCTGCGCCGCACCGACCATGAGCGCGTGCGCCGCGCCGACGGCAACGTAGAGGCGCCGTTCTATGAACAGGCATTTTCACGCACGGGCAAGGGCACCGCGTGGGACGGGCTCAGCCTGTATGACCTCACAAAGCCCAACCTGTGGTACTGGGCGCGCCTGAAAGAGTTCGCAAAGAAAGGCGCGCGCCGCGGCGTGATGCTGTTCCATGAGAATTATTTCCAGCACAACATCCTAGAGGCCGGAGCCCACTGGGTGGACTGTCCGTGGCGACCAGTGAACAACGTGAACGGCACCGACTTTCCCGAACCTGTGCCTTTCACCGGCGACAAGCGTATTTTCATGGCCGAACAGTTCTACGACATCAACAATCCGAAACTGCGCGAACTGCACAAACAATACATACGCCACTGCCTTGAGAGCTTCAAAGACGACAAGAACGTAGTGCAACTGATAAGCGACGAATACACGGGGCCGTTGCATTTCACCCGCTTCTGGCTCGAGACTATCGCCGAATGGGAAGCCGAGACGGGCAGCCACCCGATGATAGCGCTCAGCTGTCCTAAGGATGCGCAAGACGCAATACTGGCCGACCCGGAACTTTCCAAGGTGGTTGACATTATAGATATAAGGTATTGGCACTACAACACCGAGGGGCTGTGGGCACCTCCCGCAGGACACAACATGGCCCCGCGCCAGTTCATGCGCAAGATGAAAGTGGGCAAGACAGGCTTCGCCGAGGCTTACAAGGCCGTTAAGGAATACCGAACAAAGTATCCCGACAAGGCCGTTACGTTCTTCGCCCAGCAGTATCCGCAATACGGATGGGCGATACTCATGGCCGGAGGCTCGTGCCCCAACGTACCGGTGAAGGATGCCAAGTTCCTCAGTTCCGTAGCGAAGATGAACTATGTAAGCGGCGAAGGCGATTCCAATCAACAGGTTATCGGCGCGCCCGAAACAGGATACGTAATCTACTGCCACGGCGGCACGCCGTCGTTCAGCGACGTTGAACCCGGGACATACGCCATACACAGCATCGACGCAAAGAGCGGAAAGGTGGAAACACTGGTGAAAAAACAGAAATTCGACGGCGGCAAGACGGTTTTAGACACCGGCGACAAGGCAATTCTATGGTTGGAAAGATTGTAATCCGATTTTCGGATTAACTGATAACAGGTATTGATTTAACCCGTCAATACCTGTTTTTCATATTTTTTAATCAAATATTCCCAATATTTTAAGGCTTTCACTTTTAATTTTGCAAGCAAAGTATGAAAACCTATGATTAACTTTACCGACCTTTACGACAAAACAATTGACGACTTATTCACGTTCGGAATGAAATTCACCACCGACCGCGAAATGGTCAAAGATTGCATCCAAGACGTTTTCGTAAAACTTTATACAAAGAAAAACGAACTGGAAACAATCGCCAACATCGAATCTTATCTTTATGTATCATTAAGGAACAGGATTAACGACGAATTCAGACATAACAGCCATGTAAGCGACAACGAAATGGACGAGAACAGCCTGAAAGCCCTCCGCGACGACAGCGAGACATACGACATGGAGCGCATCGAGGAAGAACAGAAAAAGCACAACAGGCTGAAAGAATTTGTAAGATGCCTCTCGCCAAGACAGCAGGAAATAATAAAACTCTATTATGTGGAGCAGCGCAAGTATGACGACATTTGCCGGATAATGGGCATAAACTACCAATCGGTAAGGAACCTGATGCACCGCAGCCTGCTAAGATTGCGCTTCATGGCCGCAAGAATATGAAAAATAAAGAGTACAGATACACCGTTTGGCCGTCATAATACAAAAAAGCAGGAAATGGCAAGCAAACGGAACATAAGTAAAATAAAGGAGAAGCTGATCTGCATCAATAATATAAATGTGTCCGGACTGAGCAAAGAGGAAAAAGAAGAGCTCAAAGTACGGATAGAAGTTGCCATAAGACAAATACAAAAAGGCAACGCATAGTTAAATTTTTCATAATAAAAACAAACGAGAGTGGCCATCGGGCAATAAAAGCCGACGGCCACTCGCTTTATTTATAACAACAGTATCATCCGCGAAAAAAAGTAATTCCGATGGCATACGGCAAAAAAGGAAAACGCATGTCGCCTACTACACGAACGAGAATAATCGGCACGGCCCTGATTATTATGGTCTTAACGGTGCTCGCTACCCAAAACGCCAGCGGCCAACAACCCGGCGATAATAAAATCATGCCGTTCTGGCTGGGCATGGAAAGGATATACGACTGCGCACGCATCGAGACAAAAGACAAATCGGAAACGGCGCAAACTGCGGTACGCGAACTATTGAATTACTGGCGTGGACGGGCCGTAACACTGAAAAAAGACAACAAAATGCCCGACAACGGAGGCTTTGTCATAATCCGCCCGCGCAAAGGAGGACGAACAATAATCAAGGCACGGCGCAGCATCGGACTTTTATATGGAGCTTACGAACTGCTCAGGCAACAAGCGGTATGCGGCATTTCCGCAACGAAAACACCAATATTTAAATCTTACGTCCCGGTTTTCCACCATCGTATATTCAATCCCACCCTACCCGACGGCGACAAGTCTGCTTATGGGAGCACAGGACTGCCCCTACTTAACTGGAGCGACATCAACGGGAAAATGGGCACAATGGGCATCGACCAAAAAGAAAGGCTGACAACATTCGCCCGCGCTAATGCCGCCATAGGCATCAACGGAACAGTGATAAACGCGCCAAACACAAAATCAAACCTGCTTACAAATGAATATATAGACAAGATAAAAGTGATAGCCGACCTGTTGCAACCATACGGAATAACGGCGTATATCAAGGTAGACATCGATTCGCCGTCGCTCATCGGAGAGTTGGGCGCAAACCGTCCTCCTGACAAATCCATTAAGGAATGGTGGAAAAAGAAAGCGAAAGACATCTATAAAAAGATACCACATCTAGGCGGTTTTTTCGTAACGGTCGACACTTCCGAACCGAATGAAGGGAACAAAGACATACAAACGCTGAGCTCCAGCGTAAACATACTGGCCGAGGCTCTCGCACCTTATAAAGGTTTCGTGATTTGGTACACAGGCAAAAACATAAGCAGCCGCAACAATACGCTAGCCGAAAACGTAATACTGCACGACGCGGACTGTCGACACATCCAGTCAAGACAAGAGCGCAACGGAACCTGCCGGCGCATAAGCAACTTTCCGCAAACATACTGGTACGCCTTCGGACGGCTGACATGGAATCCGGAACTGTCATCTGACAGCGTCACGAACGAACTGTCAAAACAGGCGCATCTTCGCCGCATGGGATCATCCGGCATTATGACAAAAACCATTACAGCAGTCTTGAAAGCGTGCGCAGACGACATTAAACACACCATCTCAAAATGGAACACCATGAAATTCAACGACACCGGCGAACGTAAAAAATAATGATGACAGGCTATCCTGTGTCTTGTGAATTTATAAGAGGTGGCCTTTCGCAATGCGAAATGCCACCTCTTGCCGTCTAATATGCCACATATTACAAAGCAAAAGACAGCATATTGGAAGGGCACTGACTATCAACAACTTACAAAGAGCTTAACAAGACGGCGCAGAACAGCCGCAAATCCGCAACCAATACGGCATATCATTGCTGGCGCGTACAGCCATCACACCCCTCAGAAAACCGCAGTTGCAAGGCTAAACTCACCACAAAATCAAATTAACAGCCGCAAAACAGTACAAAATTTGCCTCCATACGTCTATCATACGGTATGAAACGTTTATTTTTCACATTATTGATATTGACGGCAGGAATGATAATTCCTGAGACAGTCATTGCGCAACAGCGCTATAAAATTGGAGTGTGCGACTGGATGGTGCTAAAGCGCCAGAAACTCGGCGAGTTCAAATTGGCGAAAGAACTTGGATGCGACGGCATAGAAATGGACATGGGCGGCCTTGGCACGCGCCGTTCCTTTGACAACAAAATGCGCGACCCGGAATCCGTGCGCGTATTCACCAATATGGCCGACAGTTTCGGAATAGAAATAGGGGCGGTAGCCATGTCAGGGTTCTACGGCCAGAGTTTCGCCAAGAAAGAAAGCTGGCGGTGGCTCATTCAAGACTGTCTCGACACCATGGAAAAAATGGGAGCCGACGTAGCATTCCTGCCTTTGGGCGGTTGCGGCAACAACTGGGCCGACTCGTTACCGTTGCGCCAAGAGATAGTATGGCGGCTGCGCGAGGCCGGCGACATGGCCAAAGCCCGTGGAAAAGTTATCGGTATTGACACGCCCTTAGATGCCGAAGGCAACATCAAGCTGCTCAACGAGATTGGCTCGGAAGGCATAAAAATATTCTACAAATTCCAGACGGCCGTAGAAAACAAGCGCGACATAGCCAAGGAAATAAAGACTTTAGGCAAAGACCGCATCTGCGCCATACACGCAAGCAACACCGACGGCGTGTGGCTCCGGCACGACAATGCAATTAACATGAAGAAAATCAAGAAGGCGCTCGACGCCACCGGCTGGAGCGGCTGGTTATTCGTAGAACGCAGCAGAGACGTTAAACAAGTGCGTAACGTAAAGCTAAATTATAGTGAAAATGTTAAATACTTAAAAGAAATACTGCAATGAGAATTATTTTAACTATTTTTGTAGCACTAATAACATTCAGCGCTACTAACGCACAAACAGTCAAATTAAACTCGGAAGGCCGCGCCCAAGACTACGTGAACACGATAATGGGCAGAGCGAAGAAAGTGACCGACGCTCTCAAAATCACAGGCACCGACAAAGGTACGCAAGTGATGAACATCGTGGCCAACCGCTATTTCGAGCTGAACGACATATATGAGGAGCGCGACAGCCTGAAAGCCGCTGCTGCAAAACTTACCGGCGACGCAAAAAAACAGGCGCAAGCCTTCGCCGAAAGCCAGAAAGACTCGAAGCTGTACCGTTCCCACTTCGCTTTTGACGCCAACCTGTCGTTGTTCTTGGACGCGGCCGGAATAGAAGCTGTTAAGGACGTGATGACATACAACGTGGTAAAAGTCACCTACGACGCCCAGTGTGATATGATACCAACCCTTAAGGCCGAGGAGAAAGCCCAAATACTAGCATGGCTGAAGGAAGCCCGCGAATTCGCCGTTGACGCAGAAAGTTCAAAGAAGAAGCATGAAGCCTTCGGCAAATATAAAGGGCGCATCAACAACTACCTTAGCAAGCGGGGATACAACCTTACGAAAGAACGCGAGGAATGGGCGAAGCGCGTAAAGGCAAGGGGAGGCACCCTTTAAGCCAACAACATAATCGGCTTTCGCCGGATGCCGTTTCAGTACGCGCAAACCATAACGTGGGTTAATATAAAAGAACGCCCATGCGTGGACGACAGATAAATACAAACCTATGAATAAACGGTGACGAATGTCACAATTATGAACTGTAAATTTATGAGACAACGTTCAGCGAAAGCTAATTACGAGCTTAAAAAGTCATTACTAACCATTCTTGTTTCAGCCGCCGCAGCCATTCCTGCGACGGCCCAGCACAGTGGCATAACCGACACGCGCAACAGCAAATTTGCCGTTGTCAACTCAACTCCCATCGATGCGGTGAAATGGACCGGCGGCTTTTGGGGCGAACGCTTCGGCGTGTTCAGCGGCACGTCAGTACAAAGCATGTGGGAGACATGGAAGTCCGACCGCGGCCACAGCTACAACAACTTCCTTATAGCAGCAGGCGAAAAGATTGACAAACGCCACGGCCCGGCGTTCCACGACGGTGACATGTACAAATGGCTTGAAGCCGTAGCAGCCGTTTACGCCGTAAACAAAGACCCTGAGCTCGACAGGATTATGGACGACGTAATCCGCCTGATAGCCAAGGCTCAACGCCCTGACGGATACCTGCATACCCCGGTAGTCATAGCCGACAGGCTGAAAGCAGCCAACGGCGGCGGAAAATTGGCGGCCGAAATGGCTGCCGCCGAGGCGAAAGAGAATGAAAAAATAGGCACAAAACTCGGAACGAGCAAGGACGGGCGCTTCGGCAATCCGCTTAACTTCGAGGCTTACAACCTAGGCCACCTCATCACAGCCGGCATCATTCATAAACGCGCTACAGGCAAGACCACACTGTTCGACTGTGCCGTAAAGGCCGCCGACTGCCTTTACGACTTCTACATGCACCCGACGGCCGACGCATTGGAAAAAGGAGTAATCTGCCCGTCGCACTACATGGCAGTAGCCGAAATATACCGCGAGACCGGCAACAAGAAATACCTTGACCTTGCCAATCAGCTCATAAACATACGCGACAGCGTGAAAAACGGTACTGACGACAACCAAGACCGCATACCGTTCCGCCAGCAATACAACGCCATGGGGCACTCCGTCAGGGCCAATTACCTATACTCAGGCGTAGCCGACCTTTACCTAGAAGGCGGTGAAGCGCAACTGAAGAAAAACTTGGACGCAATCTGGGACGACATTGTTTACCGTAAGATGTACATCAACGGAGCGTGCGGCCCGCTTTACGACGGAACTTCTCCGGACGGGACGGAATACAACCCAGATCTCATACAGAAAGTACACCAGAGTTACGGACGGCCATACCAGCTGCCTAATTCTACCGCACACAACGAGACTTGCGCCAACATAGGCAACATGCTGCTCAACTGGCGCCTGTTCCAAGCCACCGCCGACGCCAAATACACCGACCTCGTGGAGAACTGTTTTTACAACAGCATACTCTGCGGAATAAGCCTCGACGGTAAAAAATACTTCTACACGAACCCACTGCGCAAGTCTGACGACCTGCCTTACAAGCTCCGCTGGCCGCACGAACGCGTGGAATACATCAGCTGTTTCTGCTGTCCACCGAACACATTGCGCACACTTTGCGAAGCGCAAGACTATGCTTACAGCGTAGGAAAAGGTGAGATATACGTGAACCTTTACGGCGAAAACACCCTTACCACCAAACTTGACGGCATCGGCGAGATAACCATCGAACAGAAAACCGACTACCCGTGGAACGGCAACATAGCATTGACAGTGGCAAAACTGAAAGGCAAAAAAGACTTCACACTGAAGCTACGTATTCCCGCATGGTGTGACAACGCCACGATAAAAGTCAACGGCGAAACCGTCAACACTGATATAAAGAGCCAAAGCTACGCATCAGTGACACGCCAATGGAAAAAAGGCGACATGGTAACTATCGACATGCCAATGGAGACAAAGCTGATGGAAGCAAACCCATTGGTTGAGGAATGTCGCGGACAGGTGGCCGTCCAGCGTGGCCCTGTTATCTACTGCCTTGAAAGCAACGACCTTAACGGCGTTGACATCGATAACATCGCCATCCCGGTAGATGCCAAGTTTACGCCAGTTGAGACGACTATCGAGGGCAGCAGGATGATAGCTTTGGAAACAGAAGCCGTCAACCGTAGCGAAGCATCATGGGAAAACACCCTTTACAGGGAAGTGAGCAATAACAAGAACACTGTAAAAATACGCCTCATACCCTACTATGCGTGGGGCAACAGGGGCAAAAGCGAAATGACAATATGGATACCCGCAGAGTTTTAACAACGTCAATATTCATAATATCCTTCATCTGCAATACGCATGCGACAGACTTGATTGTCAAGCCGGGCGCATACGCTATCGAGAAAGCACTTCAGCAGGCACGCGAAGAACGGCGGCTGAACAACGCTACTGACATCTACCTGCGCCTGCAGGAAGGCACTTATTACCTTAACCAGCCGATAACAGTGCGCCCCGAAGACAGCGGTACACGCATTGTAGCCGACGGTAAAGTGATAATAAGCGGAGGAGTGAAGATAAGCGGATGGAAAAAGGAAGGTAAGTTATACGTTGCCGAAGTGCCTGACTTCAACGGCCGCCCGCTGGAGTTCCGACAGATGTACGTCAACGGGACAAAAGCCATAAGGGCGCGCGATGTGGCTGATTTTGAAGACATGCACCGCATAATCAACGTAGACAAAGCCAACGAAACAATATACGTTCCGGCAAAAGCCGTGAAGAAAATAGTAAACGCCAAATACGCTGAAATGGTGCTGCACGAGATGTGGTGCGTGGCCAACCTGCGCATAAAAGGCATCAAAATGATGGGCGACAGCGCCGCCGTAACGTTCCACCAGCCTGAGAGCCATGTGCACTTCATGCACCCGTGGCCGTCACCGATGGTCACTACCGACGGACACAACTCTGCATTTTACCTGACAAACGCCAAGGAGCTGCTCGACACCGAGGGCGAATGGTATCTTGACGCACGCGCTTCGAAAGTATATTACATGCCGCGCAAAGGCGAAAACATGGCAAAAGCTGAGGTTATCGTGCCCGCCGTGGAAACGCTGCTCAAGGTTGAAGGTACGCCCGACGAGCCTGTACACGACGTTATTTTTGAAGGCATCACTTTCAGCCACGCCACATGGATGCGCCCGTCAATATACGGGCATGCACCCTTGCAGGCAGGCATGTACATGATAGAGGCTTACAAACTGCGCCCTAAAATGGAACGCCCCAACGGCGACCACAAACTTGACAACCAAGGATGGGTAGGCCGTCCGGCCGCCGCCGTAAGCCTCAACTGCGCAGAAAACGTATCATTCACGAAATGTACGTTCGAGCATAACGCCTCGACCGGACTTGACTACCACCTTTATATTAAAGGCGGGAAAGTTGACCGCTGCACCTTCCGCGACATCGGTGGCAACGGCATATTGGCCGGAGGGTTCAGCCCTGAAGGCTTCGAGGCGCACAAGCCATACGATCCCAGCGACGAACGCATAATATGCACGGGGCTGAGTATAACAAACAACCTGATAACCGACGTCACAAACGAAGACTGGGGATGCGTAGGCATAGGCGCAGGCTTCGTAAAGGACATCAGGATTTGCAACAACGAAATCAGCGAAGTGTCATACACAGGCATATCAATGGGCTGGGGCTGGAACCAGCAAGTATGCTCGATGAGCAACAATCTTGTAAAAGGCAACCTCATATACAATTATGCAAAGCACATGTATGACACAGCGGGGATATATACTCTCGGAGCGCAACCGCACTCACTAATAGAGGGCAACGTCGTTAAAGACATCTATACTCCGGGCTACGTACATGACCCTAACCACTGGTTCTACCTCTATACGGATGAAGGCTCGTCAGGAATAATGGTCAGAAACAACTGGACTCCGGCCGAAAAGTTCCTCAAAAACGCCAACGGACCGGGAAATACATGGGAAAACAACGGACCCGGCGTGGCCGACAGCATAAAGGCGAAAGCCGGAATAACACCCGAAAGATAATCAACATAAACACGCGCCGTGCAGAACAGGCAAACAGTTGTTAAACTTCGGGGTTGTAAAAGGCGGTCTTTTACCAAGTAAAAGGCCACCTTTTGCCGCATGAAAGACGGCATATCGCATGACAAAAGGCGGCATTTTACATAATCAACAATAAAACTCTGATTATCAAAACTTTACGACATAAACAGAAAATCTAATATATGGAAAAGAAAAAAAGCAGTTTGAAAAGCACCATTGCGGTGTCGCTTACAAACTATCTCGATGCCGGAGCCATTGTGGCCGGAGCCAGCGGACTTACCCTCTGGCAGAATTACTTAGGACTGACAGAAGGTCATCTCGGCCTGCTTAACGCCATAAGCGCCAACTGTCTGGGTGCGGCAATCGGAGCAATAATCGGCGGATTCCTTGCCGACAAATACGGACGCAAAGCCATTTACACGTATAACATGCTTGTGTACATGCTCGGCGTGGCACTGATAATGTTCTCGGTAAACTTCCCAATGCTGTTGGCGGGCTTCCTTGTCACGGGCATATCCGTAGGCGTCGGCGTGCCCGCGTCGTGGACATACATATCAGAAAGCTCGGAAGTGGGCAACCGTGGCCGCAACATCGGCATCTCGCAAATGGCATGGGGCATCGGCCCTACCATAATACTTATTCTCGGCACACTGCTCGCGCCGCCCACCAGCGGAGCTGACAGCGCAGGAGTGCTGTTCGCGCCGGTCGTTGAGTCGCTGGCCGAAATATTCACCGGCGGCACGGCAGAAGGTACGGCGCTCAACGTGTTCAGCAGCCGCATAGTGTTCGCCTCGCTGTTCATTGTTGCCTTCATCGCATGGCTTCTACAGCGCCGCTTGGACGAGTCTGAGGAATGGAAAGCCGAGAAAGCCAAGCAAAGCGGCAAGCAGCAAGGCGGCGTATTCTCGTCGTTCGGCTCGCTGTTCACCAACAAAATAAACGTCCGCACGATACTGTTCCTCGCTGGAATCTACCTTACATGGAATCTCGTAAGCTCCGTGATGGGCTTCTTCCAACAGCATATTTACGAGACTGCGGGCGGTCTTTCCAACCAGCACGCCAACATGCTGTCGGTAGCCCAGTGGGTAATAATCATCATTACGACTTTCATATTCTCGATGATTGTAGACAAGGTTAACCAGCGTTGGCTGTATTTCTTCGGCGTAGGCATGGGTGTCCTTGCATGGGTTATCATCGTAACGATAGGCGTGAACAGCATCTCCGGCCTGCTGTTCTTCACCCTGATATGGGGCATTCAGGCTGGAGTCTCCGTGCAGTCGTTCTACGCCTTATGGGCATCTGAGCTGTTCCCGGCCAAATACAGGGCGGCAGCGCAGGGCATCATGTTCTTCATAGTGCGCGGTGTCTCGGCGCTGTGGGGTCTCGGTTTCGTCTACATCTACGGCGAAAACGGCGAAGGATTCACCTTTGCGGCATACATAATGATGGCACTGCTGCTAATATCTTTGATTATAGGAACAGTATGGACACCGCAGACACGCGGCAAAACTTTGGAACAAATAACAAAAGAAAGATATGGTGACAACATATAAAGCAACATGGATTTGGTATCCGGGCGATTACGAAATCTGGCTCGGCAACAAGATGAACAACCGCCGCACAGACCGCGGCGCATATTTCCCGCCGTTTTGGAAACAGGACAGCCATTACGTGACAGTTGAGTTCAGCAAGACGGTGGAACTGGCCGAAGACGAGACGCTGGACATCGCCACCGAAGGCGACTATAACATAAAGATTGATGGCAAGATGCTGTTCGGTATGCCAAAGCAGTTCGTTCTGACGGCTGGCAAGCACAAGGTAAACATAAAAGTACACAACCAAGCTACTCCACCGGCATTATACGTCTGTGGAAAGACCGTAGGAACCGACGCCACATGGAACGTAACGTTCGAGGATAAAGAGTGGATTGACGAAAGCGGAAAAGCCAGCGACACATCATCGACTGTCTATATGTCAGCCGGATGCTGGAACTTCAACGACATAAACTCACGCCCATCGGAATTCAGACTAAGCCGCAGGCGCGAAGAATCGGTATCGTCGGCCGACGGACTATATGACTTTGGCCGTGAGACTTTCGGCTACGCCATTCTCCACGACGTGAAAGGCAACGGTTCTATCGACATATATTACGGCGAAAGCGAGGAAGAAGCAAAAGACAAAGAACACTGCGAAACACTGGACAAGCTCGTAGTTAATGACGGCAAAATAACCGACCTCGCAACAGGAAAGACGATTTCGCTTACCGACGAATACGTCATGGGCAACAGCAAAGCGTTCCGTTTCATTTACATTGAGACCGACGGATGCAGTGTAGGAAATGTCAGTATGGACTATGAGTACATGCCCGAGACCGAACACGGCACATTCAGATGCAACGACGAGGAACTTAACCGGATATGGGAAATAGGCGCGTACACTATGCAACTGACCTCACGCGAATTTTTCATCGACGGAATAAAACGCGACCGATGGGTATGGAGTGGCGACGCAAGCCAAAGCTACCTGATGAACTATTACCTGTTCAACGACAACGAAATGGTAAAGCGCACCACATGGTTGCTTGCCGGCAAAGCTCCCATAACAAGCCATATCAACACCATAATGGATTACACCTTCTACTGGTTCAATTCCATTTATGATTACTACATGTACAGCGGCGACCGCCATTTCCTTACACAAATATACCCGACAATGCAGACCTACATGGACTACGTGCTCGAACGGGCTGACGACGATGGCATGGTTGAGGGGTTGCCGGGCGACTGGGTGTTCATCGACTGGGCCGACAAACCAATGGATAAACAAGGGCAACTGGCCTTCGAGCAGATACTTTTCAGGAAATCTCTTGAATCGATAGCCGCCGTTGCAGGCATAATAGGAGATAATGACGGTGCCCGTGAATATCAGGAACTTGCCGAAAAACTTGGCGAAAAACTGTTGCCTTACTTCTGGGACGAAGATAAACAAGCGTTGATGCACAACCGCAAGGACGGCAAACGGAGCGGCGAAATATTCCGCTACCCAAACATGTTCGCCATAATGTACGGCTATCTTGACAAAGAAAAGCAAGATTCCGTAAAGCGTACGGTAATGCTCAACGACAATGTTCTAAAGATAACCACCCCCTATATGCGCTTCTACGAGCTTGAAGCATTGTGCATGCTAGGCGAGCAAGACCAAGTAATGCAGGAAATGAAGGAGTACTGGGGCGGCATGTTGAAAGAAGGAGCAACATCGTTCTGGGAAAAATACAACCCCGAAGAAAAAGGCCGCGCAAAGCTAGCGATGTACGGCCGTCCTTACGGCAAGAGCCTCTGCCACGCATGGGGGGCAAGTCCGATATACCTGTTAGGCCGCTACTATCTCGGCGTAGAACCTGTAAAGCCCGGATATGAGGAATATACCGTAAGACCGGCTTTAGGCGGACTTGAATGGATGGAAGGCAATGTCCCCACCCCTTTCGGCACAATCTATGTCAAAATGGACAAAAAATCTGTTACCGTAAAGGCCGACGGAGGTCACGGCATACTGATTTTAGGCCGCGGAGAGAACGAGAAACATATTGAAATACAACCCGAAAAGGAAACAACTGTGAACTTATGAAAACAGCACGCAACTTACTGCTTTCAAGCATCGCAATGGTTTTGGCGAGTTGTGGAAGCACAACAACAAAAGTGACAAGCGAAAAAACGATACCGCAAACACAATATGCGGCATCGCTTGTTGACAAGTATATCCCCACAATGCAAAAGGGATATAAAATAAACATCAGTGTAGCCAAAAACACAGCAGGTCTTCCACAGGAAGGATTTACAATAAAAAGAAAAGGCAAGAAAATAGAAATCACCGGAAACGACGCATCAGGTGCGATCTACGGAACAAACAGATTACTGGAATATTTCAACCAATATGGTAATATTGAAACACCGGAGATAATCGTAGACGCTCCTGAAATGAAAATCCGCGGAGCGTGTGTAGGTCTGCAGAAAACCGTATACCTGCCCGGACACAAGGTGTACGAGTATCCTTACACGCCGGAGAATTTCCCGTGGTTCTATGACAAGGAACTATGGATAAAATATCTCGACATGCTCGCCGCAGACAATATGAACGCCGTTTTCTTGTGGAACGGGCATCCGTTTGCTTCACTCGTCAAACTCAAAGACTATCCATTCGCAGTAGAAGTTGACGATGCGACAATGGAAAAGAACCAAGAGATGTTCACGTTCCTTACGACCGAAGCACAGAAACGCGGTATCCGCATTATACAGATGTTCTATAACATCATCGTTTCAAAACCATTCGCCGACCATTACGGTATCGTAACGCAAGACCGTCACCGGCCTATCACACCTCTGATAAGCGACTATACACGCAAAAGCATTGCCGCTTTCATAGAGAAATATCCTAATGTAGGCTTCCTTATATGCCTCGGCGAGGCTATGGCTACAATCGAAGATGACGTTGAATGGATGACGAAAACCATCATTCCGGGCATCAAAGACGGGCTGAAAGCGTCAGGGCGAACTGACGAACCACCGATAATCCTGCGCTCTCATGACACAGACGGCCCATTGGTTTTGAAGAAATCGCTGCCGCTTTACAAGAACATATACACCATGACGAAGTACAACGGCGAATCGTTGACTACGTATGAACCGGGCGGTCCATGGGGAGAGACTCAAAAACAATTGAGCAGCGTGGCCCCGATACATATCAGCAATGTGCACATCCTCGCCAATCTAGAACCGTTCCGCTGGAGTTCGCCTACCTTTACGCAAAAAGCCGTACAAGCGATGCACCGTGTCCACGGTGCAAACGGCCTTCATCTGTACCCGCAGGCAAGCTACTGGGACTGGCCTTACACGGCCGACAAACTGCCCGACGGCAAGCGACAGCTACAGATTGACCGCGACTGGATGTGGTATGCGGCATGGGGGCGTTACTCATGGAACTGCCACCGGGGCGAGGACAAGGTTTACTGGGAAAAACGACTGGCCGATTATTACGGCACGGATACACTTACCGCAAAGCGTATAATTGAGGCTTACGACGAATATGGAGAGATTGCGCCCAAGCTGTTAAGACGTTTCGGTATAACCGAAGGTAACCGTCAAACGCTTCTTCTCGGAATGAAAATGAGTCAGCTCGTGAACCCATACAAGTACACAGTTTACGAAGAATTCTATCAAAGCTGTGGTCCTGCCGGCGAAAAGCTCATTGAATATGTCGAAAAAGAATGGAAACACGAGAAACACTCAGGTGAGCTTCCACTCGACATCGTTAACCAATGCGTAGCCCACGGCGACAAGGCCGTAGCGGCAATCAACGGCATTGGCGGCAAGATAACAAAGAACAAGGACGAATTCAACCGTCTCGTAAACGATATAAACTGTTACAAGGATTTCGCTTATTCGTTCAAATACAAGGTATTGGCTGCTCAACAGGTTCTCAACTTCAAATGGAGCAAGGACGTAAACTTCCTCAACAAGGCTGTGCCATTGCTTGAAAAAAGTAATGAATATTATGCCCAGCTTGTCAACAAGACCCAAGATACATATCTTTACGCCAACAGTATGCAAACATCACAGCGCCGAATACCTGTAGGAGGAGACGGAGGCAAGTTTAAGACATGGGCTGAAATGGTGCCGGTTTATGATGAAGAACTAGCCAATCTCAAAGCAAATATCATAAAACTCACCTCGCCCAAACAAGAAAACGGACAAGACGAAAGCATAACAAAAGCTGAAAACGCAGATGTAAAACTCATCAGCAACTACAAGAGGATTAAACTGACCAAGGGCGCGAAACTGTTTGAAAACCGCGACGAAGCCGTCGACTCGCTTGCTCCGGAACTTGAAGGACTTGAGGCATTGGTGCTCAACCGTGACACTACACGTATATTAGGAGGCACAGTAGAGTTTGAGACAGACAAGCCGGTGAAGATGCTGGTAGGTTTCTTTATTGACGACCAAAACAAGTTCGCAAGCCCGCCAAAACTTGAAATCGATGCCACTGGCAATGAGTTCGGCCAGGCCGAGCCTATCATCAGTAACGCTATCAGCATGTCAAACATGCCGATTGTAAACATCCACGCATACCACTTGCAACCCGGCCGCCACACAATCCGCTTGCCGAAAGGCATCATCATGGTCGCAGGATTTACCAATTCCGACCTTAAAATACGCGATGCCGGCCTCAACGGACTTGGCAATGAGGTTGACTGGTTGTTCATGAAATAACATAAAGAAATGGTGAAGAACATCTTATTCATATTGCTTTTATTTATAGCTACCGACTCACAGGCCCAGCCTAGACGCTCACGACGCGCCAAGGCTAAGCCAAAAGTGCAGACCGTCGTAAGCCAAAAAGAGATGCGCAAAGTGTATGAAAGGGCACGCACCCCGTATAAATACGGACTTGTGGTAGCTCCGGAAAGCAATGACCGCAAGATAGACTGCCCCACGGTTTTCCGTGAAGGCGACTCGTGGTATATGACTTACGTATGCTACAACGGTTCAAACGGTACAAACGGACGAGGCTACGAGACATGGATTGCCAAGAGCCAAGACCTTCTGCATTGGCAGACGCTGGGCCGTGTGCTCGCTTTCGGGAACGAAGGATGGGATATGAACCAGCGCGGAGGCTTCCCTGCCTTGATTGATTACGAATGGGGCGGCAGCTATAACATCAACAAGTTCAAAGACCGCTACTGGATGACATACATCGGCGGAGCCGGCACCGGATATGAGTCTGTCAACGCGCCATTGAGCATCGGACTTGCATCTACAGACGGAGATGTCACCAAAGCCCACCTATGGGAAACCAACAAGAAGCCCATATTGTCATATTCTGACAAGAACGCGCAATGGTGGGAGCAATTAACCCAGTACAAAAGCACCGTCTACATGGTGGATAAAGAGAAGTTCGGTTACCAATTCATGATGTTCTACAACGCTGCTGGAAAGAATGAGACACGCCCGAAGGGAGAACGTGTCGGCATCGCTTTCTCAAACGACATGAAGAAATGGCGGCGCTACGAGGGCAATCCCGTATTCGCGCACGACAGCGACGGAACGATAACCGGCGACGCACAAATTGTCAAGATGGGTGATTTATATGTGATGTTCTACTTCTCGGCGTTCAACCCTACGCGAGAATACAACGCCTACAACACGTTCGCCGCCAGCTACGACCTGATACATTGGACAGACTGGCAGGGCGAAGACTTAATCATTCCGTCGAAACCTTACGACGAGATGTTCGCCCACAAGAGTTGCGTTATATACCACAACGGGGTGGTTTACCACTTCTATTGCGCCGTAAACAACCACGACCAACGCGGTATTGCCGTAGCGACGAGTAAACCGATGGGCAAAAGCGAGGTAAACTTCCCTACCCCGAACGCTACTGGCAAACGCTTCATTACATCGCTGAATGAGGACTGGGAGATAACGTTTGACCGCAAGACGTTCGTAAAAGACATACCATACAACCTCGACGACTACTACGGCGCGCTGCAGAAAGAGCACGGCAACCTGCACGGGCGCGCCATATTCAAAAAGAAGTTCACCGCCCCCAATATGGCCGACAAGCAATACTTCATCCGCTTTGAAGGCGTAGGCACATACGCGGAGGTGACACTTAACGGCAAGCGTCTCGGCCGTTACGACATCGGCCGAACGACAAAGACCATCGACATAACCAACAGCGTGCGCAAGGGCGGCGACAATGAGCTTATTGTAAGGGTGTCACACCCGAAGGGAATAACCGACATGCCGTGGGTATGCGGCGGCTGCAGCTCAGAGTGGGGGTTCAGTGAAGGCTCCCAGCCGTTTGGCATCTACCGCCCTGTCATACTCGAAATAACCGATAAAACACGCATTGAACCGTTCGGCACGCACATCTGGAACAACATGGCTGCCGACAGCCTGTTCATTGAGACGGAAGTGAAAAACTACGGGCAAACCATTGACACAATAAGCCTTATCAGCAAAATATGCGACAAGGGCGGGAAACAGGTTATCCGGCTGACTGACAATATAACGATTAAACCGGGCGAAACCAAAGTCATTAGACAATCGTCTGCAATCAAAAACGCCCGCCGTTGGAGTACTGACGACCCGTACCTATACACGCTAAACACCATTATAAAACGGAACAACAAGGCGACAGACGAACTTGCCACACCGTTCGGAGTCCGCACTTCAAGCTGGCCGTTGAACAGAAAAGACGGCGACAACCGCTTCTACCTTAACGGCAAACCCGTCTACATCAACGGAGTGTGCGAGTATGAGCACATGCTCGGACAGAGTCACGCTTTCTCAAACGAGCAGATCGACGCACGCATAAAAGAGGTGAAGGCCGCCGGATTCAACGCTTTCCGCGATGCCCACCAGCCTCACAACCTGCATTACAAAGACCTCATAGACAAGGAAGGCATACTGTGGTGGCCGCAGTTTTCAGCCCATATATGGTATGACACGCCCCAATTCCGAGAGAGTTTCAAGCGCCACCTGCGCCAATGGGTAAAGGAACGCCGCAACTCGCCTTCGATAATACTGTGGGGGCTCCAGAACGAAAGCACCATTCCAGCCGAATTTGCAAGAGAATGTACTGAAATAATAAAGGAAATGGATCCTATGTGCGCCACGATGCGCCTTGTCACCACATGCAACGGAGGCGACGGCACAGACTGGAACGTAGTGCAGAACTGGAGTGGAACGTACGGCGGAAAACTTGAAAACTACGCCAACGAGCTGAAACGCGACGACCAGTTGCTTAACGGTGAATACGGAGCATGGCGCACTGTGGGCAACCACACGGGCGAACGGTACACCGAGGAGAAACATTGCGACATACTCGAGCGCAAGCTCCAACTGGCCGAAAGCGTGAAGGACAGCGTGTGCGGACAATTCCTCTGGCCGCTGCAAAGCCACGACAACCCAGGCCGCCGCCAACCCGACGAGGGATTAAGACGCATCGACAAGGTTGGCCCGTTCAACCACAAAGGCATCTTCACGGCATGGGAACAGCCAACTGACGCATTCTATCTTTACAGGACACGTTACACCCCGGCCGACAAAGAACAGATAGTATACATCGTGCCCAACATTTCATCTGACACGATACGAGTATACAGCAACTGCGACTCTGTGGCACTGAGCTGCGGATGGTGGAAAGAACAGAAAATGAGAGACGAAGGCACTACGCTCTATAAATGGCATAAGCCCGAGCTGAAGGGCGACCTCCTCATAGCCACGGCTTACCATAACGGCAAGCCTGCGGCAGCCGATACGCTGGCCATGCCATCGTTCCGCTCATGGAACGAGCAGATACTGAAGCCCGAGGACGGATACTTCTATCTGTACAACGTAAACTGCGGAGGCGACACTTATACAGACATCTTCGCCACTGAATGGACACAGGACAACCGCAAATGGTCGCGCTCATGGGGCGACAGGTTCCCTAAAGAGGCAAATCCATATATGGCCAGCCAGACATCCAACCCGATGCTGCCCGTATCGCCGTTGTTCCGCACGTCGCGCTTCGGCCGCCACGAGCTGTCTTATTCGTTCCCGGTGCGCCCCGGCGACTATCGTGTGGAGCTGTATTTCGTCGAGCCTTGGTACGGCCCGGGAGCAAGCGAGACCGCTGATTATGAGGGCTTGCGCCTCTTCGACGTAGCCGTCAACGACAGCGTTTACATCAACAACCTTGACATTTGGGCGCAAGCACGCTATGCAAAACCCTACAAACGGGTGCTCGACGTTCACGTTCCGGGCGACAGGATTAAAATCAATTTCCCGAAAGTGAACGCCGGACAGGCTATAATTTCAGCCATAGCGATAGCCTCGAAAGACTCTACCGCTGCCGCCGATTATCCTGAAATAGACGACAAGGAGATGTGGGCCAAGTTCGACAAGGACATCCTTGTGCAGATGCCCGACAGCCTGCTGCCGCCACGCACCAACAGCGCCCTCGAGGTAGACGGAATCGTAAAGGACGGCACACTGACATGGAACTTCAACGTGGGCGTGGCAAAAGTTTACGCCATGCGCTTCCGTTACTACAACCCCGAGGCAGTAAGAAACCTTCACGTGAAGATTACCGACCTGAACGGCGTTGTGTACAAGGAAGACAACATAACCTTCCTGCAGACACCGGCGAAGAAAACCAAGCGCCGCAACACAAGCATTACCACCGGCTCCCAAATAAATGCGGGCAGCTACATCGTAACGCTCAGCGGCGAAGGACTCGACAAGATGCTGTTCGAAAAACTGACAATCGAATAACCATCTGATATCCAACGTGTTGCGAAAGACGGTCTTTTGCACGGTAAAAGACCGTCTTTCAGCACATAAAAGACCGCCTTTCACAATGCGATTTGCCGTCTTTTGAAAAACATAAAGAAAATAAATGTCATAAAAGACATAACTTGAAATAAAATAAAACATATATAAAGATGAAACACTTTCTACTGACAGCGGCTCTTGCCTTATGTTCGGCGGCTGCCGTAGGGCAAGGACACGAGTGGGAAAACCAATACGTCATGGCCGTGAACCGCGAACCGGCGCGGGCCTCGTTCGTGCCTTACGCCGTGACACCGGGCGACAGGCAAATGTCGCTTGACGGAATGTGGAAATTCAACTGGACGAAAACACCTAGCGAACAGCCGGAAAACTTTTACCGAAAAGATTTCGACGATTCAGGCTGGACAACCTTCAAGGTGCCCGGCGACTGGGAAGTGAACGGCTACGGCACGCCCATCTACAGCAGCTCTGGCTACACGTTCAAGATTGACCCGCCGTTCGTCATGAAAGAACCGAAGAAAAAATACACAGCTTTCATCGAGCGCAACCCCACCGGCTGTTACCGTCGCACATTTACGTTGCCTGGCAGTTGGAAGGGCAGCGAAGTGTATATCCACTTCGGGGCCGTGGCCAGTGCGTTCTACGTTTACGTAAACGGCAAGAAAGTAGGATACTCCGAGGGCAGCATGGAGCCGGCGGAGTTTCGCCTCACGCCCTACCTCGGAGAGGGCGAGAACCTCATAGCGCTGAAAGTGCTGAAATATTCCGATGGCAGTTATCTTGAAGACCAAGACATGTGGCGCCTCGCCGGGATACACCGAAGCATATATATCTACTCAACACCGAAAATCCGCATACGCGATTTTGGAGTGCGCACGATTCTCGACGACGACTATCGTGACGCCACTTTGGTAATCCATCCTGAGCTGGCTGTCATTGACGGGCAACGCGGCGAAGGCTATCATGTGGAAGCGCAGCTTTACGACGCCGCGGGGAACGCTGTGCTCGACAGTACCCTAAAGCAAGATGCCGTGCCCATGCTGAACCTCGACCACAAGGGCAAGATAATGAACGCCCGCAATCCGCAGCGTGGTTACGCCGCATACGGATGGTTGAGCGCAAAAGTCAGAAATCCCCTGAAATGGACAGCCGAGACGCCAAACCTTTACACGCTGAAACTGGCCTTAGTCGACAGCAAAGGCAATGTCATAGAGCGTGCGGAGACAAAAATCGGTTTCAGGAAACTTGAAATAAAGGACGGTCGTTTCCTTGTCAACGGCATACCGACACGTTTCCGTGGAGTAAACCGCCACGAAATGGATCCCGTAACAGGCAAGGTAATGACAATGGAACGAATGGAAAAGGAAATAAAACTCCTGAAACAGGGCAATATCAACGCCGTGCGCACATGCCATTACCCCAACGACCCACGCTGGTATGAGCTGTGCGACAAATATGGGATATACGTGATGGACGAGGCCGACATCGAAGAACACGGCCTGCGCGGCGAACTGGCCAGCGATCCAACGTGGGCCGCCGCTTTCATGGACAGGACGCAACGCGTAGTGATACGCGACCGCAACCATGCGTGCGTAGTATTCTGGTCGCTCGGCAATGAGTCCGGCTGGGGACCTAACTTCGCGGCTACCGGAGCATGGGTGAAAGAGTATGACCCCACGCGCTTCATACACTACGAAGGCGCACAAGGTCCGGACAGCAAAGACCCTGCCACTGTAGACGTTATCAGCCGCTTCTATCCCCGTGTACAAGAGGAATACCTCAACCCCGGAGTGAAGGACAACAATATGGAACGTCCTGAGAACGCACGCTGGGAACGATTGCTCTCAATCGCACAGAAAACCAATGACAACCGCCCCGTGCTCACCAGTGAATACGCCCACGCTATGGGTAACGCCATGGGAAACTTCAAGGAATACTGGGATGAAATATACAGCCATCCGCGTATGCTGGGCGGATTCATTTGGGAATGGGCCGACGAAGGTATCTTTAAACGTCGTGACGACGGAAAGACAATGGTGGCTTACGGTGGCGACTTCGGCGACGCCCCCAACCTCGGAGCATTCTGCATAAAGGGTATTGTGACCTCAACCTGCGAACCCACACCTAAATATTATGAGGTAAAAGCCGTTTACGCCCCTATAAAACTGACGCTCGACGGCAATAAAATAAACGTCGTCAAACGTGACGAACACACCAATCTTGATAATTATTCTTTCCTATGGAATGTTACCGAGAACGGTAAAGTGGCAAAGAAAGGCGAGCTTAAAAACTTCACATTGCCTGAACTGAAATATGACACAGACAAAGACGTTCGACTGAACATCAGCGTACGCTTGAAGAATAACGCCTCATGGGCTGAAGCGGGATACGAGGTGTGCAACGAACAATTCGCCATCAACGACCGGCTCACTACCGCCTTCAAGGCCAAGAAACTGAAAACCGGCAAACAAGCTGACATCGAGGAGGCAAGGAAGTGGTTTGATCTGGTGCGCCCGCATTTCTTCCGCGCTCCTATGGACAACGACAAAGGCTTCGGCAACTGGATTGCCAAAGACTGGAAAAACAACCGTCTAGACTCTCCTGAAATATCTGTCGTGAAACCTATTGAAACCCAAAGAAACGCCGACGGTACTGTAACCGTGAAAACATCTACCGTATGCAAATACGCCAACGGCAGCATACGTACCGACTATACGTACACGATGGACGCTGAAGGCTCGGTCGATTTCCATGCCGTTTACACTCCGGAAGGCACTCTGCCGCCCCTGCCTTGCATGGGCAACACCTTCGTCCTGCCCCATGAAATGCGCAACTTAAGCTGGTATGGAATGGGACTGCAAGACACATATCCCGACCGTTTGGAAGCCGCCTGCATCGGAAGTTGGAGCAATTCAGTCGACAAGGAATACGTACATTATGCACGGCCGCAAGACTCGGGCAACCACGAACAGACTGCAAGCGTGACAATTACCGACAATAAAGGCCGCGGATGGACCATCACGGCAGAAGGCGGAAAGCCGTTCTCTTTCGCAGCCCTGCCCTACTCTATACGGCAATTATCAACCACTGCGCACGACTGCGACCTGACAATCGAGAACAACGTATATCTCAATATCGACGCGGCCGTCATGGGACTTGGCAACAGCAGTTGCGGCCCCGGTGTGCTAACAAAATACAGCATACCGCAAAAGCCGAACGAACTGCACGTGCGTTTCACAAAAGTAAAATAACAAGCAAGTAAGAATAATTAACGAAGAATGATGAACAAGGGGGGGGTGAAGAACATGATAACCCATGCGATTTTACTTATAACTTTACTCCTTACTCCGTTATTCCTAAACAAAACAGATATGAAAAAGTTATTGATTTCAGCGTTATTACTATCGTCGGCCGTGGCCGGAGCGTACGCCCAAGGCAGCGTCTACACGCAACGCCAATACCTCAGCGGACGCGGGAGCGACGACATGGTGCAGTGGGATTTCTATTGCACCGGCGGCAACAACTCAGGCAAATGGACGAAAATCGGCGTGCCGTCGTGCTGGGAACTGCAGGGATTCGGCACTTACCAGTACGGCATGAAGTTTTACGGTAAGCCCTTCCCTGACGGCATCGCCGACGAGAAAGGCAAATACAAATACGAGTTTACATTGCCTGCCGAGTGGGCTAACCACCACATCGACCTCGTGTTTGAAGGCTCGATGACCGACACCGAAGTCATGATAAACAAGCGTAAGGCCGGCTCGCTGCATCAAGGAGCATTCTACCGTTTCACTTACGACGTTACCGATCGTGTGTTCTTCGGTGACAAGAAAAACTTGCTAGAGGTAACCGTCAGCAAGGAAAGTACAAACAAGGGCGTAAACCTTGCCGAGCGCCGGGCCGACTATTGGAACTTCGGTGGCATATTCCGTCCAGTATTCATCGTATGCAAACCTGCCATAAACATTGAGCGCACGGCCATAGATGCCAAGGCGGACGGCTCGTTCAACGCCTTTGTCCTGCTTAACCACACGCTTGAAGGGGCAAAAGTGCGCACCACGATCAGCGACATGAGCGGCAAGAAAGTGGCCGAGAATACAACCAACGTAAGAGCTGGCAGCGACCGTGCCGACGTGTCTTTCAAAGTAAACAATCCAAGACTGTGGACCGCCGAGACACCTAACCGTTACCAAGTAGCATTCGCATTGATTGATGCCAACGGCAAAACGTTGCACATAGAACAAGATAAGTTCGGTTTCCGTACCATCGAAACCCGCGCAGGCGACGGCCTTTATATCAACGGAAAGAAAGTAAACATACGTGGAGTGAACCGTCACAGTTTCTGGCCGGAGTCAGGCCGAACGCTCAACAAGAAGCTAAACATCGCCGATGTGGAACTTATCAAGAGCATGAACATGAACGCCGTTCGCCTCTCGCACTACCCGGCCGATCCTGACTTCTATGACGCTTGTGACAGTCTCGGTCTCTACGTTATGAGCGAATTAAGCGGATGGCACGGCCACCACGAAACAATCAACGGCCAAAAACTTATCAAGGAGATGGTAACACGCGACGTAAACCATCCATGTGTGATATGGTGGAGCAACGGAAACGAGAAAGGATGGAACACCGAACTTGACGGAGAGTTCCATAAATGGGACATCCAAAAGCGTCCGGTTCTTCATCCGCAAGGCAACTTCGGAGGTTATGAGACGATGCACTACCGCTCTTACGGCGAAAGCGAGGAATACATGCGCAAGCCTGAAATATTCATGCCGACAGAGTTTTTGCACGCCCTTTATGACGGCGGAGCCGGTGCAGGACTTTACGATTACTGGGAACTTATGCGCTCATGGCCGCGCTGCGCCGGCGGATTTATCTGGGCCTACGCTGACGAAGGAGTTGTGCGCACCGACCTTAACAATATGATTGACAACGTAGGTAACTACGGAGCAGACGGCATCGTAGGACCTCATCATGAGAAAGAAGGCAGCTACTATACGGTAAAACAAATCTGGAGCCCGGTACAAGTGTCAATGCCTGAAAACTTCAACGGTACGCTTAACGTTGAGAACCGTTACAACTTCCTCAGCCTTGATAAGTGTAAGTTTGATTATTCTTACGTAAAATATGTCGGTTCAGACACTAAGATTGTGAAAAACGGAACCGTGAACGGAGCAAATATAGCTCCTGACTCTAAAGGAACCATTAACATTCCGACCGCTCCTTCAGAAGCCGACGCTCTCAGTGTAAAAGCTACCGACCAATACGGCGAAGAACTTTTTACTTGGGTGTTCAAACTGAAAAACGCGGAAAATATATATAAAGATAACACAAGAGGCAACCGACCGACGTTCAGCAACAACACAGTTAAGGCTGGGAACGTGACTTATACATTCTCTGCCACTGACGGAACGCTTGCAAGCGTAACTACTTCAAAGGGAGACTATAAGTTCAACGGTGGCCCGAAATTCTTCGCTTACCGTCGCTCCGACAGGTCTTTTGACCAGTTCTACAACCACGATGACCCTGAAGCGGAAAAGAAAAAAACAACTTATACGGAATATGCCGACCAAGGGAAATTCGTCAAACTGACCAGCAAAGACGGTGCGAACGACACCTTGATAGTAACAACTGAATATGCTCTCGGCTCGCTCCAGAACGTAGAATGGCGCATCGCGCCCGATGGCGGGGCACGCCTCGTTTACACATACTGTTTCAACGGCGTGGTGGATCTCATGGGCGTGAAGTTCGATTTACCTGAATCTGATGTAGAAAGCAAACAATGGCTCGGGCACGGACCGTACCGCGTATGGCAGAACCGTCTGCACGGGCCTCAGCTGGGTATATGGGGCAACAACTACAACGACCCTGTTCCGGGCGAAAGTTTCATCTATCCGGAGTTCAAAGGATACTTTGCCGGTGTGCAATGGATGAAGCTCAACACCAAAACCGGTTGCATTACGATACAGCCCGGTACTGATAAAGACTACGTAGGCGTGTTCCAACCACGCGACGGACGCGACCAACTGCTCTACACTTTACCAGAAACGGGCATAAGCCTGATGCAGGTAATCCCATCAGTACGCAACAAGGTGAATACCACCGACCTCAACGGACCGTCAGCCCAACCTGTATGGGCGCACGGAGTGCATGTCGGCGAAGTAACCCTTCATTTTGAATAACCATGAAAAAAATAATGTCATTACTTGTCGCTTGTGCTACATTAGTGCCTGCGACAGCGCAAACTACCATTCAGGAAAACACTCCTGAATGGTACAAACGTTTTATTTCACCAAGCAAGGAAGCCGCCCCTTGGACGTTTTGGTACTGGATGTTCGGCTGCGTTACAGACGAAGGTGTGCGCCTTGACCTCAACGCTATGCACGACGCAGGCATCAAAGGATGTTACCTTATGCCTATTAAAGACGTTAGCGACGGCCCTCAATATAAAGGCACAGCTCGCCAACTGTCGCCAGAATGGTGGAAACGTATCAACACGGCTTTCAACACAGCCGACAGTCTCGGACTGCAAATAGGCATACATTTCTCCGACGGTTTCGCCCTTGGAGGCGGTCCATGGATTACTCCGGAGGAGTCAATGCAGCGCATAGTATGGTCGGACACGATTGTTGACGGCGGCCAGCAGGAAATCACTTTACCACGGCCCGACCACAAACATGGATACTATGAAGACATTGCCACGTTCGCTTATCCCGCCGATTACGCTGATGACAGGAAACCGGAGTCGTCGGTTGAATTCCCGTTCCGCTCCTCGGAACCGTGCGATATCATAATGTCATACGACGAACCTTTCACCTTGCGCAGCGTGGAAGTCATTACCGGAGGCAACAATTATCAAGCCCACAGGTATAAACTGTACGCTTCCGACGACGGCGTTAATTACCGTTTCATCCGTGAGATAAGCCCTGCACGGCAAGGCTGGCAGAACACAGACGCTTACGCCACTTACGCAATACCAGCCACCACGGCGCGTTTCTTTAAATTCCACTGGACTCCCGAGGGAAGCGACCCCGGCTCAGAAGATATGGATGCGGCTAAATGGAAACCAAACTTAAAGGTCGCTAACCTAGTGCTTGGCTCGGAGCCAGTGATTGACGGGTATGAGGGCAAATCGGGAAAGGTATGGCGCGTATCAAAATATTTTCCTATTGCAGACAACGAGTGCGTACCAAAAGACAAGATAATCAACCTTACAGGGAAGCTGATTTCTTCTGATTTTCTTGATAAACCGTTCACAATCAACTTACCAAAAGGCCGCTGGCACATTCTGCGCATAGGTCACACAACGACGGGGCACATCAACGCCACAGGCGGCGGAGGCCGTGGATTGGAATGCGACAAGTTCTCACGCACGGCGATAAAAAAGCAGTTTGACAACTGGTTCGCAAACATTTACCGCCACATCCCGCAAGACATTGCAAAACGTGTGCTTACCAGAATCCACGTTGACAGTTGGGAATGTGGTAGCCAAAACTGGAGCGATAATTTCGCCGACGAGTTCCGCCGCCGCCGCGGTTACGACCTCATGCAGTGGCTTCCGCTTTACGCAGGAGTACCTATCGAGACTTCCGAAAAATCTGAAAAAGTGCTGCGCGACATCCGCCAGACCATCGCCGAACTCATCAATGACATATTCTTCGACGAAGTGGCAACGCTTGGTAAGCAATACGGATGCAAGCTATCTGCTGAATGTGTAGCCCCGACAATGGTGAGCGACGGCCTGCTTCACTACCAGCACGCAGACTATCCTATGGGCGAATTCTGGCTGAACAGCCCTACGCACGACAAACTTAACGACATGCTCGATGCCGTAAGCGGTGCCCACATCTACGGAAAGGACATCATACAGGCTGAAGGATTCACCGAGGTTCGTGGAACATGGGACGAAGATTTGGCTCTGCTCAAGCCCCTGCTCGATAAAAATTACTGTACAGGCATCAATGCGATAGTGTTCCACGTCAATACACATAATCCATGGACAGACCGCGCCCCGGGCATGACGCTTGACGGAATAGGCACGTTCTTACAGCGTGATAACACATGGTGGAGGGAAATGCCAGCATTCACAAGCTACATTTCACGCTGCCAGTCGCTGCTGCAGTACGGCAAACCTGTCATCGACCTTGCCGTGTACACAGGCGACGAGACCCCACGCCGCTCCATTCTGCCAGAACGGCTCATTACATCCCTGCCGGGACTTTTCAGCGAGAAGACAATCAAGCGTGAACAGGAACGCCTCGCCAACGTAGGCCAGCCGCTTGAGGTAAGTCCCGTAAAAGTAACCCATACGGCCAACATGACGAAGGCGGAACATTGGGTTAACCCGCTGCAAGGCTACCGCTACGACTCGTTCAACCACGACGTACTTGGCAAATCGCAGGTTAAGAACGGCAAGCTCGTCACCCCGAATGGAATGGAATACTCGGCTTTGGTTATTCCACAGGCAAGGAAAATGAATCCGGGCCGCATCGTAACGTGCTGGAACACCATTGACTCCATTGCCAGCTGGGGAGTTCCCGTAATAAAAGAAGTATGGAAAGAGGCCGACCTGACCAGTCTTGGCATAAAAAAAGACATTGAGATACCCGAAGGTATTGACTACACCCACCGCGCTGCCAAAGATGCCGACATATACTTCCTCAGCAACCAAACCGGTGGAAGCATAACCTTCTCTCCTGGATTCAGGGCAGAAAGGGCATACAAATATCTTGCCGATGCCGTAACAGGTAAAATATACAAAGCCGCCGAAAGCATAACCCTGCCCGTAGGAGGCTCTATATTCTACATTCTGTCTGACGGCAAAGCACCCGGCGCAACCGAAGAAATAAAGGCGCAAAGCACCACTGTAGCAACGCTTGACAACTGCCAATGGACGATAAAGTATGAGAAAACCGGAAGACAGACCAAGACTAGCGAGCTGACCGACTGGAGCAAATCTGACATCAACGACATCAAATACTATTCGGGACATGCCGACTATACCACAACATTCCGTCTGAAACGCAAGCCTAAAGGCGACATTATGCTCGACCTAGGCAACGTAGCCGACATTGCCACTGTCTATGTGAACGGCAAAAAATGCGGCACGGCGTGGACAGCGCCTTATGCTGTAGACATAACAAAAGCAGTGAAACGCGGACGCAACACCCTGAAAATTGTCGTGGTAAACACATGGGCAAACGCACTGCAAGGTAACGACCTAGGCACGCCTCCGTTTGAAGGCATTTGGACAAATGGCAAATACCGCCGTGCCGAAAAGGAACTTCTGCCCGCAGGACTGCTTGGCCCGGTGAAAATAGTGAACAAACATTAATCGCTTCCAATGAGTTAAGGAGTTATTTAGTCTAGGAGTTAAGACATGTGCGTTTTTGATTATTTAAAAGTCAACAAACAATCATTCTTACTTGTAAAACAAGTGTCTTAATTTTTTAACTACATAACTCCATAACTTACAAAAAAACAAAAATAAAATATGAAAAAACTTACATTCTTATTAACAGCATTGCTCACGGCTACTAGCATGAGTGCAAAGGTAACTCTGCCGAAGATGTTTTCTGACGGCATGGTGATGCAACGCGAAGCCGACGCCAACTTGTGGGGCGAGGCAAAAGCATCATCCACTGTAAAAATAACGACTTCGTGGGACAATAAGACGTACAGTGCGAAAGCCGGAAAAGACGGTAAATGGAAAACTACCGTCAGAACCCCAAAAGCCGGAGGCCCATATAAGATAACCCTGTCTGACGGCGAGCAGACCGTGCTCGACAACATCCTGATAGGCGAACTGTGGATATGCTCAGGTCAGAGTAACATGGAAATGCCGATGAAAGGATTTAAGAACCAGCCCGTAGACGGTGCCGTTGAAGACATATTACACAGCACAGACAACCAACTCCGCCTGTTCACCGTAAAACGCAACAGCAAGTTCGCACCCGTCGACACCGTTAGCGGCAAGTGGAACGAGGCCGTTCCTGCTTCCATCCGCGATTTCAGTGCCACGGCTTACTATTTCGGCCGCGAGCTGCGCCGCTTACTCGGCGTGCCCGTAGGGCTTATCGTCACTTCATGGGGTGGTTCTGCGTGCGAGGCTTGGATGAAGGCCGACTGGCTGAAAGCATTTCCCGACGCAAAGATTCCCGCTTCACAGGAAGACATAAAATCGAAAAACCGCACTCCTACCGTACTCTACAACGGTATGCTCCACCCTTTGATAGGCGTCACAATGCGCGGTGTCATCTGGTATCAGGGTGAAGACAACGTGCCCCGTTACAAGACTTACGCCGACATGATGGCAACAATGGTACGCGGATGGCGCGCCGAATGGGGACAGGGCGACTTCCCGTTCTATTTCTGCCAGATAGCTCCTTACGACTACAGCATTATCAACTACACAGTAAACAGTGCCTTGCTCCGCGAGCAGCAGTCAAAAGCAGAACTGATGATTTCTAACTCCGGCATGGCCGTTCTTATGGACGCAGGACTTGAATACGGCATACATCCGCGCAAAAAGCACCTTGCCGGACTGCGTCTTGCGTTGCTCGCGCTGAAAAACACATACGGTATTGAAGGAATTACTGCCGAAAGCCCGTACTACAAAGAGGTTAAGTTTCAAGGCGACACGGCTGTTGTCAGCTTTGAACGCGCCGGTATGTGGGTTTACGGCCGCAACGGTCTGAAGAGCGACTTGTTCGAGATTGCAGGCGAAGATCGCGTGTTCCATCCGGCGAAGGCGTGGATTGAGCGCAGCAAGGTTTACGTAAAAAGCGACGCCGTGAAACACCCCGTAGCCGTACGCTATGCCTTCAAAGACTGGGCCGACGGCGACCTGTACTGCGACGGACTGCCGGTAAGCTCGTTCCGCACGGACAACTGGGATGAATGAATTTACACGAAATCTTAAAACTAAAAGTGAAAAATCCATTTGCTTGAATTTATCAGCAAATGGATTTTTCACTTTTTCATATCCCCATTTCAATCACGGTAAATACAATGATTTTCACCAATCCCAGCCGATAATCATCCGCAAAAGCAGTCCTATCCGTTTTTCATGGATGTATTTTTCCGACAGTATTCCGACGGCGTAATGCCTTCCATTTTCTTGAACATACGGCTGAAGTGCTGCGAATACTCAAATCCAAGTTCGTAAGCCACTTGTGCGATGCCCTTCCCACCAGCAAGCCCGTTCTTAGCCAACCTGATGACATACTTACGTATATGGTCGCCCGCCGTGTCACCGGTCATCTTCTTAAACATATCGCCGAAATAATTTGACGACATACACAACTTGTCCGCGCAATATTGCACGGTAGGCAGTCCAAGGCTCAGTTGCAGTTTGTCTTCATAATAATTCATAAGCAGACTGTTGAACCTTGCAAGTATATTTGAGTTTTCCAACTTACGGGTGACAAACTGCCGATTATAGAAACGCAGGCAGTAGTTCAGTACCAATTCGATGTACCCAACGATGATATCGTCCTGCAGCCCGTCATGCTTCTTTTGTAATTCCTCGCGTATCTGTCGCATCAGCAATGCCAGCACGTCATGTTCCTCATCGGTCATGTGGAGGGCTTCGTTTACTCGGTAATCAAAAAAAGTGTAATTTTTAATCGACTTCTCCAGTGGTGTACCATGCAGCAGGTCGGGATGAAAAAGCAACGCCCACCCCGTCAGCGCCACCCGTTCGCCATTGTCTTCCTTACCTCCCACTTGTCCCGGAGCCACACATATTACAGTACCTTTCTTATAGTCGTATTTTCCACATCCATAGGCAAGGTCTATATCCGCCTCGTCATGGAAAAAGATACCGTAAACGCCGTAATTATTCAAGCTGTGACAGATCGGGGACACTTCGGCATAGTCGATGACGCAGACCAACGGATGCGGACTTACGTAACCAACATAGCCGCAGTAATCGTCAACATCCTTTATTTTCAAAATCTTCGACATATTACCTCCAAATCCTTATGCATACGCAAAGATAAAGAAAACCATGCGAATATACCGTCACGGCACACCAAAATCAGTAAAAACGGTACAAACCGCCAACTTTTCGATACGCAGGACAATATAAAAGCTGGTAACTTTGCATCATAAAACAAAATAAGACAATGAAAATAAACGAACAAATTGACATCCCCGCAGGACTGTATGAAGACGAGGTTGTCAACTTTCTTGCCGACCGCTACCATACAACCGTTGATAGAATCGTGCAATGCTTTCTTATACAAGAAGGAGCCATCACGCAACATGAAAGCTACGGAAAAATGATAACCTTGACGGAAAACGAAATGGAAATACTGCGTGGGCTGAGCAAGCAGGATGCAAGGCACACCCAAGAACACCATGAAAGAACCAGCCTGACAGAACCGGCGACAAAAGAAACTGGCATAGACTCACGCTGTTTGCGGGACATTCCGATTGTTTAATAAAAAAGGCAACAAAATGAAAAAACTTGCAGCAACAGGCTTGTGGCTTACTTTCGGATGCTTATCCACAGGCGCACAGGCGATTGATGTACACACGCACATCGTCATACCTGAATACATTGAAATGCTGAAAGCGCACGGAGCGGAATTAGAAGAAACATTTCCGTTACCTGAATGGAACACAGAACGCCATGTAACATTCATGGATAGTGCCGGCATCAGCACCTCCATACTGACAATGCCCGCCCCGCAACCTTATTATGGAGATACTGATGAAAGCCGCCGCTGCGTCCGCATGGTAAACGAAGCCTCGGCCGAAGTGAAGCGTCTTTACCAAGGGCGCTTCCTGTTCTGTGCCGCATTGCCTTTACCCGACGTGAACGCCGCAATCCGTGAAGCAATCTATGCTCTCGACACGTTGAAAGCCGACGGCATAAAACTGGCCACTAACAGCCGTGGACAATACTTGGGCGACAAGGAACTTGACCCCTTGATGAAAGTCCTGAACAAGCGTCACGCCGTCATCATCATCCATCCGCACCGCCCTACGCCATATCCAAGAAGCACAGTATCGGTTACGCCGTTGGCAATGTACGAATATCCGGCTGAGACCACACGTGCCGTAGTGAACATGTTGGCAAGGAACGTATTGGTACGTTACCCTAACCTAAAAATAATCGTGCCACATTGCGGTTCTTTCTTGCCGTTGGCGTTGCCACGCATGAAATCCATTCTTCCGGCTATGGTGGAGCATGGATATATGCAACCGATAGACTGGGAAGGCAACCTGTCACGTCTCTATTATGATTTGGCGGGCTGTCCTACTATCGAAGTCCTGCGCTCGCTGCTCACCATCACCACACCCGACCATATCCTTTACGGATCAGACTATCCATATATGCCCGACAATGTGCTGAAATCAAACATGCAACGGCTTAAGCAAACCCTTGCCGCCGACGAGAAGCTTTCGCCTTACACAGAACAAATATTATGGAAGAACGCCGAAAGGCTGTTCGGCAAATAATCTTGCGACATACGGCCGGGACACATAGGCTTACGCGCCATTGCAGAGCCGTCAACCGTCTGAAAAACATTAAATCAAACAAACTTGTAAAATATGAAAAAGAACATCGGAGCCACATTGGCATTGTATCCCACGCCAGTAACTGTAGTGGGCACTGTAGCTGACGGACGTGTAAACTGGATGCTCGCCGCCCACGTGGGCATCATCGGTCACGACCGCATAATGCTCAGCCTGTTTAAGAAACATTACACTAACGCCGGCGTGAAGCAATCGCGCAGGGTATCGGTCAGCATGGTATGCGAAACTATGCTCACCAAGGCCGACTACGTTGGCTGCGTAAGCGGGTCGAAAACAGACAAGTCAGGCGTGTTCGCCTTCCATACTGGCGAAAGCGGCACTCCTGTAATCGACGAAAGCCCACTGGTAATGGAGTGTGAGGTAACTGACAATTACGAGACCGACACCTTCGACAACTTCATCTGTAAAATCATCAACACATACGTTGACGAAAACTACCTTAACGATAAGGGCAAGCCCGACTACAACCTACTGAAGCCCGTGCTGTTCGAGATGCCCAACTACACCTACTTGCGCACAGGCGATGTCATTGGTAAGTGTACTACTTTCGGCCGGAATTATAAGACGGAAGAAAAGTTATGAAAACATGACGATCAGTTACCAAGTCCTGCGTCGGACGGTCTTGCCAAGCAAAAAGCCGCCGCCCCGGCGCGAATAACCATAGCATGGTTGCCGACACAAGACCTTGTTTTTTGACACATTCATAACATATTGAGAACCAAATACATACCGGCGACGTTGCAAAAGGATACGTTTCGCAAGCTAAAACGCGCCCTTTCACAACGCAAAAGACGACCTTTTGCATGGCGAAAAGCCGTCTTTTGCAAACCCGAAAAAATGATACGGAAATACGAACATTAAAAAATAAAGACAAAAGACATGAAAAAACTATTGACATCCATCATCCTCGCCACGGCCAGCATGATGCCAGCCACGGCGCAACAGCACGACAAACAGGCTTATGAAAAAAGCGAAAAGCTGGTGCGCTTGGCGAAAATCACCGTCAACCCGGAACACATTGACGAGTACAACGCTTACCTGAAGGAAGGCGCCGAGGCGGCCATGCGCCTAGAACCGGGCGTGCTTATGATTTACGCCATTGCCGAAAAAGACGCTCCGCATAAAGTTACGATAGTCGAAATCTACGCCGACCGTGCCGCATACGAGAGCCACCTGAAAACCGCTCATTTCCTAAAATACAAGCATGGGACACTCGACATGGTGGAAGACCTGCAGCTTATCGACGTAAAACCATTGTTTTGAACTGGCTAATTTTCGTAAACAAGAAAAAAAGAAACAAAACCTTGTTACGTTGTCGTCTTGCCGCCTATATGCTTATACACTAAAAAATAACCTTAGTTTTTTGTATATTCTGCTTTGTTTTCCGTTCGCGCGTCATGCCGAACGGATTTTTTTCGTATCTTTGTGCCTATTAGGCACATACCGCAAAAAGAAGTATTGCCGTACATGAAAACCCATTCTAAACACAATCTGTCAACTATACAACAATGAAAAACCTTTACCGTGACCGGTTAAACCGTACTTTTAAGTTTTCAGCCACAGGCTTGTTCGCATTTTCATTCGCACTGATAACCGCGTTGGCGGCCATACCGGCAGCCGCCGGCGACTACGTGCCAAGCGACTACGTATGGACGTCGCCGAGCCAGAACTCGGCCGGTTCGATGCCTTGCGGCGGCCACGACGTGGGCATGAACGTGTGGGTTGAGGACGGCGACGTGATGTTCTATGTAGCGCGCAGCGGCATGTTCGACGAGAACAACACGCTGCTGAAAGCCGGACGCTTCCGCCTCAGTCTTGCGTCAGACCCGTTTCGAGGCGGCGACGGCACATTCAGCCAGACCCTGCGGCTCAGCGACGGCGCGGTTTACGTCAAAGGCGGTGACGCCGAAGTGCGTATTTGGGCCGATGTCCATACCTCCGCGGTATTCATGGAGATAACGTCTAAGACGAAGACCGATGCCATTCTTAGCTATGAGAACTGGCGATACAAAGACCGCCCGGTTACAAAAGCCGAGTGCCAACAGTGCTCTTACAAGTGGGTGTTGCCAAAAGACTGCACCACGTTTGCCGACTCGATACGCGCCGACGGCTCACGGCTCGACTTCTGGCACAAGAACCGCCAAGAGACTGTTTTCGACTTCACTGTAAACCGCGAACAGCTTGACGACATAAAACAACAGCTATACAACCCCATCGGCGGGCTGCGCTTCGGCGGCAGGATGTCGGCTCCCGACTTCAAGTTCAATGGCACAAAAGACGGAGTCTATGCCTCCACAGATTACCGCGCATGGCTGTTCAAAGCCTCGGGATTACGCAAAAGCACCGTATCATTCGTACTTTACACCGGTGACAACGTTCCTGAAGCGCCTTCGGCGAAAGTGTCAAGAAAACGCAGCGCAGAGTGGTGGCACGCCTATTGGCAACGGAGCTACATACAAACAGCCACCTCAAACTCCCCCAGCAGTGGAGCTATCGGGCGCGCCGTACGCAACTATGAGCTGTTCCGCTACATGCTCGGATGCAACGCTTACGGCCAGTGGCCTACTAAATTCAACGGTTCCCTGTTCACTTTCGACCCCGTTTACGTCGACCCTAAGACACCATTCACTCCCGATTACCGCAAATGGGGCGGCGGCACCATGACCGCACAGAACCAGCGTTTGGTGTATTGGCCGATGCTAAAGAGCGGCGACACCGACATGATGGCTTCTCAATTTGACACTTACCTGCGCCTCTTGCCCACCGCCGTAGCGCGCACCAAGCATTACTGGGGGCACGGCGGAGCATCATTCTGCGAACAGATAGAGAACTTCGGACTGCCTAATCCCGCCGAATACGGCAAGCATAAGCCCGGCGACGACCCCGGAATGGAGCGCAATGCATGGCTGGAATACCAGTGGGACACCGTGCTGGAGTTCTGCTCGATGATACTTCAAGCCCATTTCTACGCAGGGATGGACATCACGAAGTATGAACCCCTCATCACACTGAGCCTCCAATTCTTCGACGAACATTACCAGATGCTAGCCAAACAGCGTGGAGTAAAGGCTTTGGACGGCGACGGAAAACTGATACTCTACCCCTCGTCCGGTTGCGAAACGTACAAGATGGCATACAATCCGTCAAGCGTCGTGGCTGCGCTGAAAGTCGTTACGGAGCAATTTGAGAAATATAAGGCGATGAAAGGAAATACCAACTTTTCAGCGTATGCGATTGATTCGACTTTCAAGAACAGGCTGCCCGAAATACCCCTGCGCACCGTCGGCGGCGACACATGCATCGCCCCGGCCGTTGTATGGGCGCGCATACAGAACGTGGAGACACCGCAGCTCTACCCGGTTTTCCCGTGGCGCGTGTACGGCTTGGGACGCGGCGGCCTCGACATCGCCCGCAACACATACCAGAATGATCCGCACGCGCTGAAGATGCGCACGCATATCGGTTGGAAACAAGACAACATCTGGGCCGCATGTCTCGGCCTGACAGACGAGGCCGTGCGGCTGAACATGGCAAAACTTGCCGACGGCCCTTACCGTTTTCCCGCCTTCTGGGACCCCGGCTACGACTGGGCGCCAGACTGTAACCGGGGCGGCGGAGCCATGATCGGCCTTCAGGAGATGCTCCTACAGGAAACTCCCGACGGCGAACCACTAATCTTCCCCGCATGGCCGAAGGATGTGGACGCACGCTTCAGGCTGCATGCCACAGGCGGAAGAATCGTCGATGCCGAGATAAAAGACGGCAAGGTAAAATCTAACATTATAGTCGAATGTAAATAAAACAAACCAAACAATATGAAATTAAAAACCTATTTAACCGCCATTATAGCTTTTGCCGCTGTAAGCGCAAGCGCCAAACTGACGGTGACACGCCTGACTTGCAACTACCAAGGCGACCCTGCCGCACCCGAAAGCGGCTGCCTCAACGACATGGCCGTAACCGAAGGCGACATCCGCTTAGGCTGGCAGATGACGGCAACGGCCAACGGCGAGAGCCAGTCGGCTTACGAAATAACCATACGCGAGAACGTTACCGACAAGCAGGTGTACAACTCGGGCAAGGTAAACTCCAGCCAAAGCCAGCTTATAAACGTACCTTCGCTGAAGCCGAACAGACACGGATACTATTGGCAGGTACGTGTATGGAATGACAAAGGCGAGCCTTCCGACCTCAGCGGGAAGCAAAAAATCCGTGTTGTTCCGGCTAAAATAGACGCTTATTGGATAGGAGCGATAACACGTAAGGCTGCCAACATACCCGACGGACGTTTCCCTAACACAGTCTTCAAGAAAGATTCCTTCAAGACGAAATGGGCTAACGTAGACACGCTTTCAACAAAAAGCATCATCCTAAGGAAAGAGTTTGACGCCGGACGGAAGCAAATAACCGATGCCGTGCTTTACGTCAGCGGCATGGGGCACTACAAACTGAGCATCAACGGCTTCGGGGTCGGCAACTCTGAGTTCGCCCCCGTGTGGAGCGAATACGACAAAACGGTGTACTATAACGTCTTCGACGTCACACAGCTCATCGCCACCGGCGGTAACGCCGTGAGCGTATTGCTGGGCAACGGAATGTTCAACGTGCAGCGCATGGGCCGCTACAGCAAGCTGCAGACCAGCTTCGGGCCGCCACAGATGATACTACGCTTGGAAATAAACTATGCCGACGGAACGCAACAGGTGGTCAAGAGCGGCGGCGACTGGAAGTATTCGCTCAGTCCTATAACATTCAACAGCATCTACGGCGGCGAGTCGTATGATGCCCGCTTGGAGCAGACGGGGTGCGACAGGGCCGGCTTTGACGATTCACGCTGGCGCAATGCGGTACTGACAGAGGGACCGAAAGGCAGGCTTACACCGCAGACCGTGCAGCCGGTGCGCGTCATGGAGCGTTACGGAATAAAATCGTGGAAAGCCATACCGGCCGACTCTCTAGCCGCCGCAAGCAAGGCAACGAAGCGCGATGTGCATCCATCGGCATTCGTAGCGGACATGGGACAGAACCTCGCCGGCTTCCCCGAAATAACGGTCAGCGGCAAACGAGGGCAAAAAGTTACGTTGCTCGTAGCCGAAAAGCTCACAAGGCAAGGCGCGTGCGACCAGCGCCAAACCGGCCGGCAGCATTATTACGAATACACGCTGAAGGGCGACGGGCAAGAGACATGGCATCCGCACTTCTCTTATTACGGCTTCCGCTACATACAGGTTGAGGGCGCCGTGCTCGAAGGACAGCCCAACCCTGACTGCCTGCCCGTACTGAAAAAGCTCAACAGCTGCTTCATTTACAACTCGGCCGAGGAGGTGTCATCATTTGAATGTTCAAATCCGCTGTTCACACAGACCCACCGTCTCATCGAAAGAGCGGAACGCAGCAACATGCAGAGCGTGCTGTCAGACTGCCCGCACCGCGAGAAACTGGGTTGGCTTGAGCAAGACCACCTGTGCGGACCGAGCCTGCTTTACAACTATGACATGACTCGTTACGCCCCAAAAGTAATCCGCGACATAACCGACACGCAGAAGCAGAACGGCATGGTGCCCACCACCGCCCCGCAATACATTTCGTTCGGCAACCTGTTTGACGACTCTCCTGAATGGGGCAGCACACTCATCATCCTGCCTTTCATGTATTACGACCAGTACGGCGACAGCACCTTGATAACACGCAACTACGAACCAATGCGCCGATACGTCGATTACCTTACGTCACGCGCCGATAACGGCATAGTAAGCCACGGCCTCGGCGACTGGTACGACTACGGTCCGTGGCGCGCGGGCTTCTCGAAGAACACTCCCGTACCACTCGTTGCGACGGCCCATTACATATTCGACCTGCAACTGATAACACGCGCCGCCGAAATGACAGGCCGCAAGGCTGACGTAAAGAAGTATTCAGCCATGCTTGAATACGTCACCGACGCCTTTAACCGTGAGTTCTACAAGCCCGACTCCTGCACATACGGCACAGGCAGCCAGACATCAAACGCCCTACCCCTTTACCTCGAACTGACAGGCGAGAACAAACAGTCAGTGATGCAAAGCCTCATCAATGACATTAAGGAACACGGCAACCGGCTGACAACGGGCGACGTAGGCAACCGTTACCTGTTCCAAACGCTTGCGCTGAACGGGCAGAACGAATTGCTCTATACCATGCTCAACCATTATGAAACGCCGGGTTACGGATTCCAGCTGCGCCACGGAGCGACGACGCTGACCGAGCAATGGGACCCCAACCAAGGCTCATCGCTCAATCACTTCATGATGGGACAGATTGACGAATGGCTGTTCAAGACACTCGCCGGCATACAAAACCAGCCCGGCACGCACGGCCTGCGCCACCTGCTCATTGCCCCGACGCTCGTAGGCGACCTGCAATACGTCAAGGCATCGACAGCCTCGCTTTACGGCAAAATAAGCGTTGACTGCACCCGCACACAACTCACCGTAGAAATTCCCGTAGGTAGTGACGCCGTAATCGTATTGCCGAACGGAGAGCGAAAACAAGTGGGCAGCGGGCATCATACATTCAGTTTCTAACAGCAAGAATACCATCTATATAACAAACTGAGTTTCAGTACGTTACAAAAGGCCACCTTTCGCAATGCGAAAAGTGGCCTTTTAGCGTGCGAAAGACGGCCTTTTGCGCTGCCGTTTGCCGTCTTTCGCAAATCATCCGCAGTCCGGGTGAACAGCCTATCCTGTCAATACACCCGCTGCCAGTGCCGTTTCGGCGTATCGGCAAAGTGTTATTTTTTCTTAATTGGTTTCGCTTTATCAGGTTACTTGCTGCATAAAACTTAATTTATTTTGCCGTTTGCCGTTAATTCTTTACCTTTGTATTTGTTTCACGTGCCGTTGGCGCGTGCATGGATTTTTGTCGGCGGCGTTTCCGCCGCCGTATGTCAGATAATAAAAATATTCGAAATATGAGAAAGGCAGCGGCAACATTACTTGCAATTTTTTTGCTTTTGCCGGCCATAGCCATGGCCGACGGCTATTCGGATTTATGGAAAAAGGCGGATGACGCGGCAAAGAAAGACCTGCCAAAGACGCAGATAGCACTGTTACAGAATATCGCCGACAAGGCCGCCAAGGAAAAGGCTTACGGCCAGATGCTGAAGGCTGAGTGGCAGATGATGTACGTGTGGAGCACAATTTCGCCAGACTCGTTGGCTCCTCAGATTGCGCGCCTTGAGCGCAAGGCTGCCGCTTTTGAGGCCACCGACCCCGCTTTGGCCGCTGTCTGCTACGCCGCGCTTGGCAAATCGTGCGCATGGCGGCGGGTCAGCCGCAGCGAGGGCGACTCCCTGATGCGGGCTTATTTCAAGAAAGCGATGGCCAATCCGGGCTTGCTTGCGCAGAAGAAAGCGGGCGACTACAGCCCGTTCACCGTCGAGGGGCGCAATGCCTCACTGTTCGGCGGCGACCTGTTGAGCCTTATCGGCTATACCGCCAAGGATTACAAGGCGATGCACGACTATTACTCTACCACCCAGAACCGCACCGCGACGATGCTTACCGCCCTCGACATGGTGAAGCAGCAGGCCGAGGAAAGCGGCGACATACGCGTGTGGGAGCTTGAAGGCTCACGTTACGTGGCCTCGCTCGACTCGCTCATCAGCCTTTACGGCGACCTTGAGGCGTGCGGCGAAGTGGCCATTGCACGTTACGTTTTCTACAGCAGTTGCCGTGATACCGACGCTGGGCAATGCGTCAAGCTGATAAACGAATACCTCGCCCGCTGGGGCGCTTGGCCGCGCATGGCGCAGTTGCGCAACTCACTTGCGCAGCTTACCAACCCGCAGTTTGACGCCTTTGAGATGCCAAGCGTAGTGTTGCCGGGCAAGCCATTCACCGTAAAGCTCAACGTGCGCAACATCGGGAAGCTGACTTTTACGCTGACGCGGCTCAACACCGACGGCGGCGAGCAACGCTCCCCGAATAACAATAATGACTTGAAAAAACTGAAGGCGCTGGCCGTAAGTGGCACGAAGCAGACCTTCACGCGCGTTTACACCGGCCATAAGGACTACGAGACGGTTGACGATTCGCTCCTCGTAGGCGGCCTGCCAGTGGGCGTTTACCTGCTGGAGATGACGGCGGACAAGAAAGGCATCGACACCGACCGCGCGCTGCTGTATGTCACCGATTTATGTGTCGTCCACCAGAAACTGCCCGACAACAAGCTGCGTGTGGCCGTGTTGAATGGCACTACAGGGCAGCCCGTGCCCGGAGCGAAACTGTATGTGTGGAAAAATAACGGAAAGAAGCGCGTCGTTACGTGCGGTACCGACGGCGAGACTGTACTCGATTACATAGACTTGAACGACTCGTACCTGCGCGCCAGCATGCCTGCCGACAACGCCATGCCGCCAATGGCCGCGTGGAACAGCTTCGGCTGGTATGATGCCGACAACGACCGCACGGCCGCTTCGCTATATACCGACCGCAAGATTTACCGCCCCGGGCAGACAGTCCATGTGGCTTTGGTGCTCCGCAAGATTGAAGACCTTGCGCAAAAGGCCGTCGGCGGCAAGAGCGTAAAGCTGACTTTGAGGGATGCCAACTATAAGGTGGTGGCTGAAAAAGATGTCGCAACCGACGCTTACGGCACGGCCTCGGCCGACTTCGTGTTGCCTTCAGGCGGGCTGACAGGCCATTTTTCAATAAGGACAAGCACAGAGTTGGGTGGCGCGGTGTCGTTCCGCGTAGAGGAATACAAGCGCCCCACGTTCGCTGTTGAGTTCGACAAGGTAACCGAAAAATACGAAAATGGCGACACATTGACCGTTACCGGCCGTGCCAAGGCATACTCGGGCGTGCCCGTTCAGGGTGCGAAAGTGAAATACACAGTGCGCCGCAGGCAGGCCGTGTGGTGGCGTTTCACATGGGAGGGTGCCAATGTGAGCGAGCCCGACAACGGTCTTTTGGCGCAGGGTGAGGCCGTTACCGACGGCTCTGGAGAGTTCAAGATAAGTATGCCCATGCAGCTTCCCGTATGGTTTGAAGGCTGCGGCTTTACAAAGAATGAGTATTACCGCATAGCCCGTTTCTATAATATCACGGCCGAAGCCGACGTTACCGACCAAGCCGGCGAGACCCGTTCGGGCGAACTGTCGCTGCCTTTGGGCAGCAAGCCCACGTCGCTCAGTTGCGACATTCCCGACAAGACGTTGCGCGACAGCCTGAAAACAATAACCTTTACGCTGAAAAACTCGACCGGTAACAACATTCCCGGCGACATCACTTATACAGTAAGCGGCGTTGACGGCACGTTTACCGCCAAGGCAAACGCAGCCGCCGACGTTACGTGGAACACGCTGGCGCAGCTCAAGTCGGGCCGCCATACGCTCACGGCGGTGTGCGGCAGTGATACCATCAACCGTGATTTCACGGTGTTCAGCTATGAAGATGCCGCGCCGTGCGTCACCACTCCCGACTGGTTTTACGTCTCCGGCGACGAGTTTCCGCGTGACGGCGGGCCTGTTTACTTGCAGTTCGGCTCGTCGGATGCCGACGTGCATGTGCTCTACACGGTCATTTCGGGCGACAAACTGCTGAAAAGCGGCACGCTTGAGCTTAACGGCGAAGTGACGACTCGCAAGCTCTCGTACAAGGAAGAATACGGTACCGGCCTGCTGATCAACCTTGTTTGGGTTAAGGACGGCAAGGCTTATAGTCACAATGTAGGCGTAAAGAAACCATTGCCTGACAAGCGTCTCATAGTAAAATGGGGCACTTTCCGCGACCGTTTGACGCCGGGGCAGAAGGAGGAGTGGACACTCAGTGTGGCGAAACCCGACGGAACGCCCGCCGACGCGCAGCTTCTTGCCACGATGTATGATGCCTCGCTCGACCAGATTGACCAGCTGTCGTGGTGGTTCCCGTCGTATATGTCGGTGTCGTTGCCTTACGCCCGTTGGGAATGTTCCGACTATATGGGGTGGATGCAACTGTTTGGGGCGGCAGAATTGAAGCCGGCCTACGTGCCCGTTCTCGACTTCGGGCGCATCGACATAGAGCCGTCGATAATCATGATAAGGGGCACAGTGCTCGCCTCTCGTGACGAGTTGGCCTATCCGTCATCATCTACTAGGAGCCTGACGGGAAGCGTCAAGCGCATGAACGCCAAGTTTACGGCACCTGTTATTAAGAAAGACGTCGCCGTGCAAGAGGCGGCATCGGTGTCAAATGCCGATATGAGTGTCAAATCTTTAAGCAAAGTTGTCACCGCGAACAACGCCGGTGGAGGCAGCGAAGGCGGCGGTGCGGCCTCCAATGTGCAGCTTCGCGAGAACCTTAACGAGACCGCTTTCTTCTATCCCGCGCTGCAAACGGACAGCACGGGCAACGTTTCGGTTAAGTTTACGCTGCCCGAAAGCGTTACGACATGGCGCTTCATGGGCTTCGCACACGACAAGGAGATGAACAACGGAACGGTAGATGCCAAGGCCGTTGCCAGCAAGAAAGTAATGATACAGCCTAACATGCCGCGCTTTGTGCGCGTGGGCGACCGCACTACCATCACCGCCCGGATATTCAATACGTCGGAAAACACCGTAAAGGGTAAGGCCATTATGCAGATGGTAGACCCTGAAACGGAAAAGGTTGTAATTGAAGTTAAAAAGAATTTTGAGGTCGACGCCGACTCTACAGGCAGCGTTTCGTTCGGTTATTACCCCGACAGCAACCGCCCGTTGCTCATCTGTAAGGTGTTTGCCGAGGGCAAGGACTTCAGCGACGGCGAGCAACACTACCTGCCGGTGCTGCCAGACATGGAGCTTGTAACCAACACCGTGCCGTTCACAATGCACGAGGCGGGAACCAAAACCATAGAGCTGAAACCGCTGTTCCCCGAAGGCGGACGCGACAAAAAGCTGACAGTGGAGTTTACCAACAATCCCGCTTGGCTGATGATACAGACTTTACCCTACGTCTGCAACGCCAAGGAAGACAACGCCATAAGCCTAGCCACGGCATATTACGCCAACAGCATAAGCGCATATCTTATGAAACAGTCGCCACGGATACGCTCAGTATTCGAGCAATGGAAGCGCGAAGCCGGGCAGGGGAGCCTGATAAGTAGTCTAAGTAAGAACCAAGAGTTGAAAAACATGGTAATAGACGAGACACCGTGGGTGGCCGACGCTGACCGTGAGAGCGACCAAAAGCGGTTGCTGGCCAACTATTTCGACGAGTCGACACTGGCCAATAATCTTGCGACAACGCTCGACAAGCTGCGCAAACTGCAAAACGCAAAGGACGGTTCGTGGAGCTGGTGGCCGGGCATGGGCTACGGTTCGTTCACGCTTACGGCCACTGTTACTGAGACGTTGACGCGCCTCAACAGAATGACCGGCGTGCAGGCCGACACCAAGGCAATGATAAACAGCGCAATGAAGTTCCTCGGAAAGAAAGTGGTTGAGAACGTTGAGGAAGTAAAAAAGTGGCGTAAGGAAGGCCGACCGTACATCGTAAGCTGGGACAACGCCGTACATTATTTATATATATGCGCGTTAAGCGGCTGGAAACAGACGGCCGAGGAGGCTGCAGCCACCGACTACGTGATGGCCGACATAAAGAAAAACAACACGGGACTGAACCTTTACAACAAGGCAGTGATGGCCGTCGTGCTGGCGGAATACGGCGAAAAGAGCCTTGCCGGGGATTACGTTAAGAGCCTTGACGAATACACCGTGGAGACCGAGGAAGCTGGACGTTATTACGATACGCCGCGCGCGGGCTACAGCTGGTTCGACTATCGCATACCGACTCAGGTCAGGGCAATAGAAGCAATGGAACTGATTGACGCACAAGGTTACGCCGACACAATAGAAAAAATGAAGCGTTGGCTGCTCATGCAGAAGCGTGTGCAGGGCTGGGACACTCCGCTCAACACAGTGAACGCCGTTTACACATTCCTCAACGGCAATGCTTCTGTGCTTGAAAACAAGGCTCAAGCCACTCTCGCGGTTGACGGCGAACAGCTTGATTTCCCGACAATTACGGCCGGTCTTGGCTACGTCAAGACGACGATTAAATATGACAAGGGTAACACATTGACTGTCAATAAGTTGCAAAAGGCCACCTCTTGGGGCGCAATATACGGCCAATCGCTTTGCAAAACGCCGTCAATCGCAAGCTCATTTGCGGCCTTTCGCGTGACGAGGGAAATCATTGGCCCTGACGGCCGTCAGACAACGGCGTTGAAAGTGGGCGACAGGGTGAAAGTGCGTCTTACCATTCAGGCCGACAGGGACTATGACTACGTGCAGGTAAAAGACAAGCGTGCCGCCTGCATGGAACCTGTAGGGCAGCTCAGCGGCTACCGCCTCGGCTATTATTGCGCGCCGAAAGACAATGCTACATATTACTATTTCGACCGTCTGCCGAAAGGAACTCACGTAATCGAGACTGAATATTACATCGACCGCGAAGGCCGCTATGAGACAGGTACTTGCACGGCCGAGTGCGCTTACGCTCCGGAATATTCGGCAAGAGCGGCATCGACCACCATTGAAGTAAAATAAATTAGATTATGAAAAAAAATACGATACTGGCAGTAATGCTGGCCTTCGCCGCACTGGACGCGCAAGCGCAGCGCATATCGGCAAAGCACGAGGTGATAGATTGTGGCAACGTTATGTATGAAACGCCCGTCACAGCGAAGTTTGAACTGCGCAACAAGGGCAACGACTTGGTGATAGACACCGTGCGTACAAGTTGCGACTGCGTGGTGGCCGACTATCCGAAAGGCACTATAGCCAAGGGCGACAACTTTACGGTAGAGGTGACTTTCGACGCCCGCCAGTTAGGACATTTCTATAAAGAGGCGGCCATTTACAGCAATGCTTCCGACAAACCGTTTTACCTTACGATGCAGGGTGTCGTTGTAGACCATCTGACCGACTATACCGGCGTTTACGATTTTACGCTCGGCAAGGTGCGCGCGGATAAGAACAACATTGAGTTTGACGACGTAAATCTCGGCGAGACACCAATGCAGAAAATACATTTCATCAACAATGGAAGCGAAAGTGTGGCTCCTGTTGTTATGCACCTGCCTAACTACTTGACGGCCACCGTGTCGCCGACAACCGTCGCCCCCGGCCATACGGGCGTGGCAACAATAACCCTCAACTCGACAAAGCTGCGCAGTTACGGCCTTACGCAGTCATCGGTTTACCTCGGAATGTATCCCGGAGACAAGGTGAGCGATGACAAAGAAATATCAATCTCGGCCGTGCTGCTGCCCGAATTCAGGAACATGTCGGAGACCCAGCGGCGCAACGCGCCCGTAATGAAATTGTCAACGGAGACCCTCGACCTCGGCTCTTTTGACGGAAAAGCCGACAAGAGCGGAACAATCATCATCGAAAACCAAGGGCACAGCAGGCTCAACATCAGTTCGATGCAGATGTTTACGACAGGATTGAAAGTGCGGCTGAACAAGTCACGGCTTGACCCGGGCGAGTCGGCAAAACTGAAAATAACGGCTTACAGGAAGCAGTTGAAGAATGCGCGAAGCAAACCGCGCGTGCTGATTATAACCAATGACCCTAACAAGTCGAAGGTCGTTATACACGTAAAAGTAAAATAAGAAGCATTATGGAACATCCTGAAAACAGCAAAGAATACAAAGGTTTGACAGTAAACTCCGGCATAGAGCAGCCTTCAATCATCAACCCTAACCTAAAACGCGGGCGTTTCAAGCGGCGCGAGTTGTCGGTGAACGACATGGTTGACGGCATACTGAAAGGCAATGTCACCATCCTGAGCCAAGCCGTCACACTGATAGAGAGCGTGAATCCCGACCATCAGGCAAAGGCTCAGGAAGTAATAGAGAAATGTCTGCCATATAGCGGAAGCTCGTTGCGCATCGGCATAAGCGGCGTGCCGGGCGCAGGAAAGAGCACTTCTATCGACCAGTTCGGCATACATGTGCTTGAACGCAGCGGCGGCAAGTTGGCCGTCTTGGCCATAGACCCCAGTTCGGAACGTTCCAAAGGCAGCATACTCGGCGACAAGACACGCATGGAAAAACTGGCTTTACACCCCGACGCGTTCATCCGTCCCAGTCCAACGGCAGGCTCCCTTGGCGGCGTGGCGCGAAAAACTAGGGAGACGATAATACTTTGCGAAGCGGCCGGATACGACAAGATATTCGTCGAGACTGTTGGAGTCGGACAGAGCGAAACGGCCTGCCACTCAATGGTTGACTTCTTCCTGCTCATACAACTTGCCGGCACAGGCGACGAGCTTCAGGGCATAAAACGCGGCATAATGGAAATAGCCGACGGCATTGTGATAAACAAATGCGACGGCGAAAACGTCGACAAATGCCATCTAGCGGCCCGAAACTTCCGCAACGCGTTGCATTTCTTTCCGCCCTCGGACAGCGGATGGCAGCCTAAGGTGTTGTGTTACAGCGGCTTTTACGGCACTGGCATTAAAGAGGTATGGGACATGGTGTACGAATATTTCGATTTCGTAAAGGCTAACGGATACTTCGCTTACCGCCGCAACGAGCAAAGCAAATACTGGATGTATGAAACCATTAACGAACATTTGCGCGACAACTTTTACAACAATCCGTCAATACAGCAACGACTGAAGGCTTCCGAACGCTCCGTACTTGAAGGCGAACGTACCAGCTTTGCGGCGGCAAAAGAGCTGTTAGACCTGTATTTCAAGAGTTAAGACATTATCCTGACAACCATGCAAATAGAGATAGACAGCGGCAGCGGATTTTGCTTTGGCGTGACAACGGCAATACGTAAGGCCGAAGAAGAACTGGCGGCAGGCAAAACGTTATACTGCCTTGGCGACATTGTCCATAACGGGATGGAGTGTGAGCGGCTGCGGCAGATGGGACTTGTAACCATAAACCACGACGAGATGAGCCGTCTGCACGATGTAAAAGTGCTGCTCCGCGCGCATGGAGAACCGCCCGAGACGTATGAGCTTGCACGGCGTAACAACATCGAGATAATCGATGCCACATGCCCTGTCGTACTCCAATTGCAGCGTAGGATAAAGCAAAAGTATGACTCAAACCCCGATTCCCAGATAGTTATTTTCGGTAAGCCGGGACACGCCGAAGTGCTAGGCTTAGTGGGACAGACAAACGGGCGTGCCATTGTCGCAGCCGACTTGGACGGGGTAAAATCGCTCGACTTTACGCGCGACATCTTCCTTTATTCGCAGACAACAAAGTCGCTCGATGAGTTTCACCGCATCATAGACTATATCTCGGCACATATCTCACCCAAAGCAACGTTCAAAAGTTTTGACACTATATGCCGCCAAGTAGCCAACCGTATGCCAAACATAAGCACATTCGCAATGAAACATGACATCATTCTTTTTGTTTGCGGACGCAAAAGCAGCAATGGGCGAGTACTTTTCAACGAATGTAAAAGCGTAAATCCCAACAGTCATCTGATTGAAGGGCCTGATGAAATCGAGCAGTCATGGCTCAAAGGAGTGGCGACCGTAGGCATCTGTGGCGCTACGAGCACGCCGAAATGGCTTATGGAAAAATGCCGTGACCGGATAATAGGGAAAGAAGGGTCACTTCCTTAATTCGCGGAAAATATGCCTTATGGCTATAATAGGATGATGAAAAAACATACGCGGCCCAGCATACCGCATCACGTCCTGCATCTGCCGACGCATTTCAGGACGGTAACAATGCACCGGACACCGCCTGCAAGTAGGCTTATTTTCACCGAAATGACATTTGGACAACCTACTGTCAGCATATTCCAACAGTTCTTTACACTTTCCACAGAGTTGGCTGTTGCCTTCCTTACGGCGGCAGTAAAGCCTTATCATAAGTTCAACAGTGCGTCGTTCGTTGTCTATGACCGATGATTTTATCATCTGATAGCTATCTCGCAATTATCAAGACTATCTATCACAGCAAGCGATTCTACGATAATTCCAGCCTCACGCAGGCGTTCGCCGCCATGCTGGAATGCCTTTTCTATTACAAATCCCATGCCCGCAAGCTCTGCTCCCGCCTGCCTAACAAGATCTATTATACCCATGGCGGCGTTGCCGTTGGCAAGAAAATCGTCAATGAACAACAACCGATCACCCCTCCTGAGAAACTCACGGCTGGCACAGATGTCATACGTGCGTTGTTTGGTGAACGAATAGACTTCGGTTAACAGCATACCCTCCATTGTCACAGGCTTTTTCTTTTTTGCGAACACTACGGGCAGACGCATCACATATCCGGTCATTATCGCCGGGGCTATGCCGCTTGCCTCTATCGTGATTATCTTGTTGACACCTTTCATGGCAAAACGACTCGCAAACTCGTCGGCAATGCTTTTCATCAAAACAGGATCCATTTGATGGTTTATAAAACTATCAACCTTCAGTATTCCGCCGTCAAGGCACTTACCATCGCGTATGATGCGTTGCTTGAGTGCTTCCATTCGTTTACTTCATTTTATCGAAACCTTCGCCGAACACGCCGTAGCAGAATGTCTGCGAAACGATAGCTTCAGGGTCGATAATCTTTATTATGTTAAGAATTCCATGCGACTCATACTTGCGCGCAAGCACTATCAGAATGTCAACTTCATGCTTTGAATACCACCCCTGACCGGGAATGACGGTCACGCCGCGGTGTATCTTCTGGTTTATCACATCGGCTATCTTCTCGTATTCTTTTGAAATGATGATGAACTGCATGGTTTGCTTTGAACCGTTCACCACGTAATCGCAAGCGTAACTGTATATCATGGTGAAAGCAATGCCGTAAACTATCGGTTCCATACTGTGGAACAACAGGTACGACGAGCCTATGATGCATGTGTCTATCAACTGTATTGCGCGTCCGAAGTTCATGTGCAGATACTTGTTAAGCATAGCTATCAGTATGTCGGTACCGCCGGTCGAGCCGTTGTGCGAGAACACAATACCTAGCCCTGCGCCACAAAGCACACTGCCTATAAGCAGATGCATGAACTTATCCTCGCCAGCAGTAACCATGGGATAAGCCTCGAATACAGGCTGCAGCGCACCAATCATGCCCGACAATATGGTGACGCCTATCACCGTGCGCACGGTAAACTGCCGCCCAAGGGTGCGGAAAGCAATCAACACCATGATAATATTGATTGCGTAAATTGATATGGCCGGGGGTATCTTAAAACCGTAATACAACAACGCTGCGATACCCGACGCTCCGCCCATGACAATCTGGTCGGGCAAGATAAACGCCGTATAACCGAACGAATATAGCAATATGCCGGCACAGATGAAGCACAAGTCCTTCAGTCCTTGCTTCTTCAGTTTAACGTGAATGTGGGTAATGTCTGTGATTTTATTCATTTCAGGGTGGATTAGATTTAATTTAATAACGGCGCGCAACAGATTGACGGCAGCCTGACGTTACGCTTTGCAGCGTATGTTGCCTTGTGCAAAGGTAGTAAATAAATTATGAGTTGCTGATTAAATGCCGATAATTTTTTTGATATGCCGAGGTTTTATGTCTGCCTTATGGACTTTGACCGGCATTTTCAGAACATTATTTTTTACGCATGATATATGCTTCGGCTATCTCAAGATTGTTCAAGTTTAACTTCCAATACGTTGTTTTGAGCAATACTACAGCAAAACCAAAGCAATACAAAAGACTAAGATTTACACTTCTGAAAGATATAAAATACAAGAAAAATGACTAATTTTGCGCTTGCATCAAAACAACATCCACTTTTATGAAAACGATAAACACGAGAAGAAGCATACGCAAATATTCCGACAAAGAAGTTGCCGACGAACTGTTGAACCGACTCCTCACCGAGGCGTCACGCACACAGACAATGGGTAATATGCAACTGTACAGCGTCGTAGTGACACGCTCTAAGGAAATGAAAGAGAAACTCGCACCTGCACATTTCAATCAGCCTATGGTAACTGAAGCACCGGTCGTGCTCACAGTGTGTGCCGATTTCAACCGTGCAAGCCGCTGGTGCCGCTGCCGCAAGGCAGAACCGGGTTACGACAACTTCCTTTCGTTCATCAACGCGGCTACCGACGCACTGCTCTACACGCAGACCTTCTGCAACCTTGCGGAAGAAGAAGGACTTGGCCTGTGCTTCCTCGGCACCACGGTCTATATGCCGCAGATGATCATCGACACACTGCAGTTGCCACAACTCGTAATGCCTGTAGCCACAATCACGCTTGGCTGGCCTGACGAACAGCCGCCGCTCACCGACCGTCTGCCGCTCGAATCGTTCATGCACGACGAGGTCTACCATGATTATTCACCCGCCGACATCGACCGTTATTACGGTCAGAAAGAAGCATTGGATGAAAACAAAGAGTTCGTGCGCATAAACCATAAAGAGACATTGGCACAAATATTCACTGACATACGCTACACAAAAAAGGACAACGAGGCCATGTCGACAGGTATGATAGAGGCATTGAAGAAGCAGGGATTTATCGAATAACATTATCATTCACAGCGCGGCTGTTATCAGAAAACCGCACAATCACACATTAAAACATGCACACTGTACGGCGAGTGTGCATGTTTTTTATTGTCAAATGATAAATAATGTAAAACAAGACGCTTTTATTGCCAAAATATTTGGATATTTAATCGTTTATCATTAACTTTAGAGCAGAAAAAGAAAGAAGAATATAAACAAAGTTGTCTGCGGTCTCAGAAATATTGGAAAGAAATGTCAGACTACTCTGATATTAGACAACTGATGAACGTGTGATGTACTTTCGAGTAATGAGGAGCCTGCAAAAAAATGGTAAATGTTTGATGTCATGAAGATGTTTTTTACTACGATGAAAGGGGAAAGGCGAAAAACAAGTTGTTGATATGGATGTTTTAAGTTAATGGTAAGGCGACTCCTTATTACTGAACTAAAAGGAAAAGGGGATGTGTCAAGATTATAATATGACACATTCCCTTTTTCATTTACTATTTTTCCGTCACTTACAAACATATAAACCGATGACCGGAACATACAAAAATAAAATCAGACGCGGCATATTCATGCCATTCCAACAATTTATCAAAAGAGAAAAATCAGCCGGAGTGGTGCTCGGTATAAGCATCGTTGCGGCCATGCTGTTGGCCAACTCGCCGTGGAGCGAGGAATATTTCCATTTATTCGAACACAAAATTGGTTTCATTTTCAACGGTGGGCCATACCTATATTACTCGTTACACCATTGGATTAACGACGGACTAATGTCTATGTTTTTCTTCGTCGTAGGGCTTGAGCTTAAACGAGAGTTCATCGGGGGCGAGCTTTCCGACCCGCGCAACACCGTCCTTCCGATAGGAGCGGCCGTGGCAGGAATGCTATTTCCAGCGCTCATTTACGCCATACTCAATGCCGGCACTCCGTCAGCCGACGGTTGGGGCATACCCATGGCCACCGACATAGCCTTTTCATTGGCTATAATCTACGCTCTCGGCGATCGCGTTCCGCTTGCCGCAAAGGTGTTCCTTACCACCCTCGCCATTGTTGACGACCTCGGGGCGGTGATTGTCATCGCGCTGTTTTACACTTCCGAAATATCCGTCGTCAACATAGCCGTAGGCGTTGTGTTCCTCATAGTGATGTTCGCAGCAAACAAAATGGGCGTAAAAAATGTTTTGTTCTATGGTATTCTGGGCATCGGCGGAGTGTGGGTGGCGTTCCTGATGTCGGGCATCCACGCTACTATAGCAGCCGTATTGGCCGCTTTCGTGATACCCGCCGACGCGCGTCTGCCAGAGCCTTTATACGTCAAAAAGGCCGCTAACCACCTGCAACGGTTCGCCGGAATAAAGCCAAACAACGTCTCCACGCTCGAGCATGAACAAGTGGAAGTAATAGCAGAGATGATGAACGACACGCGCGATGCCATCCCGCCGTCACAACGTCTCGAACATGCCATGCACCCGTTTGTATCATTCATCGTGATGCCTGTGTTCGCATTGGCCAACGCAGGGGTGTCTTTCGCAGGATTAGACGTGCAGAGCGTGTTCTCAACCAACGTGGCTTCAGGCGTAGCCTTAGGGCTGCTTATAGGCAAGCCGCTGGGCATCGTACTCTCAACGCTCCTGCTCGTGCGCCTCGGAATAGCGAAAAAGAACGAGGCATTGACCGTGCGCCGTGTGATAGGTCTCGGTTTCCTTGCGTCCATAGGCTTTACGATGTCTATGTTCATATCAACCCTTGCCTTCACCGACAACACCATGCTGTTGCAGGCAAAACTAGGAATCTTCACCGCGTCGATTCTAGGCGGCATAATAGGTTACCGACTGCTGAAATAAGCAAGCAGGCGCTTGTTTAGCAAACAAGCAGACTGGCGACGAGCAGCAAGCGTATAACCATCCCCCGTTTACCGGTTTATAAAAAACAAACAAGCAGACAAAGGCATTTCCATTGTCTGCTTGTTTGCTTATAACTCGTCAGCTTATAAGATTACTTACACGACGGAGTCCACGGTTTCAGCTGCTTGAAGAAATCGTTGCCCTTGTCGTCTACGAGTATGAACGCCGGGAAGTCAACCACGTTAATCTTCCATATCGCCTCCATGCCAAGCTCCGGATACTCTACGCACTCAATGCTCTTGATGCTGTTCATTGAAAGCACTGCGGCCGGACCGCCTATGCTTCCGAGGTAGAAACCGCCGTGCTTCTGGCATGCGTCGGTGACAACCTGTGTGCGGTTGCCCTTGGCTATCATCACCATAGAGCCTCCATGGTCTTGGAACTCGTCAACATACGGATCCATGCGGTTGGCCGTAGTCGGGCCCATCGAGCCGCAAGGCATTCCCTCGGGGGTCTTGGCGGGGCCGGCGTAGAGCACGGGATGATCCTTGAAATACTGCGGCAGGTCTTCGCCTGCGTCCAAACGGGCCTTCAGTTTGGCGTGGGCTATGTCGCGCGCCACGATGATTGTGCCGTTGAGGCTTACTCGTGTTGATACCGGATACCGTGAAAGTATCTTGCAGATTTCGCTCATCGGCTGGTTAAGGTCGATGCGCACTGCGTCGCCCTCGCCTGCGTTGCGCAGTTCTTCGGGTATCAGCTGGCCGGGGTTGTCGTCCAGTTTCTCTATCCAAACGCCGTCCTTGTTGATTTTAGCCTTGATGTTACGGTCGGCAGAACAGCTCACGCCGAGGCCGATTGGGCACGAAGCGCCGTGGCGGGGCAGACGGATAACGCGGATGTCGTGGGCGAAATACTTGCCGCCGAACTGCGCTCCGAGACCTATTTTATGTGCTTCGTCGAGCAGCTGCTTCTCAAGCTCCACGTCGCGGAAGGCGCGCCCCGTCTCGTCTCCAGTCGTCGGGAGGTTGTCATAATAATGGGTTGAAGCCAGCTTTACGGTCAGCAGGTTCTTCTCGGCCGATGTTCCGCCGATGACGAAAGCTATATGATAAGGAGGACAAGCCGCCGTGCCGAGGGTCTTCATCTTCTCTACGAGGAACGGAACCAGCGTGCCCGGATTCTGTATCCTTGCTTTTGTCTCCTGATAGAAATATGTCTTGTTGGCCGAGCCGCCGCCCTTCACCACGCAAAGGAACTTATACTCCATGCCCTCAGTAGCCTCGAGGTCAATCTGGGCGGGCAGGTTGCAGCGGGTGTTCACCTCCTCGTACATAGAGAGGGGCGCATTCTGGGAGTAGCGAAGGTTTTCCTCGGTGTATGTCTTATATACACCTTTCGACAGGGCTTCCTCGTCGCAGAAGCCCGTCCACACCTGTTGGCCCTTCTCGCCGTGGATTATCGCCGTGCCCGTGTCTTGGCAAAAAGGCAGCTTGCCCTTGCAAGCCACCTCGGCGTTGCGCAGGAACGTCAGCGCAACATATTTGTCGTTATCGCTTGCCTCAGGGTCGGTAAGTATCTTAGCCACCTGCTCGTTATGCGAGCGGCGCAACAAAAAATTGACGTCGCGGAAGGCCGCATTGGCCATCATCGTCAACGCCTCAGGGCTTACTTTAAGGATGGGTTTGCCCTCAAATTCGCCAACCGACACGCCGTCTTTGGTCAAGAGATAATACTCCGTGTCGTCTTTGCCCAGCTGAAACATAGGGGCATACTTGAATTCCGGTGTTGCCATAATGTTTTTGTTTAATGCTTTTTCCTTTGCAAAGGTATGTATTTTTTTCGAGAAAGTCTTGTTTTCATATCCTTATTTAACCATAATAACACCTCTGCGACAGGCATTTTTACAGGGCGCATACAGTCTCTGCACTACCAGCCTGCATTCAGCGGCCTGCCCAAAAGCCGTCTTTTGCCTTGCGAAAGGTGGCCTTTTAGCGTGCGTTTTGCCGTCTTTTGCAAGCCGAAAGACGGCCTTTTGCAATGCGATATAGAACACATTGAAAATCAGTAAATTAGCATTGGCAACGAAAATTCATGGTAAAAGGAATGATTTATACGATAAAATGCAGTAATTTTGCAGGCGGAAAGTGTTTAAGGTTATAAGGTCTTGAGGTTTTAAGGTTATACGGTAGCCCTCAAACACAACCTGACACATACCACAACCACCGTAAAACCCGATAACCGCACAACCATAAAACCGCATACAGAGTGCTTGTCTAACCTCTTTAAAAACAAGAAAATGGAACAACGTAAACAACAAGTGAGCGTGCTGTTCATGCTTTTCAGCACCCTCTTTTGCGTTTGCCTGATAACGGCCAACGTATTGGAAACAAAGCAAATCTCCTTCGGAGCGGTGAACATTACCGGCGGACTGCTGGTATTCCCGGTGTCTTACATCATAAACGACTGCGTGTGCGAGGTGTGGGGCTTCCGCAAGGCGCGCCTGCTGATATGGCTGGGCTTTGCTATGAACCTCATCTTCGTGGCTTTCGGGGCGCTGGCCGACGCCATTCCCGGAGCGCCTTACTGGCACAACGACGAGGGCTTCCACGCCGTCTTCGGCCTTGCTCCACGCATAGCCGCGGCATCGTTCGTGGCCTTCCTCGTTGGCTCTTTCATCAACGCTTACGTGATGAGCCGCATGAAAATATCGTCACACGGCCGCCACTTCTCCGTGCGCGCCGTGGTGAGCACGCTTTTCGGAGAAACCGCCGACTCGCTGGTGTTCTTCCCGCTGGCGCTTTCAGGCGTAGTGCCGACAGGCGAAATGGTGTCGCTTATCATTTCGCAGGTGGTGCTGAAGACACTTTACGAAATAATCATACTGCCCATCACGGTGCGCGTAGTGCGCAAAACCAAACAGCACGAGGGCGAAGACGTGTATGACGAAGGCATAAGTTACAATATTTGGAAAGTATTTAAACTGTCATGACAAACAGCGATATAAGAAAAGAAGAAGGGCTGAAAGCCCTCGGCGCAAAGACCCAATACCGCATGGACTACGCCCCTGACGTGCTCGAAACGTTTGTGAACAAACATCAGGAGAACGACTACTGGGTGCGCTTCAACTGCCCGGAGTTCACCTCGCTGTGCCCTATCACAGGGCAGCCCGACTTCGCCGAGATACGCATCAGCTACATTCCCGACGTGAAAATGGTTGAGAGCAAAAGCCTGAAGCTCTACCTTTTCAGTTTCCGCAACCACGGCGACTTCCACGAGGACTGCGTAAACATAATAATGAAAGACCTCATCCGCCTCATGAACCCTAAATATATAGAGGTGACGGGACTATTCACGCCGCGCGGAGGAATAAGCATTTACCCCTACGCAAACTACGGACGGCCCGGCACAAAGTATGAACGGCTGGCCGAGGAAAGGTTTGCAAGGCACGATATGTAAGGACACATGCAAACCGCAAACACCTGACACTCAACCCAGTCATACCTAACACCCACCCCAGCCCTCCCAAAGGGAGGGAGCTTAGTATGCTTTTGACACCATGCAAGGACATAAGTCTATAATCGGAAACATAACAAGCAAAGCCCGTTCTACAATGAACGGACGGGTGACAGGCATCAGTTTGCGTCTTATCCTTTGCCTCACCTTATATATATTAGCACTCCCTGTATTATCAAAAACATCTAACTCAGCCATTCAAAGCCCCTCCCTTAGGGAGGGGTTGGGGGGGGGTGTGACGGACAGTTCGGCGTTGACGCCTCGTCCAAAGGTCGCCCTCGTCCTCAGCGGAGGCGGCGCAAAGGGCATGGCCCACATCGGAGTGCTGCGTGTTTTGGAACGTGCCGGAATTCCGATAGACATCATCACGGGCACGTCGATGGGCGCGTTGATAGGCGGGTTGTACTCTATCGGCTACGATGCCGCGACGCTTGACTCGCTCGTAAGCGTACAGGATTGGAACGTATTACTGTCAGACAAGGCCGACATGCGCAGCCAAAACCTCGCCGAACGCGAGAAACAGAACACTTACATACTCTCGCGCCCGCTCTCGATAGCACGGAAAGGGCACAACGCATCAGGCGGACTGATTAACGGCGACAACCTTGCGCAACTCTTTACGCGGCTTACCGTAGGCTGGCACGACTCCATCGACTTCTCCGCCCTGCCCATCCCGTTCGCCTGTGTAGCGACAAACATCGTGGACAACACGGAATACGTGTTCCACAACGGCTACCTGTCAACAGCCCTTAGGGCCAGCATGGCCATACCGGGAGTGTTCACGCCGGTACGGATTAGCGCAGTAAGTGAAAAACGAAAAGTGAAAAGTGAAAAATCCAATTGTAATAAAAAAGAATCAGCCAAGCGCATGGGTTCTTCTCTTTTCACTTTTAGTTCTTCACTCAAAAAAGACATGGTGCTCATTGACGGGGGCCTGCGCAACAACTATCCGGCCGACATAGCCAAGATGATGGGTGCCGACGTGATAATCGGAGTGTCTGTGCAGAGCGACCCGCGAACGGCCGACGAGCTGAAAAGCGGCCAGGACATACTGATGCAGATAGTCGACATAAACTGCAAGAACAAGTTTAAGGAAAACTGGGCGATAACCGACATACCGATAAAAGTGAACGTAAAAGGCTACTCGTCGGCCAGTTTCAGCCGCACGTCCATAGACACCCTCATTGCGAGAGGCGAGCAAGCAGCCATGCAACAGTGGGACAAACTGATGCTGTTGAAACGCGACCTTGGCCTGCCGGACGACTACCGACCCAACAAGTTGCACCGTGCCGTGCCGTCGAGCGAAACCTTAAGGCTCAGAGTTGACTCTGTATGTTTCAACAACATAACCGATGCCGACCGCCGGTACGTTGCCTCGAAGTATGGAATAACGCCGGGGGACACGATACGGGCGAAACACGTAGAAGAAGCCGTTACCGCCCTTTCCACGCTATTCCTTTACACGAACGTAGGCTACAACGTAAGCAAGCAAAACGGCAAATACATCCTGACGATTTCCGCCAAATCACGCAAGACGAGCCGTGTGAACCTCGGCGTGCGCTTCGACACGGAGGAAATGGTGGCCCTGCAGGCCAACATGTCATACAGGCTGAACACAAAAACGCCGATAGAACTTGAACTGACGGGCCGCCTCGGCAAGCGAATGATGGCGCGGGTGGACGCCGCGCTGACGCCTCTGCACTACGGAAAAATCGGCCTGTCGTACATTTTCAGGCACGACGACATAAACATTTACGAAAACGGGGAACGCGACTACACCTTCACTTACAACCAACACACGCTGAACTTGCAGGCCCTGAGCTTCAACATACGCAACTTCTCGTGCGACGTAAACGTGCGTATGGACTTTTATGATTTCCACGACATACTGGTCGGCAAGTCGGCCGTGCAACAGCAGCTGGACAACATCCACATGTACAGCTACGTCTTCACGCTCAACTACGACTCGGAAGACCGCTGGTTTTTCACCACCCGCGGCGCGCGCTTCAAGGCCGGTTTCGGCTACCACACCGACAACTTCATCGGCTGGAAGGGGCACGAAGGCATCAGCGCGCTCGACTTCCTGTGGCGCATGTCGTTTCCGTTGACCCGCCGTTTTGCGCTGCAGCCCATGGTCTACGGCCGCCTGCTGGCGGGCGGCGACGCCCCGCTGATAATGCGCAACGCAGTGGGCGGGCAATTCCAAAGCCAGTACATCGAGCAACAGTTGCCGTTCGCGGGCATCGGCCACATAGAGTTTACCGACGATGCCCTGCTCGCCTTCCAGCTGAGGGCACAGCAGCGCATGGGCGGCAATAACTACATCATGGCCCGCCTGTCGCTCGGCCAGCGCGGCGGCAGGCGGCGGCTGTTCGAGCGCGGGCCGATGTTCGGCTGCGAGGCGGCTTATTACTACAACAGCATGTTCGGACCGTTAGGCGCGTCGCTAGGATATTCGGGCCGCACTGACAGGCTTTACTTCTACGTAAACCTTGGTTTCCACTTCTGATCGGCATCGACGCATTGTTCCATTTTTCAGTATTTTGCGCTTTATTCCTTACAAAATGACATTCAGGAAATGTCCGTCTGTTTTGCCGAAATAGAAAAACAAGCACCATGACGATTGTCCTTTTCATAACCCAAAACCATTATTTCTGTCCTGTTTTACGGGTTGAACGGCCGTCAAAAGCTGTCAACAACACTCTAAAAGACCATGTTCTGTGATACAAAAGACGGCTTTCGGAGTTGCAAAAGACCACGTTTCACTTCGTAAAAGACCGTCTTTGGCTTCATTTAAGACCATATTTGATGCACACAAAGGCAATATACCAACATAAAATACTGAATGTCTGACAGTTACGTTTGCACACAATTTTACGTAACATTCACGTCCGAAAGATTTTAATTTTAAAATAACGCAAGCATAGAACGCCAAGCAAAATCAAAACGTAAGCAGGCATACCTATCGGTAGGCTATTGGCTTACAGATTGAAAGCGGCCGTAACCCTTCTGTTTGCGAGGCAGGCGTTGCAAAACAAGTCGCGGTAAGCCGCATTTCAGATAAAATTGATTTTATTTGGCGAAAGCGGCACATTTTTTCCTCTCAAAAGTGTTTCTATTCGGAAAATTTCCTATTTTTGCACAAAACATTGATAACATTTACACTGGCCGTGACAGGCCCGTGCAACCTAAAAAATCTGATTATGAAAAAGAAAATCCAATTCAGTCTCGTTTATCGCGACATGTGGCAGTCTTCAGGTAAGTTCCAGCCACGTAAGGACCAGTTGGAGCGCGTGGCTCCGGCAATCATCGACATGGGTTGCTTCTCACGCGTGGAGACCAACGGAGGTGCCTTTGAGCAAGTAAACCTGCTCGCCGGTGAAAATCCCAATGAGGCGGTTAGGGCTTTCTGCAAACCATTCAACGAGGTGGGCATACTGACCCACATGCTCGACCGCGGCCTCAACGCGCTACGCATGTATCCCGTGCCTGACGACGTGCGCCGCCTCATGTACAAGGTAAAACACGCACAAGGCGTTGACATACCGCGCATATTCTGCGGACTTAACGACGTGCGCAACATCATACCGAGCATCAAATGGGCGCTTGAGGCAGGCATGACGCCGCAGGCAACGCTCTGCATCACCACCTCGCCCATACACACCGTGGAGTATTACAGCGGCATAGCCGACCAGCTGATAGCCGCCGGAGCCACCGAGATATGCCTTAAGGACATGGCCGGAATAGGCCAGCCCGCCATGCTCGGCAAGCTGACAAAGGCGATAAAGACGAAGCACCCGGATGTCATCATACAGTACCACGGCCACTCGGGGCCGGGGCTCTCGATGGCTTCCATCCTCGAAGTGTGCGAGAACGGAGGTGACGTAATCGACACGGCTATCGAGCCTCTGTCATGGGGAAAGGTGCACCCGGACATCATCTCGGTACAGAGCATGTTGAAGAACGAAGGCTTCGAGGTGGCCGAAATCAACATGAATGCCTACATGCACGCACGCACGCTTACGCAAGAGTTCATCGACGACTGGCTGGGCCACTTCATCAATCCTGGCAACAAGCACATGAGTTCGCTGCTGCTCGGCTGCGGACTGCCCGGTGGAATGATGGGAAGCATGATGGCAGACCTTGCCGGAATACACCGCTCTATCAACTCGATACTCAAGGGTAAAGGCCAACCCGAACTGTCGACCGACGAACTTCTCGTAAAGCTCTTCGACGAAGTGGCTTACGTATGGCCGCGCGTTGGCTATCCACCGTTGGTAACACCGTTCTCACAATACGTCAAGAACATTGCCTTGTTGAACCTGCTAACCATGGCTCAGGGCAAGGGACGCTTCGTTATGATGGACGACTCGATGTGGGGAATGATACTCGGCAAGAGCGGAAAGATACCCGGAACCATCGACGAAGAACTTGTAGAGCTGGCCAAGAAACAAGGACGCGAGTTTACGGATGCCGACCCGCACACGCTGGTTCCCGACGCGTTGGACGATTTCCGCAAGGAAATGGACGAGCACGGATGGGAATACGGACAGGACGACGAGGAACTGTTCGAGCTTGCTATGCACCCGGAGCAGTACCGCGACTATAAGAGCGGAGCGGCCAAGAAGCGCTTCTTAGCCGACCTGCAGAAAGCCAAGGACGCGCAACTCGGCACGAAACTGACACCCGAAGAACTCGCGGCGTTCAAACACGCGAAAGCCGACGCTATCGTGTCGCCGTGCAAGGGTCAAGTGTTCTTCGACTTCGAAGGCGGCAGCGAATGTACCCCGTGCCTCGAACCGTACATCGGCCAGCATTATAAAGAGGGCGAAACGTTCTGCTACATACACACTCCGTGGGGCGAGTTCGAGCCAATACCCGCAGCGCTTGGCGGCAAGCTGGTGGAGATTGCGGCAAAACAAGGCTCGCGCGTGAACCGAGGCGACGTGATAGCTTACATAGAAAGAGACTGGATAAACGCTTGAATCAATTCATAATTCATAATGCATAATTCATAATTGGCAGGCTGACTACTGGGTCGCCGATTATGAATTATGCATTGTTTTTATGTTTTCTGACATCATACAGGTAACCAGTCGCCAAATCATAAATTATGAGGCATAAGGCAAAGATCGGCGAAACATTACCATAAAACCATCAAACATCCCAATTATGAATTATGAATTATGAATTATGAATTGATAATAAACAAGTATTACAACGACACCCCGGAGCTTATCTCCATACTCTTAAAACACAGCAAGGCCGTGGCCGACAAGGCGTTGGCTATCGCCGAGGCACACCCGGAACTGCATCTTGACAAGCAGTTCGTCATGGAAGCCGCGATGATTCACGACATAGGCATCATCAAGACCGACGCTCCCGACATACAATGCTTCGGCACCGAGCCTTACATACGCCACGGAGTGCTCGGCGCGGAGATGATACGCGCCGAGGGTTTTCCGCTCCATGCCCGCGTATGCGAACGCCACACGGGAGCCGGATTGTCGCTGAATGAGATAGAGGAGCAGGCTCTTCCGCTGCCGCATGAAGACCTTTTGCCTGAGACTTTGGAAGAAAAGGTCATCTGCTATGCCGACAAATTCTTCTCTAAAACCAAACTCGACCGTGAGAAAACACTTGCCGAGGCCGAGCGGAGCGTGGCCAAACACGGAGAAGAAGGATTGCGGAGATTCAAGGAAATGGAACGGATATTCGAATAAACGGTAAAAAAGTAAAACGGTAAAAAGGTAAAACAAGCCAATATGATAAATCCATAATTGTTTTACCTTTTTACCGTTTTACTTTCTTACCGTCATCATCTTTTCATCTAACCCTTACCAACTCATACTCACGGGTGCCCAATCCAATCTTCTCGGCATGGGCAAGACATGACTTGTATTCCGTATTCGGGTTGGCGTTGCAGAAGTGGTCGTGATGGTCGTGGAAGTGGGGCGAAGCCATTTCGTCGGCCAACTGGCTGCCTGGCATTGGCTTCTGCTTCAGGCAGGCATCGACGCAGGCTTGGTCGAGGGCCAGCGGATCGGCCGAGGCGAACATGCCGACGTCGGGTATTATGGGAGCGTCGTTGCCCGCATGGCAGTCGCACGTGGGCGACACGTCACATATAACGGATATGTGGAAGCCGGGCCTGCCGCTGACAACGGCCTTGGTATATTCGGCCATACGGCAGTTGAGGTCTTTCACAGAGGCATCATTGGAGAAGCGTATCGCATCGAAGTTGCACGCCCCTACGCACCGTCCGCAACCCACGCAGTTGTCTTGGTTGACCGACATCTTCCTGTTTACCTCGTCAAACACAAGCCCGTTATTGGCACATTCGCGCATACAGCGCTTGCATCCGCGGCAAGCGTCGTGGTTGACGGTGGGCTTTCCGTTGCAGTGCTGGTCTTTCTTACCGGCGCGAGAGCCGCAGCCCATGCCGATGTTCTTTATCGTTCCGCCGAAGCCTGTCATCTCGTGGCCCTTAAAGTGGGTAAGAGATATGAACACGTCGGCATCCATCACGGCGCGCCCTATCTTCGCTTCCTTGACGTATTCGCCGCCTTCAACGGGCACGCTCACGTCGTCGGTGCCCTTCAGTCCGTCGCCGATGATGACCGGACAGCCGACCGTAAGCGGCGTAAAGCCGTTCTCCCACGCGCAGTAAAGATGCTCTATGGCGTTCTTGCGGTGGCCGGGATACAGGGTGTTGCAGTCCGTAAGGAACGGTTTACCGCCCAGTTGCTTCACCACGTCGACAACGGCGCGGGCATAGTTAGGGCGCAGGAAGCTCATGTTTCCAAGCTCGCCGAAGTGCATCTTTATGGCGACAAACTTGCCGTCCATGTCAATATCGCCGATACCAGCGGCCTTTACGAGCCGCTTCAGCTTGTCGGCCGGCCCTTCATCGGGCTTGCACCTGAAGTCGGTGTAAAACACTTTAGCACGCCGTCCGGCGTCAGTTTTATCAGTAGTCATAATGTCTTAGTATGAAAAAAGGTTTGTTCCGCTTAGTATTTGTCAGAAATCTACGGGCAGGGCGGCCAACTGCGCCATGAGTGTGGCAGCCAATCTACGATGGCCCTTGTAGTTAGGATGCAGCAAGTCTGTGGCCGCGTCGTGGAAATATTGCTGCTGGGCCTCGACCAGCGGATTTACGCCGATCAAGGCGTTAAGGTCTATTACGGGTATGCCCCACACGTTGGCGGCCTCCTTCACGGCCTGCACGTAAGCGTCAAAATACTCTCCGCAGGCGTTCTGCCAGCTCTCGTCTGGCTGCAGGTTGGTGTCGGAGAACTCGGCACGGGCGCGGTGTATCGGCGTGAGCAACACTATCTGCTTATCGGGAAAGAGAGTTTTCAGGCTCTGTATGCCCTTGTTTATGCGGCCCTTGAACGTGGAACCGTCCATCGACGGAACGCGCCGCTTGCGCAGGTAATACTTCTTCGGCCCGTGCACAGCGGCCAATACGGAGTCCTCACTCTCGTCATACCAACGGCCTACGGGCACCCCCGCATTGAAATCATTTGTGCCTATAAATACCGTTATGGCGTCTACGCTGTCGGCGTGCTCGGCTTTCAGCTTTTCAGCCTGCCGCGGTATGTCGTTCCACTGGCGGCCGCTTATACCGTAAACGTATGGCGTTATGCCAAGCCATTCTTGCAAATAGCCCCAATACTTCGTGCGTATATCGCCGCTGTCGTTCCTCGGGTCGGTCATCGAGTCGCCCAAGAAAGCCACCCGTTTGCCACACCACGGATGACACCGCATGGCCGAACGTGCGTCACAACCTGACGGACAAACCACAGCCTCGGGGCATACCGTGCGTCCGTCAGCCCGATCTAGCCCCTGCCCTGCCGCCGGAACACTAGCCAGCAGCACGAGCGATAGTAAGAAAATCTTGTTCATACATGCAAATGTAGTACTTTTACTCGAACGCCGGAAGCCTGCGGAGTTAAAGATTTTAAACATATTTCCGACACCCGTTGCAGCCACGACGGCAAGGCTTCTCAAGCTGTTTTCAAGGCCGTTTATGACAGGTCTGTATCGCATTGATTATCAGACACTTTGCGATATGCCGTCTTTTACCTTGCAAAAGACGGCCTTTTAACGTGCGAAAGACGGTCTTTTGCAACGCAATATGCCGTCTTTGGTTCATCCGCAAATCTGTTGGATGGCGCAGTCGTGCAGTGCGAACAGCCTAAGCTTGAAATATTTGTCGTCCCTGAAACCGTATGCATTTCTCTTGAGAACCTTGATTTTGTTGTTGATACCCTCGACCTTTGCCGTTGAGAATCTGCAGTCGTACCATG